>Ga0065711_1050497_pt1 | contig 10804 bp, 6 predicted proteins | sample Hoacrofraction12_FD_59098 | JGI IMG/M metagenome (GOLD analysis project Ga0065711, IMG submission 59098) | Hoatzin crop microbial communities from Cojedes, Venezuela - Epithelial fraction 12 v2 (version 2) | ecosystem: Host-associated > Birds > Digestive system > Esophagus > Crop | place... | reverse complement strand
CTGGACAAGGTCCTGTGCAGCCTACTGTAGGTGACCCTGCTTCGGCAGGGGGGGTTGGACTAGATGACCCACAGAGGTCCCTTCCAACCCCTACTATTCTGTGATTCTGTGATTCTGTGATTCTGAATGGTTTGTATATATTAGGTTTGACACTGCCAAAGTTAAACAGATCTTGGGAATTCCTGGTAATTTTTGCAGTGCTACATACTCTGAATGTATAGATAAGCCAGACAGCATGTTTGAACTTAAGTGGTTGATAGGGAGATCTTATTCAAGTAGTGTTGTACAGAAAAATCTGTGAATATGTTTGCTATAAAAGCTTAGACATTCACGAAAGATCTTAGGAGAGTTATTCACTTCACAGAGACCCCTACAGAAGAACAGCAATTCCTTCTCTCTGTCCGCTTTGCAGAAAGAAACCACACTGTAACCAAAAAGGTAGTTAGGCACACAGAGGAGAAGCAACAGATTGTTTCTCAGAGCCTGCCTGCTAAGAAAGAACGCATTTTCTCCAAGGACCTGATTCTAAACCAGTCTGAGAAGAAAAGCCAATATTTCTTAAGTAAACTAAAATTTGACTAATTTCACTATAATTGTATCTTGAGCTAAAGAAAGAATATGATTCAAAAATGTTAATCGCTGAAAAGAATCAGTCTATTCATTATCTAAAGGTTAAAGAGGAAGCTATTAATTTTTTTAGGATACTTGGTATTACCTTGGAATTTTTCTTTATCAAATCTATTGCAGTGTGAAGATGAATATGATTTTGTTTTTAAGTTGTACCTGCTACAATTCTTATCCAGGTATTACAATAATATTACAGTATCACAGAATGGTAGGGGTTGGAAGGGACCTCTGTGGGTCATCTAGTTCAATCCCCTGCCAAAGCAGGGTCACCCAGAGCAGGCTGCACAGGACCTTGTCCAGGTGGGTCTTGAGTATCTCCAGAGAAGGAGACTCCACAACCTCCCTGGGCAACCTGTTCCAGTGCTCCGTCAAACAACGTGAACTCTCTCAGCCTTTCCTCATAGGAGAGGTGCTCCAGCCCTCGGATCATTTTTCTGGCCCTCCTCTGGACTCATTTCATTAGGTCCATATCTTTTCTGTGCTGATGGCTCCAGCGCTGGACGCAGGTCTCCAGGTGGGGTCTCACCAGAGTGAAGTTGAGGGGCAGAATTACCTCCCTTGACCTGCTGGCCATGCTTCTTTTCATGCAGCCCAGGGTACCATTGCTCTTCTGGGCTGCAAGTGCACATTGACAGGTCATGCTGAACTTCTCATATATCAGCACCCCCAACTCCTGCTCCTCAGGGCTGCTCTCAATTCATTCTTTGCCCAGCCTGTATTTAGGCTTGGGATTGCCCTGACCCATGTGCAGGACCTTGCATTTGACCTTGTTGAACTTCATGAGGTTTGCATGGGCCCATAACTCAAGCTTGACAAGGTCCCTCTGGATGGCCTCCCTTCCCACGAGCATGTCAACCACACCACACGTCTTGGTGTCGCTAGCAAACTTGCTGAGGGTGCACTCAATAACACTGTCCATGTTGCTGACAAAGATGTTAAATACCACCAGTCCCAGTAGTGAAGTTCTTGTGTATTTTAATGTCTCATTCCAAAAAATATTATGCAACTTGTAGAGATCAAATCAGTTAAGATGTTAGTTTTATTTCTATCCTCGGTAATTTCTTACCAGTTTAGTACTCTGCATCCTATACAGAGCTAAGGCACGAGATTTCAAAGACATGGGAATTGCTGAAATAGTTATTTAGGGTATTATTCATTATGGCATTCCTGAGTATGAGATGAAATTCCCTGCCTGGGGTAACAGCAAATTCCTTGCTGTTTTCAGAAAGTCAAACAAGCATTTCTGAGGTACAGCTTGTACTTATATTAGGAAGAGACATATTCTTGAACATTTCTCCTGAGCTAAGCCATTATTCTCATAATCCTCTTCCCTCTGGTTACATCCAAAGTCGAATTACATTTTGACAAGATTTAGTTTGTTCTTCTGTTGTGATGAGAGGTGCCAGAATCAGTCTCATGAGTGGATGAAGTAAAAATGTATTTGGCTTTCTGTTTCTCTGAATGCTTAACCTTTTCCTGGCCAAAATTTTGTCCAGGTATCATTGGAGGACTTGGATCATTCAGCAGAGATTTCAGCATATCTTCATAGCTACAAAAGGGACATTAGATGTTCAGAAATTCTTTGCATATGACTAATAAAAATGCAAAAATCAGCTTAACACCTCAGGTACTTAGCCTTGAAGTCGACTCCATAAATGAAAGCAGCAGGCTTTGCACTGGTAAACAGTATGGTAGTGCTGTAAAGCATTCTGGATTCTAGATCAAAATTTAAAACAGATACCTGACCCAGAGTAAACGGGGAGAAAGGTTCATTTTTAGGTAGTTAAGTATAACAACTAAAACCGTCCATAAAGGAGAGACCTTCTCCCTAATCTAACAGTAGTTTTGAGATGGTAGAGATTAGCGAATTTTGGTAACACTTGCCAAATCCCAGGCTACATGTCTCCTTAGTAAATTGTTAGCCACCTCCACAAGGTGACAGCCATTCACTGAGCCTGAAACGCAGAGAGGCCAGTCTACAGATTAATGTGTTCTGGGTACATTTGACTTATTGAGAATTCACAGCAGTTCCAGCCTTCCCTGGCTGCCATTGCTGAATCACTGCTCAGTCAACCAGCAGGACCTACTTCTCCAGACACCATAGGCAAATGGCTAAGGTGCACCCAGGTATAATTCCCAGGCATTTAAAGGAGATATGCCCTTAAGATGTACCCTTTATCTAGAGATACTTTCTTTAGAGTGATATTCCTTAGATAGCATTATGGCTTCCTGAGCAGCAGATTACAAAATTCTAAAATTTCATTTTATCTGCAAAATTCAGATAATACTTCTCTTTCACCACATCTTTTCAGAGAACATCTGCCCTGTTGAACATACAGCCCCAATAGTCAGTGAAGGGCAAGCAAAACTAGGTGGAGTTTAAACACTCATGATTTAGGCAATATACAGCTTAGCTATCTCTCACTGCCAAGACTGGATACATTTTACCTGCTTTTCCATTTAACGTACTGTATTGTAAAGAACATTATCCCTAATAGGAAGATAATTAATTTCTTCATCTATAACAGCAATTTAGTGTTCTAGACTCTTCTTAAGAAGCAAAAAAATTCATATGAATCTCTCAGGATCATAAGCACAGTATGGTTGTCACGAGTCAGATACAGATTAGGCAGATCATGTCAGTCAAATAACCTTGGATATATGTTTTCTAAATTATGGCATGAGCATTACTGAAACATATTAGCTAGCATTGTGTCTAATTTTAGTGTTTTTCTTCTCTTCATGTCATTGTATTGTGCTTCCACAAATACTGCAGTAAGTCATTTACAGGGAAGTGTATAATCTTTAGAGTTCAAGGTGAAAATCAAGTAGTTTTTGAAATATATGTGGATCTTAAATATCCAGAAATAATTTCCATGATGCATTTTACCACATAAGCAGCAGTGTTAGGTGTTGATTAGTTTTGGCTGAGAAGTCTCAATACCAGAAGCAGAATTAAGTACCTTAGCCAGGCCTGCTGAGACAAACCTTGCGGGAGACCCTCAGAAGCTGCTACACACAGTGCCCATCTGTGATGGATCTGGGATGTCCTAACAAGATCCTAACAACAATGACATTGTCCTTGAGTAACCATTGTCATTATGTCCTTTTACACTATTATCAGAGTTGCTGTTTCCTGAGATATGTAATCTATCTTTTCTGAGTCTGGCTTTAGTAAAATGTCAACCCATGGCCCTCAGAGCAAGAAAAGTTGGTTTCATCTGGGTAACCGAAAATATAATGGGCCCTGCTTAAAGTGATACTAGTTTTTATCCTTGGAAAGCTCTTAACTGATTGTACAAAATGCACATACCGATGCCCCTATTACTACTACTATCTTGATTTCTACTATGTGTGGTTTTGCCTCAGCAGAATTAACTATGATAAAAACTACAAGAGAAACTGAAAAATATTATGTATAATTAGTCACAGCTTGCCATAGTTTGTCTGCCATCTTTGACTACTACTAGGACACTAAGTAAAACCTGTACCTGGTCCCAACAGGAAGCATTACAGCCTTGCCACATCCACATTGCAAGTCTTTCTTTCCCAGAATATGGTAGCAACTTCTAACCTAACTGTTAAAAATCATGCCTGGCATGTCCTTTCCTACCAGAACTGAACATTGCTTGGGAGAGCACCAGTAGACACACACAAAAGCCACACACCACGGATCCTGCTTCCCATAGAACAATAGGAACAATTGTGGCAGAGTGATCAAGTCCATTATGCAAGTACTTTGTTCAGTTTAGCAGAAGATGCAGTCTTCAAATACTAAATTAGATGCCACAATGTTTAACATTAGTCACCTAGTTCACGCACCTTGTTAGGTAGTTAACTGAGATCAAATTAATTATTTAACATTTACTGTTTCTCCTTAAACCTATAAATCTGCACAAAGATAAATATTAGGCTATTTTACAACTAGAGGAACAGATTTTCAGAAAAGCTCATCAAGAATAATACAACTAAATCTTCCTAAAACAAACAGCTTTCATTTAGGAGAAAATACCCATCTTGATTGATATTAATAAAACATATTATATTATATCTAATATAACCCTAATTAAAACAGATTTTCCCCCAGAATGATCTAATTTTAGACACATTTCCAGCAGGACTTAAAGCAGGTATAAGTGCAAATCTAGTTTCAATCTAATCATAGAATCATAGAATGGTTTGGGTTGGAAGTGTCCTTAAAGGTCATCTAGTTCAAACCCCCCTGCCATGGACACAGACACCTTACACGACACCAGGTTGCTCAAAGCCCCTTCCAACCTGACCTTGAACACTTCGAGTGAAGAGGCATCCACTACTGCTCTGGGCCACCTGTTCCAGGGCCTCAACACCATCATAATAAAGAATTTCTTTCTTATATCTAATCTAAATCTACCTTCTGTCAGTTCATAGCTGTTACCCCTTGTCCTATCACTACATGCCCCTGTAAAAAGTCCCTCTCCAGCTGTCTCATAGGCCCTCCTTTAGGTACTGGAAGGTTGCAATAAGTTTTCCCCGCAGCCCTCTCCAGGCTGAACAGCCCCAAATCTTTCAGCCTGTCTTCACAGGAGAGGTATTCCAGTCCTAAGATCATCGCCGTGACTCTCCTCTGTACCCGCTGTAGCAGGTCCATCTCCTTCTTATGTTGAAGGCACAAATCTGGACACAGGATTCCAGGTGAGGTCTCACCAGAGTGGAGTTGAGGGGCAGAATTGTCTTCCTTGACCTGTTGGCCACGCTTCTTTTCATGCAGCCCAGGCTACCATTGCTCTTCTGGGCTGCAAGTACACATTGACAGGTCACGTTGAGCTTCTTGTCACCCAGCACCCCCCCAAGTCTTTCTCCTCAGGGCTGCTGCTGCTCTCAATCCATTCTCTGCCCAGCCTGTATTTGTGCTAGGGATTGCCCTGACCTATGTGCAGGACATTCAGCCAATTCCTTATGCACTGAGTGGTCCATCTGTCAAAATCTTGTCTCTCCAATTTGGAAAAAAAGCTGTTATGTGCGACAGTGTCAAATGCTTTGCTCAAGTCCAGGTAGATGACACCAGTTGCTCTTCCCTTATTCACCAGTGCAGTAACCCTGACACAGAAAGCCACCAAATTTGTCAGGCACGATTTGCCCTTAGTGAAGCCATGTTGGCTGTCACCAATCAGGTCCTTATTTTCCATATGCTTTAGTATAGTTTCCAGGAGGATTTCCTCCATGATCTTGCTGGGCACAGAGGTGAGACTGACTGGCCTGTAGTTCCTCGGGTCTTCCTTTTTACCCTTTTTGAAAATTTCAGTTGTTTCCCCTTTTCGAATCCGAACATACTTTCAAAAATAACTTAGGAAGAAAAACCTAAGAACTATAAAATTTCCAAAGGAAACTATTTGGGAAGTAATTATTATTTATAATTTTTAATCCTAAAGATTGTAGAATTATTTAATTTTTTAATTCTATTTAATGAAAAATGTTGTAATCAACGCAGTGTCAAAAAGACAGGCTATGTCACATTGAAGTCATAAAACACTTCCTATCCTGCTATGGATTTGCCTTTCGGTAGATGTTAATGATAGAGAATGTCAACTTCAACATATTTTTCTGTCTTAAATCTGTCAGATGCCCGAATGTGCTTAAATAAAATGAAAGCTCAGAGAAGAAGGTAGCATTAATTTTAAATTCCCAAACCCAACTTACTGTTATTGAGGATCTGGGAAGGCCATGCAGTGTCCACACATGCACTGACTGATGTTGAGAGACACCAAAAATGTCCTCATCATATCTGACTTTTTCATAAAACTTTTTCATAAAAATAATTCAAGTCTTCTCCAGCTGAGGTCATATTGCACTAATAATATTCCATATAGTGAGTTGACTGGTTTCTGATCTCTTCAAATTTACAATGACAAAGTATAACCTCTAGAATATATTGCAGCCATGGAAAAAGCAATCTGTTCCCTCCAAAGCATGTGAAAGCCATTTAAAAGCAGGAAGATGACAGTTCCATATGATGGGAAGATCATTTGTACCAGGTGGAAAATTTGCTTAAATTACAGAAGTTAGTATGCCAGACATTTACACAGCCTTAGCAAAGCTGCCTAAAACAGGCTCTGCAGTATGGCATGGATCTGTCTGTTCACCAATACTTCTATGTTGCCTTTATAAAAATTTCAGTTTTATAGGAATGGTAGGTACGATGCTAGTCATGGAAGTGAAGGACATCACAACCTTTCTATAAACCACCACAGAGTGAAACTCAAATTAGATACAAAACCATAACATTCCTGGGATCTCCTCAAACATTACAGCTCCTCAGATCATCACAATGAAGAAGATATGAGCTAGGACTTCATCTACTACTCACAGGCCCTGTAATATTCAAAGGTATGCCTATGACACTATACAGCTTGCTTCTGTTCTGAGCTTTCAGAAACATTTGCGGAAGTCTAATCAACGCTTCTATACAGAGCCATGCTAACAGGCCATTTTTTCCTTGTAGGCAATTTGGTAACACCTGCAGTACAGGTAACTTAAACATCCACTCTTTTTCTTTCATCCTGAGCTTCCCTGTCACATTGTCTGGCTTCCATGTGTTTTTAAAAATTGTTAGACCCTGTGCTTGAAAACTATTTCTTTCAGAATGGTAATCACAGCCATTTCCTCATAGCCACGCTTCCCCTAACACTACCAGTTATGACAAAAATTTCCATTCAGCAGCAGTCAGTAATTTAAATAACTTAGTAATGTATGAGTCTTAGGCCTCTACAGTGTTACTTCATCTGACTGCTAAATATTAACCTTGGTCTTTCAAGCGATAACTTTTTTCAAAAAAAAACAAGGTTGGCAAAATATTTTCCACTTCTAAAATTTGTTGTAATCAGTGCCTAGCTTTCATGCATTTTCGTTTGGTTTTGTTATACTTGTTCATCATCTCTTGCTTACCACCATGAACTTATAACATTCTACAAAATCTGAGAGCAAAAAGAAACAATCCACAAAGAAATATTTTTTTTGTTAATCACAGCTAAAATGTTCAATTTTTCAGCTAAAAATTTTTTTTCTATTGATCCAGATTTTCAGGCTGAAATAACCAACAATTACTGATCAAAATTTGCTTTCAACAAAAAATTTTCTAACCATGAACTTTTGTTTGCATTTGGAGTGAATAAAGTCCAAATGTTAGAGTGTTCCATAGGCCAGAAGCTTCATTTTCCAGACTTTTTTCCCCATGGGTGCATTTAAGCTACCTTTTAGAGCCATCAAAAGTTTACTTGATTTATTAAGGAACAGGAAAGTGTATGCTTCCCTATCACTTATGCAGGAGAAATCACTTTGCTTATTTAAACCTCTGTTCTTACTAACGAGATTTAGTAAGGCTCTGCCTAGACACAAGACATTCCCCCATTGAGAGGTGAATGAATTTAAAAGTTCTGGGCTTAGAAAGAAGCTAAATGTGAACTAAAATTCCTTTTATTTGGTCGGTGAAACATACATCATGAAGTCTTTCTAGTACTTCCTGAAAACTTTTAAAACTGAAACCCTCTGGTTAAGGGAAGGAAGTGCCACTGGGCAGGGGTACAATTCTTGCAAGTGGTAGAAAAGATAAAGCTGGTTTGCAAACTTTAACATTGAAAGTAAATAAATTATTCTAAGGAGAGCAAAGAACCAAAAAGGCTTCCCCAGCAGCTCCTATAATTTGTAGAACACTGTTTTCTTTACCTCCTACTTGGCCCATAATCACATGCGTTTGACTGTTTAGTCAGCTACCTCAAGGAATGCTAATGTGAAGACACTGGATGTTACCATCCAGGCCTGAAAGACATCCACAGAAGCAGGTCAGCAAAGATAGACAGGATATTAATGTAAAGAGGAGCATGCCAGACACTTAAAAAATAAATAAAAAAGGTAGAAGAAATAAAACATTCCTTGAAAGACAACACAAGGGTATTATATTTAGTGAACAACTGTACCAGTCAGACAACAATTCCAGGAAAGCATGGCTCAAACTGTACTTCCTATTATGCAAGAACAGGTGCAATTATAAATAAACATTACTTTTCCTCACAGTGACCGAAACGTTTTTCTGTCACAAAGCCAAAGAAAGTAAACAGACCCATTTTTAATGCAGTATATGGGTATGACTTCACTGTGCCCATAAACTTGTAGTTTCCTTTTAATATCACAAAAGACATAACAGATGAAAATTTCACTATGATTTGTCAATAAGAGTTTGAGCCACAAATACTGAGAAAAAAACAGTATTTTTTCACAGCTTTTCATAGCAGTGATATACTGTGTACACAGCTGGCTGAATAATGAACTGTAGTTGTGAATAATTATCCCATCATTGATTTGTTTTTTGGTTTTTGGTTTTTTTTCCCAGAAGTCCAAATTCTCTCCCTCTAATGAACTTCTGAATCAGCTTGAAATAGAAAAAGCCATGTGAATTAATTTCCAGATGGCACGTGAAGATATTTTTATGGATTGGTGTTGAAAGAACCCAAAATGTCTCAGCATATAATTACAGGAGAGATGCTCTTACTCTCTGAGAATACTGAACAGGGGCTTGAGAAAAATGGGAATTTATGTCCAGACAGAAGCACTCATGCAATTTTTAAATTGCCCTGTTCTTCCCTGCAAGGCGATTCAAGGCAATTTACTACTGGGCAAAACCAATGCATTTAGTCCTGAATCAGAAAGGTACCACAAAGCAGGAGATGTGCAGTTAGTTTCTGCAGTAGCTTAATTGTGCTAACTTGTTTTATGTTCAGCTTTTTATCCATCCTATAGGTATCACAGGCTAGAAGAAAACCTCATTGATTTTTCTGGTCTGTAAGTTGTTGGCAGTTGATTACCTATGTTATATTCTTCTACTGAAGTATCCATAATTGCCATTTTCCTGCTTAGCCTAACTGTCTCTATGATTCCTGTTCTGAGGGTCTCACTATGCACTACAGGAGGTGGCAGGATATCTAACTTCAGAAGTTGAGGACTCTGGTAAGCAATTGCATTTGGCAGATGGAGGTTGACTTTTCCGAGTCCTTATGCACACATTTACAAAGTCTACATGACAGGAGTTATACTGATCTTTACAAATATCAGGCTGCCAATGGTATGATCCCAGACTGTTCATTGCCATATTCCTATATTTGTTATTGAGCTACATATCTACTGAGATACCTATGGTATTAGTTAGAAACTGACTGGAGCGTCAGTCCAGAGAAAAGCTAAGCAGCAATACAATTATTCTTTACTTGTCTATGTACCCATACTAGTACTGATTAATAACATGATTCTACTTGTGGAAGCCCTAATTATGCTTATCTGTTTACTAGCCTTTGGCAAACTAAGCCGACATAAACACCTGGAAAAGAATTCTGCAACAAACCCACGATACAGCAGTTATTACCAAGTGTTAGTGCACTGGTGGCCTTGCAGTGCATGCACTTACAATCAATATTATGCAGTTATTTAAAGTCTTGCTTGCTTTTCCTTTTTCAGTTAAAGTATTTTCACATTGATGAAGTTTCAAGACTTCTGACAGCAAATTAGTAGATGTACTTGATTTGTCATTTTTTAAAATGTTCTTAAGCAGATTTTTTCACAAAATAACCTAGAAAATACAATGCCAAACATTTTTTTACACTAAGTTAAGGCCAGTGATCCACCACAAACCAAGCCATTACACAGAAATGAATATGCAGAAAGTTGGTCCGAGAGGAACCTGATGAGGTTCAACAAGGGCAAATGCAGGGTCCTGCACCTGGGGAGGAACAACCCCATGCATCAGTACAGGCTTGGGGGGGGACCTGCTGGAGAGCAGCTCTGTGGAGACAGACCTCAGTGTGCTGATGGATGACAGGTTGACTATGAGCCAGCAGTGTGCCCTGGCTGCCAAGAAAGCCAATGGCATTCTGGGGTGCATTAAGAGGAGTGTGGCCCTAGTGAGGCCTCATCTGGAGTACTGTGTCCAGTTCTGGGCTCCCCAGTTCAAGAAAGATGAGAAGCTACTGGAGAGAGTCCAGCGGAGGGCTACAAGGATGGTGAGGGGACTGGAGCATCTCTTCTACGAGGAGAGGCTGAGGGAACTGGGCTTGTTCAGCCTGAAGAAGAGAAGGCTGCGAGGGGACCTAATAAATGCTTACAAATATCTGAAGGGTGGGTGTCAGGAGGATGGGGCCAAGCTCTTTTCAGT
>Ga0065711_1050471_pt1 | contig 10804 bp, 12 predicted proteins | sample Hoacrofraction12_FD_59098 | JGI IMG/M metagenome (GOLD analysis project Ga0065711, IMG submission 59098) | Hoatzin crop microbial communities from Cojedes, Venezuela - Epithelial fraction 12 v2 (version 2) | ecosystem: Host-associated > Birds > Digestive system > Esophagus > Crop | place... | reverse complement strand
CCGGCTCCGCTCTCGCCGTGCCGGTAACGCCGTTGGGAGGACATGCCAGCGGCCACTGCCCGGCTGCTCACGTGCTTGTTGATGTTTGAGATTTGCTTCCCAACAGGGCTGGGCGTTATTGTGAGGAGCAGCCGGCAGCAGCGTTGCAGGTGGCAGAGGATGCAGTGCCACGCGGACAGCACGCAGGCAGGAGACAGGCCGGCGGCAGAGCAGGACGAAGCCCCTCTGCTTGCCGAGCAGCCGTCCTCCCACACAGGTACGTCCACTCGCTGGGGAGGAGCGGGCTGATGTGCTGCCTCAGCAGGGACTGGCAGTCAGCAACTTCAGGCTTCGGCACGTCCCCTCCATCCTTGGGCAAGTCTCCTCGCCTTCCTGCCGCTCCGTTCTCCTTCTGGAGATGCAAACTGCCTGGCCACGAGGATCTGTAGGAGGGGGCAAGGGTTAACCCACAGCCTCTCCGACCAGCCCTGGTTTGTGGGCGCTCTCCCTCCGCAGGGCTCTGCTCGGCTCGCTGTGGCCTGGCCCTGGTCCTGCACGTCGCTCTCTTCGTGGCGTACGCGCTCCGGGTCAGCCTCAGCATCGCCATCGTCGCCATGACTAACAGCAGCCAGCCCCACGGCTGCCCCGGCAGCGCTCCCCGTGGCTCCTACCCAGGATTTGCTCAGGACGTAAGTAGAAAGCAGGCCCAGATAACTGAAAGACGCTTCCCGGGCTCATCCAGTCTTGCTCTTGCTTGAGGACAGACTTGGAAGCAGCAGAGAAAACCCTTAAGGACGAGATGGGTGAAGGAGCGAGAGCTCAGTTTGCTGCACTCAGGGCTGTGCTTCCTGGTTGCTTTTCCCCTTCCAGGGGAGTCTGTGCCTGGAAAACAGAGATCTCTGTCTGACAGAGACGTGTTCTGTGTCCTCCAGGCCCCCGTGTACAACTGGAGCGCTGAGACTCAAGGAATCATCCTCAGTTCTTTCTTCTACGGCTACGGCTTCACGCAGGCGCTGGGCGGGTACAGCTCGGGGCTGCTCGGGGGGAAACTCGTCCTGGGCAGCGGGCTCCTGCTCTCCTCCCTGCTCACCCTCCTCGTGCCCCGAGCAGCCGAGCTCGGCGTGAGCTTCCTCGTCGGGCTGCAGGCGCTGCTGGGCTTGGCTGAGGTCAGTCGTGGCTCGAGGTGCTGCTGGGCTACAAAACCCGCTCTGGTCAGCCCTGGGTGCGCTCCCCGTGTCCCCTCGCTCCACGCTCCCTGTTACCTTTGCAGGGAGTGATATTTCCAGCTCAGTACACGCTCTGGGCAAAATGGGCCCCTCCGCTGGAACGCAGCAGGCTCATGAACATCGCTGATGCTGGTAAGGCACAAGGACTTTCCCCTACCACCAATTCAGTAACTGCAGGACCTCCCCTCACCCCCTTCTTTCCAAGCCAGTCCTTGTAGCAGCCTCAAGTTCAAAGCTGTGGGTCCTTGGCAAAGAAGTGTTAGCAGCGTTCGGCCTTTCCACCGCTCCTCCTCCCACCCTGTGTCTTCTCTGTCGCTTCGGCTCAGGTCATCTTGAGATGGGAGAGGGAACCCAGACACTGAAGGGAGCAAACCAGGATACAAGGGTGCTTGTTTGCACAGGCCCTTCATTTGTGCCACCACATTTTCCCAGCACAAATCAGGCTGGAGGCTGTAGGTCTGTCCCACTCGCTGCTGGTCACAAAAATCCCACTAAAATGACTCTTCTGGTGCACCCTCTTCTAGGATGCACTTTTGGGACTTTCTTTGCTCTCCTTGTGGCTGGGATCATCTGCCAGAGTCTGGGGTGGCCTTTTGTCTTCTACATCTTTGGTGAGTAATGGCCCATCATGTCCCTCTACTCCAACCCCGCTGCAGAGCTCCCAGAGCTTCTCCGTTGGAGCCCTGTGGGACCAGTTCCTTCCTTACTACACAGTCCCACACAGAGCTCTGGCCTCTCCTCTCGCCCGCCAGGCCATGACGAAGCCATTTTGCTGGGGTACTTTCAGGGAAAGTGCCTTTGCTGAATGTTTCATGCCATCAACTCGGCCCCTTCCACTGTGAGCAATGGGTTGAGGGGAGTTTGTCCCTTTCCATCTTCCTGCACTCACCATTTCTCTAGCACCAGCCTCCATCCCGCTGGCTCCCAGCTCTGCTGCAGCTCGCCGTAAGAGGAGCTGGCACTGAGAGCCCCGCTCCTCGCAGGCGGCGTTGGCTGTGCCTGGTGCCTCTGCTGGTTCCTCCTCGTGTACGAGGACCCTGCACGTCACCCGTGGATCAGTGCCAGGGAGCAGGAGTACATCGTGTCGTCGCTGGCTCACCAGGTACGCACAAACCTTTTAACCACGACTGACCACGCTGCAGACACCGTGGCAAAGGGACCGCTCTGGGGCAGTTCAGCTGGGTTCCTTATGCAGCGGCCAGGCTTAGTCCCAGTCTTCTCAGCAGCGGGTGGAGAGGCCAAGGAAAGCCCAGACAGCTTGTCCAGGGGATGTGAGACAGGAACAGAGGCACTGGCTAATGTTTTATTCCTTCCAGGGCAGCTCTCATGGCCGCTCCCTCCCACTCGTGGCCATGGCTAAATCACTGCCGCTTTGGGGGATCACCATTGCCTGCTTCTGCACAGACTGGCTGTTCTACATGCTGCTGACCTCCATGCCCACGTTCATGAGCAACGTCCTGCATTTTGACCTCAGAGAGGTGAGTGCTGCTCTGCATCTGAGGCTGGTCCGTGCAACAGCGACAGGACTTGGTCCCTCTGTAGGCTGGGAACATGGGGGTTTCTCAGGGACATCTCTTCCTGAAGACCAGTGGGTCTGGGACCAAGGGAGCTGCAGTCTTGGAGCTCTTGGCTCTGCTTTGTGCCATGGATGTGACAATGCCTTGTTCCCTGCTCTGCAGAATGGGCTCCTCTCCTCCCTGCCTTACATTGGGAATGGGCTGGGGCACATTCTCTCTGGGCTGCTGGCTGATTTCCTCCTGGCCAAGCGAGTGCTCAGCACAGCAGCTGTCCGGAAGCTCTTCTCAGCACTCGGTAAGGACAAGCTTTCATCTGCCCTCCAGCCTTGCCAACATACCTTAGCACTTGTGTGGCCTGTTACAAAACATCCAATTTTCCTTCCAAGGGATGCTGCTCCCAGCTGTCTTCCTGGTGGCCGTGCCTTACATCGGCTGCAGTTCTACAGTTGTTGTGGTCCTTCTAACGCTGGCCTTGACAATAATCAGCATGACAGGGGCAGGCATCAATATTAACCACATCGATATAGCACCCAGGTGAGTGAGCCCTCCCTAGCTCTGTGTCCTTCCTGTTTCCAGTCCCCCAAGACTTCTGCAACTCCTACTCTCTCTTCCCTTATCTTCTGCAGCTGGTGGCATTGTAAGCTAAGGAGTAAAGCAAAGGCTTAAAATCCCCCCGGTCTCGCAGGGAAGATCCTAGCATTGCTCAGCACGACAGGCAGTATTCCTGCAGAAGAGGGAAGGGACTGGCAGCACCTACTCCTCTCCCTTCTTGTGACAGTTTCCTCTCTACCTCACTCAGGAAATCTTTGCTTCCTCCCCCCAGATATGCAGGGTTCCTGCTAGGAATCACAAATACCTTTGGCATAGTCGCAGGAATTATTGCTCCTACCGCAGTTGGACTTCTTGTCAGCCAGGTAATGTGGGGCCACAAAACACAAGCACATGCCTGGAAGAAAACACAGGTCTACTCTCAGAAATGGATTCCTTTCTTTGCACTGAATCAAAAATTACTCCAAGCCAACCCCCGCTCCCAACAAACATGTGATGTAGCACCCAGCAAGCCAGAGCTCTGGACCGTTTTGAGGACATGGGGATGACTCAGAAAGCAGGAAGAGCTCCACATGGGCCCCATCTGGATGTACTTAGAGATGGGGAGAGGGTCGAGGGAGTGGGGTGAGGAGGAAGCTCTGTGCCAGGCAGAAAAGCTTCCTGAATTCAGCACAGCACACAATGTTTCCAAAAATGCCAGCGCAGGAAATGCAAGAGGGGATCTGGCGTATGTCTTGAACTGAGCAAAGCTCTTCTGGTTTTGGTACTGGGAGCAAGCAGAGGATGGAGATGAGTTTAATGCCAGTGAAGTGGGTGGCAGTTGCTGGGTGATGACTACATGGAGATAAAGGGATGGGTGATACCATCGTAATCTGTTCTTGGTCCCCAGGATCTCCAGACTGGCTGGAGGAATGCCTTCTTCATCTCTGCAGCCCTCAACCTGTTTGGCCTGATTTTCTACATAACTTTTGGCAGCGGGACCATCCAAGACTGGGCTAGGGAGGACACTGCTGTGCAATGAGAGCCACGAGCATGGGAAGGTACGCAAGGGAACGGGCTGCAGACGGGCATGGGTCAGGCAGGAGCCCCCTCTGCTGCCCTGCTCTCACCCAAGCAGCAAAGCCCAGCCGTGTGTTCCTGCCTGCTCCTGGAGCCTTTGCAGCATCCTCAGGCGATGGCTGTAGCTGTGCAGCCCTGCCTGCACTCTGACTCTCAAAGAGACCAGCACCTTCACCCAGCTCTGTCCACCTTCTGATCCCGCTCTGCTGCCCTGGGAAGGCACCAGCCCTCTGACCCGCGTTGCCTGCTGTGCATTTAGCCCTGCCATCAGCCTTTGCCCACGGGAAGGAACGCTGCAGAGTGGACAGGTCCTAAATGGGATCCACGGAGAGCTGGTAAAGCTGTCAGCCAAACTCTGCAAGAAGCCTGTGGCTATTTCCAGCAAAGCTGTTTTTAGATGAAGTAAATCGATAATGAAGTAGTAGAGTAACGTTACTTTTTAATTAGTGACTTCTCACATCCTCTGCACAGACTCCTAACATTTTTTTTCACTTCTTAATGAGACAAGCTGATTATTCATTCATCCTTCATCCTCTTCTAGAAGCAAGTGGGGCAAAAAATAAGTGAGGGCATTAGAGAGTTCAACCTGGCAGCCCTGAGCACAGCCCCTGGGAGGCAGGGAAGGGGATAAGCAGGGAAAGCCTTGGGCTGGTGTCATCCTGACTGAGAGAGAACCTCAATGCAAGCATTCAGCTCAGGACATGGCCACTGAAAGAGATGTTTGGACCCAAAAAGGGGTCTGAATTCAGCTGCCCTCTCCCCTGAGAAGCCGTCTTCTGCTCTGCTCCCAGCTGAGCAGAGCCAGGGAGTGGGCTGCGACTCCTCCCTTGCTCCAGACTAGGTCAAAATGATGCAAAAAGAGGATCCAGATCCCAGGCAGAGCGCTGAAACCCACAAACGCTTCCCTGCAAGAGTGAAGTCAAATTGGAACATGTTCCCAGGTCTGGTGCAAGGAACTTGGGGCTGTGGGGGCAGGAGAAGCTCTGGGAGCCAGGCCTGAGTTAGCTATGCTCGATGCTGCTTGGGAGCGGAGAAGCTCCAACACCTTCTGGTGCGGCATCTCCCAACAAAACCGCTGTGGCTCATCCCCAGCCTCAGCAGCGGAGCAGGGGGCTCCTGGCAGGACCCCAGCCCCTGCTGCCACCACCCGCTCCCTGCAGCAAGCCCCACGGCCGAGGCAGCAGCTCACGGCAGTGCAGGCCGGGCTCTGGTCCCAGCCTGGCTCGGGGGCTGGGGGCTCGGCCGGGCAGGCTCGGCGGCCTCTTCGCAGCCCCGACCCCACGGGCAGTGGGACAAAATGGCCGCGGGGGCTCCCCGGGGCCCGCGCCCGCCCGCGGTTGCCCTGGCAACGGGTGGCGGCGCCGCGCTGCCCTCCGGCCGCCAGGGGGCGCTGCCGCTGGGAAGGCCCCCTCTGTCCCATAAGACCCCGCGGCGGCGGCCAGCTGATCTTTTCCCCGCCCCCATCATGGCGGTGAGTGGAGGCGCCCGCGGGCTGCGGCCCGGCTTCGCTGTCTCTATCCGCCGCCATCCGCCCTCGGCGGGGCTCGGCCGGGCCGCGGCCCGTGCAGGCGGGAGCGGGGGAGGCCGGGAAGCAGAGCTGCGGGGCCGGTGTTGGCAGGGAGGAGCCGGTGGGCCCCCCTGGGGGAGCGGCTGCCATGACAGGCCGCGGCCTGCCCGGCGGCTGGGCCACCGCGGCGGTGCTTGAGAGGGGGCCGCGGCGCTGGGCTTCGCCCCGGGGAGGAGCAGGGCTGGGTGTCAGGCTGCGGTAGCGGCCTGGCGGAGCCTTCGGCTGTCTCCCGGCCGCCCCCCGCTAACCCCCCGCCGTGTCCTTTCTCCGCAGCAAGACCAAGGCGAAAAGGAGAACCCCATGCGAGAGCTGCGCATCCGCAAGCTCTGCCTCAACATCTGCGTTGGGGAGAGCGGGGACAGGCTCACCCGGGCGGCCAAAGTGCTGGAGCAGCTGACGGGCCAGACCCCCGTCTTCTCCAAAGGTGAGGGGCGGCTTGTCCTGCCGGCGCCTATGGCGGGCTGCGTGTGCTGGGGGCAGTTTTGTTTTCTGGCTTCGGCAGTGGGTGTTTTCCTTGCTCTCCTGAGCATGCAGAGGGTGAAGGGGCACTATGGCTCCCTGGCAGAGCCAGTGTGGGGAGGTCTGCTCTGATGTCGGCCTTGTTGTGGGATTTGGGGGCTTTAACGTTTGGGTACTGGTGGTCGTTTCTGTCTGTTCAGTTCTGCCTCCAGACTTGGGCTGCTCCTCTGCCCTTGTCCCCAAAAAGGGAATGTGTGGTTGCCTTCGTTCTTTTTTCTGTCCTTTAAAGTAATTTCTTTGGTCGTCTTAAGCAAGTTCTGAATCTCACAGGTGGGAATTCTCTGAATAGCCTCTAAGTGTAATTATTGCTGCCTACAGCGCGATACACTGTAAGATCCTTTGGAATCAGGAGAAACGAGAAGATTGCTGTCCATTGCACAGTTCGCGGGGCCAAAGCAGAGGAGATTCTGGAGAAGGGGTTGAAGGTGAGAATCTGACTGGGCTGGGTCTTTGATTTGTGAAATAGCAAAACTCAATCCGTACCAACTGAAAAGATGTGCGCGTTGAAATGCGGCACGTGATCTAGTCACAGGTCAGTCGTGGATGTTATGGGTTGGCAGGGCAGCTTTGATACACAGGCTGCTGAGTTTGCCCTGTTTCTCTACCTGGATGCTGCTTCATCCTTATTTAAGAGCTGGTGGGTGCAGCTGCTGCTTTCTTTTGAGGTTCTGTCTTTGCTGCTGTGGTTTATGAGCAGGCTCTGGGAGCAAAATCTTTGGGGCTAAATATTTCGAGGCGTGTAAGCGAGTTGTGGGTCTGGTAGCTGTTGGAACACACAAGACTTCTTACTCTGTTTGCAGTCAATAATGAAATAGTGACTGACAACAAATGTTTCAGGTGCGAGAATACGAGTTGAGAAAAAACAACTTCTCAGACACCGGGAACTTTGGTTTTGGAATCCAGGAGCACATCGATCTGGGGATTAAATACGATCCCAGTATTGGTATCTACGGCTTGGACTTTTATGTGGTGGGTATTCCCTGCTTCCTTGCAGCTTCTGGGCTTGTGTGAGAGCTCTAGAAGGAACCTGGAATGTTAACTGGCTCACATGAACTTGTTGCCCAGTGCTGGAAGATGGAAAAATGTCAACAAAATCCAAGTCTGAGATTCTCAGGGCTGCTGTAAAATCCTCGATTTAGGACATGTCTCACAAAGTCTATTCAGAAACAAATACTGTTGCTTTTACTGGTACTCCTGGGATAACACTGAAGCATCTGTGCTAGGTTTGGGGAAGGAAGGAATGAGTGGCGGGGGCTTCAGGAATGCAGACTGAAAGACGGGCTGCATTGCTGGAAGATTCTCCCTGTGTGTAGAGGGCTGGGGGTGGGTTGTGTGGCAGCGGTGGTGGCTGGTGTGTTTGAGTCTTCTGTTCTGCTGTGCCTCACTCCATACATGCTAGCAATGCTGTTCAAAACATCTTTTCTCAAGCGCTGACGCCTCTGGGTATGGAATAGTGTGTCTTCCGCACTCATTTTGGTTTCTGAGAAGCATACGTGCTAAGTTGTCCAACCTAGGAGCTGTCCCTGTCAGTTTACCTGGCTGCCTAGAAGTTACTTAGTTTTCAGTTTATATTCAGGCTGTAGAAGATAACGAGATATTACTGATGTGGAAATTCTATCCTTCCCTCCTAGAAAACTGTTAAGTTTAAGAAAATAAATAAATGCCAGAATGAAACAGTGCTGTGGGTCTTCTCTCCTGGCAGGTGCTGGGCAGGCCTGGTTTCAGCATTGCTGACAAGAAGCGCAGGACTGGCAACATCGGAGCCAAGCACAGAATTGGAAAGGAAGAAGCCATGCGCTGGTTTCAGCAAAAGGTAAAGTCTATCTTTATTTTTGTATCCTAGGAGTTTCGTAGCAAGTATCAGCAAAATGCTTCACTGTGGAAGGGGTGGAACAAGTCACTGGGCAGGAGGAGATCTTGATTGCTGCTTAAATCATTGATGTTTCCTGCTCTGGGGCAGTAGAAGCTGCGTTTGAGCATGAGTGCTGTTGATGCCCCTTTTTTTGTGGTGAACTGAAAGAGCAGCTGTTGCAGGATAGCTGGCAGTATCGGCTTTTGTGTAAATCTGTCTCCCAGTTTTTGGAGGTGTTAGTGTATGCATATCACTAGGGATGAGGCAGGGTTGGGGTGTGTTTATCTGACACAGGTCCTAGCTCGGCTGCCAGACTTGAAGGATGAAGTGATCCAAATAGAACAAGTTCTTGGGTTTATCTGTGCATAGTGTGCTCTGCCACAGGCTGGGTAATGAATGGGAGATGCTGAAAGCTTGACTGGAAATGCTCAAAGATGGGGACTGCTGATGATTTTCAGAGGTGGAAAGGGTGCACGGTCTGTCTGGAGGCTCCTTACTGGCTGCTCTGCCTAGACCTACACCAGTCATACCCTTCACGAGGCAGGTTCCAGCCTGCTCTTGCTGAATGGCTTTGTTCTTCCCTCATGCCTGGTTGTGCTTACTGTGGTGTAGCTACTTTCAGGGGCCAAATCCGGGGCCTGTGAAAGAGATGAGTGTAGTTCTGGTCAGATCGAGCTGTGAAGGGTGGAGCTTCTTGTTTCGCTGGGCTGGTGAGCAGAGTTGATGCTTATCTGAACAAAGCCCCGCTTGGAAGTTAATAGCACAGCAGCGAAGTAGGGCAGTTAGCTGCTCACAGTGTTTCATGTCAGTGCTGGCTGGCTGGCTTTGAATGAACGTGGTGACTCAGTTTTCTGCGCAGCAGTACTGCACCTTTACCTGATGGTACTTTCTCACTTGGCTCTTTCACTTTTTTTTTTTTTCCCCCCCACAGTACGATGGCATCATCCTCCCTGGTAAATAAGCAGTTCCTGTTACCAAAAAAGCAAATAAAATTTTTGTAACCCCTAACTTCTGTTGTGTGTTTTGTGGGGGCTCTCCCAAATGGGGAGCCAAAGGAAGTAGTGCACAATAAAGCAGAGCCATAAAGCCAAAATGTGGCTGAGGGCCCTTTGCCTGAGCAAGCATGACAGAACTGGTGGAAGGGGATGAGTAAGGTGGTGCTGGCAGTGTTGGGGGACTGGCGAGGCTCCTGAGCCGAGATTCAAACCTGGTGCCACAAGAAGGGGCTGAGGTCAGCCAGCAGAACCCCCAGATCCACGCCGCCTCAGTGGGTAGCGTGAGTGACCTCGAGGGCCTGTACCTGGTAAAGCTGTTTCTACCCACAGATCGCAGTGCTCTTAATGTGCTGTAGAAATCATGAAGCAATTATCGGATGTGCTTAGAATGCAGATGATGAATCTTCACCGGTTTGTTAAAATTTCAGGAGTGTGACACTGCTGTAATTACACAGCCAGACAGTTTTCCCCTGCAAAGGAGTGGCCTTTATTGTTCAAAGACAAAATTCCCTGCAGGACAATACAGCTCACATAAGCGGAGTTCAGCAACACCCTTGCCTCTGCCTCTAGCATCCATTCAGTCCTCTCCTGCATCTGACGTTAGAAGTTATAATAAAAAAATCAAGGAACAAACTGACTTCCATCTGAATCTGCACACACTCCACCGTTGGTGGAGTCTCAAAGACTACAATGTTCCTGTTTGGAACTAAATCGGGGGAGGTTGCCAGTGCTGTTCAGGATGGAACCCGCTCCAAAAACACAGGCCAGTGTGTGCTGTGCATGCTAAAATGCACAGAGGAAAGCAGAATTTGAACAGAAATTACATTCTGCCTCGGTCTAGCTTCATGTTTGATGTGAACTCTTAATTGAGATCATGAATTCTTACAGAAAGATCAACAGCTTGTAACTACTGCAACCTGCTCAGTTTTGGTGAGTTGTGAAAGGAAGAGAAAACCGGCCTGCTCTGCTGAAGTTCTTGTCTTGGCGTCCTTGGGGCACATTGGGGTCCCTTGAGCAGCTGCTTGTCTTCCTGGATGTGATTTCACTGCATTGCGCAAAAAAGACCAGAACAAACCCAAGAGCGTTTGAGGAGATGTTCAGCTGCCTTGGTCTGAAGGTGATGAGCCCGTCTAAGATCATGTGTAAATGTGTTCCAGTAACAGGACCTGTTAGCAGAAGGTGCTGGCCTCAGCTTGTGACTGTTGTGTGATGTCTTGTAGTGACTGTGGGTTTGAGACGGGAATAACCCCTGGTCTCGCTTGCCTCCTGCCCTGGGGCTGTACCTCAGACCCACCGGGCAGGGTTTGGAGTGCTGCGGTGTGGTTTGTCCTGACGGACTCAGCCCAAGAGCATGACTGCTGCAGTGCTACAAGGGGGTCTGCGCTCCCTCTGAGAGGGCAGCTGGGGTTTTATAGAGACTGGTAGCTGTCTCACTCAGGCACGGTGACAGGGAGGGACCCCAGGCACTGAACAAGTGCTTGCCCCTGGAAACTCAGGTTTCCTGGTCGCTTCTTTTACAGGTCAGACTCTGCTTTTACAGT
>Ga0065711_1012095_pt1 | contig 10804 bp, 6 predicted proteins | sample Hoacrofraction12_FD_59098 | JGI IMG/M metagenome (GOLD analysis project Ga0065711, IMG submission 59098) | Hoatzin crop microbial communities from Cojedes, Venezuela - Epithelial fraction 12 v2 (version 2) | ecosystem: Host-associated > Birds > Digestive system > Esophagus > Crop | place... | reverse complement strand
TCTGAGCTTTTAAATTTATCAACTCAACTTGGTTATAGCTAAATTCTGGTGCTTTACATGACCTGGTCAGCTAGATGGCCAAATCAGAGACATAGTAAGGATGTACCATAGCTTTCTGCCAGCATGCTGACCCACATTTACCTCCGAAGGAAACAAAGTCAGCAATGAAGGTGATATATGATTGAGTCTCATCCTGTCAGAAAATTACGACAGAGCTGTAGGACATACTTCAGTATTTGGGAAGATTACACACATTTATTCACTGTTCTTGGAAGGATGTTTTTACATGCTTAAAGCCAGGTGTCTAAATATTGTGTTGATCTGACAACTGCAGATGATAGTTTTCTGGAATTATCTTCCAGGTTTATTGACAACCAGCGGAGAAATATTTTCTTCTGTCACTGGTTTTTAAAAGTCAAGGTTTTATTTTTCTTTGCACAGCTATCTACTCGACATTTTGCAAAAAAAATGCCTAGCTTCTAAATATTCATACTTTTTTCCATTTATTACTGACATTCCAAAATAAGACTCTGGAACAGAAGAGTACTGTTTATTGGTGTCCATTTCCAAGTTTCTGAGCAGTTCTGCAGCATATACTTCTGTGTATTTAAAATTAGGCTATCAAAGTATAATGCCAATTTAAGCCATAACCATTATTTATATTAGTAGAGAAGGAAGAAAAATGTAGTGATAAATTAATCTTTGTGCAGCAAAGAACTCCTTAAAATAGGTTTTCAGGATGCATAGTAATGAACTATTGCTATCTCTCCTCAACAGACATCTTTAAATAACTATGTCCAAAGTTGTTTAAAATCCTTTTCCTAGAATTTCAGTTTCAGTAATGCAAGGAAGACTGATTCCTCACTTATAACGCTGATCAACACAAGCCTCCTTTTTTTATCTTCAGCTTAATGTAGGAAACTCATGAATCAGCTACGACTTTTACATGCCTTCCCTTTGACCTTCCCACAGATCATCACAATAACGTTGGGCTGCTGAGAATCAATCAGTTTTCATAAAGGCAGGAGCCTTCAGATTAATCTCATATTATTAATTCTGCAAGTTAAAAAGACAAGCAGAAATACAAGATGGCTTTCAGTGCTATTTACTTTCCTAAAAATATTTCCAGTGGATAATAAACAAACAAATTTCCAATCTGGTGAAGCTGTAAATTTGCAGCCTTCAGGAAAATTAATTTAAATGGATGTGACTGTGAGGTTGGGATTGTAAAGATTAGGGAGACTCCTGTAGTTATAATTGCCTGTTCAGTTCATCTGCTGCTCTGTCACTCAAGAGTGGCACAGCTGCATTAACAACTCTAATCATAATCTAATTCTCAGATCAAATTCCCATCTTCAATATATCCTTTAATAAAGCTTCCATACCCCATCTTTTAGCCTTAATTATTGCTTCCTGTCTCCCCTGACAACCAAATTAAAAGGTACATGCAGCAGTTCTATAATAAAAAAATAGCACAAATACAACTACTCTACTGCAAATTCACACTAACCTTGTGAAGGTTGGATGGCTTCTGATAACTAGATTTTTTAGTGATAGCGCAAGCACTAGAAGATAAGAAATACAATTTTATAATCATGTATTGATTTTTCTTTTTTTCCCTGCTAATATGGAAAATTACCTAGGCCAGTTTTTAGATTAGCAATGTGAGAAAACAAAATTTTATAGGAAAACTGTCTAGATCCCAACGTGTGGACTTTTTCCCTTCTTAAATCTGAAAGTCTCAACATGTCAGTTGTTGACAGTAGACATTGTAGTAGTTAAAGTTAAATCCTTTTGCACAATAACTGAGATGCCAAGTCAGCAAGACACTTAATAAGGCGTCTACCTTTTGGCATATGAATAACTTCAAGTCAGTAAAACCTTTAGCATGTTTAAAGTTAGTAAATACCAAAGAACTTTCTGTGTAGGACTCAAATATTCAGTTTCTTGTCCATGTAGGATTCGGTTTTGTCTGTTATACTGAGCAAATGAGGATTTCGATAAGAGTTAAAGTGTTGTCTGTGCAAATGCAACAAGATGGCATGTCAGCATTTCTGAGACAGAAATACATTTCCATGAAACTTTAATAATGGACTAATATCATCACGGTTAAATTGGGAAAACAGTTAGAAAATTAGAACAATGGTGCAGGTATGAACAACAAAACAGAAGATGATTGTAAGTGTAGGTAAGGAAGAAAAAACCAATTATCCAAATATTTCAGATAATTTAGGAAGGTTTTGAACAGAACATTTTGAACAGAACAGCTTATTATGCTGTTTAGATGATTTTAAAATGTAGCCATGGATTTCAAGGGCAGTAAGCAAAGTCTGTCAGCAAATGGTTTCACAGATAAGAGAGGCCTGCAAGAATGCCAAAACTTTAAACACGGCAGATTTTAATTATCCGTACACCAGTGTTGATTTGGATAAGAACTGTTTCAGAGCTAAGGAGACAAATGTGTTTGAGAAAATAGCAAAAGGATTTATTTTCCAAGCAATGTGCTGACCAGCTTTAGTGGCTAGGGGCTATCTCGCAAGTGAACAGATCTTGAGTAAACTGGGACGTGGGGGACAATTTAGTGTAGGCAATGAATTTGAAACAGAAGGTTCAGCAAAATAAAAGGGGGTTATCATTTAAATGCATATACTCTGACCCAGAAAAGAATGTGTTTAGTTATTCTTGCTTAGGGTATCTAAAAGTAAGAAATGAAAAATACTGCATGACATTATAGGTCTCTTCTGAAAACGTAGAGATTTCTCCTGTACCTAGATTTCTTCTGTCACATACCAATATCAAACTACTGATCTGCAACACTTCAATATCTAAAATTCCAGTTTTACTGGATCAGACATTTCTGCTGGTTTTGGAAACTCCCACCAATTTTGCAACTGGTGAACTTTTTAACTTCCCACTTGTCGCCAAAAACTATTGCTTTTTTTCCTTTTCTTTTATTCATTTTTTGAGACATGAAGCATGACATTGCTGATGTATACAATCCAGTTATGTTTTTCTTGAAGTTGAAAACACTGAAGACAGGTGTGGATACATTATATTTTAGTCATTAAGCTGAGAAAAGCATAAACATTTCAGTAATTCTAATTCTTCATTCATTTGTGTATGGTGATTATATGATTCCCCAGAAGTTGCAGTGCTCTACCAGGGACAGTATTTGCCAAAACTCTTATATAAACCTTTTGAAAAACATAAGTCTCCTCTTTCTATAAATTTATTTGATGGCAGTAATTATCATATGCCTTCCTTCAACATTGTAATATATTAATCTTTACCAGACCCTGCAGATGTAAGAACATGTTATTATTCTCACATTTTGATTTGAAAACAGAAACAAAAAAAAGATGTGATTCATCTCCACCTATAAAGTAGACGTATAGTTTAAGGGGGGTGGCTAAACTCTCTTAATAGTCAACAGAGGGAGAGAAGCTGCTTTCAGAGGGCAATTTCTATTATCTTTCAACAGTACTTGAGGTGATTCACGCCCTGGTGGAGTCTGAATTTCTGCGCTGACTATAGAGGGGGGGCTTTAATGACTAGCCTAGACCAGACAGCCACTTATTTGGTTTTCGTAGGGAAGTTGAATACACCCTAAAATCAGCAAGGGCTTCCCATCTTAGTAGACTAAAAATCCAAGGAGAAATGAAGGGATCACATCTCTGAGCATTACAGTTCCTTAACTGGCAAGAGCTTTAGAGTCACCAGTATGTGAAGACTTGCTTATTTCAGTGTCAGATCCAAAACAAGCTGAACAATAAGGAGAAAGTGATCCAGAGCTGAGCAATAGCAACCAATGTATCCGCATCTGATCCTAACAGTAAGTGCTACAGTAGTTTGATTCCAGGAGTAAGAGCTACACTGCCCCTTTTCACCACTTAGAAACATAAATCAGGGATGGGGCGTGGGGAGGGGAATTCCTGTACATTGAGGACTTAGGCCTTATAATTTTTCCTGTAAAAACAAATAATGAACTTTTTGTCCTTAATATGGTTCGGCTGGGACTCCATATTCATAGAAAGAAAGATGTAGCAGGATTAACTGAAGACTGATATCACAACGGCAAGCAGTCTTACTCTGGGCTTAGTATCAGGTTTTACCCATTCTCAATCAGAGCTTCTATGAAAAAATATTCCCTATCTGAGACACTGATATCCAAATGAAAAAATATTGGTTATTCTGACACGAAAAGTAAAATCTCGTTTGTATTTTTTTAAAGAAATTCTTTGGCTTTGAGAAATACTTAGAGTTGAATTTTTTTTTCAAATCAGCTTTATATTTTGCTGAAACATCATTTTTTTAAGAAAAATATAAGTGTCTGAACATCTCCTTGATAGCTTTGCTCTAAAAATTTGATATTAGAGCTACACTCCTAACTACAGACACCTTTGGATGCTTCAAAAGTTTAGGGCAAAGCAGTATGATTCAGTACCAAAAAAGTAAAACGCTTATCTGTGCTACCCACATTTCTTGTGTTAGCAAATTCAGAGTACGAATTCTGTGAGAGAAGTCTTTTATCAAGGTTTCTGACACCCATTGTCCTGTTGGTTTTTGTTTTTTTTAATTTGTCTTTTTTCTTGGGAGGCAGGAATGGAACCAGAACAGATTTATTTTGGTTTATAATGGTTTATATTTTTATATTAATTTATAATTATTTTTATCTTATTATATACAATATAATATATAATCATATACATATATAAATAATTTATAATAATTATAATTTTTAATATTAATTTATAATGGTTTGGGTCTGTTATGTGAGACCTAAAATATATGGGTTTTTTTACCTTTTCACCTCTCCAACCTCACAATCCTTCTATGCTACGAAAACAGGGAAGTACATCTACGGTATTATTATACTTATTACAACAGGTGGACTTCCTTCCAGACTTCAGATCCTTCATGATCTCTCTTAGCCCTCACTTAAAACTGAAAGGAAATGTGCCTGTTACTCAGCAGGTGATGTCACATGAAGTAACATGTTGTAAACAATTGTGCAAATACGGGTGGTTAAGTAGGCTCTCTGTAAAACACCAAATGCAAATGATCAATGAATTTATACTGTATTGGTCACCCCAAAAGGTTATTAATCTGAGAAAATAGGGAAGAACTTTAGTCTCACATATCTAATTTTGACAAACTCATGCTACCTATGTATCTACCCACAAAGGCATGCAAATAAAGAAAACAATAGAGTGTAGAATCATAGAAGAGTTTGGGTTGGAAGGGACCTTTAGAGGTCATCTGGTCAAATCCTCCTGCAGTGAGCAGGGACATCTTCAACTAAACCAGGTTGCTTACAGCCCCGTACAACTTGGTCTTGAATGTTTCCAGTAATGGGGCATCCACGACCTCTCTGGGCAACCTGTGCCAGTGCCTCACTGCCCTCACTGTAAAAAATTTCTTCCTTGTATCCAGTCTAAATCTACCCTCTTATAGTTTAAAATCAAAACCTCTCATCCTATGGCAACAGACAGTGCTGACAAGTTTGTCTCCATCTTTCTTGTAAGACCTCTTTAAGTACTGGAACTCTGCAATAAAATCTTACCCGGAGCATTGTCTTCTCCAGGCTGAACAACCCCAAGTCACTCGGTCTTTGCTCACAGGAGAGGTGCTCCAGCCCTCTGACCATTTTTGTGGCCCTCCACTGGACCAGCTCCAACTGTTCCATATTCTTGTGCTGAGGGCTCCAGAGCTGGATGCAGGACTGCAGGCGGGGTCTCACCAGAGCGGAGCAGAGGGGCAGAATCCCCTCCCTCGCCCTGCTGGCCACGCTGCTGGGGATGCAGCCCGGTATATGGTTTGCCTTCTGGGCTGAAAGCATATACTGTTGGCTCTTGTCAGGGTTCATTCCCCAGTACCCCCAAGTCCTTCTTGCAGAGCTGCTCCCAATCCCTTCACTCGCAGGCCAGTATTGATAGTTGGGGGTTGCTCCAACCCATGTGCAGGAACCTGATGAAGTTAGGAACCTCATGAAGTTCAACAAGGGCAAATGCAGGGTCCTGCACCTGGGGAGGAACAACCCCATGCACCAGTACAGGCTTGGGGTGGACCTGCTGCAGAGCAGCTCTGTGAAGAGGGACCTGGGTGTCCTGATGGATCACAGGTTAACCGTGAGCCAGCAGTGTGACCTGGTTGCCAAGAAGAACGATGGGATCCTGGGGTGCATCAAGAGGAGTGTGGCCAGCAGGTCGAGGGAGATTCTCCTTCCCCTCTACTCTGCCTTAGTGAGGCCTCATCTGGAGTACTCTATCCATTTCTGGGCTCCCCACTTCAAGAAAGATGAGCAGCTACTAGAAAGAGTGCAGAGGAGAGCTACAAGGATGGTGAGGGGACTGGAGCATCTCTCCTACAAGGAGAGGCTGGGGGAGCTGGGCTTGTTCAGCCTGAAGAAGAGAAGGCTGAGAGGGAACTTTATAAATGCCTATAAATATCTCAAGGGTAGGTGTCAGGAGGATGGGGCAAGACTCTTTTCAGTGGTGCCCAGTGACAGGAAAAGGGGCAACGAGCACAAACTGAAGCATAGGAAGTTCCGTCTGAAGATGAGGAAGAACTTCACTTTGAGGGTGACAGAGCACTGGAACAGGCTGCCCAGGCAGGTTGTGGAGTCTCCTTCTCTGGAGATATTCAAGACCCGCCTGAACAAGGTCGTGTGCAGCCTGCTCTAGGTGACCTTGCTTTGGCAGGGGTGTTGGACTAGATGACCCACAGAGGTACCTTCCAATCCTTGGCATTCTGTGATTCTGTGATTCTGTGACCCTGCACTTGGCCTTATTGAATCTCATGAGGTTCATATGTGCCAACTTCCTGAACTTGTTGAGGTCCCTCTGGATGGCATCCCGTCCCTCAGGCACATCAACCACACCACTCAGGTTGGTGTCATCTGCAAACTTGCTGAGGGTGCACTCGATCCTGCTATGTCATTGATGAAGACATTAAGCAGTATTTGTCCCAGTACGGATCTTTGAGGGACTCCACTACCACTTGTCACCTATCTCCATCTGGACACTGAGTCGTTGACCAGTACCCTCTGGATGTGACCATCGAACCAATTCCTCATCCACTGAATAGTCCACCCATCAAATCCGTATTTCTCCAATTTAGAGAGAAGGATGTTGTGGGCAACTGTGACTAAGACCTGACAGAAGTCCAGATAGATGACATCCGTACCTCTTCCCTTGTCCACTGATGTAGGCACTCCATCNTAGAAGGCCACTAGGTTGGTCAGGCAGGACTTGCCCTTGCTGAAGCCATGTTGGCTGTCTTGAATCACCTCCCTGTCCTTCAAGTGCTTTAGCATAGCTTCTAGAAGGATCTGTGCCATGATCTTCCCAGGCACAGAGTTGAGGCTGACAGGTCAGCTGTTCCCAGGTTCCTCTTTTCTACCCTTTTTTAAAATGGGTTCAACGTTTCCCTTTTTCCAGTCACCAGGGTCTTCAGCTGACTGCCATGACTTTTCAAATGTGGTGGACAGTGTCTTGGCAATGACATCAGCCAATTCCCTCAGGACTCTGGGATGCATCTCATCAGGTCCCATAGGCTTATGTATGTTTAGGTTCCTCAGGTGGTCATGAACCTCGTCTTCTCTTACAGTGGGAGGGACTGCTTCCCTAGTCTACATCTTGTGGTCCATCCACTTGAGAGGTGTAGGAAGAGAGATTGCCAGTGAAGACTGAGGCAAAAAATTTGGTTGAATACTTCAGCCTTCTTCTCGCCCGTTGTTACCAGTTTGCCAGTCTTACTCATTAGGGAGGGTACACTTTCTTTGACCTTCCTTTTCTGGCTGACATACCTGTAGAAGCCTTTCCTGTTGTTCTTTGCATCCCTTGCCAAGTTCAGGTCCAGCTGCGCCTTGGCGTTCCTGACCCCATCCCTACACAACCAGGCAGCGTCCCTATACTCTTCCCAAGATACCTGTCCCTGCTTCCACTGCTTGTGCATGTGCTTCTTGCCATTCAGTTTGACCAGCAGGTCTCAGCTCAGCCATGCCTGTCTCTTCCCTTCCTTGCGTGACTTCTTACATATGGGAATTGAGAGCTCTTGCACTCAGTGGAAAGCATCCTTAATAGTGTAGTATATTCTTTCTTTCACTGTGAATGCTTTAATAAGTCTTTGGAATGAATAATGAAAAGATACCTTTATAGAGCCTTGGCACTTCTGAGCCTATGCAGGTGATCACCTTTGTAGGCCTAGAGCATCTTGCTGATAGCAACTCTTAGTACACATATGTCACACTCAGGCAAGCTATGGGGCAATTAAACAGCACTTCAGTCTACATTCAGTACAATCTACATTCTTTGTAGATCTATTGCCGTCTCCGTGCCTTGAAGAGTTCATATTATAAAAGCTGCATACATATTCCTGAGCTGTACATACATAGTCCTGTAACTCCTTGTTCTGATTTTGTACTTAGCATTTCCTCATTAGCAATGATCGCTCTGAGCATCCTATTAACTCTAGCCTTGACAAAGGAACAAGTGTTCAAAGATAAAGAATCTTGTACAGAGGTTTGAGAAAATTATTTACAACATTTCAGCTTTGTCTTTACTGTTTATTTCATTTTCTCTCTTTCCATTAAGCAATATCTATACATTTCTTTCTCATTAGCTTGCTTTTTGTCTGTTTATGTTACATATAAAAAGAAGCAGAGTCCAGAACCACAGATTAGAGCCAGGTTTGTTCTTTGCCTGCTGTCTTCTGGCTCTGAAACTGATATTTCTGGTTGCACAGTTGCCCGGTTTTGGATGGACAGAGGGAAGGTATTCCCACACAAATCACCTTGTAGCTTAGATAGTCTCCTGAGACCCTGTAGGTATCAACCCTGCTTTCCCCAGATTGCAAAGATCTGGGTAAAGTTCAGAACGCTCGAAACTAATACCCAAATTTTCTGTCATTGGAGAACTGATTTGTGCTCCTGAGTCAGAGAAAAGCCCTCCTTCTATCAGCTGTCCCTACATGTCCATGGATGTGGGTGCTTGATGAGCTCCTCGTGGGAATCCCCATCCACCTGGCTGAGCTGGGACATCCACTGCAGGACCTGTACTGGAGCCCAGGAAAGTTCACATCCCTCCAGTGACTGGTCACAGTGGTGTGGGGACCCCAGGCAAGCACCTCCCAGTACAAGATCTGGCAGCCTGGCTGAGGTGGGTGGTGAAGTGCTGAGCCAGGGACTCTGCCTGAGCCCGTGTATCGAAGTAAGGCCACTCAATATCTTGAAAAAACAATCCTGTTCTTTAAAAAAAAAAGAAAGAACCATTCATGATGTGAAATCAAGAATTCAGGATTTGTAAGCTTTAAAGTATCACACAAGCTAATTTTAAATTTTCAAAGTAGCAGCAATATCACTACACCATATCGGAAAATATTCTACAACCATTCCCCAGCAGATTCCCATTGGGAATTTTTCCTTGACTTCGATATATATTTTAAACTTCCTTTATTTTGGCCTGTTAAGTCTAGCTGTCTTGACATCTTGCGGATGTCTTTGATGAGCCACTCTCCATCACCATTGAAAGGTCCTGGAGGACAGGAGAGGTGCCCGAGGACTGGAGAAAGGCCAATGTCACTCCAAGTTTCAAAAAGGACAAGAAGGAGGACCCAGGGAGCTACAGGCCGGTCAGCCTCACCTCCATCCCGCGAAAGGTGATGGAACAGCTCATTCTGGAGGTCATCATCAAGCAAATGGAGGAAAAGAAGGTCATCAGGAGTAGTCAACAGGGATTCACCAAGGGGAAATCATGCCTGACCAATCTGATATAGCTTTCTACGATGGCATGAGTGGCTGGGTAGATGAGGGGAGAGCAGTGGATGTTCTCTACCTTGAATTCAGCAAGGATTTTGACACCGTCTCCCATAATATCCTCCTAGGAAAGTTCAGGAAGTGTGGGCTGGATGAGTGGTCAGTGAAGTGGATTAAGAACTGGCTGAATGGTAGAGCTCAGAGGGTTGTCATCAGCAGCTCTGAGTCTAGTTGGAGGCCGGTAACTAGTGGTGTCCCCCAGGGGTCGGTACTAGGCCCAGTCTTCTTCAACTTCTTTATCAATTACCCAGATGAAGACTTAGAGTGTACCCTCATCAAGTTTGCTGATGACATAAAACTGGGAGGAGTAGTGGATACACCAGAAATCTGTGCTGCCATTCAGAAAGACCTGGACAGCCTGGAGAGCTGAGCACAGAGGAACCTCATGAAGTTCAACAAGGGCGAGTGCAGGGTCCTGCACCTGGGAAGGAACAACCCCATGCACCAGTACAGGTTTAAGGCTGACCTGCTGGAGAGCAGCTCTGTGGAGAGGGACCTGGGTGTGCTGGCGGATGACAGGTTTACCATGTGTGCAGTGTGCCCTTGTTGCCAAGAAGGCCAATGGTATCCTGGGGTGCATTAGGAGGAGTGTGGCCAGCAGGTCGAGGGAGGTTCTCCTCCCCCTCTACTCTGCCTTAGTGAGGCCCCATCTGGAGTACTCTATCTAGTTCTGGGCTCCTCGGTTCAAGAAAGATGAGGAGCTACTGGAAAGAGTGCAGAGGAGAGCTACAAGGATGGTGAGGGGACTGGAACATCTCTCCTATGAGGAAAGGCTGAGGGAGTTGGGCTTGTTTAGCCTGAAGAAGAGAAGGCTGAGAGGGAACTTTATAAATGCCTATAAATATCTCAAGGGTAGGTGTCAGGAGGATGGGGCAAGACTCTTTTCAGTGGTGCCCAGCGACAGGACAAGGGGCAATGGGCACAAACTGAAGCACAGGAAGTTCCATCTGAACATGAGGAAGAACTTCTTCACTTTGAGGGTGACGGAGC
>Ga0065711_1050495_pt1 | contig 10805 bp, 7 predicted proteins | sample Hoacrofraction12_FD_59098 | JGI IMG/M metagenome (GOLD analysis project Ga0065711, IMG submission 59098) | Hoatzin crop microbial communities from Cojedes, Venezuela - Epithelial fraction 12 v2 (version 2) | ecosystem: Host-associated > Birds > Digestive system > Esophagus > Crop | place... | reverse complement strand
TAACTGCGCAGGTACTTTTTTCCAGTAAGTACCAGTCTGAAATTCTCTCCTGTAAGTCTTTCGATTTCTGTGCATCTAGACTCCCTAGTAATACTTTTCCCTTAGTGGGCACCAAGAAAACTTCATGCATGCACAAGAAGAAACACCCAAAAAAGTTACCTTCTGTTCTTCTACGAGCCACTGGGGATTTGTCAAAAATTTTCCCTACACAGAGGCCCATTTTGATTTAAAAAGAGGCCAAGTACAAATTAAAAAGCCTGTGTGGGCATTAGCTGGTGTTAAGCAGCATTTTCATATCTCCATGGGTATTTGTTACCAATGCCATATCCTATGTCGATACATTGTTAGCTGTAATCAGATAGGAAATCTCATTTGCAAAGTCTGCTGCATCAGCAAGATCAACACCTTGTCTTCCCCTTGCTGCCATGGAGCTGGAGTTCACAAAATGAATAACATACTCTGAGGTCAAAGCAATGTTTCATGGAACCAACACGATATACAAAAATAATTAAAATATATATATATGAGTTGCTGCCATTTCCCTGCAGGAGACAAAGAACAACTCCACAAGGCAGACAGCATTACCCAAGTGCCTCTTCCAGTACTGAAATTCTGCCATTAACCAGTGAGAAAGGAAGATGAAGTTAGCTGCTTACCTTCTGCGCTTATTTAGAAAGCCCCACGCAGAGCAGAAGCTGCCACAGTACAACACAATTCTATGGGAAGCTGTACTTAAGATTCAGAAGGAGCAAAAAGTGTGTGCATATTTATACATGCACAAAAAATGATCTTTCCTGCTGTTTTTCGAGGAGCTGAGGAGAAATGGGGAAATATTTTTGTTGTCAGACCAACTACTAGGACTTATATGACCTGCATAAATGTCGTTGGCATTGGACGTGACCTTGAATTGTAAGGACTCACAATACAACGTGCAAGACTCAGCATCAGAATTTCTTGTCGTTTCACTGCAAGTCTCTCAGCATTTTGTATTTTCAAAGCTCCAGTCACAGAGTCAAACAGTGAAGAAACAGTCTCAGTTTTCACTATAATTATTAAATCATCTTGCAGAGGAAAGGTGAACAACATGACCCAACTGCACTTAAAAACTCACACTGGTGGGCAATTTAAAAAAAGAATAATAATCAAAGCACACCTTAAAACGCGTAATTTTGACAAGTCAATCGTGTGATTTTCCAGCAACTGGACTGCAGCTTTTTAAAAGCTTGAGAGGTCAGTCATACCACCAGTAGATCAACAGTTCTTTAAAATGAGTGACTCAGTCTCTGGAGCGACTGCATACACGCAGCCTAATTTAGGTAGGGATCCCATAAGAAAACAAGGAATGGCAAAACCCATCACCTTCAGCCTAAAGTAGCACGGGATAAGAGATTTTCATATAACGGACCGGATGAAGGGCTGGAAGATAGTCTAGAATCAAAAAGATGGTGAAAGCCTTTTTGGAACCCTGGTAATTTTATTCTGTTCTCTCTAAATGCAGTGTTGCACTCGCTCTGTTCCAGCCCAGGACTAGGAGTCGGCACCGGACCACACAGTGCTCCTCGCTTCTCTCACTCATAAAAGGGAAGGGCGTCGCATACAAGATGCTCCTGTGCCCTGGCCAGCCTCAAGCACAGGCAAAAGATGAGGTAACATCAACAGGCAGAGAAAAAGTGGAAACCCTCTACGTGGGACAAGAGCGAGCTGTTTTAACCAAACAAATTTCAAATTCAACCGCAAACTTATAAAACGGCAGTCTACTGCATTAGGACACCAGGCAATGCAACAAACAAACGTAAAAAAGATATCCATGGTATTTCTGCTAATGAACTTATTTTCCATTCTCTTAAGAGAGAAAACAGGAAAGAAAAGATATAACATACGCAAGTACATATTACCTTTTTCACTCTACTGTTGTGTCGACGCATGATTTTAACAACAAAAAGGCAGACACGTGCTCCTAACACAGCTGCGTGACAGTTTTAAGCCAGGCCTTCTCTTCCGCACAACTTCATCTCATTCCTCAATCTAACGTTTGCTCATAAAGAGCGAGTCAAAGCCACCAGTAAAGCAATTGTGAAGGACAAAAATTAGAAAATATGTAATTATTTACCACAAAATACTACAGATACTCTTTCCGTTCTCACTTAATCTGTGATGGATGCCTAGCTGCACTATTTACCAGGAGAACAAATGTATTAACCCCACTGTACACAGATCCAAGGACTGAACACAGAAGGAAACACATAATCAAAAATAAACTGAAATATTCTGTTGTTAATTTCTGCCATGATAATTTACAAGGTACGAAAACAGTCAAAAAAACCTCAGAAAAATAGTTTACCGAATCAGCTTTAACTTTTATCCTTTTAGTAATGTTTTTCAGAAATTTAACATCGCAGTTACATGTGTCAGCACCCAAATATATAAAGTATTTTTAATATCTTCGCTACTGGTCAAAGGAGCAGAAAGTACTGAAAAAGCCTAGGAGGTTTCTGTCCCATGAACTAGCGTCATGTCCTTACGCCACTGTTCTCAATGACACTGAAATTTACATTTATATACCATTTTTCAGCAACATCCCTCGTGTCACTAAACCTATCTCCGCAGAATTTCGGGGAAATAATCGCATAGCAAAATCAGTAAGTGGTATCAAATTCTCCTGAAGGATCGTACTCCAGCCGGTGCGAGGCACTTGGGAGAGCTGCAGATTGCTGATGGAGCACAGACTCCAACGGGAGTAGAGCCACCCATAATCTGTGGAACCACGAGCTGTCTACACAAATACCTGCCTTTTTTTTTGGCCCTAGACTAACCCATCGTAGCTTTTTGAACCCACACAAATTCCACCCTCAAAGTGGCAAGTTTCAAAGACTTGCCTACAGAGACATAACAGAGCTTCCCCCCACCCCTGCAAGCCAAGTCTTGGCTCATACTTTTCTGTCTGCAAACAAACCGATCCGGATTCTTCAACATTCTGGACTTTGACAGGACTCCACGTTAGGTGCCAGATTTCAGGAGCAGCTGCATTCCAGCTGGCATCGCTACACATGCTCTTCCCCGCACAGCGAGCAGCCGAGCAGGTTCAAGCCATTCCAGCCCTCCTCTTTCTGGTGGCTTTCCTGGCTGTTTTCCGTGTAAATGCGGTCAAGTATACATTCCATCGTGCAACTGACTGAACGCTGACTCATCTGAAAACAATTTACAGGATTTATCGTTATCTTTGCTCTGACATTTCCTCACCAAAAAAGAAATCAGGAAAATCATAATCAAGAAACTGAACTGAATATCCCTTGAAGGGAAATCTTTATCTTCATAGAGTCTTGTGGCCAAGATGTTCATGTTTTCCCTTGCCACATCAGAGCAGTATTTATGACCTGGAACTAGTTCTCAGGGGGCTGAGGTTCTCGCCTGAAATTCATAAGCTGCACAGCAAAGACCACTGCGCACCCAACGGCTCTGCAGATCCCACAAATCCTACAGCTCTCGTTAGAAAGACAGTAGCAAGAGCAGCAAAGCACCTTCCATTTGCCAGCCCCACGTGGAAAAAAGAACGAAGCAACGAACAAACGTAGCTTCAGCTTTCATGGGTGAATTTTGAGACTTGAAAGTATCTAGAATTTATATTTTAAATGAGCAAAGAGATAATCCTGATCTTAAAAAGCAATAACAGGGAGTGGAAAAGGTCAGCATAAACAGGCCCAATACAGACAACAGCGTTGTATTGAGGGTCTGTCTGCATCTGGAATTATTTGTGAGCAGCTGTTCCTGAGAAGTTCCATGTGTGAGCAAGCCCTTGAAAGTAAGAATGTATTCAAAACCAGAGACGTTTGCTGGAGAAACAGTTTTTGTGTGATTTGGCTGTCTCTAATGTTTGTTAATGTACATTGAAGCGTGGAGAAATGAGGTATTATTCCTATGAGTAAGCCAAAAAGTAACATCTCCACCAAGCTAACTACTTCTGCTCAAGAATTGGAAAGAAGCCATTTCGGTCAAACAGAGAGACAACAGGGAAACTGGGGGAAACGAACTAAAAAATCAGACATGCACCTTAAGCAGAAGGGGCTGTAACCTATGGTGGTGCACAGAGATCTAACATGGAGACTGGTGGAGATTTCCACAAAAAAATGTATTGCAACTGTTAACACCTCAACGGTACTAAAGGCACTGGCAGTGGGTAAACAAAGCACAGGAAGACAGCACTGCTTCAAAATTGATACTGACTTGTGGGTTTTGTGCTGTTTTTTAAATGAAGCTAGGCACAGTCGTCCCTCATTTTGGTTTTGTTTTTAAGAAAAAGCTTCTAATTTTGCACTCCTAATCAATCAATGATGGATGCTTTTATAAGCAGGCGAAAACAGAAATCAGATGTCAGTCTGTATTCCCAGATCAGACTGTGGGCTGTGGCACCTGAAAACAACAATCCTATGCCTATTAGCCTGAAGCAGGCAAGGAAAGCAAAGACCAGGAGGTAAGCAGCAAGCGCTTCAGGACAACGCTACGCATACACCCATACCCTAACCGGGAGAAAAAGGGAAGAAATTGGTATGTCTAACATGGCTTTTTCCCCACAAGAACTCCACTTCTGATGCTGAGAGCTGTCACAGCAGTTTTTCCAGTAGCATAATTATCTCCCTGTGAAACTTGCTTCCCTCTTCAGAGTATCACGGGGGGAAGGAGGAGGGTGTTTGCCTTTTCTTTCCAATAATGAACCCCCTGTCTGGCAGCCTCAGCATCTCTTCTCTGCTTCTTAAAATCATGCTGGCTCCAAGGCTACAGATTGAAGCTTAGCTACTCCATCATCCCAGCAACCAAATCTACATCATCTTATGTAAAGAACAACTCTGCGCTTTGCCAGCGCAGTCCCCACACAAGAGCAACAGAGCTCTGACACTTTCACAGCTTCCCATGAGGATTTAAGTATCAGATATGGAAGCGATCAGAGGCTTGTTAATCTCATTATGTTGCTCCTGCGAAAAGCTATGAGCAACCCTGGCAGTATTAAACAAATTAGTTTGTAGACAAAAAAAGTCAACACAGCTTTTGGTTAACCTTCTGGGCATGAAGTAAATGGCTCTCTGCAGCCACAAATACTAGGATTTAAGAACCGCCGCCTTCTGAAATTGATATCTTATACTGGCCTTGCTTCCCTCAATCATTAATAGAGAACGGAGATTTTCAGCCTGTGAAAATCTAAGTGTTTTCATGTGTGCCCATAAACAGCTCCCTCGGTAGCATAAGAAGCTGGGAAAGTCCCCTTTTAAAAGGGAAGCTGTCAACACCGTGCATCAGATGAAACTGTGCGAAACTAAGACATCACTGTCATTTCCTCTTCTTGCTCTATTTTTCTCAACCCAGGCCCTGTATCTGTCTAGGAAAGTACTCCATGTAGCCCGCTTTTCTTTCGGTGTACCATATGAGATCAACTGAATTTCAGAAAATTCTTCCAATCTGCTCCTCCACTTTGCATGTTCCCCTAGACTAACGTTACCAAGAGCTGGTTTCGAAGTAGGTTTTGCGTATGCAGAAGCATGTTAAAGGTAGTCTTCAAGAGCAGGATTTTCAAAGGAGAACGTCTAAGTTTCAAACACACGAACAAATGTGTTAGGCCGCATGCCCGAGGCTGCAACTCACTCTTGTTACACTTGAAAGAAGGGGCTCAACATGTGCCTGAGGCCGTATAAAGTTCTCGCCTTACTGTTCTATCACTAATGGAAAACATGAAAATATTGTGTCAAGGCCCCTCTTCCCACCACTCCAAATTATGAGAATTGCTCAGAAACCATGGAAAAAATTTAATAAGCAGCTTAGCACTTTTTATTTACCTTCTGACTCTTGATTTCACAGTATATATTAATATGGTTCTCTAAATTTTTCTCCCAGCACATCTTTATTTAAAAAACAAATAGATTTTCACATGGTCACTGTAGGCATATGCACACAAAACAGATACTTTATGTAAATAATTTTTAAAAAAGCATGGCATGCACTGGTCCAGCACACTTACACTCCAAAAACAGAAGTCAGCACAGTGACACTGAACAAGCTGCAAAGAGATACAACATATGTTTACAAATTACATTTATCTAATACAGTAAAGTAAAGCTATTTCATTTAAGCATCAGTAAGAGAAAACATACAGAGAACGACATATTCCAAAGGCTTGGAAATTTTGTGTTTGTGTTTCAGAAGTTTGTGTAACATCTTGTTACATCGCACTTTTAAAAAGGACAAAACCTTCCGAAATACACAAATGAAGAAATCTGGCCAGAAACTGAAGTGTGTCTGCATGGTTAAAACAATCCTTAAGGGCTGACATCTCATCTGCTACATTCCAATCCTGAGCAAGGTTTGGAGCACTAACTCATAAACCCTGAGGAAAAAATGTTGAGAAATCCTTGACTATTCAATAGCACTGCAAATAGGAAAATTGCTGTATAATACATAATGACAAGGAGAAAACACACATTGCTGGAGTTCATTAGTGTGTCTCATTTGGTTTACAACAGCGAGCTGCACCCAGAGACTCAGATCAAGTGGAGAGTCATAACACAACTGTCCCCTCTTAGAGCGGTTAAATCCCATCAGGGCTACACACTGCTTCAAATTCATTTGCCAAGAGAAAGCAAACCATTACCACCGCCTGTGTATCAGCTCAAGGTCCAACAAAGCCATCATCCTATTTCAGCAAAAGCAATAGGATGCTTGTGATCACCCAGCTAAAACTGCCCCCAGCTTGAACTGTCTGAATTAAAAAACAAACGGCTGTGTTAAACTCTTGGCATGCTAATGTAACAAGGGCTTTCCAGGCTTTAATGTTATAAGTGTCAGGTTAAAAGCCCTTCCCCAAGTCTGATTAACCAGAGATTTCAGACCTCCAAGAGGCTTCAGAATTAACCTAGAGTAAATGTAAATATGTAACCCAACAAGCAGTAATGCACTGTCATCTTCTGGATGCTTCAAAAGTTCATTCCAGCCATGGGACTTACTGAAAGGGAATGCAAAGCTGGACAACCTTTCATAAATTCAAGTGGGGGCCATGACGTAACGTAACACGGATGATCCAACACTTACACACTGTTCCCGGCCCAGGAAGACGAGCGGAGGTCCAGCTTGGCTCTGCCGAATGTTGTGCTCCCAATTACGACTACCACCTCGTAAATGAGGCTGGTCTTTGCCACCACAAAGCATCTCGGACCAGACACTGGTTGCCTTCAGCTTTGAAAACTGTAACAGATCTTTTAGTAAGTATTGTGCTTTTACTGCTCTTTTACACAAAGAAGGAGGAGACTCTGATTAGATCATGGGTTGCGTAAGAAAAGGCAGCTGACAGAAAAGCAGGTATTACGTCACCTCCAAAGCGTCTCCAGAGGTGCTGGGATAACAGATTTCACCTTCAGAGTTGCAGAAGGAATGAACACAAGATGTGAGAAAAGCTGGAATATAAACAGCGCTCCAAAGCAAAAGGTACCCAGTTCAAATTCCTCCCGCTTTTCCTCCCATCATCCCCACTCTAAGCCACACTCCGGTCCCTACCAACAGGCCAGAACAAAGCAGCTGGCACGAGTGTGAAATGCACAGAAGTGTGGGAGGTTTATGTTTAATTTCCTTTCTGGATATACGCTTCAAACATTTGCAAGTTCTTGTCCAGAAACAGTACACAGAAAGCTCCTTCAATGAATAAACAAATAAGAACAACAAACAGGTAGGTAATAACAGTATACTGACATGCTAAGGAACTGAGGTGATGCCTGCTCTAGTTCTCAGCCCTTGCCACCACATCCTGTTACTATTTCCAACACGCAGTAAATTCAAAGGAATACACAAAAGGTGTACATCTGCCTCTTTTTCTTTTTGCATGAATACACATTGAAATCTACCCTGTTCTGACTCAGCAGCTAAAGAGCTGCCTGCTTTGGTTGTTATACTCATGACTGGAAAGCTCAGATCCCATCCCAGTTCTTCTGCTTTCTGTCCATGACATCCACCACTTCAAAGTCACCTTATTTCTCCCTTCCATCATCTATTCTGTGGTGGTTTTTCTTTTCTCTAGGCTGATAACTGAACCGAAGCTAGGAAGAACATTCGTTTTTATGACACAGGACCACCAGTGAAAAACAGGGGATTTACTTCACTGACCGCTGTTGGGAGCAGAATATCGAAACGTTACATTCTGGTCCCTGAAATCAGGGCCTGAAGTTTTCAGCGTCAAACATCAAGAAGAAACATGGTTCAAAAAGATTAAACTGACATGCTTGGTAAAGAGGGATTAAATTATTTTTTGTATTCTTGATATAAATATCAAAGATGTCACACGGTGTATTTGATGTGCTGGTTGCTGCAAAGAGAACTGGGGTTGCAAAGGATGTGCTCAGTAATGCTCCGATAAAACTGCCCCCTCCTTCCCTAAGACAACGACGCAGGGAGTTTTTTTCCACAAGAAGCATCCTGGGGGGCTGCAGAGCACACATTCCTGGCTGCTGGAGCATGGGAAAGCTGTGCAAGGGGAGCTCGAGGGGGCACAGAGGTCAGGAGCAAAGGCAGTTTAGCAGTCCCTGGGCAGCTCTAGCAGAGGTAACCTGACATGCCAAGTCACCCAGAACCGGTTATGCACAACATAAATCACCGAAGACCGGCCTAGGAGAAGATGCTATCTATCCACAGTCACACGCACCGCTCTGCTCCCGGTGCTATGATCCGGGCGTCCCTCGGAATGATCGCTCTTTCACGAGCTCGGAGTTGCTCTTTTCTGCCCCCCTTCACCTCCAGCCAAAAAGCTACTGCTGCAGGTAGGGCAAGGATTCTGCAAGCCTTTAGATGTACCACTCAACTTTTTTTGTCCTGAAGAAAATGTGCAGAGTTCATTCTGCCTAGATTTACCTTTACATCAATAAACAGAAAACTCCCCATACTCTAAGTATCAGTCAGAATCACCGGACTGAGAGTATAAAGGTAAAAATATTTCTATAATCCTATTAAATGCAAGTCTTGCTTCTAAGAAACCAGACAAATATTTGCCTCTATGCTGAAAAGCAGGGCACTGAGGGAAGATGGGTAAGAGGTTTCCCCTTCGGAGAGTCAACCGTAATAAGCAAACACAAAGTTCTGTCACGCTCTGGACTATCTGTACAAGTGGCAAAAAAAGGGGACTGTCACTCCAGAACTAAAACGCATTTAAGCTGCAGACTTCCCTGAAATACAAGGCCCATTTGGAAGAGAACTGCATAGGTTGTATCAAATCATGGCTAAACTGTGTCTTTCTTTAGCCACAGACCTGGTACTGCACACGCTGACATTGCCAGCTACTTACCGATGCCAGAGCTTTCATTCGGAGTGGGCGCCACAGATTCCCAGGGGATTCACATCAAACAAAAATCCTACGGTGTTCCCATCTACAAAATCCTCTACAGCACGCGTGCGTCTGGATACATGGATACTAATACATAGTGTACTGTGCTTTGTGTGTCACAAAGGACATTGGGGAGCGCACGAGGGCACCAGCATTAGTACACTGTACATGTTTAATTTTTAAATACAGTTTTGTTTGTACGGGGAACCACAGTTACCCAACTCGCTTTCTCACAGTACCTGAGTCACTGGATACTACAAACAGTAAGATACCCAGCAGCAGCTTTCCTAAAGCAAAATACTTCAAGGAAGTAAACACAGACAATTTCAGAGGAATTTTGCAGTGCTGGTAGGAGCTACTCTCCGGTTTCTGGCAGTGTAAACTGAAGCGGGTGGAGTTAGCATAAATTATCAAGACTTTGTTGCTAACGTATTATACAGTGAAATAAGAACCCGTGTCTCCAGCTTCCGGCAGCTATGTTCATAAATAACTTCTAGTTTGGTAGAAACAGCCCTGATCTGTAAACCAGGTAGGTGGTAACGGCATGCCCAAGATGGCAGTTTTAAATTATACCCATTCCCCAACTCCCTCCTTTTTTTTTCCACCAGTAAATATTTATGCACAGTCAGCCCTGAAGTAGAAGATCCCTACTGAACTACAACAGCTACAGGCTTATTCCGTATCACCCACAGTGCAAATCCAAGCCCAGGGTTAAGGAGACGATTCGCCATAAAGATAATCAGCACTGTCTCATTTCACAAGAATTTTAACTACAAGATAACCTGGCCCTCCAGAACTATTGCTCCTAAACCCATACCATATCAACAGCACTTTGTTATCCATTAGAAAGGAAAAAAAAAATACACTCAGCACAGAACCCTTGTGACTACTGCTGTTTTCACACAGCCAAAGTACAGAGTATGTGCTCTACTCCGCTACGGACAGGAGATACTACATTTTTGATTTAAAAAATGCAAGCTTCAGTCACGATAATAAGCACATTCCATACACTTCACACTAAAACGCCTCAAGGACCGCTGTCGCATGAAGAACGGGATGCAAATTTATACTTTGTCTGCTTTCTACACGTTAGTGTAACCTACATCTGATTGAAGGAGGTAATTAACCTTTCTCCATTCATATACTCAACCACTTAAAAGACAGTCATATACATGCGCTTAAAAATACACTAAAAATGAAAATGAAGTCGCATTTGCTAAGTGAAAATGACACGCTTGCCTTCTTAAATCGTGCTCTACATTTTTATGAGGACATTGCTGGCTGTGACCAATTGTAAAACAATTCCGTTCCTCGGAGATCCGGTATCGTTCTAACGCTCCGTTTGTGAGAAAAGGGAGTTAAAAGCAAAGGGGAAGCAAGCCCCTCCGAGGAGCCTCCATCCGCGGGTGACGCACGGGCAGCACTGACCTTTCCGCCTCCGCGGGACCGCTGGCCGCTC
>Ga0065711_1050493_pt1 | contig 10805 bp, 3 predicted proteins | sample Hoacrofraction12_FD_59098 | JGI IMG/M metagenome (GOLD analysis project Ga0065711, IMG submission 59098) | Hoatzin crop microbial communities from Cojedes, Venezuela - Epithelial fraction 12 v2 (version 2) | ecosystem: Host-associated > Birds > Digestive system > Esophagus > Crop | place... | reverse complement strand
CCCCCCCCCCCAGTTGGATCAGTGTAATTCTTCCTAATACCATAGGCTTTATTCTGGGGTTCACATGAACACATAAATATTTAAAAACATCCTGAATTGTTTGCCTGTATGGGTCAAGTATAAATTTTACACTGTTCAGTTCCTTCGTATACAAGGAAAATAGCACATTTCTTAGAAGTTACGCATTTCTTTTCATAAAAAGTATAGGTTTAAAAAATTATATGTTATAAATCAGCTAGACATTCAGTTTGCACTCTGAAGTCTTACTGAATTAATACTGTTTTGACACCATTGTAGGTCCTCCTATGAATAATTAGGTGCAGTTCGATATTTAGTATTTTGACACCAGTACTGGCCTAAGAAGCCCCTTTTTGTCCCAGCTCTTTTTTCCTGCTCTGCCAGACTGCTGTGCATCTGTAGTGGACCAGATTACAGAACTGATACGGGATAAAAAGTAGCAATTTTTGTTGTTTGTATTTTTCTTCTGCTCCCTGTGTTTCCACCTGCGTGAGTTCCCCAGTGCAGTTTGTTGAGTGGCCCTGTAACAGTAGTGCTATCTCAGCCAAGCAGGTAGCGATGGAGAGGATACAGGCCGCTTAAGCGGTACTGCTGCTGAAAAGAAATTCTTGCTCAACTGCAACTGTAGTTCTGCCTTGGCCAGGTTTGAATTTCGATGAGAAACTTTGTGATTTCAGTAAAGCTGCTTGTACATGCTTTCATACTTAAAGGGCGGGTTCTCACATCACATGTTGTAAATTTAGCAGAACAGTGAAACTGGTCATTCACAGTATATTCTTTTTAGAGGAAGTAGTGCTTTTCGGAACACTGAGAATAATTTTACAGTATACAAGAAAAATGATGGTAGAGTATATTTTGTTTCAGATGCAATTGTTTCATAAGCATCTCACAAATAGTGATCTAGAAGCTAGCATAGTCTTCTAGTTTAGCAGTGTGCATTTAAAACTCATTAGGAGTACAAAGTATAATAGAAGGTCTTAGGATGAATGGTGTATTGCTGAAGTCTAGTATAAACTCAGTTTTGATAGTTGTTGTCTCTTCAGGATAAATTGAAAACCAGTCATGTACGAAAATGTCTTCTTCCCAAAATTTTAACATTCACTTTCTTAAGTGTGGGGTAAACTGACAAATGAAGGTGACTGTGCTCATAGTTCTGTTGAATACGGAAACTAAACTGAAGAGAGGTATATTGTTTTTTTATAATGAAATACGAATTTGAAACCAAAACATAGTCTTAATGTAGTTGCTGACTATTTCAGTGAAAACATTCAGCTAATAGGTTTTCCATAATACCAAAACACTTAAACATGGAAACCGGGATCTGTGACTTCTTTGGGAACGTGCTAAATGTGATACTGGTCATGAATTGCTCATATTTTGCTTAGTACTCAGTATATTGTCTGTCAGGTATATAGAAATGTGCAGATGTCCATAAAAGTGGAGGGATGTATTTGGTTTACATGTGGAAACCATATCTGCTTTTGATTTTATGTATGTGATTTTGTGGGTGAAGCCAAGTACTGAGTTCTGCTTACACAGAGTAGTCTGATTCCTGCCCCCCCCATTCTCGTGAATTACTTGTTATATGTAACATCACATCTGTTGGTCTTAAGTAGAACAGAAGCAGTAAATATGTATGTGTGTGGTTGTTTTTCAGATGTATGTTGATTTGTACATCTAAGCACATGGGATTTCACCTAGTAACAAAAGACACAGTATGTGCTAGGTGCTGTAAGAACAATGGTTTTGGAACTCCTCAGTTGTGTCTCTCTGGGAACTAGTCCTGGAAGTTGACAATTGCTAGCACCCTATAAGATTTATTAATTTATTTATTCTAAATTCCACTGATATTTGTTGTACTTCACATTTTATTATGCAGTATTTTAAATAATACGCCAAATCTAGTGTATTTGGTGAATCTTTTGTGCTGTATGTCTGCATCAAGCAACATCATTGGTTTTCTGTGTGTAGTTCCAAGAGCAGGCTGTTGAGATGCAAAGTAACACCATCTTAAGAAATTGCTATTGTATAGATTTATATATGTCTAGATCCATTAAATTCCAGTATGTTAGTAATCTCTTTTCAGTGGTGTATACCTCGGGATAATTTGCCTCATAAATAAAGTCATATTTTTGCTTCTAAGTAAGTATTTATATTTCATGTTGCTAGCAACAGGCCTGCCTGCATTTACCAAAGGTCAGTGACCTGAATTATGTTCATCTCTGACAAGAGTGTGTGTAGTTACAAGATATGCAGATTTCACTGGTACTTCATGAGTATGACTTCAGAAATTACCAAATAACCTTTTCACAGAGCAAAAAATTCCAGAACTTTATTGTGATCGGTTCGCAAAAATCTTTAATTTTTTTACTGAAGGTGCCATATTGAATCTTATAATACAGTGATGCTGAATAAGGAAAATAAATATATCTACAAAATGTTTTAATAAATAAAAAGCAAAAAGTGTCTGGCAGACTTTTCTTTTAATTCAAGCTCTTGAATGTGCTATTGTTGATATTCTGAAAACTCTTATTTAAATTTGTCGTGGAAAGAATTCTTCATATATGCTTAAAATGAAAGCAAAATTGTAATGAAAATGTGGCCTTTCTTTGAAGTTGTTCATGATAGTTGCCTTTAAGACTTTGCAAATGTGCATTGGATAGAAATGGATAGAATCTTTTAACTTTAGATGCTTTAAATTAATATCTATTATAGAAAATAAACATGCAACATATTATATTACTTAGATACAGTCTTAAGTTTATGAAATAATATAGTTTTAAAAAAATCAGTCTTACTGCTCTGCTGCATCTAGATTCAGCTGAATTGGCTTCCTGCCATGCTCATATGTAGTAAAATTGGCCCAGCTTACAAAAACTCACATTCTGATTGATATTCAGGCAAACATAAAAAAGAGAAATGGGGGAGGATGATGAAACTTCTTAAGAGAGATGGTAGTAAAGTTTCTGGCACTTCAGCTTTCAGTTTCTTAGAAGTATGATTGCACTGAAACCAACTTTGATTTACAGTGAGCCTGTTGATGTCAGTTGGGTATTAAGTGTTTTGAAGGAAGGAGTGGATGCTCTTAAGGAATACAGTGGAATAAAACAGTAGTCCTCAAAGAGGCTAACAGGAAAACTAGGCGTATGATGTAAGGAAAAGCCAGAGACACGTGAAAGCTTTACTTTTTTCACAGTCACCATCTTTATAATTTGGTGGAGTAACCTGGGATAAAATGTGCTCAGCATCTTTGGCTTAATTAGTTAAACATTTTGTAGTAAAGCTGAACTCTACACTTGGAATTATTCATGAATGTGGAGTGGCTTTGGATATGTAATCCCATTATCTGTATTTTGAGGAGATCAGAGGAGCATTGTGTGGGTAGGAAAGATGAAGAGTAGAAAGCAACAGTAATTAAAATAGGAAATAAAAGCATGAAGTAAAGTTTTAGCATGGTAGCTTCGTACTCAGTTGATTTCGAAGAACTGCTCTCTTTGTTTAAATGAAAGACTTCAGCTTTTATTCTTTTGTTTGCTATAACACTTCCAATAATTTGCTTTTCAACACCTTCGTTGTCGTCTCTCCCTCTCTCTGCTTCTTTATTTCCAATTCACTGCTGTTTTATACCAGTAAGTAGATCAAACTGGGTTCCTGAAGTCCAATAAATGTTATTACTAAGGGGATTCTTCTAGTAATGATCTTACAGACTGTGTGATGAGTGGGATTTGTTCTTGCCTCCTCTTACCATCAATTTATTATCTAAACCAGGTGGCCCTTGTACAGGCTGTGTAAAGGCCTGTTGGTTTAAAGTACTTGGCAATGCAGAGACAAACAGAAGACACTCAGTTATTTGAGTTTAATGTATTGCCTGGGCAGCTTTTATATGTGATTTGGTTCTATCTATTAAAAAAAAAAAAAGTTTAAAATGTTACCCTTTTCTTTTGTGTGTCTGTGATACTGTTACCATCACAGTAACTCATTGTCTTTGTTCTCCACTAATGCTTTAAGATGACTTTTTATGTTGTAGATCCCTTCTTTAGTGCTACAATAGACACCTGCCTCTCCACTCCAGGTCTTAATTCCACGCTAATTGTCCAGTTCTTCAGATTGTGATAGTTGCTGGAGAGTTGTAAGGAGACTGAAGAAATGCATTGGTTGGTGGTGGATATGTTTTGCTGGTTAGCTATGAAGTGGGTGGATGTATTGATTTGCTGTTAATAAACTGTTAATGCCTTTATAGTTACATCAGCAACTCTTCATTATTGCCGGCATCTGTAATGTAGTCATCTACATTCTAAAATAATTCTGGTCTGTGTGTGTTACCTTTCCAGTTTGGTTTCTCCTTTGTTATACCTTTGTGAATTCTTTGTGACATAAATACGTTTTCAGAGTTAGTGTTATAAATGATCTTAAAATATTCCGGATTAATTTCCAATCAGCAAAAAGCATAGCTTCCCATATGTATGAAGATGCTTTACTACTTTTACAAAATCAGCTGTGTGATTTGAAGTTCCGTAGCTGTAACTCGGTAGTCTCTGTGTTTATTGCATAGTATGTTCTTACCAACTGATTTCCTCCTCTTACGGGTTGGAATAGAGTTGGCAGTCTGTTGCCCATGACAGCGCTGTATGGTGCTAGCGTTGCAGTCAGTCTGATAAAACATTAGGCTGGAGATGTGCTAATGTGCTGCTTTTGGAGTTTACCGTTCCCATTGTAGAGCTGGCAGAAGACAATGTATGAATGCTCTGCAATCTATTTTGGCTGAAAATCGGCTAGGTTTGCTCAAACTATGTTTGTTGATAGTTGGAACTAAGCTAGCTTAGTATTGGAACTGGCCTTGTACTGATGCAAATGAGAGGTGATACTTGCTGTATTTGAACTACAGGGTAGTAAAGGCAAAAGTGTGATGCTTTCAGTCCTTGCAGCTACTACTGGAAAAGGATTTCTGTAATCTTAGAGACCATAGATACTGCAATTAAAAAAAGAAAAAAAAAAAAAAAAGTCTTGGCTAGAGAGAGCTTTCAAAAATCGGACTATAGGTGTGTAGCCTTAAGATACCCATCCAGGCTGCACATATCTCATGCTCCAGGACTTCTGTTGTTTGTTTATTTGAATCCAGGGACTATTTAGTGTAATGTCCTCCTTTTTTTCTTGTTCTTGAACACAAGTCACTGCCTTTGCTGAGTTTAATGGGACTAAGGTCAGTGCAAGATGCTGTGTTTGTCTGTGCGAAGTATACACCTAGAATTTACCAGACAGAATCGTTTACCCAAATTGAAGTGATTTAGGCATGAGAGCACCTAATTTGTAGGATCTTGTGTAGCCTTGGGCAAGCCTTGCCAAGTTCATGGCTACTGTGGATGTGGCAGTGACATTCTAGGCCTCTATGGAACTTCAGCAGTGAAAAACTAAGGCTGTTGATTCACCACATGGGATGGCCAGTTTTTGTTTGCCCCCTCCATCTTTTGGAGAAGTGACAGCAAGAACTCACCTGCTCCTAAAATAACAATAGAACCCCTGCAACATATACAGCTATAAGTATCACATAAATAATTCTTCCTTGTCTTCCTACCACCCTTTTGTGTGTGTCTCTCTGTGTGTGTGTGTGTGTGTGTGTGATGTTTCTGTGGCACAAGGAAGAAGTCAGCACAGTGACAGAAAAGCTAGGGTATATGCAGTGACAGAAAAGCTTAGGGTATATGCAGTGCTTAAACAGTAGTTGTTAATGAAGAAATGGAGTGATCTGCAATGTTTTCTGCTCAGATTGCAGTATCTAAGTGCATTTTAGGCTAGACACGTCTTGGAGTTACATATATCAAGAGGGGTTTAAATAGTAATAATCTAGACTCTACAATTTAACCTCTTAGGTGGTTTGCAGAGGTTCTCTAAAATTCTCAATAATTTGTAGGTGATTTTGATATTTTCTTAGGTTGTAGAATACCAAAGATATTTCGTTGGAAAACAAGTGAAAAGCAAGTACTTGAAAAACCTTTTCACCCAGAGGTTGGTTGGTTGGTTGGTTGGTTGTTGGGTATTGTGTTTTGGGTGTGGGATGTTTTCTGTTTGGTTGTTGTTTTTCGCATAATCCCACCATTCTTTTTAACTTTGGTTAGAGGTTTCTTCCTAGAAACTCATGTGTTTATATCTCTTTGTCTTGTGGAAGGTTATAATTTTATTTTTGTGAGCATATTTTAATTTGGTGTAAGGTGAACCTAATTGAGTTTCATGTAAGATAAGAGGAAAAAATGGACTTGTACATTTATGGATTTATATGCACTTACAGTTCTATAGTTTGATTTGGTAAAATCCCACAGAAGTTCAGTCCTGTTTTATAAATATTGTCCTGAGTTTATGTAAAAATCCACGTATTTAAGAGCTTTGCAAAGATGGGTAACTATCAGTAATTTCACTTTTGCATGTTTGAGAACTGTTTTTCTTGGATGACCTTAATTTTCAGAACTGTTCAAAGACCAGTTGAAATTTAAGTTAATCCCTGAAATTTCGAGACTTAGATTTATTTTTTTTTTTTTCCCTAACAATAGATGTCAGTGGAAGATAGTCTGTGTAATGTCTGTCTCTCCTTTTACTGCTGGAAGCCTTCCATCTTCTGTTGGAACTTCCTTGGTTTAACTCTGTGGTTATACCTGAGAGCCAGGGGTGAACTAAGCACTGTGTGGATCTAGTAGAATGGAGGTTTACGGGTTTTTTTAGATATCTTATTAGTTTGTATTTACATTCACTTCTTTTTTTTTTCTTCATTTTGCAGTGTTGTTTGCTGCTGGACTCCCCCCGTCCCCCACACCCCTGCAGGATGATATGAGACTTGAAAGAAGACGATGCATACAGGTGATTTTATTTTCAAGAGCTTTTAGAGGGGAAAATCTTTGATGTTCTTCATCTACTTCTTGTTTCTGTTCCATTCTCTGAACACCCAAAACTATGTTGTTCCAGCGTTAGTGGAATATTTAAGAACCTGTGGAATTTTGAAATCTCTCTTTGCCCTTTGAAACTCTTTTGCAACTGTCCAGGAAGAAAATGGTTTCCCTTAATGGAAATATTGTTTCCAAGGTTTTTTGTAAAAAAAGGGTTTGCTTTTAAAGTTGCTAACTAAATGTACTTTTGTTAGTCTTGTTGTGTTTGTTATTACCCCCTTTTAATGCCCCCACTTGCCAACAGATGTATGTCACCTGTTCCGTGACACACTATTTCAGTAATTCATCAACTTTCTTTTAAAGAAATGTTATTAATCCATCTGAAAAAGAGCATAACAAATTAATAGCTAAGAGTTCATTATGCTTTATTATTATTATGCTTATGTCAAGTTACTGTAAGACTTCTCAAGAACTAAGGATAGAATCTTTGAATGTCTTTGAACGTTACTAGCCGTTCTTAAAATTGGTGTTTTAGGAAGTTCTTCCAATTTTTACTAATCAAAACACTGTAAGCACCAAGTGTATTTGCAGATTAAATAGCTTATATTTAGTGGTACTGTTTTGCTGGAAATACGGTTGATATTTTGACATGAAAAATCATGATCAGCAGAAGTGGAATAAAACTTGGGCTATACAGGAGGATTGGTGTAGTTCTTTATACTGAAATGCCCTTATTTAAGCAATGAACAGTTCTGTGACTTATGTTTTGAGGCCTGTAACAGTGAAGTACACCTAAGATCTTTCATTTGCTTGTTCAGCTTTAAAACCCATGAATCCTTGGGGCTGGGAAAAAAGCTAGATAGATTTACGTATGCATGCAGGTCATCTCTTGATTGACAGTTTTCAGTTGCATCAGCTGTTCATGCATAAACAGCTTTAGAGGGTATATTTACATGGAGTATTTTGGATTAAGGCCAAGATGCTGTAAGTGGATATTTCATTCTGTGAAAACTAAACATTCGTTCATTTCAGTTGAATGTTTGTAAGTTGTATGTTGATAGTTCATGTAAAACTGGGTCTACAGAATTCTAAAATTAGGTGGGGCAAAGAATAGGAGAAAGAAAAAATATTCCAAAGGGATATTTCATTTGGTTTAAGTGTATAAATTTAGACGAATAGCATTTAAAGTCTCAAAATTGAGTCTTTCCATGTCCTGTCAAAGGAGCTCTGTCTAGTAGGCAGTCATAACAATTGGTAACATTGTAGATCATTTGCTTGTTGCAGTGTAGATTAAAATATAGCCCAATTTAAATACTGGGAAAATGGTTTGAAAGCTTTAAAAGTATTCATCCCACAACTGAAAGGAGAGATAATATTATGAAATAGTACCTTATGTATCTTACACTTTTTGAGAGAATTAAGTTTCGTACTGTAATACATTAACCTGATTTAAAACTTCAGCACTTTCAGTTTTGGTCAGGATTTCTGGTGATGGTGAGCTTGTAGAATCGTGAGCTTGAAGAACAGAAATGTATACAAGATTCTGAATTTTAAGTAGCAATTCTATCTTCTAAAGCCCAACTTCTTTGTTTAGAAGTCCCATGATAAATATAGAGTGAAAAACAGTAGTACCTTGACAGAGACTTTCAGGCTTTTGACGTGTCATGTAAGTTGGAAGTTAGACAAGTAAGATTTATTTGCAGTTCTCTGTTTATTAGGAGAGCCAATATTAGTATGCTGAGGTTCTGAGAATTAACACGATTTGCATGCCTTAAAATGAAAAAATGTACTGTAATTATTTTTTAATGCAGTAACAGCAAGAGTCATATGACGACCCTGCTGATATCTGTCTCAAGTTCAAAGTAGCTGGTGAGAGTTCAGGCCAGAAATGGGAAGGTTTTGTCATTATTGAGGACAGTTCTTTTGCATGGTCAACAAGGCTTGGCTTCTGAGGGTGACTGATGTGAGTGACTGATCAGGGATGCCTGGTAATGTTTAAGCTACCCTTGGCTGAAGGATGAAAGCTTACATAGGGTAAATAAATTCTTTGTTATAATGGGCATCACTTCATTTCACTGGAAACTGACCTACTCTAAAACCCTAAAATTAACCACAGTGTAACTTGGGGAAACAATCCTCTTGAGGAAGAGGATTTTTTCACTTTTTCTATCTTGGAATTCTTGAATTTTAGATCACCACTTAAGCTGAACTGGTCCACTGCTTTTAAAAAAAGTGAAAATGTGAAGAAATGGTGATATTGAATCTTATTTTCCAATGTCACTAACCAGGAAAACAATTTTTACAGTATGTCTGACTTCTCTAAGATGTGTAGGACACATACAGAGAAGGGCACTTTAAGATGCTGTTTGGAGGACTGAAAGATTCTCAATAATTACTTTTTGTCAATCTTGTTAACTTGTAGATTTTGTAGGATCTATACTGCTTTTCTTCGAAACACTCTGCAAACAGCAAAGCTGGGGATTCAGCTCATTATAGGAAAAGCTAAATGCATGTTGTGATAACAAAGTTAATGCCTTAGAATGTGATTTGTGATAAAATATTTTCAGAGTGTGAATTTTTCTTTTTTACTTCTTCATACTTTGAGAGTCGGTCTCTTCAGGACTTTTTCTGAAAGGAAGGAACAGTAAGTGCCAATGCTATTACTGCCATTATGGTTGTAGTTGTTACACTGATAATTACACTAGGAAGTCTTTACTTTTTATGGTGTAGTGGCATCAAATTTGGGCTTGAGCTGTGCACTTACAAGCAAGGATTCATCTTGTGTTTAAAAATTCATGTTTTGAAAGTGATTGCTACATCTTTCCTGCACCTGTTAAGCAGAATATAACTGTGTGGTTAGTTGTTACTTTTTTGCTTCCTTGTTGTGGAGGCTACCTTATAAAAATGGCTTGGTTTTGTAACAGAGAACTTTCTAGTTTTGGCTTTGATTTTTCTAGTTAGCTGTAGCCTAGGAATATGTAACTAAAAATAATTAGTTGTCTGATCTTTAAGCTTTGGAAGAGCTTAAAGCTACTTCTCTTTACTTAACCTTTTGTAAGAAAAGGACTCATATCTCAGTTGAGAGTATAAGGAACCAGTGTAGATCTACTAAACAAAAAGTACAAGTTCCAGAAGGATCCATTCCGTAACACCACATGCTGATCCTCTCAGAGGAGACTAACTGGTAACAGTTATTGTTGAAGTATGGTTCTTGAAAGCAGAAGGGAAGGAAAAAGAGTCTGCATGTTCTGAACTGCTTTTTCATGATGATGCACTTTATATTGAAACACAACAGATATCTCTTCCTGGTTTAGATCTCTCACAAGACCATTGAACAACATTGTTTGGGATGTTTCTGCATACTAGGTGCAGCATGGAAACAGGGCAACTGTTACCAGTTATGTCTTAAATAGACAAATATAGTATATAAATATTACAGTGTTTTTGTCCAATTCTTATGCCTGTATAAACTGATCCAGAGGTCTGATCATGTAAAATCATTAAAAAGACTTGTGGGGCTGTTACTTTATCTTTAGTTGTGTGGTAGGATTTCTCATGTATTAACTTAATTTTTTTAACACATTCACATTTTCATGGGTAGATTTGAATGTAGAAAACAGATCAAAATAATAGTTGTATCAAATTATTCTCTTCATCAGGAATGTCTATTGAACGCACCAGAGATGTTGAGAACCAAGCAAGGGATATAAAATGTGAAAGTGGTGTATTCAAGTTTGATAGAACATTGGAAGTGATCCTATTGAGCTTAACTTAAAAAACTGTTGTCCATGTTTGGAAAAGAAAATAAAAAAATAGCCATTCCAATACTATTCAATAAGAATAGTGCAAGAAAGTGCAAGAACAATGAAACGGTCAGTACTAGTGTAGCTACTCGCCCCCCCCCCCCCCCCCCCC
>Ga0065711_1050492_pt1 | contig 10806 bp, 3 predicted proteins | sample Hoacrofraction12_FD_59098 | JGI IMG/M metagenome (GOLD analysis project Ga0065711, IMG submission 59098) | Hoatzin crop microbial communities from Cojedes, Venezuela - Epithelial fraction 12 v2 (version 2) | ecosystem: Host-associated > Birds > Digestive system > Esophagus > Crop | place... | reverse complement strand
GAGCCGGTGCCCGGCGAGCGGCAGCGGGGTGGTGGCAGGGCCCCGGCTTCGGGAAGGGCGAAGCCCCGAGGGGAGCAGAGGCCTTTGTGGGCATCGCCCGGCCGGGCCACGGGCACGCCGCCAGCCTGGGCGCCGCCCGCTTGCAGGAATTTGGATTTCCGTCACGCGCGTTTGCGTGGAGAGAGCCCACCTCGGCGCGCGTTTGTGGTCTGATGCCCTCTCGGCTGGGTTCTGGGCTCTGTGGCTGTGGCGGCAGCCGCCGCCTGCCTCGGAAGGGTGCTTCGCAGGGCGGCAGCCCGCTCGCCGGCGTAGCCACACGAGGGAAGGCCGTTCGGGGGCGAAGGAAGGGCGTCGCATCGGTTCAGCGGAACGGTGGCCTGCCATGTGCTTGATGTCTTGGAATTCTGCTGGATAAAGCTCCTCCAGTTTGAGTGTTCAGCTGCGGGTCGGTGGTGGTCTTCTGTGGTTGGAAAAGTTTAATCAAGGTTGTCAAGTGGACTGAAGGATCCAGGCTTTGGGTGGGGATGAAGGAGGGGGTATTGTTCTTTTGTTGTTGGGGTTTGTTTTTTTTTTGTGTATGCTGCTTCTACAGAGAGCTGGGTAAATATGTGATCTGGTGAGACTTTAACATTTGTTGTCAAAGTTTCCAGTGGCAGTCATAGATTTCTGCTTCTTAGACTTCAGTGTCACTGGTCATAACAACTTGCATCCCACGTTTGGGTGTGGAAGCAGGAGAAAAACATTAACAGCACTGGTTTGAAAGTAATGCTAAGTTTTCGATGAAGACAGTGTTTAGAGAGAGAAATAATGCTTAAACAAAAACTTGTTTTTTGTTCTGAGCTGTTTTCAGCAGTTAATTGATTTTATTTTTTTTTAATTGAACAGATTTAGTCAATATTCTGATGGATATGTGGCAGTATATGAAGAAATCAGTTTATCACTTTTTGGTTTGAAATGGTGGAGCTCTTGAACATTCTTCTGTAGTATTTGTATGTTTGTACTTCTACATTACTAGTGCAGTCTTCTAAATGGATGGTGCAGTCAACAAAGTAAATGGTCTGTTAAGTTTAATGCTTCTTTTGGAAGTCTCATGTCAAGGTTGATTTTTTTTTTTTCGTTCATATGCTACTCAAAATCACAACAAAATAGCTGTTACACTGTGTGCTGGCAGTCCTTCTTAGTTCCATATTATAACTTTGTAACTTACAGTGTGTTTTTACCGGTACAGTTGAACTGCCACTCTAGATGAGGCCAAGTAACTAAGGTCAGAGTGGTCTGAGGTGAAGTTACTTTGACTTGCCCAGTTGCACTGTTACAAAAGTGAATTTACATGAATATAGCTACTTAAAAATGAAGTTTGGTCTTGGCCAGATCTGCCAACTAGACTCAGTAATAGAACTATGAGAGCTTAGCTAAGAAGCCTCTATCACCTGTCTGTTGACAGGTAATTATGATGATTATTTAACATCCAATAATAATAAAAAATAGAAATGTGTCAATCATCTCATAAAGCATCACTTGGAGAATTACAAAATTGTAAGAGGTGTGTTGAATTTTACTTGGAATTACACAGTTATATTCACCACAGCACAGAATGCATGATAATATTAGAATACCTGCCTCTTTTAAATGCCTTTTTTTTTTTAAACGGCTATGACTGAACAGTCTCAATTTATAGTCAAAAATTGTACAGTAAATTAAAAAAGACTGGAAATTCACTTTGTGCTTTCCCACTGCGTGTTGCTTTTTCTGTATGCATCTCTCTGTACCTCTTCATTTTTTTTCATGCATCCTATTCCAAAAATTTCCGTGAGCATTAGTGAAAGTTGAGATTGATGATGAAAGTTGGTTATTTCTTTATATTATCTTCTAAGAGGCTTAGAGAACCAGTCAGTGGTTCAGTGTATAATTTATAGATGTATATCACAGACTGAGTGAAATAGCTGAACCTTCTTTCTGTTTTACTGATATACACCGGAAACTTAAGAAGTCTTAAATATCTGAGCAAAGCTGGGCCGGAAAGTCTTCTCACAACCAACCAAGTAATATGAAGGATAAAACAACAAGATGATGGTGATCTGGTGATGTGACTGCAAAGGAAAGAAAAAGTAAGTGCATTCCTAGAGAAGGCTCCAGACCGCCAGCTTGTGCTGAATGTAGTGGCATTGGTCTGGTGAGAGTCTAAAGACAGAGATTCTCTGTAAAGCATGCAGTCTGAGGTGCAGGTATGTGAAAGAACGTAGTCATTTGGCAAGATAAGTATTAAGAGAGTCTGTGCAAGACATCTTGACAGGAAGAAATCAAAACTTATTGAATTTTTTTTCCATTTTCCCCCATTTATGCCTTTATAAACTTGTTATCTGTTTCAGATATTGTGAATAAATATTTGCATGTTTAACTGAACCTGGCGTGAATTAAGTGATCTGATATTAAATGAATATTAAAAAGTTATTTCTCACTGTAGTTCCTGGAGCAAACTGCAAGTCCCTGTTTCCCCATTATGTTTTGTAGGACATCAGAAAGCTAAGAGAGCATGCTCCCAAAGAAACTGGGTTCTCTGGAGAGTAGGTGTTGCAGGTTCAGAGAAGAAGGATGTGTCCTGCAGTAAGCGTAAGTAACCAGCTGTTCTGTCATTCTCAGTACTGGTGTGCACATTGAACTCGGAAGGCTCCCAAGAAGGCTATAACAGGAGCCTAAAACCAGTTGGAAACTAGATGAAATTCTTGTATCCCTTCCTGCTGTGACAGAATTTACAATATGCCTTAAATATACCTGTTTCTCTGACAATATTACGTTGCATGTTATTAGACAATTGTAGATGTTCAGTTGTTGCAGACAGAGCTTTGTGTTCTGTGGTCCCAGAGACAGTCTCTTCAGTCACCGAGCTGTTCATCTTAATCTGATTTTTTTCCTTCCTTCCATCCATGTCTGTCTTGCTAGTAAAGGTAACATTGCTACTGCTATGATAAATTGATGTTGTTCTGTCTTTCTGAATTTGTATACCTTTAGAAACAATGAGTGTTATAATGGCATATCGATAATGCCGGTGTCGGGAGTGTTAACCATTTTGCTGCTGTTACCTTGTTTTAGTAGACTTTGGCAGTTAATGTATTTCTCCCCAAACTTGCTCCAATAAGATTATTTTTCTCTGCTGAATCATTCAAACCTTTGACTTCACCTCTAGCAAGTTCTGCGTCGGTGATGTATTTTGCATATGAAATTATGAAGACTATATCAAGAAGTAATAGTTCTTTAGTCAAGCACAAAGAATTGCTGCCTTTTGTATGCACTGAGGTAATGTATTTAATAAAATCATCTCTTTTCCTCCTTGTATAGACTCCAGCCTCTTCCAGAACCCTATCTAGACAGTGCCAACTTAATGATCAAAACCTTAAAATAGAGGTCAGAAGTACTAAATTTGGATATCCAATTTAGTATCGCAAGGGTACAATTTCTAAGAACACTTAACATAGGAGGGTACTTATATGTTTAGCATACATACCCCATTAACTTCAGTGGGCACTTGGCTCTGCTCGTCAGGTCCAAGATGTCAGGCTGGGTGCTCAGAAAATAAAGAATGAGCAATTACACAGTAGTTCTGAGCAACTTCAAGCAGCATTCACTGCCAAAACATGATACTTTTGTGTTTTTACGTTAATTACTTCATTTGTTACAAAGACAACCATCTAATCTCTTTATCGTCCTGGATTTATAGCATATCAGAGGTGTACGTCAGTGATTTTTGACTTGGAGTTGAGCATATGATAGGATGTTCACAAGATTTATTTATACTTACCCTTTATGTGGCATGAGCATGGTGCTGGAATACGTCTTTCAGGAGTGCTCGATTTGAAGTTCATATTCCAGCATTTTTTTGAGCCTGTTGAGATTCTGTCTGCAATATGAAGCCATATTATGTATCAAAACAGATTTATATATAGGTGAGTTTGGAAAATCTCTTTTATTAGCCAGCATCAGGCACTGGCCAAGGTGGTAGACATGTCTGAGACAAAGCAGAGAAAACCTTAGTGGGGCTCATTACTGTCTGTTAAATGTTACGTAAGAGTTGGGTTTCTATGAACAGAGGAAACTGTGAGCTATGTCTGATTCTTTTGTTTGTTTGGGGTTTTTTGTGGGTGTCATACATGGAGTCTTGCTTCTGACTTATTTTTTCACTTTAGTTTTCCTCCCCAGATTTTCATGTCACCTTGCTTTGTAGTCCTTCCCCGTGTAAATGAGGAGACAAGGTTTTAATTCTAAATGAGCCCGTCTATTTTGGGATTTCTTGTGCAGTAAATAAGTAGGCATTCTAACAGCAAAGCTTCATCCGTTGCATACCATCTTAATCATCTGTAGACCAGCTTTGTCCTCTAGACTGAATGAGGAGAGGTAGCAAAGTAATTAAGACTGGATTTGTGTCTCGTTGCTGATTGAATTTTAACTTAATTATAGTAAGACTGAAGTATTAATTCATTGTAAACGTTGGAGATAGTTTCTTGCAGATACATGTCTGTGAGTGACCTAACTAGGAAACCAACTTCACTCAAAGTTTATACTTCATCACATGTTACACTTACAAGTTTTGATACTGACAGCAAGGAATTGAGAACAAAGAAGTCACTCTAAGGGATTTAATAAATAAATAAATTATTCAACTTTACGAAGGCAGTGAGTAACTTCTCTCTTTTTCTTGGACAAAGGCTGTTTCCAGTGCAGAGGAAAGGAACAAGGAGTAGGGAAGGGTTATGAGAGAAAGTAATAATGTATTTGCTGTAATATTGTTTACATGGGTTAATGAAGTACCTTCTGAAATCCAAACCCGATGAGGACATCAACCACAGGGAAATATTAGAAATAAAAGTACTGAAAATTGTTTGATTTGAGAAATATATTGTCTATCAGATACATTTGTGTGGAGAGCACTTTGTTTACCTTTTGCTGTGGCTGCATTTAACACAAATCTTCAGTTCAAATAGGTGCTCTTCTTGTTGCATTAACTTTCTATAAATTCTGTCTTTATCTACTACTGAGGTTTCGTCAGCATGCCTTGCAAAAAAAGAAGTCAAAATCCAACATAAATTTAGCCACGGTGTTTTACAATTCTTTGCTATGCAAGTATGGTATTTTTAGAACTTTTCACACAGCAATTACTGTTTTGCTTTTTGATTCTTGCCCATTATCGCTGACATTTTGTCTTTGCCTGTAACATGGCTCAGTTAGTTATGCTATGTGAATTGACAGATGCTCCGATTCTAAACATGCAGCTTCTTTTGATGGCTAATAACTAGAGATGCTGAAGGGGCACTCCCAAACCCTGGGTTTACTTTCCTGCTGCCTCCCTTGGGCTGGCAGTCATTTTCATCTCATCATGCAGGGAGGCAGTTCTGGGAGCAAAACAGAAAATGGGTAAGTTGTTTGTGAAGGGTTATTCTGATGGCAGTAACCATTTGGCAGGAATAGCTTCCCCTAAAGACATTTGCAGGTAGAGTTACTATGCAGAACATAATAAAGGTGCCAAACTGTAAACTCCAGGAATTGAATAATTAATGCCAAAGCAGCAATGATGGGAGACAAGGGGAACGCTGTTCCCTTGTTTATGGCTCATTCTGTTTCATTGTAAACAACAGTATCATTACACGTAAGAGTGCCAATAACTCTGCTACAAAGTTTTGTGCTTGATAAAATAATCTCCAGTAAATAGTAGTTTTGCTATGTAGAAGACCTACGGATAAGTAGTTGGGCAAGCTTTCTGCTTTTGGTGCAGTATTTTGTAATGTGGGGATTTTTTTGTTTTTGTTGAAGTGTAGTTTACATATGGTTTCATGTAAATCCTAATACTGAAGATGGTTTTTTTTTTTACCTTTGCAGTGTCCTTAGGGGTGATCTCAAGACTCCCATCACGCAACAGCTATGAGCACATATGGTAGAGCATGCCTTATAACTGCAAAATCCCAGAGGTACATGATAAAGGATTCAAGCTAGATAGTGGAAGGGTAAGTAAGGCAGGAAACAGGTTTCCCTGTCAATTATGTATCTCAGCGAACTGCTTAACATATTTTTCTGTCTGCAAGTGACAGTCTACATACCTCTTCTTGTAGTAGGTGACTCTAAGCAGTAGTTCCCACAAATGCTTAAATGGAAATGGAGTAAGGGCCTTTGCATAGCAGCTGTACAGCTTAAAGACCACTCTGTCAAATGGTCTTTAAGTTACAGATAACATTCCGCAGGACTGCTTAGCAGATGCAACTCGCATTTGCAGAGGTATTTCTTAGCAAGCACACTGATGCAGCTTGAGTTCTGTTGGAGCTCTGATGATAAAAGGGCTCTGTCTTTATCAGTGCCATAAAAGGCATTGACACGGCTTCCAGTCTGTTTTAAAACTCGTATTTTGGTGAAGACTGTTCATTTGGATTAAAATAAACAGTTCTGGACATCTAAAGCATGTTCTTACCAATATTATAAATAGAGAACCACTTTGATTCTGAGGTTGAGAAACATAGTACATGCAGGAAGTAACAGTTAATGAGGCCATAAGAAGCAAAAAAACTTTTATTCTAGCATTTGGTGAACATGGATGAACACCAATATTGTTTCATCTTTACTTACCCTTTTGTCATAATATGGCTAAAAGTTCAGGATCAGAGGAATGAAAAGGAAAATGCAGACAATTCTTTCTAACCATAGAACAAGGAAGCTATTCACTAAACATGTAGGGGTAAAAAGGGCCAATGCTTTTCTTACGTATTTGAAGCCAAAAGTTTGATCCCCATTCTGGAATTGTCATCTAGGACTTTGGACTGTATATCCTATTCAGTCTAGTATGAAAAAGAAGTCAGTCTTTCTGCCAGAGAATCCATGATAACTAGGAGATGGATCAGCAGTGTGTGGAATTGTCTTTAAATATAATAGTTCGCAAAGGTCAGCCGGGAGAGGTGGAGGAACACTACACCACCTCACAGACTGAAGATACACAGTTGCTTTTTTGTTTGTCAGCGCAGTGCTATAACATGTCTTTTGATAGGGTTGCAGCATTTTTTCCACAGTGCACACTGTTCTGACTTCTGTGAGGTTTGGGAACAACCTTTCTTTTGAAAACAACCAGCCTTGCACACTCATGCCTGCGAGTGCTTTGCCAGTGCCGTATACCATGACTGATCAGGTAAGCGAGATCAAAAAGTATCCCCTTGCAGGATGCGGGGACCGTACTAATGTTGTATCTTATGAGACTGCATGCTAGGGGGGCATATTAAGGCAAGTCTGAAGGTGTAAACCATATAGTGGGGAAGCCAAACGTGAAAACTTTATAGGGATAGAATGGCTTGGGGCATCATACGGAGGCATCACATGGCTTAGCAAGGTTGGGCAGACTTGTCATCATGATAGGAAGAAGACCCACGCACATATGTTATGGCAGTCCAAAACTTACCTTGAAACGGAGATTCTTGCAGGTTCTAAACAACGTGTGGAGGGGGCTCTGCCTCTTGCTTGTCCCTTCGGTTCAGACCAGGAGAGGGATATAGAGTTCTGCTGAGGGAGTATCCGCACTGCTGACAGTATGTAAGTGCTGCAGCAAGTGTGAGTTGATGTCTAATAATCTGTAAAACACAGATGATACTATGCAGGTGATACACTTTAGCAATGTAGAAATGTGTCACATGAAGTTTGATTCTGCAAGGAAAGGGAGGAGGATGCCAAAGCAGATAAATACCATTTGTGTTTATGATCCTTCCTTCTTGAAATGTCTCTTGAGAATTTGGTAACTAGCACAGGTGAAAAGCTGGTAGGCAGAAGGTATTCCTTCTGTGGAAGTCTTCCACACAGAGTGAGTCAGCAGTGGCAACTTCAATAAGAAATTAATGCTGCCAAGCTGGAGTGTGAACATTCTGGTGGGCTGGGACTGAAGTCCCATGCACATGTTGAACTAGTGCCAAAAAGGTGGTGAGGGTCCTGTTGCCATCAAACTGTGGCTCAGGGGGCCAGTTATTTTTTGCTTAAAATTGTACAGTATCCTAGTAGAATTTTTTTTGCTTGTCCAAAAATAGAAATAATAATATTCTGAGGCACTGAGTCTCACTTGTGAGATGGAAAAGGCAAAGGAAACAGATCTTTGAGATTATAAAGCGTGTGCTGAGGACTGCTCAGGTGCCCCAAACAATACCACATACTGTTGCGTTTTGAAGTACTGTGGGCTAACATACTCATATTTAATGTGGAGGGGTTGAGGATTCTCATCTGGTAACCTGTCATAAGATCAATGAGAGATGATTCGAAAGTGTAAGGCTCTTAATACTGAACTACATGTTGAGCCTGCCCTGATCTTTGTGCTGTTGCTGTGAAGTGCCATACTAAGGAATGACATGCATTCTGTGCCAGAGCCTGGACAGTCCGTAGTGAAAACTCCTCATAGTTTCTTACTGAGAGTAATCAAGACGTTCTAGAACACTATTGAACGCTGCCTGCACATTAGTAATTTGAGGTGGAAACACCGTATTCAGTATGGGCACCAGGAAATGAAGCTCAGCAGTTCTTTGAAATTTTGTAGAGAATCTGAGGAGCAGGGAGGCCTTTCTACATTAGGCTAAAGTGAATCAGAAGCATTTAATCTCAAATCTGTTAGGGGATCGGGTCCTGGCACTGTACCACACTGTCGTGATTGATCAGGCTGTGCTGCGAGTCCTCGGTCAATAGGTTGTGGGAATCAATGATGCTGCCGCTGCCTTTTTAATGAGATCATTTTGGAACTGCCACTTCCTGTTTTTATCAGCGTGAAGTTTAAGACCTTACGCGTCACGGATGGAGTGTTTTTACCACATGTGCCCTATGCACAGGGCGGGCAGAGCTGGAAGATGAATCTCGAGGAAAATGTCATCTAAGTAGAGCTTACTAGAGAGAACAAAGCATGAGTTTACACTATAAAAAGTTGATTAAATGGTACAAACACCAGTAAGGAACACTGCATTATTGAAGGGATGTCCAGCTACAGAATCCTGTGGTCCACCTGGCAGAAAAAAGAAGCTGGAAAAGTGCCAGACTTGGTTGTGCATCAGGTGCGTTGAGAACATGAACACCATCAAGTTCTCTGTGGAAAAACTATCTCCAGTTATAAAGCACTTGTACAGCTGCAGGGCAGATACGCATGTGGATTATCACTTAAAAGGTAAAACAACATGTTTTCTATAATAAATGGCTTTTTATTATACTTATTATCTTCTTGGCAATATTTATAATTTCTAGTCATTTTTATACTTTGCACACTAATATATATGATTTAGTATGCTTCTACCTCTTGATCTATCACAAGCTGAACTCCAATGCAGCAACTTTAACTTAAAATCAGGATGTTGTAAGACTCCTGAGACTGATGATAGGATCGCTTCAGCGATACAAATGGAGAGTAGTTCCTCACAGGCAAGTACACAAATGACCAGATGGCCTTTGGAGCTCGTGCAAGGTGTGGGATTTGTTTTGGTTTTTTGTTTTTTGTTGGTTTTTTTTGGTTGGTTGTGGGGTTTTTTTAGTTGGAAATTGAAGGTACTGGGTTGATCTGATACTAAAGATCCGTTTCTAAACTGAGTGCACTGCACAGACCTTAGCTGTTTTAGTAGCTTCTGTTTTGTTAAGAGATCAGCGTGCTGGATGGTTCCTGATGGGAGGGAACAAGGACTTGGAAACTACTTTGCTTGTTCTACAGGATTTCCTTAGTGAAGTTACTTAAGCTCTCTGGACCTTAATTCACTTTCTGCAAGTAATGACAGGTGTATCTATTTCTGACTTCCTAGTCATAAATTCGTTGTAGGACCAACCGCTGACTGCGGCACACAAACACAGCAGCGCTGAAGAAGATGTGGAACTGGGTTGGTAAGTGATTCTGAAGGCAGCTCTGCTTGGTGGATGGTTGTTACAGATGGGCAGAGGGGATCATGCCTGCTGCTGACCGTTTGCTCTTTACCACACGGAGGAGTTGCTCTCTGTGACCGGCGACGGCGAGGGTTTGTCTCTGGCTAAAAGTTGTTCTTAAAGTGTGTGGGTGCAGCTGCCTCACAAAAACGTACTGCGGTAAAATCCTCCAGAGCTGAAGTGTGGCTGTAATGCCTGCCTAAAAATACAAAACAAAGGGCGTCCTTGGCAGGGAGAGCCAGAAAGAGCCTTACCTTTTGACAAAGCAAAAGCAAGTTACTACCGGTTCATTTACCAGCAGCAGTAGCCTGACCAGGCGAGCGGGCAAGAGCCAACCTTCCAGCGAACGTTTCTACGTGCAAGTACCGAGCTTGGGCCTCCCCCAAGGAGATAAATACCACTCACTCGTAGTTCCCAGCCTTGGTTTGGTAACGAGCCGCCCCCCTGCCCCCTCCGCCCCCCTCTCGGTTCTGCGCCCCGCGCCGGGGCCTTTAAATGACCTCGCCGAGAGCCCGGCAGCTGGCGGCGGGAAGGCGGTGGCCGGAGCGGGCCTTTCCCGCCCTGTCCCCCGGGGCCCGGCCCTCCGCCGTCCGGGGACGGGTGGAGCGGAGCGGCGCGGTGGTGCGCAGGCCCCGCCCGGCGGCGGCGGCGGGGCTGGGCGGTGCCTAGCGCCCTCCCGTCCCTTCCCTCCCTCCCTCCCTCCGCTCCCCCCGCCGGCGCAGCGCTGTGGTGAAGCCGCATTGTTTGTGCCGAGGGGGGAGGGGAGCTCCTCAGCCCCGGGAGCTGAGCGCCGAGCCCGCAGCCGGACGACGGACCTGCGCCGCGCCTCACGAATGCACCGCGCCCGGCTGCGGCAGCAGCCCCGCACCCAGCGCCGGGTCGCTGCCCCCGGCAGCGCGGCCCTCTCAG
>Ga0065711_1050491_pt1 | contig 10806 bp, 8 predicted proteins | sample Hoacrofraction12_FD_59098 | JGI IMG/M metagenome (GOLD analysis project Ga0065711, IMG submission 59098) | Hoatzin crop microbial communities from Cojedes, Venezuela - Epithelial fraction 12 v2 (version 2) | ecosystem: Host-associated > Birds > Digestive system > Esophagus > Crop | place... | reverse complement strand
CCCGGGACCGAGCGGGCGGAGGGGCGCCCGCGGCCTGCCCGGGGACCGCGTCCTCCCCGGGGGGACCCGCGCCCAGCGCCCCGCCAGGGAGGGGGACGCGGCCGCCGCTCACCCGGAAGCCCTTCTCCCGGTCCGCCTTGATCTCCGCATCCAGCTGCTTCAGGGCAGCGGTAAAGCCGCGGAACAGCAGGTACTCCCGCACCAGCTCGTCCGTCCGCTCCGCCGCCGCCGCCATGGGGGACCCGCGGCGCCGCCGGCTCCGCCCGCCCACGGGCGGGGCGGGGGGAGCCCGACCCCGAGGGAAATGGCCCGGCCCAGCTCCAGCAGGACTACAGCTCCCAGCATGCCCGGCCGCGCCCGCCCAGCGCAAGGCACGCCGGGACTCGTAGTCCTCGTAGCCGCACATGCGCACGGTCCGCCCGCCTTTTCCCGCCTCCTCGTTGCCTCCTCCCTCCCCTCCCCGACTGCGCCTACAGCCCGCGTTTTTCCCGCCTCACTATTGGCCGCCGCTGGGCGCCGGCTGCGTCCCGATTGGCCCTCCGCCACGTGCGGCTCATGTTGCTGGGCGCGGGCAGGCACAGGCGCGGCGGCGGCTATGGGAGGGCGCCGGGCCGGGCGGGGCCGGGGCCGGGGCCGGGTCGGGCGGGATCGACCCCATTGATCGGTCGGTCGGTCGGTCCCCGGAGGCGCCCGGTGTGGGCCCCCGCGGGCTTCCCCTCCCGGCTGCAGAAGCAACAGCAGGGGCAGGCGTCCTTCCCGCTGGGGCGTAGTTGCGGTCGGTAACGGGGCGGGGGGCGCCGGTCCGGTTGCCGGGAAAGGCTTCCCCAGGCGGGCGCTGTGGGCCCTGTCAGGCCGGCGGGGCGGCTGCAACAGGCCCGGCTGGGCCTGGGTCTGGCCCTCAAGTGCATGTCCGTGTCCGGTATCGTTGCCTGCTCCCACGCCGCAGTTAATTGGGAAAGCGCAGCAGTCTGTCTTCCAACGGCGCTGGCGGGAGCTGAGGGGTCTGGGTGCTATGTGAAGCCGAGCCCTGGGTAGCCCATGGAAATGGAGCACCAGGTCGTTGCAGGGAAGGGTGCAGGAGGCGGAGGGGCTTGTCTCGGCTGTGTTTTGTGCCGCGCAGTTTGTCATTAGTGGTGGGTTTCAGTCGGTACTTACAGATGGCAACACTCAGGCAAAGGGAAGATTTCAAATTCTGTATTTCCTGCAGCAAAATGAGCTGGAGTGCTCTTGTCAGTCACCCTGAACTTTTCTTTTTTGTGTGCCTACTACACAGGCGGTAAGATTTCTTTTTCTTCACTTATATGTTTATTCAGTATAAATAAATGTGGCATTGCAGCGTTTGATGGAGACAGCTGGAGACTGTAGGAAGACACAGGCCAGAGTGACTCGCAATCCCCTGACACGCCTGCAAGAAGTAGAACCCCGTGTCGCAAAGCGACGCTTGTCACAGGCACGGCAGCGGGCTACGCTGGCAAGACTCTTCAGCGGCTTGCAGGAAGCTGTTTTATCCCAGTCAGGCAAATCAGCCTCAAAGGTGCGGAGCAGCGACTGTATTTCTCTATGTATCACTGTTATACATGGGTATGTTTAAATTTAAACCAGGCTTATGAGGATGGCCACTGTATCTTTACAGGTGCCAGTGTGTGTGTAATTTCACTGTGTGCCGCTTTCCTGTGTCTCTTTTACTTTAAAGCTGCCAGCTCAGCGTAAGCAAATTGTTCAGTTTGTAGTCTCTGGGTCATGGGTTTATCATGTGCCTTATCTGCACTTTTCTTGTGGAGTTTTTGCAGCTGCTTTCTAGCTTTGCGGCTTCTTTATAGCATTTTGGAAACAAACCAAGGGATCCCATGATGAAGTTATCTTGATTTCACAGCATTTTGCTATGAAATCAGAATAGTGAGTTAGGGACAGAAGAAGTTACAGGTGAGGGAGTAATTCATTCAGCCTTATGAGGTGCACGCTGTCTTCAAGACACTCTGGAAAAATGTCAGAAAAAAACAACCATCGGTACTGTTTATTGATCTCTACTAAACTAAGAAACTATTTAATCAAAACGAAATGGTTTATAAAGATCAATTTGACCCAAAATGCTACTGAAAAAGTGGATATTCCCATGTGCAAGGCAGAGAAATCCAGAGTCCTTTTATCCTCAACCCTGACACAAATTCATTTAGCTAGATTGGTTACTTTCATTTTTCCAGTGTGTCAGATGGAGAGGGTAATGACTGTTTAGGACAGGAATTGCCCTGGTAAAGGGCTTTGAGGCTCTGAACATGCGAAATACTGCTGTCTGGGGCTTGTGCCTGCTAAACTCCTTACCTCTTGTGCTGTTTGAGGTAAGAGTTCAGTTTGCCATGTTCTGAAGAAGATGCAAGTTAAGCTGAAGTCACCAAAAGCCAAGACTGAACGGATACTTGTTTTGTCTAGTCTAAGGGGGACTATGTTCACATACCAATTCTTAAAATTGCTTTTTCACAGTATTGTATGCGCCTTGTCTGACTTTTGGGGGCCGAGGAAGTTCAGTCTCTTGAGGATATACAGATATACAGAAGTTCACTTGTAGTCCTAGTACTTAGTGTCTGGCTAAAACATCCAGCATGCAAGCTCTGCAAAGTAGGCATCCTGTCTAAGGTGATTGTGGATGGTCTCACCAATCACGTAAATCTTTGAATATTTTTGAGATGTGTATGTTTAAATGCGTTGGCCACATGTTCTCAGTTGTGTTTGCTATAAATGATGAAGAAATTATGTGCAGCACTGAAGTTATTCCGGTTTACATCAGTGTAGCTGAAAGCAGAATATGGTAAAGGCTTCTCCTCGCAAAATTCTCATGGGAAATGATTAGTAAAGTCTTATACCTAAAGTTGGTGGACATCCAACAAGACTTCACAGCATGCTATTTCTGGACATACTCCAAGGAGAGCACCATCCAAACAAGACCATTTGCTGATGAAAGATCAGCGTTCAGTAGTAAATGTCTATGTGACTGGGTGTTACATGTATGTACTGCATAATATGTACCCCAATATTTATATTCTAGATGTAAGTTTGCTCTGGTATTAGTTCTTTCCACTTTTCTTATGTATAAGGGTAGCTGGTGAAACAACACAGTTGTTTTCACAGAGACATCGAGATAACTGAAGGTCAAAATGAAGGAAAAGTGAAGAAAACAACCAATTCATGTTAAAACATGAATCTAGTCAGAGCAGAGAGCAATCAGTTCTGATTTCTTCTTGTGTTCAGTATCAGGTTTTGCGCAAGGCTAAGGGATCTATCCGGAAGTTGGAGCAAACCTTGGGTTCTTCACTGAAGATGAAAGGTAACTGTATGCACGTATTTGCTTTGGACAGAGAGCCTGGACTTGCTTTTTATTTATTTGTTAAATAGAGACAGATGGGTACACGTCTGAGTCTGTTGAAGTATTAGAGCCAACTGTGGCTTTTGTTGTAGCAGCAAGCAAGGGATAGCGAAAAGTCTATCGACCCACTGAGCACTGCACTCGGAAATGCCCCTCTGACTCTCAGTCATTCCTGCCTCCTCCCCAGCCTTGTCCAGGTGAAGGAGGGAAGCAAGTAGTGCCTTCTGTCCTGTGAAAGCAGGCAGTTCAGGCAGAGTGCCCTTGTCACCCGGCTGCCGATGTCCCCCCCGGCGGGTGTGGGGCTGGCGTGGGTTCCCAGGCTGCGTTATTGCGTCCCCGCTGTGCTCCCTCTGGCTGCAGCGATGCAAAAAAATTGCTATTCATGCAACTTGCATCTCCGACAATTTGCATCTATTAAAAGTCCCAGTGCTTAAAATGAGCAACCTCCTCTGAATGCACATCGTTGGATAACCCAGAAGAGTCAGTCATAGGTAGAAGGAATAGTCTGACAAAGCAGTGAGGCTGGTTGAGGAGAGTTTGGAGGTAAACTTCCCCTTGTATTTACTTGCATATATGTATAATTCATACCGCTTGTAAATCACGGGTTGTTTGTCAGGGGTTTTTAGATGCAATTTGCTCATTATATCGCAGTCACAAAATACTGTATTGACTAGTGCTTGCCTGGACTTTCATTTGCTGTTTGTTTTCACCATCAGTTCTGTCAGACCAACGTTAGGAAAAAGGCATTGATTCTAAGTTCCTCGATGATCATAAACTCCCAATATTGCTAGTTACATTGCAGGAGAGGCAGAGGTGTCTCCTTTCACATCATTTTTGCCTAATGAAGAGCTCCGGCTCGTGAAGGACCGGTTGTTGAAATTATTCTGTTTGGTTGCGGCTGAGGGTGAGAGGGAATCCAAAAGTGCCACTGATGTGACAGTAATCTTTCTGCTGGCAGCAGAGTCCTTCAGTGTGGAGGATGGGAACCCATCCAGCTTGGAGGAAGTCAGGGAGGAATATGTCAAGAGGCACTTCGGCAGTCACAGGTAAGGGCTTATACCAATCAAGGAAAGATTACAGTATGTTGAGCTTGCTTCAATCCCAGCGTCTCTGAAACTCTTTGTCATTGTGACTGAATTTCCAAGCAGAGGCCTTTCATCGTGAGGAAAAGATGAAGAGATTTCGCCTGGGCCCGTGTAATCCTGTAGAGTGCATGAACACTCTAGGCATGTTGTTGGTCTCATTTCCAGTCAGCGCTTTGATTTCTTTCCCTTCTATGTAGCTTGTCTCAACTAAGGACTTCTCATTTGCCTGCAAAGCAAAACAAGGAGGGGAAAGCTGGCTTGGGAAGAATGGCCCTGGACTCTGAAGTGACCGTGACAAGGGCCTTATTAATCCAGTTAAGAAGTTGTTCATGTGGCTTTTTTTCCTGTGTGTTCTTTCCAGCACTGCATCAGCCTCAGAAGCTGTGAGTGAGAATGACTCTATTGTCTGGTGTTTCATTCAAGAATGTGAAAAACAAACAATGGCAGAGGATGAGAAGCCAGAATTTGTCCAGTCTCCAGACACTTCATCCCCAGATCTGGTGGAATTTGAACGGTAGGTGCATGCCACGTTGCCTTCATTTTTGCAGTCTGTTCACATTAACACCATGCATCCAGTCACTGGCGTTTGTGCAGCCCTGCTGGAGCCTGCATCTGCCTTGCAGAAGCTTTGTGCCAGCAACTTTGGCCCTGCTGGTGAGGAGGCCGAGCACCTCCCAAGTCCCTTACCTGCAACTTGCGTGTGAATGGACTTCCAGCATCGTAGCAGCCCCCAGCTCTCCAGGCCTTGGAAAATCCCTGAGGATTTTTCACCCATCCTCAAGAAAGAGAAAAAATTTTCTTTCAAGTGTGTCAGTCGCTGTGTGGCCGTGCTTTCCTGCTGTCCAGATGGCTTGCAGAGTAAGATGCAGCACACCCGCTAACAGCAGCGGTTTAACAGGGAAGCTTGGGTGGAACAGGAGGTTATTCATCCACCATTATGCAGGTGCGTGTCCCTGTGTGTTTCTGGTATCAGTACCACAATCAAGTTATATCCCTGCAATGAGGATACATTTTAGGAATGTAGGAATTGCTGCACTGGATGAAATTCTCAAGAGTGCAGCTCTATGTGTTCTGGGGAGGTGCAGGAACCAGAGGTGGGCAGATGCTTTCTCCAACAGTGATGTTCATCCTGCCTCTAATGGCATTGTTATGAGGAGCTTGAGCACTGTTGCCCCTTGGAGAAATAGACCCTCAGCTCCTGGCATGCTGGAGTACTTTTTTTGTGGGATAAGGTCAAGGCAAGGCTGGATGTGGCAAGGGAAGTTCATGTAGTCCTCAGACTGCAGGCTGCGGAATAGCGGTGGTCTGGAAGACACCAGATGGCACTCCTCAAAATGTCTGCAGCACGAGGGAGAGGAGGAGAACATAAATTCTTATACGTACATTACACTTCTAGCTAGTGGGTGCAAGTCTGTAGCCCCCTTTAGGATCGGCCCCTAACTGCCTGATGCAAGATCTAAAAATCAAAGACTACTGTTCCTGTGTCAGTGGTCCATGTTTTTTCATCTGGGGTTGTAATGGTAAAATTACTGTTTTTTTCAAAGTTATTGATGTCTTAAGAGTGAGCACATTATTAATCACATTCTTCCACGTGCTGTCAAACAGCACCAGGAGGTACTTAGGAGGTCATGGATGCTTTTCCAAAAGGATAGATGATCATTTCATGGTAAAGATTTGAGAAACAGATGGATGTCTAATCTATCCTGTACCATCAAGCAGAACAATTTTACCCTGACCATTCCAGAGTTAAGACTATGAAGTGCAGGAGAATCCATAGCTGCAGCTGGCACCCTCTTCCACATTAACAAGAACTTCTGCGGCTCCTCCTTCTCTTTTGCCTTGAACTGGTGCTTGTTTATAACGTTCCCTTGGATTATTGAGTTTTTCATGCAAAGGAGGCTGTAGCTGTGCCAGCAGATGGCATCAGCCTCCTGCTGCTGTTCCTGCTCTTGCTCCTGTGAGAAGCGGCAGTGGCTGTAGTAAGGTGTCATTTACAAGACCTTGAAATGTGCTGAATCAAGATTTTCTGGGGGAAGTAAGGTCTGTTTCACCAAAGGCTGCACGACAAACACCTGACTTACCCCTTCTCCACTGACAAGGTAGACCAGGGCCTGTACTGTGTAGACTCTGGCACGTACCCTACAGTCTTACGGCAGGCTGCAGTTGTTTCATAGCTAATTCTTCTCAAAAATTGATCTTTTATAACAAGCATAAAACAATAGGGATGCTTCAGCAAAGAAAATAACAGCCTTTTGGTGATCAACTTATCGTATTATTTGGCCAGCATCAGAAATGCTTCGAGCTTCACCAGACTCCATGTCCAGAAGCAGGAGCTACGATGGTAGGACTACACAGTACTCTGTGAAGCGCAAAATGTGGTGGTCTCCCTCCAGCTGGGAAGGAAATAGCTGAGTCATGGTTCAAGCTTGATTTCTTCAGCAAAGCTGTCTAATGGTGATTCGTATTTTTCTGTTTGAGAAACTCCAGATCCTTTTTTGGAGCTGGACATCCAGAATCCTTTCTGAGCGCAATGCCTTACATGAGAACACTTATTCCCTTTCTGGTATTTTGTCTCCAGCAGTGGTGGAGTATGGAAGCTGGAGTTTAAACATGTTTATGCTTGTGTGCAGAACTATCCTAAGATTTTCAATATTGCTTTGTTGGAACAATTTTTTTTTTAAAGAAAAAGAAAAGATTGAACTCTTTTGAGTTACTTTCTCATGCAGTACTGTTCAGTTAATCAGGAAATGTGCTCATTTGGGACATCTTCCAAGGAAACATTTTGAGCCCAAACTTAGTAACGATGACTGCTGTTTATAGAACTCTTGGTTTGTACTCCTTTGATCTTATTATTTTCATCTGAGACGCTCTAAGCATTTAATAAACGTAAAATAACCTTCAGTGCCGCTTTCTGAAGTAGGCATTGTTATGCCTGGTTCACTGTGTCACACAGTGCTAACAGATGAAGCGGGCTCATTCTGAGATGTAGTCACCTAGTTGAGATTATGACACTTATGTTCAGTTGCCAGTTTCACTACAGACTGTGTAGAAGTCAGTCTTAGGGATGCGTTTCCTCCGATATAAAATGGACGAAATTGGGCTCCCATGATTATTTCAGTCAGAGCGGCCAGGCCTGGGATAGTCTTTTTCTGTCTGCATGCATATTACCTAATACCTCAGGATATGACCTCAGCCAAGACTTTAAAGTGTAGTGCAATGCCAGTAAAAGTATAAAAAGTGACTTACAGTGTAAAAGCCTCAGGATACAAAAGCAAGTGACTCAAAATGTATTAAATGCCAGACTGAGGTTTGCCTGTGCAAGAAGTACAGCCTGTGGCGCCTGGAGCTTCTGTTGTGAGGAGTCCTGCTTGAGGCTGTGGCTGATCGTGCCATTTGCAGATGAAATCTTGGCAGAACAGAGTTGCTAATATCTTCAGTATTGGGCAACCTTCAGTAACTGTATGAAGTCTTAGAGGGGGGGAGTCAGTGAAGTAGTTACAAATCAGCTACTCCCCAGGCTCCTGTTGATTTACAGTAGATAGCTGCCTCATAGCCTGCTCTTAAGACATGCTCCCTTTCCTTTCATTACAGATACCTGTATTTTTATAAACACACAGTGGACCTGCTGATAGAGCATGGAACTGTTTGCATTGAGGAGGTGCCTCTTCCTGAGGTCTCCACGGCTATTTCCCACCTGTGGCAAGAGCTGTCTGAAGAAAGGAGAGACAGCATCTTGCAGTACTGTAGCCAAAGAGATTTCTTCATGGATCCTAAGGCTGCTTGCCAAGAGCCTGCATGCACTGAAGGTAGTGTGAGGGACAGCCGAGGTAACAGTGAGGAGGCCAGTGGTTCCTCAGTCTCCACACCAGAGGAAGTAAGTGCTCAGTAACACACATCATCTGCCTCTCTAACTCCAAGCCTTCAGGTGCTAACTGGCTCTGCAGGTTTTAGTTGCAAACATACAGTGTGTGTAATTAAGCTTTCCCAAGACCCCTTGAATGCATAAATAGAGACAATAAGCAGTCTTTGAGTAAATGTCTGCACCAAAATTCTCCCTTGGTAAGATACACAGCAAGCTATAGGAGTGCAGTGGTAGTAATCCCGCTAGCCTCCACTGACCTGTAGAGCTTCTGTGCTAAGTAACAGTTAAATTTGATGTAACTTGCTCCAGGAGGAGGGAGCAAAAACAAGAATTATACAGTTACTATGCTATGTAAACTCTCCAAGGAGCACAGATGAGCTAAATCAGAAGGAATACCCAGTCTACCAAGGCCTGCTGTGTTTTGGGTTGGGTGTTTTTTTCACCAAAGCACTTGGTAGCAAAGAGAAAGTATTTGTAGACCAGTTCCAGTGGTACAGGGCTAATGACTCCCTGTGCCACGCACCTCTGCAGAGCCAAGAAGTCAGTGACTGAGTAGACGAGGGCATTTGTTAAAAAGAGATTAAATAACAGCCAACTCTTTGTGAACTGTTCCTGGAGCACTGATTACTTAAGTAACTAGCTTTTCAAAGGCATGTGTGTAATTTTATTAGTTGCAAGGGAGGGACAGGTGTCCACCTTTAGCACCTAAGTAATTGCATTGACAAGTTCTTTCTGAGTCTCAGGACACAACCCATATTGCTGACCTCCTCAGGAAATGTCATGAGGATATGTGTACAGTACTTTCTGGCCCAGAAAATGTGTGAACTACATTATGGCAGAGTGAACTAATAAGCTTATTGGTCTGTCACAAGGAGCATCCAAACTCCTTTGTAAGCCAGGTCACACTCTGGAATCAGATTTGGGGGATACTGGCTGGTACAGCTGAGATCTCCATCCGTAAGGAGCAGCCCCCAGTCAAGTCTCTAAAGCACTGATACAATTAATGGTTTTCACTGATTTTTTGGGAGAGGTAATGTTAAGTCTAATTCCTAGAGGTTGAAGCACAGGCCTAAGGAAATGGGCTAACCTTGTGTTCCTAGTCATGAAACACGGTTATTCTTTATTATTCCTGTCTCCACAAAACCCTCTTGGTTTACTCTAGCCATAAGCATACCTGTTAAATGGAAAGAAAGAATATCATGCTTTTAAAGACTCCATTATTAAAAAAGATGCCCTAGTAAAACTTTTAGGTGGCTGGATATGTTGACATCTGAAGTGTTTTCTCTGATAGGTAATGTTTGAAGATGCGTTCGATGTTGCTGCTGGTTTCCTTGACAGAAGCAAGACTCAGGGAATGGCTAGCCAGAGGTAAGTTACAAACGCACCCTTTTTGCTAGACAGAGTAAGTTAAGAGCCCACTGTCAATACTCCATGGCAAGTTTGCTGTGGAGCAAGGCAATAGCCTAGCTTCCTTCTTTGTGCCTAATTTTTAGTAAATGGGTAGAACAGCAGCGTCTAGCAGTTGTGCTCACAATAATAGGGTCTCTTAAGGTGCAAAAGTGAAATGATTAATAGGCATTTACAGCAGAATCAGTAAGAATCACTTAGTAAGGGCACCCCGGTCACTTCAGGATAACTGGCATCCTACTGATTTTCTTCACCACTTTGCATAGCTTTCCATCTTTTCAAATTACAATCTTTGTAATGTTTTCCTTTTTTCTGTCTCACTTACCAGGTCTATGAGGACCATAAGGCATTTGCTGGATAAATCAGCTAATCATGAACTGTACTCTCATTTTTTTAATGATACAAAAATGATCATTTTTTAACATTGTGTCCCTTACCTTTTCAAGTACCCTAGTTCAATCACAAGGAGGTGATCAGCCTAAAGTGTGGTTGACCAGAACAGTAACATCAAAGAAACACAAGACTTATTTAATAACATCTCTTTCCTCTGCAGGTCAGATAAGTTACCTAAAAGAGAACATGTCAGATACAAAGCTGGCACTGCCTTTGATTTTTCCCAGTAGACCAAAGAAAGAAAAGGGTTGCTTTCCTCGGGGGAAATCACATTATGACTCATCTTTTATGCATTCTTGCAACTTAGTCTGCGTTAGGATTGTTTCTCTTTGCAAATAGTTGTTTTAATCTGGTTTTTAAAATCCTGTTTTCTACTTATTTTTCCATATTTCGAGATTTCTTTAGTGTGAATCTCTGCTCTCTTTCCCCACCATTCCACCTTGCACTTCCAGAACAGAATGAATGGAAATCAGGTTGTTTTGGCTGTTGATCAGAACGTACTTCACAGAATCACAGAATCAGTGAATGTTAGGGGTTGGAAGGGACCTCTGGAGATCATCTAGTCCAATGCCCCCTGACAAAGCAGGGTCACCTAGAGCAGGCTGCACAGGCCCGTGTCCAGGTGAGTTTTGAATATCTCCAGAGAAGGAGACTCCACAACCTCCCTGGGCAGCCTGTTCCAGTGCTCCATCACCCTCGAA
>Ga0065711_1050490_pt1 | contig 10806 bp, 6 predicted proteins | sample Hoacrofraction12_FD_59098 | JGI IMG/M metagenome (GOLD analysis project Ga0065711, IMG submission 59098) | Hoatzin crop microbial communities from Cojedes, Venezuela - Epithelial fraction 12 v2 (version 2) | ecosystem: Host-associated > Birds > Digestive system > Esophagus > Crop | place... | reverse complement strand
GTGGAGTCTCCTTCTCTGGAGATATTCAAGACCTGCCTGGACAAGGTCCTGTGCAGCCTGCTCTAGGTGACCCTGCTTTGGCAGGGGGGTTGGACCAGACGACTCACAGAGGTCCCTTCCAACCCCTACCATTCTGTGTGACTCTGTGATTCTGTGAACCAGAATCTCACAAAAGCAGCTGCATCTGCTAGTACCTGTGATCACACACAAAACCTGCAGAATTCTGTGTTAAACAGGATGGGAAAACCACCTGCACACAACACAAAAAGACTTTGCTTCATATAACAGCAAAACAAGATGGTGTAGAAGTGCCCTGGAGGATCAGCCTTTTCATTGCTGAATCCTGATATAACACTGTTCCTCACGTAATTCTCACTTAGGCTAATAAGTTATGATTTCAAGTCATATCCAGGCTATAATCAAGGTGGGAAAAGAACTTGAAGTAGAGCCATAAAGCCCCAGTGGTTTTGTGGACCTTAAACCCTGTGGCTAGCTGTGTTGTGGAATGCAACTCAGAATACAATGAATTAATTAAACTGATAATTCTTCAGGCCAGTTTTGATACAGGAATTGAGCACAGTCACAGGCAATATAATAACTAATATTTTAGTACTGACTTGAAATAAAACATGTGAAATACCAACCAAATATAGATCTGCCTTTATATTACTAAAAACATTAAAAAAAAGAATCCTCCTAAGAAGTTCACAGAAAATCAGCAGAAAGGAGGTAACTGGTTGGACTCTGTCTCAACCTGTTCTCAGCAGAACACCAAAAGCATAAATCAATGTCCATAAATCTACACCCCTTCCTGAGCTCAACCTCATCAATAACAAAAATATAGCTTCATTCTAAGTTTTAGACCTGTGGGCATCTCTTGTGCCTCTCTAGCACCTCTCCATAACCTATGGATTCACAATAATAACTCTCATTTCTTTCATATTCAATGGAATAAATAGGCCAAAGCAAGCCAGGTGATTTTCTGACAGATTCTTACGCTGTGGTGGCATGGGTTTGCCATCCAGTTGCTTTCTGCTTTACATACCTTTACGTACTGAGCACGTTTCATAGACACCTAACCACCTTAGAGTGAAGACATATCCTTCTGATAATGAATCTTCCCAGGGGAGGCTAGTTTGGAGATTTAGAAGCAAATTCTTGTGACTGAATCATCATCATTCAATTGTTCTCTTTTAAGAATAATTTCATTATGTAAACAGTTAAGTGCAATTATATGGATTTAGAAAGATTTTACTCCCACTTGCTCTTGCAGTGACAAGTCATAACAGAAGCCTTAACACCACTTCTGACAAGACTGTGCCTAGACAAACACTTTTCTTTGGTTACCACAATCCCTTGGGTCCGTACCTGCGGTGCCACCACAGCATGTGAACTGTCAGGAAATCTGGTGGGACACGCGAGCAGAGAGTGTGGGTGTGGCAGAAATATCACATCTTCTCTGGCTGAAGACTGATTCCAGTCCCACATCTGAAAGAACGTCAAACCATAGAGTTCTCTGGAAAGCACGACGCAGACAGCCCTCAGCCCGACCCCCCGGCTGGTCACAGCCATCGGCCTTCCATCCAGAGAGAAAGCTCTTTGTCCAAGAAGCTGAATTCTGCTCAACTTTGCTTCATGAAGCAAAAACCAAAACAAATCGGTAACATATTCCCCGCTTTAGACGTTTGCCAACGGGCACGCCGGGAGAGGAATTAACACGAACTTGCACAGGCACTCACACTTTTCACATTTAGAGGGGTCTAGGAACTGCTGTCCCTTGCTTGTTTGACCGCTCTGCATTTCTCCTCTTCCAGCATGAAGAACTTGCTAAAAGTTAATCCAAATGGTTCTATGCCTGTACAAACATTTAAGTGACTAAAATAGAGTGTTTTCATAAATATTTCCAGACTGAAGGCTTGTTCTCTCTGACTTCAGCTGAAAATTCTTTTCTTAAAAAAAAGACTCTACCTAAATTAATCTCTGCAGCTTCCTTCTGGAGAAAGAAAAAAAAAAAAGAATGCTACGTCTGTGGAAGTTACTAAACCACTTTAAGAGAAGTCCTCCAGCGGACAACAGCTGCTTTCTCTCCCCTCTTTTTATATTTAATATCATTGTACGTAATTTTAACAGCTGTATTTACTACAAATTCCCTGTGAGTTTTTTGGGTCATTCACTCTCAGAAAGCATAACCCAGAAAAGCACACTCAGGGCGCTAATGCTCATCTGCAGTCACCTTGGCTTGACTCACATGTGTAATGTCTCCCTGGGTGATTCGCAGTTCTCATCATCAGGTCCTACATGATAAAAATAAAACAAAAACCTAACCCACACTAAAAATATTAGGACTCAGCTATTTCATACTAATGACTTGTTAATGTAACATTATTGCTGGTGCTTTAACTACTGTTGTCCTTAAAAGCTGCATTGCATTCATGAAGGACTTCGGGAAAAAAGGGAGTATGGTGCTGAGACTTATTGCATTAAGAGATCGGTTTAACAGATTGTTTAGTTTTGGTAATATAATTTGACATCTAAACATAAGCTGAGAGGGATCTCCCACAAAACCTTTGATAATATGATTCATTGTCAAATGTTTGTTTTGCCTATCTGGTACTCATTAATTAATTCTTTTTAATATATCTTGGATTTACTGATTTGGAAAAAGAGAATTATTCTTATTGATGTTGCTAAAATATCCAGGTGGCTTGAATTTCACCAACTAGATGGTATAATCTAGCACATTTGTGTAGACCTAATCAAATCTCTACTAACAGATGTGAAGAGCCCAGCATGGGAGCAAATGTTTGTGTCTATATGATAATTAAATTACCTCAATAAAGAGAATAAATGAACAATGATGACTATAGTTTTTTTAAACCTAGGTTATCTTCCTCATGCACAGCCTCTATTAACCCCTTTAGCAATTGGCAAAACTTGAAGTTTTTCGGAATGAACCATGTTTTTCAGGTAGTGCCTTTGATTAAGTCTACCAACTAGGCAATATGAGTAACTTGCTTAAGAATTCCTACGCATCCCTGTTAATGGAAATCAAATAAATAATAAGATCTGCATTAATGATATGCTGTGTATATGTGTATTTCATTTCACGTAAACAGTTCAGAACACATCAGTCTGTGTTTTAATTCCTCTTTCAGTTCTCTAGTTCTTGGGGAATTGCTTTGATTATTATCATAGCGTTCTTAAAGATCTTTGTCCAGATTTTAAATGTGCTCAGATGCCTTAGCAAAAAGGCTCGTGTCCTTTATATGAGCTGGATGTAGCTGTGTGGGCATTTCTGAAAGCCCCAGTAAGCACTTGAGTGAACCATGTGCTGCTAAGCATCTTGAAAATCTGGCCCTCTCAATCCAGGTTGCCACACAACCAGATAACTTTATTTGAATGCCTATAAAGTACAACAAAAGCTTCTATTGTAACCCATCACTGAATAATCATTTCCCTATAATTGCCTTCAGGGAAACCTATAAAAACAAGCTTCATGAGATAAAAAGGTATTTTAAATGTATCTTTGTTTTAAAGGTGGCCTTGTGGAAGTGAGATGCTTCCACAAGAAAGGGAAGCCAGCCCTTAGTAGCAGCAGTGCTTAGATATCATTAAGCAGGCCAAGTTGCAGCTGGAGTTCAAATCACTTCTGACCATGTTTTTGCTACAAACAGGGGAACAGTTCTTTCTCTGTTCGCTCCATGGCGTGCTCTGACCTTGCTGGAGGCTAAGTAATGTCACCAGCTGCATGTGTAACATGGCCATTGGTGATGAAAAGTGAACCAGTGTAGCTCGCCTAGGGATGCAACCCCTTTTAACATATCTAACATTCTTGCAGGTGTGGTGGCTTTATTTGTGTGTTTTACTGTGTTTATTTATTTGCCTGACTAACTAACTCATGTCCTCTTGCCCACTGCAGATAGAGCCTTCTGATTTAACATTCCTGAAACCTTGAGTGTTTAGGATATAGATTGTTTCCAGTCTCAGGATGTAAAAGACATGGGATAGAAGCAAGAGAGATTAGGGCTCTTTTCCTCAAAGTTAAACAACTGGATTGGTTTTCAGGCAATGGGGCCCTGAAATAGCTAAATAAAAATAGTTCTGCACTTACAAGGAATTCACAGATTGTATTTCTAGAAGGTCTGACCGAGAAGCTGATATGACCAGCAGCACTTGGGAATAGCCCAAACACACAAAACAGTTACCTCCTGGTGTCATAAAGAGATCTTTAGTCAGCTGAAGTGATGCAGCAGTGGGGCTGAAGTCATTTGGGAGGCTAATTATATCGTCTTCTTATTTAAATGAATCTTTCCACTGACCCTTCTCTGCTGTGCGAGAGAAACAAAGTCAGGAAACGGGCCAGTCGCTACCAGCTCGATACAGCCCAAACTGCAGACTGTTTCTGAGAAGACCTGCAGAGAGAAGTTGGCTTTTACTGGATCTCAGTGAGTGTGCAGAACAACAGCACAGCTGGAGCTTGGGGGAAAAGGGGTGAAAGCCACTCAAAAATACAGAAGTTGGAACAAACCAGTTCCCTTTCAGGAGCCACTGGAGTGTGATTGCTACATCTTTGATTGCTCAAGGGGTTTTATTTCCAAAGTGTTGCAGCTATCAGCTAGCACCGATATTTTTCAATGCCCTTTCTTAACTCTCTGTCCACCCTTGACTAGGAGTCTGGCAGGACACAAGCATCTCCCAAAATTCCGTGGCTATTGCCACGGCTGTTACGGATTCACATCTTCACCAGGTATCCACAGTGCAGAGTTGCTACTATCTCCTACTATAAAGAACTGGATACATCCATTCAAATACATGTTGGTTTCCTGAAATATTGAATGATTTCCTGAAATGTTGATTTTTGTTTTGGCTTTTGAAGTCCTCCTGAGTGGGTGGTTGCTGAACTAATTTTGGAATTGATTTTCTCCCCTGTCATGGTTTTCCCAGACTGTGCACATCCCACAAACGCATCGTTGTATAAATGCTTCTGCTTCTGCACTCCAGATCACGAGGCAGTGCCCATGACCACAGCTTACTCCAGCCCCAAGTGCCAGAAAGATGTTGTCACATCTTTCAGCCACACACCAAAGACTTAAGGTTGGCTGGACATGAGCTTCAGAGCCCAAACTCTTGCAGCCTGGGAACTGTGAGCCCCTGGCCTCAGCCAGAGACCTGATGCTCCACTTTGTGCTCTGCAAATGTCAAAAGTAGCCAGGAGAGTATAAAACATTTTCTAATCATTCACGTTCACATGAAAGTCTGTCTTTTCTGCCGAATGTCCACATACATACTCTGTCAACCAGTTTCACTCTTTTCAACCTGCGTACCTCTAACAGGAATATGTAAGCAACTATTTTCTTGCTTGTCCACCTATTCAAATCAGGACCTGATAATGGAAAGTTTATTCTCTTTTGAAATATTCCCTTCAAGGAAGGCTTCAGGGAAGTTTATTCTGATTACATTTGAATGCAATCCCACAGAAAACAAGTGGAGAGAATAGTCTTTTTCTCCCACGCAAACTTCCCAGGCTTCACAGCCAGATGCATAGCTGAACATCACCAATGACCTGGAAAAATGTAGCATAAAACAAATAATCTTGTAACAGGGAACAGAGATGGGAGAAGAAGATTACAGAGATGGGAATCAGACTGGAATCTGCCCGTTTGTCATCTGAACCTTATTCAGCCCACCGGGTCTTGGATTTCTCGCTTCCACATACCAGGTCAGCAACGCTCATGGTGCTCTGCTTTGGCGTGGAAGTTTGCTGAGGCAGGGTCTACACTTCCTTCACTCCTATTTGTGTGCCTCCTGTTTCATCGCCTTGGTCACTAACAGTCACTCCTGTTGGAACTGAGACCATCCCAGGCGCTTTCCTGAAGGATCACGTTGTTGAACAGCAGAGCTGAGCAAACAGGGTCCCAGGGGCTGGAAGGGCCCAGGGAAGTGCTGCCCCCCAGGAACAGCGCCCGCTTCCCAGGGTAGATGTGCCCCGACCGCATCCCAACCGAAGGTCAAGGCAAGATCAGGGTCTGGAAGGAAACTCATGCTAAGCAGGGAGGGTGCTGGGATCTGCTCCGACAAATCCCACACTGAGGAGTGCATTTTGGGCTGCAGATGAAGCAGAGACACAGCCAGATGCTTTTTGAGTCATCAGCTCCCTTTCTCTCCTCTTGCAGTCATTTCACGGATAACTTCTGCAGTGATTTCAGCTTCAAATTTCTCAGATATGTTTTTATACTTTCACTTCCATCCTGTCTACTTTCATCCAGGTGTTTGTTGTCACGAAGACTCTCAGAAGTGTTTCAATGTGAGAAGGCTAGCGTCTTCTTTCCCCCTTGACTCTGCTAAGAGTTGCCTATGAATCACTCTGTGTTTTCCTTAGCTGCCCTTCACGGTTCCTCATTGTGCAACTTGGCTTTAGCCCAGTCGTTCAAAAACAGATCTACGTTACACAAGTGGGATTTTTTAAAAAGTGGAAACAGGCTCAGTAATTTGTAAATATACTTTGGTTGAAAAGGAGTTAAAAATATAGTCAAAGAGACTTTGCTTCCCTCCTTTCTCCCACGGTTCATGACCTTTGCTTTTTTCAACTTCCTCAATTTAGTTTCAGTAAATTGTCACAGAATGGCACAACACCTGCCTTGGGTACTTGAGAAATTGACTTTTCCTGCAAATTACCCTGATCAGTGACCTTGTCTGGCTACTAAAGGGGTTTGCAGAAGCAGCAGAGCTTTATGTGTGGCCATCTTCCATCTTCTGATTGGTATTTAGCCCTTTGAAGTTCACTTATCTCCTTAATGTTCAGCTACTTTTTGAAGGAAAAAAAAAAAGAAAAAGGCCACGACACACTTGTCCTCTAAGAAACCAAACTGCCAGCAGTAAGGCAAGCTGTGCTCCGTCTCAGAAGGTGCACAGAGCAATGTCAGCTGAAAGGCTCCAGTGATCCCGCGTTTCAGAGGAATGCGTAGGATTTCTTTTTCTCTTTAGCTGTGAAATGCTCAGATACTGGCTGATGCTGTTGCAGCAGAGTGGTGTTTACTAGAAAGGATGTAACAAGGCTGACCTTTCCTTTCTTTCTTTCAAAAAAACTCTACCAAACCTGCTGTAAAAATTCACTTCTCTCTTGAGGAAAAAGCAAAAATCTGCTCCTCCACATACTGCACAAATGTTGGGGCAGAGGTTACTTCTGGAAACCTGAAAGGTAAAATTCTTTTTCATGCCGAAGCTTTGATTTCACAGTGCAATGTAGAGGGGTTATTTGTTTAATTAATTATTAATTGCTCTGGCAGCTAACAGGTGCCAGGTCTCAAGTGCGGTCCCTGGGGCAAGCAGCCCAAGGGGAAGTGTGATTCACGGCAACCTTGAGCAAATTGGCCCAGGAGAAAGTTCTGGAGCTACTTCCCATGTCCTTGTCAAATATCAAAGAAAAACAGTTAAAATGTAAACTTATATTAAGCATTGTACTTAATTCTGACAAGCTTTTAGGATCGAATTGCAGACTTTGGTCAACAAAGGGGAATTAGTGCGGGCTCTTCAGTGGGAGGGAGGTGGGAGAGCGGTTTGAGAGCTACGGGCATAGCTCTCATCTTATTTTTCACATCTGTTCTGTTTAATTTAGCTAAGCACTTTGAGTCACAACTTGTGGCTGAAAAACTCAAATCTTATTTTACCTGGGACTCCAACTGATATTCTAGATCTTAGAAGGAAATTAAAAAATGCCTGAAAGATTACATTATCTAATAAATTTCTCCCACCCCATTCTCTTTATTTTTGCAACTGGTGAAGATTTATTGCTTAATTGCAATTTAAGAAAAATTATAATACAGTTAAATGCAAATTCTGTTTTAATGTGTGGGAGGATTTTACTTCCTTTCCCTCTTTTCCCCTTATCTTGAAAAAAAGGTCTAATTCAGAAAAGCCCACAAATAAGTTTTCAGTAAGGAAAAAAAACATCAGAGAACTGTTTTCTTTATTTATATTGCTGTCCTTACCCTGTCTTGCCTGATCCCCTCTCAAGATTTGCGATTTTAACCTTCTAACTCCATTCTGAACGGCGGAAATATTACCCTTGTTTTAGAGAGAGGGAAATCAAGACAGAGGGCCGATAATGTAAGAGGTCCGTGGCCACGGATACACTGTGTGTTTGGATCAGAAATGGTCTTCGGTCTGCGGAGCCCCGGAAGGGCACGAGCGCAGTGGCTGCGTGGACAAGCAGGCTCCATCATTGCCCAGGCGAGGACCCACGGCAGCTCCACGGCAGCACGGAAGGAGCACTGCGAGAGCATCACGGCACTGGCACGTGCTCCCCCGGCAGAACCCTCCCTGCCACTCGCCCCTGCCACCGGGGAAGCTGCTGGGTGCTGCTGGCTCTGTCGCCGACACCGGTTCTCCCCCCTCTCTCTCCCTTTCCTCCAGTGGCCGTGCTACCCACTGCCCCTCACCGTAGCCTCAGGGCATACCTTATCTTTTAGGGCTGGACACAGCCTCTGCCTGAACCGGACAGAGACCCCCAGTGTTACAGCTAATGGAAGCTAATGAGAATAACAAACCACGGTGACACGGTGCTCCTCTGCTATTAGAGAGGGCAGAGAGATGAAAGAGTATAAGGTAAGCGAGTCCAAAATCCTGATACATTTAGATCACGGGGATTTAGCTGTGATCTCTCGTGCCCTAGGGTCAGGTGCGGCGCGTGAGTTATCCATGATCTCTGTCATTACAAATGAGACTGAACCATATGAGAAGCCATGTCCAGCCCTGCTGGTCCGGCTCTGCACCCTCAGCGTCGGACCCACAGCGTGGGGATGCCGGGGCTGTGATGCCGTACTCCACCGGCCACCGCAGCCAGGTCCGGGTGTCCTTTAGCTGTTTGTAAAATTTGGCGGAGTGGTTTAGCTCAACGTGTCGTTGGTTTGACCAGGTTGAAAAGCAAACAAACCCCAGTACAATTGCCAGATTGGGCAGAGAACTGCGCTCAATAAGTAGCTCAGTTTGAGAGACAATAATTTGTAGTTCCTCATTTTCTTACAATAGAGATCAGCCTGTTGAGAAAATCAGTACCCAGCACCATGTTTTACCATAAATTAAAACAATTAAAACACAAATCACATCTTGAATCTGTTAACTTTCAGATAAGTATAATTAGACCCCAAAATGCTTTAAGTAGTGTTTACGCATTTATTTACCAAAAGACAATTATTTAAACAAAGAAACATTTCCAGTTAATTGATAGAAAGATATGAGAAGAAGTAATTAATCATCATCAGAGTACGCAGCCCTTTATTGTTCAATGGCATGTAGCTGTGGGAACTGCTGGCTGTGACACCGTTTCTGTCTCTTGGACTTGGTCTAGCAGGACACGGAAGGTGGTGGCTGTGCACTGCTGTGGACTTAGCGTAGGGGTGCTGGCCCTTTCCCATCCAGAGTGTCCCAAGAAAGCATGGCTGCTGCAGCCTTGCCCGGGAGAGGACTGATGGTAGGGACGGCGGTGTATCGGCAGAGCTGCCTGCAGGGGAAGGGTCCCCCCTCCTTCACGTCCAGCTCCAGGGGACCCACGCGGAGCTGCAGACAGCTCCTGCCTAAAACTGTTACCTACACAATGGAGGTCTTCTCCTCAGCCCCATGCTGACAAACAGGAGAGACTGAAATCACTCAGTGCAAACAAATCTGGTGGAAAGCTGAAGAAATTATACACGTCAGTAGAATTACACCAGCGAGGGAAGAAGAAAGAAGCCCTATATCCTTAAGCTATTTGACTCTCCAAAGCACAGTACAACAATATTACCTTTTGTATGATAAGAGAGCTTTTTATTCCAATATGACGTGAAGTAGCTTTGCTTGAAAGATTTCTTCTGTGTTTTCAAAAATCCTTCTGGTTCCCCAGAGGGAAAATGGGGATTACACCAGTAAACCCTGAGCAAGCATGCCCATGGCAGGAGCATTTATTCAATGCAGAACCAACACTGGTGATTTCCTTAATTGCAGCAAATCAGACAATTACTTTTCTTTTCTCAGAATGCCTTTTGGAGCTAGATGAGCTGCCTCCCGTAAGACAGGAACCTTTACAAGTTTTGGGTTTTATCCTCCAAACTACTTGTGAAGGATCACCACAACTTTCTCCACTGTTCAGAAACAACTTGCAAGACAACTCACAGTCTGAATTTCAAAACTAACTACCATTTTGCTGTCATAAACCTACATTGTTCTTCATTGAGTGGGATTCCAAAAGTAGAAAATTCAAAATCTTTACAAAGACTCAAGACATTTCAGCTGTTTTCATCATTGTGGATGAATTTCATCAGCCACAATATCTAAGCTTGAACTGTGTTGTTCTTTGTCCAGCTGTAGATGTACAGGCTGTGCAAAATGCACTAACTATCCAAAACAAGGCCATGAAATTGCGGTACAGATGGTAATAAACTCTTTCAAATATCTCCAAACTTCTGTTGGGTTAGAACAGGATACATCCCCAGATTTACAGATAATTGTGGTCTTTGAGATACTCTTCTACTTTTTACAAGATCAAGAAATATAGGAAATGGTGATTCCTGGCAAGATTGGGCTCCCCAGTTCAAGAAAGATGAAGAGCTACTGGAGAGAGTGCAGTGGAGGGCTACAAGGATGATGAGGGGACTGGAGCATCTCCCCTACGAGGAGAGGCTGAGGGAGCTGGGCTTGTTCAGCCTGAAGAAGAGAAGGCTGAGAGGGGACCTTATAAATGCTTATAAATATCTGAAGGGTGGGTGTCAGGAGGATGGGGCCAGACTCTTTTCAGTGGTGCCCAGCGACAGGACAAGGGGCAATGGGCACAAA
>Ga0065711_1050488_pt1 | contig 10807 bp, 14 predicted proteins | sample Hoacrofraction12_FD_59098 | JGI IMG/M metagenome (GOLD analysis project Ga0065711, IMG submission 59098) | Hoatzin crop microbial communities from Cojedes, Venezuela - Epithelial fraction 12 v2 (version 2) | ecosystem: Host-associated > Birds > Digestive system > Esophagus > Crop | place... | reverse complement strand
TATCAGAAGAACGGCCGCGATATAAACTATCGTGCTGAAAATTTCTTTAATTACCGAACCCTTTTTTTCAGACTTCTTTTCACCAATTATCTTTTCTTCATTGTTTTTTTCTTCCATAATAACCTTCCTCATAAGAATATTTTTTCATAAAAGTTATATTAGTTTACTTTTTCAAGTGATAGTCTTCCGAGTTTGCCGGATCTAAAATCATCAAGTATAAGGTCAGATGCTCTCATATAATCAGGCCTTGCACCGCTTGCAAGAAGATTTCTCTTTTTGGCTACAGCTACCAAAACTCCTGCTTCTCTTGCCATAAGATGCTCTTCTTCAACCGCCTTATCAACGTCACTATCGCTTATACCATATATATCATATATAGCATTTCCATATAGTTTTTCAAGTTCTTTGATAAGACTTACAGCAAGTTCACCGTGATCTAAATTGTCATCATTCATAGAGCCTATCATTGCAAGATGAGCGCCTACCGTTTCATCATCAAATTTGGGCCAAAGGATTCCCGGAGTATCCAATAGCTGCAAAGTACTTCCAAGCATAATCCACTGTTTTCCCTTTGTTACTCCCGGCTTATTTCCTGTTTTGGCTGCTGATTTACCTGACAAGTGATTTATAAATGTTGATTTTCCAACGTTTGGAATACCGCAAACCATAGCTCTTATTGGTCTATTCTTTATTCCTCTTTTTTTGTCTCTCTCTATTTTATCGGCACAAGCAACGCTCATAAGTCTCTTTACTTCCTTCATGCCCTTGGAAGTTCTTGAATCCAGTTCTATTGCAATAGCACCTTTTTCTTCAAAATATTCTTTCCACTTTGCTGTTTCTTTACTGTCTGCAAGATCTGATTTATTCAAAATAATAAGTCTTGCCTTACCTTTTCCGAGTTCATCTATATCCGGATTTCTACTTGACATCGGTATTCTTGCGTCAATAATTTCTACAATCATATCAACAAGGCTGATATTTTCCTTCATCATTCTGATGGCCTTTGTCATATGACCGGGATACCATTGATAATTCATCTGTTATTACTCCTCTTCATCATCTGTGTCATCTGTATCTTCAAGATAAGTGTCTGATACGAAGCCGCTCGTGCCCTCTGATGAGCCGTATACATACCAAGCCTTGCCAAGTATCATATCTTCCGTAACTATGCCGATATTGGCACTTCTGCTATCCTCTGAGCTGTTTCTGTTATCACCGAGAACAAAATACTCATCGTCGCCCAGAGTTATTGCATTGTCAGCAATACCAGCCTCTTCCATTTTATCATAAACTTCGGAATCCTCCAGCTGTTCTTCACCGTCTATATAGAGCACACCGTCAATTATCTGAACGGTTTCACCCGGCAGAGCTACAACTCTTTTTATATAATAATGCGAATTACTATTTCCATTTGGCAAAAAAGCTATGATATCTCCTCTATCTGCTCCTGTGAGAAAAGTTGATACTCTGTTTATAAAAACTGTCTGCCCGGGATAAATAGTAGTTTCCATAGAATCGCCTATCATAAGCACTTGTTTGAAGAATCCAAAAGATATCATGCATGCGATTATGATTGCTATTACAGTATAAAAAACATATGAAATAATTTCTCTTATAAGTTCAGGGGTAAATATTGTTTTATCTTTACCATATACAAGTTTATTCTTTTTTCTTCTTCTTCGTCTGCTTCTCATAAAACTTTATCCCTCCGGTTAAATTTAAAAATTTTCTGATTAAAAGAAAGGCAACCATCCTTGGTTTTCACCTTGAATGATTGCCATAACTTTTGAAAACTATAAGATACGATAGAAATTATTTTAATTCCTTAATCTTAGCCTTCTTACCTGTAAGTCCAACAAGGTAGTTGAGCTTAGCACGTCTTACCTTACCTCTGCGAACAACTTCTACCTTCTCAACAAGTGGAGAATGGATAGGCCATGTCTTTTCAACACCTACGCCGTAAGCAATCTTACGAACTGTGAATGTTGCACGGTTAGAACCACCCTGGATTTTCTTAACTGTTCCTTCGAAAACCTGTGTTCTTGTACGCTCACCTTCAACGATCTTAGCGTATACCTTTACAGTATCACCTGTGTTGAACTGTGGTGCGTTTGCATTAAGTTGCTCTTTTTCGAGTTCTTCAATAATTGTACTCATTTCTTTCTCCTTATCATTGGACGTTCTATAATGCCATTTTAAATTCTTCAAATAATTGAAGCCGGCAACAGAGGACCGTCTGATTTTCGACAACTACATGATATTAACATAGAATGATGGTTTTTGCAAGTATCTATGCATATTTTTACAAATTTTCGGGTCCGAAATCAAGCGGCAAAAGTTCTTTTAGTGTATGAATTTCAATTCCTTTTTGCTCGTTATAAAGAATAATTTCAAAATCAGGCTTGCAAAATTCTCTCATGACCTGCCTGCATATTCCGCATGGCGGTGCAAGAGTTATCTTACTAAAATCGCCTTCTTTTTCTACAGGACCACCTACTATGGCTATCGCGCTAAAATCTCTTTCTCCTTCAGATACGGCCTTGAAAAAGGCTGTTCTCTCAGCACAGTTTGTCGCTCCAAATGATGAGTTTTCAACGTTACATCCCGTATATATTTTGCCGCTTTTGGCAAGAAGAGCCGCTCCAACATGAAATTTAGAATATGGAGCATAACTTTTTGTTCTCATATCGGCCGCTATATTCATAAGATTTTCATAATTCATATTTATTTTTTTCCATGTTCTTTTTCTATAAGTATTTTAAGAGCTTCGATTGCTGTTTCTACAGCTTTGCCTGTATCATGTACCTGCGGATTTGGAAGTCCAAGCTTTGCTCTTTCTTGATTTGCTATAGTAAGCAGCACAGTTGCACATCTAACTTTAAGTGTAGCAGCAACCGTATATAGAGCGGCAGATTCCATTTCAGATCCGAGAACCCCGCATCTCATCCATGCTTTCCATTTATTTTCAAGTTCGTACGAAACAGGTTTCTTCTCAGGTTCGTGCTGCCCGTAAAAAGAATCTTTGCATTCAACAACTCCCACATGATATGGGAACTCTTTGCTCTCAGCAGCTTCAACAAGAGCTCTTGTGAGCGCAAAATCAGCAACTGCAGGGAATTCTATCGGAGCATATTCTTTGGATGTACCCTCCATTCTGACAGCGCCGCTTGCTATAATCAAATCTCCGCCAAGTACGCTAGTCTGCATGCCACCGCAAGTGCCAACTCTAATGAATGTCTTTGCTCCGCATCTTACAAGCTCTTCCATCGCAATTGCAGCAGAAGGACCGCCTATTCCTGTTGATGTAACACTTACTTTTTGACCTAGAATTGTTCCTGTATATGTTACAAATTCTCTATTCTGCGCAACTTTGACCGCATCATCGAAATATTCCGCAATCTTTTTGCATCGTCCGGGGTCTCCGGGCAAAATAACATATTCTCCTACTGTATCACTATTTGTCTGTATATGGTATTGCAGTCCTGCTCCTTCTGTATAATCGACCATTGCAGCCTCCTTGTATTTATTTTTAATATGTTTTCTTCACAAATCACAAATATTTTATCGGCAAAAAAACATATTTACTGTAGTCAATGATTAGTCTAAAAGGCCGTCCATGACATGTATTATCATCTTGTTGGCATCAAGATTTACATCTAAAATACACTGCTTTATGGCAGGAATCATGACATTTGAAAGTCCTTCTCTTTCCATTTCGTAGACATCATTTGCACCTGTCTGTATGACATCTTTCAAAACGCCTAGTTTATTGCCATCTTCATCAACTATATCAATTCCGATTAAGTCCTGAACATAATATTCACCAGGATTTAGATGTACTGCATCTTTTCTCGGAACTATTAGTTTATTGCCGCGAAATCTCTCAACTTCATTGATATCACTGTATTCTTTGAATTTTACAATTACAAATTTCTTTGAAAATTTGACTCTTTCGACATGAAGCAAGCATCTTTCGCCTCTGTCATTTTCCATAGAAACTTCTTTTAATTTTTTAAATCTTTTGGGATCGTCCGTTGTAGGAAAAACATTAAGTTCTCCTGCAATTCCATGTGTCGATGCTATGACACCTACCTGAAATTCCTGTGTATATGGCATTTATTTTCTCCTATATAATTAACTTTTAAAATCATTTTCACTGTTTTGGATGCTATTTATATCTGCTTTTTCAGTAATACCGGCCGGATTTATGGCATCTTTATTTTTTCTTCTACGCTTTTTCTTTTCCGGTTTTGGATGATCTGCTATCCATTTTTCGTAGAGTTCGGGGCGTCTTTCCTTAGTTCTTTCAAGCGATTTTTGAAGTCTCCATTCATCGACTTTTTTATGATCTCCGCATAGGAGGATATCCGGAACTTCTTTGCCCATCCAAACTCTTGGCCTTGAATACTGAGGATATTCAAGCAGTCCATCATCAAAAGACTCTGTCACAGCAGAATCATCGTTATTAAGCACTCCCTTTACAAGTCTTGATATTGAATCAATCATGACCATTGCAGGGAGTTCTCCGCCTGTCAGAACATAGTCACCTATAGAAACATAATCCGTTACTATTTTTTCCAAAACTCTCTCATCCACACCTTCATAATGACCGCATAGGAAAATTAAATTTTCTTCTTGTGAAAATTCTTTTGCCATTTGCTGATTGAAAACTTTTCCCTGCGGTGTTACGTAGATCACGCGTTTTTTGGCGCCTTCACCGATTTTTTCTTCAATGGATTTATAACAATCATATATCGGCTGTGCTTGCATGAGCATGCCTGCGCCGCCTCCATATGTATAATCGTCAACTTTTTTGTGTTTCTCTATAGTATAATCTCTAATATTTACGCAGTTTAGAGATATTGTTTTATTTTCAAGTGCTCGGCCCATTATGCTGGTCGAAAGCCCTTGCTCAATCATTTCAGGAAATAAAGTCATTACATAGAAATTCATAAATTTCTCCATATAGTCGGAATTACTAAACGTATACATAGCAAAAATTTAAAGAAAAAAGTTCCCGCAGGCAGTTTACCTGCGGGAATGCATCAGCTCCCGGAAACTGTAATATGTACTTGTTTTAGACTATTTCAACATCAACATGCTTGTCTTCTTTTGTCGAAGCAGCCTTTACAACTGAACGAATTGCCTTTGCGATACGTCCCTGTTTGCCAATTACTTTCCCCATATCGGAAGCAGCCACATGTAATTCAATAGTAACATTATGGCCATCATCCTTTTGAGTTACTACAACTTCTTCCGGATTATCGACCAAAGCCTTTGCGATTACCTCAACCAATTCCTTCATTGTGATGTCTACCTCCGGCTTTAAATTGCTAATCTTATCTTACAATTAGTTCTTGTGAATACCAGCTTGCTTGAAGATCTTAGCAACTGTGTCTGTTGGCTGAGCACCGTTCTTGAGCCACTTCTGAGCCTTTTCAGCATCAACCTTGCTTGTAGCCGGATTTGTGTTTGGATCGTATGTTCCGATTTCTTCAACAAATCTTCCTGCTACAGGGAACTTAGAATCACTTACTACGATTCTGTAGAAAGGTGTCTTCTTCTTACCAATTCTCTTTAATCTGATCTTTACTGCCATTTTAAATATCCTCCATATAGATAAAAAATAAATATATTGTTATGAAAACCAGTCATTTTGGCTGTTTCAAACAAACTTAGAAAAACTTGTTTCCGCCGAGCATCTTGTTCATATTCATAAGATTACCCATACCGCCTTTTTTGCCCTTCTTCATACCGCCGAGCTGTTTCATGACTTTTTGTGACTGTTCAAAATTCTTTATGAATCTGTTTACAACAGCTATGTCATTACCGGAGCCATCAGCAATACGCTTTTTCCTTGTGGGGCTCATGAGTTTGGGGTTACGTCTCTCCTCAACTGTCATCGACAAAACAATTGCTTCCATTCTTGCGAGTTCTTTTTCATCAGGCAAGTTGTCGGGATTTATTTTATTCATACCCGGAAGCATCGACAATATACTTGATAGACCGCCCATCTTACGCATTTGTTTCATGCTTTCAAGGTACATTTCAAAATCAAATTTACCTTTCCTTAGGCGCTCTGCCATGTCCTTTTCTTTTTCAATGGACTCTTCTTCATTGGCTTCTATAACCTTGTCAATGAGAGTTAGTACATCTCCCATACCAAGTATTCTGTTGGCCATTCTATCAGGATAAAACTGCTCCAAATCTGCAAGTTTTTCTCCCATACCTACGTAAAAAATAGGTTTTCCGGTAACAGCCTTTGTTGAAAGTGCCGCACCGCCTCTGGTATCACCATCCATCTTTGATAAGATGATACCGTCTATTCCAATCTCTTCGTCAAACTTAGAAGCTACATTTACAGCTTCCTGACCTGTCATCGCATCGACAACAAGTATTGTCTGATGAACATCTACTTTTTCTTTTATTTCAACAAGCTCATGCATCATGTCTTCATCAATTTGAAGACGTCCTGCTGTATCAAGGATTACAACGTTTTTGCCGTTTTTCTTTGCAAAGTCAACTGCATGCATTGCAATATCAACGGGTGATACATCTGTTCCTTCTTCATAGAAATCAATTACTAGCTTTGAAGCATTGACTCTCAGCTGTTCAATAGCAGCCGGTCTATATACATCGCAGGCTACAAGCAATGGAAATCTTCCTCTTTGCTTGAACTTACCGGCAAGCTTTGCTGCGGTTGTTGTTTTACCTGCACCTTGAAGACCTGCCATCATGATAACCGTAACATCTTTTTGTGACTTCAGGGATATTTCGGTTGTCTCCGATCCCATGAGTTTCACCATTTCTTCGTTTACGATTTTGATGACCATCTGTCCGGGATTTAGTCCATTCATGACGTCTTCGCCGATTGCTCTTTCCTGAACGGAATTTATAAAGCTTTTTACTACCTTGAAGTTTACATCGGCTTCAAGAAGTGCCATTTTGACTTCTTTGAGAGCAATTTTAACATCTTCTTCTGTAAGCCTGCCCTTGCCTTTTAGCTTTTTAAAAACGTTTTGCAGTTTATCCGATAAATTTTCAAATGCCATTAGATAAGTTCCTCTGTTATGCGATTAGCAAGTGTTCTGATATCGTCATCAGGTGCAACATTTCTATCATTCATCAAACTAATCATTTCATTTGTTACGCCCTTTATGGCGTTAAATCTGGCTATCATATGAAGTTTGTCTTCGTAGGTCTGCATAGTCTTTGTGCACCTTTTAATCAAATCATGCACACCTTGCTTGCTGATACCGTACTGCGCTGCAATCTCATTAAGCGACATATCATTGTAGACGAGGTCTTCATATATTTCTTTTTGATGAGCGGTAAGCAATTCTCCGTAAAAATCATATAGCATACCTTGCTCAACTATTTTCTCAAATTCACTCATGTCTTTCACTTCCTTTAGAGAAGTAATTAAAACGCCTTTGTTATAATACATAAAAAGAATAGAGGTGTCAAGTATTTTTTCTTGACCCCTCTATTTTTTTTCGGAATATTCCGATGGGAGCTTTCCTATCTGCTTTTGAAATGCCTTGCAAAATGATGAATAATCATTAAATCCGACTTCTATTGATGCTGTCATTGCAGATGTTCCTGATACAATGAGGTCTTTGGCTTTCAGTATTCTTTTTTCCATAATATACTGATGTATACTATATCCTGTCTCAGCCTTGAACATCCTCATCATATGATATTTACTGATGTAGAATTTGTCCGCAATCCTATCAATTGACAGATCCTTTTGCAAATTTTCCGAAATATAGTCAATTATATCTATAACTTTTCTGTTATATCTTGCCTTCTCCATAAAAGCGATGGGATTTTTATCAAGATAATCATTAAAATCGGCAAGAAGCGTTATAACATCGAGGTTTGTTCTTACATCACCAAATGTATCATTTTGAGCATCTTTTATGTCCTCTTCGAGCTTTTTTAAATCATTTAAAAGTTTTGATGTAATTATTCCGTCAAAATGTATTAGATATGTTTTTTTCTCAGAGACCATATCAAAGCACTTTTTAAGTCCTTGTACCTGCCTGCCGAGTGCTTTTTCATACTTATCAAATACAGAAGGCTTTATATAAAGAATATATCTTTCATAATTTTTTTTACCATCCGCATATAGCTTGTGAATGCTATTATGTGGGACTGCGACTATATCGTAGTTTTTGAGTGTATATTGTCTGCCTTCCACATAATAATCTATTTGACCGTTTATGAAAAAAACAATCTTATCAAAATCATGATAGTGCCATGGAATATCAATTTGTTTGTCATCATCAAGATGAAAAAGCTTAAAATCAGAATTCAGATATCCTCTTTGCTCATATGAGAGATTTTTTTCAGATACTATTTCCATAATAAAAGTTCCTCATAAAGATGTTTGTACGCATTTTTTACTTAGACAAAAGCTGTTACATCGCATATTTTTTATACTTTGTAACAGCTTTTAATTTCATTTTACAAAAATGTTCAAATCAACGCTTCCGTCTATTCCGTTTATACTGCCCTTTGCCGTATACTGCCAGTATGTAAAATCATACGGGAAATATTGCGGCGTGCTGTAATAAGCAATCCATTTGTCTATTCCTTCAAGCTTTGTCATATCAAGAAGAAGGGTAAAGCTCTCCAAATTGCCATATATCATTGGTGTATAGCCTGCTGTACTTATAGTATTACAGAACTTTAGAGCTATATTTGTATGCTCGTCTTTGCTAAGATCCATTGTTCTGTAATCTGTAGAATCAGGACTTTCAATATCTATAACAATAGGAAGTGTTATATTATAGCCTTCTATAGTATCAAGTACAAACTGAGCTTCCTCCAAAGCTTCATCTTCGCTTACAGCCGCCGAGTAAAAATATACACCAACATCGATTCCGGCATTAAGTGCTCCGTTTATGTTGTCCTCAAACTTTTCATCAAGTACTATCTCTCCTGTAGATGTACCTCTGTTGCCGACTCTGATAAATGCATATCTAACACCCGCGTCATAGACGCTCATCCAGTCTATATCGCCCTGAAACTTTGATACATCTATGCCGAGAGTTCCTGATACGTTTGCATCATCTCCCGTATATTCCATTATTCCAAGGTCATTTTTTGCAAAATCTTCATCGGAGAACGAATGCATCGAGAGCATCTCATCTATAGGAATAAAGTAATATCTTCCGCTCTTTGCAAGAACAAGCTGGTCGGGGAAAAGACTTCTTATCATGGTATTTGTGCTTGTACCATTCTCGAGCTTGGTCCGAATATCATCAAGTATCTCTTCCTTGGCCTTATTACTTGCAGCCTCTGCCGCTTCTTCAACAAGCGTATCGGTTTGAGACGTCGTATAGTATCCTTCTTCTTGCAAGACATCAAGCTGGCCTTTGTATGCCTCATTCTCTTTTCTGAGCGCGGCATTTCTAAGGAGTATGATTATGCAAAAAGAAAGTGTCAAAATAGCGATAAGAGCAAGTAATATAATCGATACGATATTTTGCGTCGTTACAGCCGCATGAAGTATTCTTTTTTGCCTATTCTTCGCCAATTTTTTTCTCCTTATTACGGTGAAAAACAAATTAGTTTCTTATATTTTCTCTTCAAAATAGCTCTTATAACCTTCACCGAATATTTCGGTAGCACTTGTGATAATCATAAATGCATTTGGATCTTCTTCTTTTACAATCTCCTGTGCAAGAGGCGATACTCTCTTTTTGACAACACACATAATGACTTTTTTGTCACGTCTTGAATATGCTCCTTGCCCGTATACATGAGTTACGCCTACATCAAGTTCTTTCAAGAGTCTTTTTGTAATAGGTTCGTTTCTGTCCGAAATTATATAGAGAAGTTTTGCTTCATCCGTGCCATACAGTACAAAATCAAGTGCAACGCCGTTGATAAATACAGTAAGCATAGAATAAAGAGCCGCAGATACATCCTGCATTACAAGTCCTGCGAATACTATAACTATCAAATCTGTTGCAAAAAGTATACCGCCTGTTTTGAAATGAGGATATTTGATTCTTATAAGTTTTATTATAATATCAGATCCGCCGCTTGTCGCCCCTGCTTTGAACAAAATTCCCATTCCGAGAGCAGCTATCAGTCCTCCGAATGTGAATGCAAGCACCATATCATGAACGACAAAAGCGCTCATATATCTTGCACAAAGGTTTGTAAAAACCGAAATCATACCTGTTGCATAAATTGTAGATATCAGAAATTTAAGTCCAAACTTCCAAAGTCCGATTATAAGAACAGGAATATTCAAAATCATAAACCATGTACCGACTTCGAGATTCACTATTCTGTTTAGTACTATGGCAACACCTGTAAATCCGCCGGGGGCAAGATTATTGGGATCGCTGAACAGTGCGGTGCCGATGCCGTAGAGAAAGGCACCCACTGTTATCATTACATAATCGAATATGACTTTTCTTATTTTTTCTTTAGTCAACATCGAATATTTTTATCGTCTTAGATCTGGGTTGTAACCAGCCTTGGACGATATCCTTCCTTTTCAAGTGATTCCATAATTTGATTCTTATGTTCAGTACCATAAGCTTCAAGTGTGATTCGCAGCTCTACAGCAGCATTGCGATTTATTGATACAAACTGGTTATGTTCAAGTTTTATTACATTTCCGGATAGTTTTGCTATGACACCGGATACTCTTGATAGTTCGCCCGGCTTATCAGGCAAAAGAACAGATACTGTAAATATTCTATCTCTCTTAATGAGTCCTTGCTGAACTACGGATGACATTGTGATAACATCCATATTTCCGCCCGATAGAACACATACAACC
>Ga0065711_1050487_pt1 | contig 10807 bp, 8 predicted proteins | sample Hoacrofraction12_FD_59098 | JGI IMG/M metagenome (GOLD analysis project Ga0065711, IMG submission 59098) | Hoatzin crop microbial communities from Cojedes, Venezuela - Epithelial fraction 12 v2 (version 2) | ecosystem: Host-associated > Birds > Digestive system > Esophagus > Crop | place... | reverse complement strand
CTTGCCGCCCGCCGCTTCATCTGCTCCTTCCCCGACTGCGACGCCGCCTTCAACAAGGCCTGGAGGCTGGACGCGCACCTCTGCGGGCACACGGGCCAGGTGAGCCGCGCCGCGCCGGGCCGCCGGCCGGAGGGACGCGGGGTTCCCGCTCGGGCTCCCCTCCTCGTCGGTGGGGGCGGGAGGCTCCATGTGACCGGGGGTCGCGGGGGGCGTCCCGGGGAAGGCGGGCTGCGGGCAGGGGCCCAGCCCCGCAGGCCGGGTGGAGGCCTCCGCGCAGCCCTGCTCTCTCTTCCAGCGGCCCTACGTCTGCGGCTACGAAGGCTGCGGTAAAGGCTTCACCAGGGACTTCCACCGCGCCCGGCACCTCCTCACGCACACCGGGGAGAAGCCGTTCGAGTAAGACCGGGTTCTTTAGTTCCGAAAGCGGTTCGTGCTCGTCCTCACGGAAACGACTGACAGCGGGCGCGCAAGGCGGGACGCGGGGCAGCTCGCTCCCGTTACTGAGCCCCGAGTAGCTTCACGGCATGGATTGGGAGCTAGGAATTCCTACGTGTTTGGTTAAAAATCTCTTCTGATGTGTTTTCCCGTGGCTTTCCATTGTAACTTAGCCTCTTTGTGTCTTGAAAGTGAATTTTTATGTTTGGGTTGTGAGTTTCGGTTATTCTTGATGTATTCCTCTTGTCCGATGGTTTGTGTCTGTCTAGGAAACAAGTCACTGGTCGAGAATGACAATAAGAACTTGCAGTTCGTTTGCAGGTGCGCAGCTGATGGATGCAATCAGAAGTTTGGGACAAAATCAAACTTAAAGAAGCACATTGAGCGCAAGCATCAGAATCAGCAGAAGCAGTATGTGGTGAGGAATTGCCTTTGATGCTGTAAAGCAGAGGCTAAGCAAGCTCCTTTTTGTGTATCTAGTAGAATACTTCAGCTTGTTATTATGTTGTACTTGTGTAAGTTCAAATATTGGGACTGGGATTTCAGCAAACACGTGTGGACCGGGCTGTCATTATTTGGCATCTAATGACAACTTAATTTCCTAAACAGTGCGACTTTGAAGGCTGTAACAAGTCTTTCAGGAAACACCAACAACTTAAAGTTCATCAAAGTCACCACACCAATGAACCTCCGTTCAAGTAGGTGGATAATTTTAATAGTGAACTTTAACAATTCAATTTAAACATTGTAGATGAAAACAGGTGCCTTTCCTCAACCTTTTCACTCATGTTGCATTTAAAAAAAAAAAAAAGAATGAATTTGTAGTCATGGCTGCAAGTACACTTCTTGTACTCGTCCTTTGCTCGGTAGTCTGTTTTGAGCAGCAGTCTTGGTGCTCTGTAACTTCAGCATTCTGGACATCTTGTTAAGGTTTATCACAGGTCCACAGGAAAAATAAACACACACACACACAGAGTTTTTAGTTCACACAGTCTGAAATACAAGCATAAGAGCTTGCATGGTAATGAAAAATGCAGCTACCTCTCCTTTCCAGTAAAAAGCAGTGACTTGGCTAACAGTGAAGTAAGTAGCTTAAAAAAGGTGAGAGGCTTGGACACCACTCTGAGAAGCTGTGCATTGAACTACATTATTTACATGACACATCAGTATAGATCTGATGAAAGCAAAATTTAGTCTTATATTTTTTACAGGCGGAACACACTTAACACGAGTGTTTCACTTGAGTGCACTAATGTGGCTGGGTGACAGACACAAAAATACTGTCAGTGCTCTGCTGCTGCTGCTCTGATGGCTAGATCAGGTACAAGCCACTTAAACCTTCCACTTTCCATCTCTCTTTTATGTTTGAAGAGCCTACTGTATGGGGATGATACGAGGTCTGATTCTTTAACTGATGCTTAACTTTCTGTATACACAGAAATCATACTGTAGTTTTCCAAGGGGATCAGAGTCGTCTATTAGCAACTTATTATGGAATTTACTTTTACAAAGCGGGAGGGACAGAACAGATCTCTAGGCAAGGAGAAACTCCGGTTATTTTGTCCACTGTAATTGTTCTTGACTTAAAGAACAAAAAATACATGAATGCAGTGAAAGAAACTAAACCAGTGTACTTTATACCTAGATGTAATAATGAAGGATGTGGAAAGTACTTTTCTACACCAAGTAGACTAAAGCGGCACGAGAAGATACATGAAGGTAATACAGTTGTCCTTGCTTTAATTATGTTTTGGCAAAGGAAAGAGAGTATGCAGGGATGTGTGACAGGCACGAAAGTATTCTGGGCCTAGTGATCCAGACAGACGAATCAGGAGCACCCCTTTTGAATAGTCACATGGGATACAATTGCAAGGCATTGCAGTGTTCAGTTACAATGTGCTTGTGGCAGGCTGAACAGAGCTCAGCGTTCCTTCAGTCATTTTTTCTGATGTGCTTCCTTGTCAATAATACATCTGGAGACGGGCTGATGGGTTAAGGCACTAGCCTAGAACCTCCAGAGGTTAGGATCAGTTGCCAGTGCTGCCACGGATTTCCTACAGAGCCTTGGCAGAACCATGTAGGCTTGCATTTTTTAAGTTATTAATGTACCTATGGTGAAAGGTATTCAAGTGGAATTGTCAGGAGGTGGTCATGTATGTTTGACCTAATCCTGCTACACTCCTGTCCATTCTTTCAGCAGTATTGACAGCTAACGTGCTTTCCAGTGCTAGGAAAACAGACAAACCCAAGGGACTAGGAAGAGTATCCAAAAAAGCTGCGATTCATACTGCGTTCCTTTCTTAAGACTGGGACTTGTTCACAGTTGTTTGACCTTTCTAGTCCTGGGATTTAGATAGTGTTGACTTTCTGTGGTTCGTCTGAAAACCATCCTGTCTGCTTGACAGAATGGTAGAGTCTCTTTAGACTCTGGAATATTACTCTATGGTCAAGACCTTATTTTTTTAATATGTAAAACAAATATTTATACAGAAATAATACGTATTACTGCAGTTATTTTCATTGATTTGAGTGAAAGTGTATGGCTGGTGAGGAATTAGTTTTACTGAAGCCAGGAGAGATAGTTTCATAAAACCATTTAGGTTGGAAAGGACCTCTGGAGGTCTTTTGGTTCAACTCCCTGGTTGAGGCGGGGTCAGTTAGACCAGGTTGATGAGGGCTGCGTCCGGTTGAGTTTTGAATGTTCCCAGGGGTAGGGATTCCACAGCCTCTCCGGACAACTTGTCAGTGATACACGGTTTCTTCCTTAAACCAGTTAGGATTTTGTCATGTGCTAGTTTGTGCTTGTTGCCTCTTGCCCCATCACCATGCAGTATGGGAGGAGAGGAGGAATACTGGCCCTTAATTTTCAAACGCTGGACGTGGAGTTCCCCCTTGTAAAACTGGGACTGTGTTTGCCAGAACATTTGTGACTGTAAACCTCTCTTGTGCCTAACAGGCTATGCATGCAAGAAAGAAAACTGCACATATACTGGAAAAACTTGGACAGAGCTTCTGAAGCATAATAAAGAAAGTCATACAGGTAAACTCTAAATGCTTTAGTAAATAGAACTTAACTTTTGAAATGGATAGGGAACAAACTGCTAATTTGAAGAGGAGTCCTTGCTGAATTCCTTTCATCAACTTGTCACTATGCCTCAGCAAACTTGTTTACTGACACTTTATTGGTAAAATGGTTGTCACTCTGGCTAGATCTTTACCTGATGAAAATGCTACTCAGTATACTAACTTTGCTTTGTGATCCAGTTAACGAGAAATGGTGTAGTGTAGGATTTCAGATCTGGATAATTCATATTGCATTATTGTCTTCCAGTCTCTGAGTTCCATGCATTTCGTGTGGATTTTCGCTTTGTTCTGGGGGACTACTAGGGTTTGATTCTGAGGTCCTTTAAGAAGGTGTTAATTTATACTCTGTCTGTCTCTCTCCCACTCAGAGCCGATAGTTTGCAGCGAGTGTTACAAAACTTTTAAACGGAAAGATTACCTGAAGCAGCATCAAAAAACACATGCTGCGGAGAGGGAAGTCTGCCGATGCCCAAGAGAAGGATGTGGGAGAACTTACACAACTGTATTTAACCTTCAAAACCATATCCTCTCTTTTCATGAGGAGAAAAAACCATTCTCTTGTGATTATCCAGGCTGTGGAAGAGTGTTTGCAATGAAGGTATGTATTTTTGTATTTTTTCACACTGTCCTAATCTGAATCGCATAATCTGAATTGATAAACCTTTTTTTTTTTTTTGTCCATGCTCTTTGTAACTGTAGCAGAGCCTAGCAAGGCACGCAGTTGTACATGATCCAGAAAAGAGAAAGCTGAACGTGAAAGTAAGTTATACGCTTGAAAAAGTCCTCTCAACCTTACCGTATCACTTCAGAGGAGGGTAAACATTATGTGTTTTAGACTGTGACTTCAAGCAGGAAAACAGGCCAGCTATCTACTTAATTTGGGAGATTCTTAATTTCTGAAGCTCCTTTAAATAATGCAGTGCTGGCCTATTCATTAAATTCTTCTTCTCCCTGTGCCCCCCAGTAGTAGTCTTTGCTCCCTAGATATGTGAAGTTGCTAATTCTGGATGTATTTCTGCCAGGCAAAGCGTTCTCGTCCTAAAAGAAGCTTAGCCTCTCGTCTGAGCGGCTACATTCCTCCTAAAACACAGCCTGGAAAGGATGCGGTTGTGACAGAAAGCAAGACAATGGATAAGCCCATGGAAAACGAAATACCAGCTGTTGAAATTCTGACTCTGCAGTAGAGGTTAACTGAGACAACATTCTTCATGGAATAACCAGTGCAAAGCTCAACAATAACTTTACTAAGTTTATAGTTTTGGGTTTTTTTAAATAAGAAATTAATATTGTTTACACCTCTTCATAAAGTCACTGATGCGACTCACTTGACTTCAGATCTTGATTTTCATCTTTCTTTACTGCGCTGTTGTCCTGTTTTTCTGTCTTCTGGTATGCTTTCAACTCTTTGTCAGACATGTGTCTCAAGGTACAGGTACTCACTCCTTCTCTAGTAACTTTTGGCTTGGAAAGATAAGTGGCTTTCTCGGACACAGCCTCCAAAATCCGATCAAAAAGCATGAACTGAAAAGAAGGAGAAAAATAGGACTAAATGCACAAACACAGGTAGAAAAGTATTTCAGGCTGTTCTGTAATGGCATGATCTCCTGCTTGTGGTTTAGCTATTAGCTAAAACGAGCTAGTTTACTAGTCCTGGTTTGAGCAGTTCAGCTTGTCCTTTGCTAACCATTTGTTCTTTATGCAGAAGCGGGTTTAGGGATGTCACCAGAGGGATTAAGCTATTTCTTAACACTTAGGCTGAATTCCCAAGTCATCCTTTTTCGTTTAAAGGCGTCCGTGAAAGTGGACTGCATCTGACTCCTGCCCACCCTCCTCTTCCACTAGATTTGGGCATTGGGGCATTCCTCTTCAAGGGTGGTATTGTTCTAAGGTTAGCAGAATGGTAGTATTGAACTGAGTGATACAGTGCATTCATATAACAAGCTGAACTCTTAAGCTCATAATTAAGCTTTTAAATTTAAACACAACCTAAAGCTGGACTGTGCCCTGAAATGTTCTGCTCTCTCCCCTATCCAGTTCTTCCTCCTACTATCCTTTCCCCGTGAATTCAAATTTCTATAAAACGTTTTGCTCCTTTTGGATGAAGTGATATCACAATTTTTCCCAGGAATTTATTAGAGAAAATCATCAAGGAAACCTAAATCGCTACACACATTAAAAGGAAAAGCGAATCTTACATGGAATCTTTTTATAAAGAAGGCATTTGTACAAATGACAATGAAGACGAGTCTCAAGGTCCACCAATTATACTAGTAAGTTGCCACCAGCTCCCTAATGTCTTTATAGATGTTTACTTTGCCAGTCTTGGAACATCATACCAGTAGTTTTTCACGCAGCAGTGGAAAACTAACCTTAGCCACAGTTGCACAAATGCATCTTCAGAAGAACAGTTAGGTTATTGAAATAATCCAGCTAAAACACAGCAGAATTTTTCTTAACCTTACTGTTAAACTTTTCAGTGAGTGAGCTGGCTTAAGACATAGACAGGAAAATTATCGAAATTTCAGCAGCCCAGTTAATAAGGTGGTGCTGCAAAGGAGCAGGAACGTCTTAGACTCCAATGTCAAAGCCAGTATTATAACTGCATTCTTAAGAAAGCATGGTATTTGAATTGTCTCTATGGGACTACCTTGCTAGAGCTGCAGTGTTTGAACAGATGCAGCTCAGATGGGGCAACCATTACTTTCATGGGACCTAGACCTTCACTTACTTTAGCAGTACGTGATATATTAAAAAAACAACTTGGCAGTACTGAATAGGGGAAGTTAATACAAGTACACATATGTCATGAAATTAATTGGTCCAGCTCCCAGGAGCCCACTTACCATGTCTGTATTGCTATCTTTTGCTTGCCGGACAGTAACTTTAACGTGGTATTTCTTTTCAATCCACTGTGCTATCTGTTTAATCTTGGTCTCTAAGTCATTCTTGGCAATAGCTGAAGAAAAGGATAAGTCCTTCTGCACCATCCCTGTTTAAAACAAAACTAAAACTTCGTTGGCTCAACATGTGACAAAACTCTATTAGTGGCTCCCTTTCAGCAGCCTGTGGTGCTTTGCCTGCTTAACTCTCTTCCCCCACGCTGCTTTCTCCTACACAGAGCATCCCGATCTCAGTCAGCACGCACCACTCACCTTGGAAGGTGGCTGCTTGGTATCTCGCACTCACTGCTGTAACCAGGAGGCACACAGGGAAGTCTCCTCAGCATCAGAAGGCTTAAAGTATTTTTATTTTAATCACCGTTTTGTTCACACCACCCATAATGCAGGTCTAGCAAAGATCAACAGGTAGGCATCGGAATGAAAGATTTAGTGTGTGGATTTCTACATTCTGCGCATAGCATAGGTGAATGTAAAAGTTTTAAAGTTAGCTTCAGTGCTTGTAGGGAAGTGATCGTGCCCCTGTACTCAGCACTGGTGAGGTCGCACCTCGAATACTGTGTTCGGTTTTGGGCCCCTCACTACAGGACATTGAGGTGCTGCAGCGTGTCTGGAGAAGGGCAACAAGGCTGGTGAAGGGTCCAGAGCACAAGCCTGATGAGGAGCGGCTGAGGGAACTGGGGCTATTTAGTCTGGAGAAGAGGAGGCTGCAACTACCTGAAAGGAGTGTGTAGTGAGGCAGGTGTTGGTCTCTTCTCCCAAGTGACTAGCGCTACAACGGAGGCAGTGGCCTCAAGTTGTGTCAGGGAAGGCTTAGGCTGGATATTACGAAAAATTTCCTTACTGAAAGTGGTCAGGCATTGGAACAGGCTGCCCAGGGAGATGGTGGAGTCCCCATCCCTGGAGGTGTTCAAAAAACGTGTAGATGTGGCACTTAGGGATATGGTTTAGCAGGCCTGGTGGTGCTGGGTTGACAGTTGGACTTGACAATCTTAGAGGTCTTTTCCAGCCTTAATGATTCTATGATTCTAGCTAGGTCTTCATTTTGAGCCCATTCTCTTGAATGGTGAAGTGCAATATTCAAGTGGAAGTATGATGCTTTGTAATATATTTAACAATTTATGGTCTCTTCCTCCTTAAAGATTCTCTAAAGTAATTACAATTTGAATAATCTTTTTGTAGTTTCTTGAACAGAAAAACTCAACTACCACTCAGTAGTGCTCTCCTCTAAAATCAGAACTCTACCCAAAACAGATAGCTGTGCTAGCCTGAGGATAAGAGGATACAGGGTCAGATGCCTTTTCCAAAACCTCTTTGTCACACTCAGTTTGTTAAACTGCTGGAGCAGGCTGACTTAGGAAAAAACACTGAAAAGTGTTCAATACAGAAAAACTTGTTCTCTTACTCTGCACATGAAAGGGCTCCAGACTTCGTCTTCCTAGCAGTAAGCTAGGAATAACTACCGGTGACAAAATTATATTGGTGTTTCTGGTGCTCTGTTTGTAAAAACTGGCTGTCACTTTATGCCTTACTAAAATAACAGAAATTCAGTGATTCTCATGGAACTAGAGTCTAGTTGTATTCACTTAAACAAAAATAGATCTACAAAAAAAGCTAGCAGATGCCAAAATAATAAATCCCAAGAAGGGAATAGAAGGCTTCTCTGTGGAAGACTAATCCAAAATTTTATTTTCACCACTGCAAATCCTTAATAGCATGAACTGCAGTGATGTTGCCTTGGATTTACACAAATGCAAGTAAGAGGATTTAATCCGCTGAAACCACTTTTGATGTGACATTTTTCAAAGTGCTTGGTGTTGTACTGTCAATGATGCACGTACCTGGCTTTGGACTTGCTTTTTTCTTCTCTGCACGTTTAAGCTGTTCTTCATGAATCTGCTGCCCGGTCATGAGTCTGTATACAGGAGGGTCTGCATTCTCACGAAGAAGAACTAGCTTCAGGCCATGCTGATCCATAAGTTTGAGCGCCTCTGCTCGGTGCATATTTCCTAAGCTCTCTCCATCCTGGTTGATGACGTGCAAAATCCGATACGGAATTCTTCGCCCAACGCTTCCAAATGCTGCTTTCCTTTTTGGCTCCGTGTGAGGTTTTTCTGCTGTACAAAGTGGTTGAGCAAGTCCAAACACAGTTGACTTTCTAGGGTCAGGTACCACCATCCAGAGTGGAGAAAAGACCCTCTTTTGTGGTGTTTGTGTCAGAACGGTGCCAAAGAATCTTTTTGCATATCTATTCTCATTTCTGCTTGCTTGGCATAAAAGTTTCATCACACCAAAGGCAGTCATTCTGAGGAAGCAGGAAAGAAGAAAAAACAAGTTATGCCCATCGGTCTAATTCTTCTGGTTATATTAGAAAGGCTTGACTCCGGTTCAGTAAACCCTAGTCCTTAAAACTAGTCTCTCAAAAAGATGCATGATGCTACTACACAGATTGAGCAATCGACAGTAATTTTACAGTAACAGAGGGCTTTAACCCAGAGAGAAAGTCTGACAAATGAATAAAATTTATGAAGAGTTGATGTTATCTTCAGTATTTTAAAATTTGAGTCTGAACACCTTTAAAGAATCCAAAACTCCCTAGTTCATTTCTCCTCACAAGAGCATCTACTCTTACACTGCTTTTTTTTGTGTATATCCAGGTTAGCCAATGGTTAAGATGGAGAACTTGCTGTCAGATAAAAAGGCATGTCACACTTAGTGTTTTCAGTCCAGATTTTTTTCATGAAGCATCTAACAGTAGGACTTTCTTCCTGGTTCTGATACTATTCTTTGGAAAGGGTTTCATTTAAGCCACATTAATTCATAACCACCCTAATCATGTAGTGAATGAAGTGATGATTTGTGCAACATGTCAGCAGCCATCCCAACATCTACAGCCTGACTCTTCTATGTTTTGGAATTTAAAAGCCTTAACCATACAGCGTAAGACTGCCATGCAAAATCTTCCCCTTGGCATTAAAACACAACAAAGTGACCATTACTGTACTTGAAAATATGGCTTATCCCAGGGTTGAAAACTCTTCCATAGCTAGCATGCAACTTGCTCCTTGCAGCACTGACCCCAAATTGTGCATTATTCTCCATTTCCCAAATATCATTTTGTGGAAGTAATCCAACTAGTTACTTGGTCTTGTATGGAGTAAGCACTAACATTATATCAGTAACCTTAAAACAAAAATAAATTAAAAAAAAAAGTGTCTTCACTGTCTTTTAAGCTCCAGTTCCACAGATTTGGCCATGCTCCAAAGTGAAAGCAGTGCCTTAACTGTAAACCTTTAAAGTATTGATTGACTTTCCCAAACATTAAAATTAGGGTGGCACATTCTTATTTACAGTGAGCTGATTTTTTTCTAGTTACCAAAACTATTTAGATTTCTTACATACAGAAAGCATTCACCTAAGTAGCATTAATTGGAAAGGGCAATTTACCGTAGACATTTCACCCCAACTACCTAGTAAAAACACCGATAATGGTATTTTACTTTCTTGTTGACAAAAGCTTGCGGGGAAAAAAAAAAAAAAGAGAAAAATAGAGACACAGGTAAGACTTGCCTGCAACACAGGGACTGGAAGATAAGTAACACATTCATATGCCTAAGATCCCCACTTGCAAATTAAAATTTAAATAAATTGTTAACAGACATCTATCCTGGCATGGTACTCACGCAGCTACAGACTTTAAAAGCAAGCCTCAAAATACACCAGTGCTTGAAACCTGAAGACTAGTGAAACCAACCTTTGAGACATTCCTTCCCTTACAATTTTTTTCTCCATTCTTCCCTGGTTCATGGAATCCCCCCAGCAATTTTGGTGCACCTGACCATTATTTGCATTTTGTTCAAAACTTCAGAAATCGGCCATTTTTTTTAACAGCTGCAAAAAACTTTAGAAACAAAGATCAAACTGTGAAGGTTTGGTGTTCCATGTTTAAAAGGCAGCAAGTACAGGAAAAGCCAAAGCTGATACAGGAAGCCAAAATGGTGTCATACCAGATGAGTCGGGGCAAGAGTGTGACTTCTTTTGCCTAGTGAGGAATGTATCTGCTCTATAAATATATACATGCCTACAAATATATATATGAGATTGTGTGAACATGTATCATGTGTGTACATATACATGGAGAAGGTGCAAATGATCCGCAAGGATAAGGAACTGTTCATAATCCTAAGCAGTGCTGGCCCAGGAACAAGTAAAATACCTGCCCGGGAATCACAGAATCACAGAATGGTCGGGGTTGGAAGGGACCTCTGTGGGTCATCTAGTCCAGCCCTCCTGCCGAAGCAGGGTCACCTACAGCAGGCTGCACAGGACCTTGTCCAGGCGGGTCTTGAATATCCCCAGAGAAGGAGACTCCACAACCTCCCTGGGCAGCC
>Ga0065711_1011954_pt1 | contig 10807 bp, 7 predicted proteins | sample Hoacrofraction12_FD_59098 | JGI IMG/M metagenome (GOLD analysis project Ga0065711, IMG submission 59098) | Hoatzin crop microbial communities from Cojedes, Venezuela - Epithelial fraction 12 v2 (version 2) | ecosystem: Host-associated > Birds > Digestive system > Esophagus > Crop | place... | reverse complement strand
ACGCTCTATGGAGAGAGAAGCAGGCGTACAAAAACCTACATCGGAGCAACATTGTCAGTTTACACCAGGCCAGGATCAGACTTGGAAAGCAAGCCAGAGTCTTTTTAGCATTGTGAACATACTTTTAGGACCAAACTAGCTTTGCTTTGTTAAAAACCCACACCTTTCTGCCGTTACATCGAGTCAAATTATGCCAAATGGGTGAAGTTGTCCAAAACATAGTAATAATATTTTTGCACCATTTTTGAGAAGTGAATCTTTTTTTCTGCGTCTTTCCTCCTTGGTCACTTGAGGATCTGCTGATGGGCAGGGAAATTCTCTTTGGGACGATGGAACTATTTCTCTTTGGGAGTTTGGGGACAGGGTACCAAAGTGTTTGCTATAAGGGGATGAACTAGGTTTAGGTCCTGTACCTATTCACATATGTCCTGTGTCATCAGCCTGGACAAACAGCCTAGTCTCACGTTCATCCTGTAAATGGAAGATAACTTCTCTTTCTACAAGAATGTGTCTAGGAGAAAAATGTGAAGTGTTTGTAAGCATTCAGCTAGTACAGTCATGGGACCCATGGACGCTTTTAGAGTAAGCACCCATGGCAATTCCCAAAGCTGTGCTTTCTGATCTCTGTGGGAATAATCCCCAAAGGAGTGAAACTGTGAGGATTTACCCAACTTGCAGGAATTCTTAAATAATTAAAAAAAAAAAAAAGGAAAGTATTTTCCAGCATTCCTTTATGTTGTAACCAGGGGATAAAATAGAGCATGCAAAATTCACCACAGCTGAATTAACAGGAGAGGAGGTTGTTATATTTAAGCTGTGCATTTTTCTGTAATTAAATGGATTTCATAGAGAGAATGTTCCTTCTCGAGGAGAAAATCTCTTAATTGGCAGTTCTGCAGGGTTAATGAACTACTTAGAGTGCAAAGGGGGGGGAAGAGTGTGTGTGTGGGAAAACTCTAAACCCCCAAATATATTGAGTGTCAGAACTCAGCAAATCTGTTATCAGAGAGCTTTAACCAAAAACTGCTGAGATCAGAGTGGATCTGGGAGAAGGCACTTTCGGACAGGAACGCTCGGAGAGAGTAGGGCTGCTGCGGAGGAGAACAGCTGACTACGAAATGAGTGCTCAGGGGAGAGCCAGTCGTACTAAGGAGGCCATAAGTACCCAAATCGTAAATAAATAAAAGGAAGGGGGTGCAGATGTGGAAGGGAAATGGTAGATCTGATTATTTTCTTTTTTAAAGTGCTGCTGTGGGGAAATTGGAACAATCTCAGTTTGTGTTATTTCTGCATTTGTGAGGTTGTTCATTTAACCTGTGCAGTGACCTGGAAAACTCAGTGCCACCGAGACAGAAAGAGTAACTGAGAGACTTGTGATTTCAAGGAGGATTTTTATTGAACAGCAGCAGATTTACTTTACACTTCAGTAGTAAGTGATAAGAGAGGAATTATTCAACATGCTTTCTTATTCTGGCCCTGGGAGGTGGTGTAAATTTTAAGGGCACAGAACATAGTGCCTTGTGTCATGAAAGTGAAATCTATGTTAAAATTAAGATGACAAGTACCATGTTTCATAGACAAACGTTGTTTAAGTTTCTCTAGCGCGCCTCTGAACGTAAAGTTTTTAGTCATGGTAATGCCTTTGAACAAGACATTTGGACAAGAGCAGAATGCTGAAGTGATTAAGAGACGAAATCTGAAATTTACTTAGAAATTTCGGAGGGCGATGGTTTTGGCAATGTACATAAACACTAGTTATGATGTGTCAGTCTGTATTAGACCCTGCTTTTCCTGTCTCTCCATGGGCAGATGTTGCTTTTTTCACTTTATAGGTTTATTAAGGATTTTGGTCTGCCTTTCTGGCACCCTCGGGCTTTCCATCAACCCGAGCAAAAAATGCATGTCATATAGGATTCACCTTTTCCCGTTAGATTAGATACTCCTGGGTGGTCAGCTGGAAGCTTTTTTTTTTTTCCCTTGTCGATTTTTTTTTTGGAGGGCATGAGGGCTGGGAAGCTGAATAGACTAGAGTCCAGTAGAATTATTGGAATTTGACTTCATACCTGATAGGCACCAAGGAAACGAACAGAACAGACTGTTATAACAAGATAATGCCTTTGACAACTAAAACAAAAGGCTGATTTGAAAAAACATGCACACACAAAAGTGCTATTTACACACTGGGTATTTCTCCACATTTTGTGTCTATATAATTGATAGCAGTTAGTGCATGCAGGAGATGGTTGGATCAAATCTTAAAATTAGAGCTTTCTGCAATTCAATATTGAATTCGTACATATAGCACTTCTGATATAGCACTTGGAGGTGAAGCATGATGAAAACCTTTTTTTGTTAAAGAACAGTGACATAGCTGATAGACCTTCAGTAAGACACTAGAATATCACTGTGATTTAGCCAATTTACTTGTTAAAGGGAGGAAATCGGGTAATCTCTTTTTGGCAAATCTGTTCTAGATTGTGTGCTGACATTACTGGTGAAATTTGGGAGCGTATACACTTTAGATTGTTTTAGTGAACTCTTGGCTCAAACACCCCCTCGGTTCATCGGGCTCCGGTCTGCCTTCTGCGTGCATGTGTAACTTCTGTAGGAGGCATGTGGTCACTTACACCAAACGTGTACCTTCTGAGCTTCGGGAGTTGTTAGCCTGATGTTTGAACGTGCTTGAGCAGCCTTAATGCATTTCAATATTTTCTAAAAATGTGGTTTCAGATTTTTAGAAAGAGAAAACTTTAAATGTTGATAGTTTTCATCTTTTAGATATTAAGTAGGTTGCACATTTTTTATTAATACAGAGTTCTCATGCCAATGATAAGAAGACATTTTATCTGGCATTGCCAGGTGTATCTTTCCTAAGTAGAGAATCCCATGAATGCTCTCTTGCCTGGACATCTTCACCTTTGTATACAAACTCAGAAACTGGGGATAGCGGGTGTTAAACATGTGTCTTCTTTATCCATCTTTCCAGTTTCTAAAAGGCTAAAGATAACACGTACTTTGTTAACCCCAAAATGCAGAATGTTTTGAATACGTATAATTATATGCATATGTTCAGTGTAGAAGTGAACAGTTCTGTAAGACACAGAGTGGATGTATTTTTTTTTTAAGATCCGTATGCCCTGTGTGCTGCTTCACCAGCGTTATCTGGTGTAGAGTTACCTAACCTGGGAGAAAGAAGTGCCAGGGTTTGGGTACAGGTTTTCGGAACTGAGGGAGTCAAATCTGAACCTTATAGAGCAGCATGGAACAACACAATAATTGATTAATTTGTGATTCAGTGCATATCAGTTCATAATTACCTCTGAGAAACCACTGTTAGTATGAATTAAACAATGCTTTTAAAATGTTTTCTTATATTTAGTTCTCCCTAGTGCATAACGCTGTCAAAGGTTGATTGGTTTGTGTAATGCTAGAAGCTACAGTCCTGGAAACATCTACTAGTCTTGGTTAGCACAAGAACTGCAAGATGTTCGTACCAAGTTTACTGAGGATCTAATAGCTAATTTGAATGCCTCAACCGTGAGAAGTAAGGAGTAACTCTGGAGTTTAATCAGGAATCTCTTTAGAGCAGGACTGGACAGTGGAACTAAACTAGGTCGGGTAGTTTAATGACGTAGATTTTCATCCAGTGGGGATGAAGTTGTTACCAAAGTAGTTTTGCTAAGAACAAAGTCCCCAACTTCAGAAACTTGGGAACACAGCAGACAAGAATGGTACTTCCATCCAGGTCATGCATTTTTACATTTTCCCTATTTAATAAGCTAAAGCCTGGAGATGTGGAATTTGGTGCATACATTAGTCAAGTCTTTGGAGTTACTGTAGGTCTTCAAAACACGAGGGGTTTGGTTTTGGTGGTGTTTTTTTTTTTCTTTAACACTCCTTTACATCTAAAGGTTGTGCTTCCAAATCCCCGCTGAAAGCCAAGAAGAAACTTTGATCATAGAGGCTGAACGTTGGCAGGGGTGTTTGCTGAGGGAGCAGAGTGGGCGTTCTCTTGCGGAGCACAGAAATGAATGCCCAGGAAGAATATTCAAGGGACAGGCTTTTTTCTGTCTTCTTTAAATGGAAAAACCCAGCATACTAGCCTCCAAATTTTAATACCTTTAGATAAAAGTTAATAATGTATATGTATGGAATGCACTGGGGTACTTTCCTATCCGCTTATCTGATACAGCTAAGATAAGAGTACTGGCAGGTACTTCTGGTGGTTTGAAGACCCTTCTAAATTAGGACAGTAATTCTTTTTCTTCAAGAAGAGTTTTCAGCTGCTTGTTCCTAGCTGCATTGCTTTAGATTAAGGCAATGGTTTTGACCTGTTTACTTTTAACATAATGCTTAAACCTTACTGTATAATGCAGCTTTGAGCTGCTGCAGTAGCTGGTTGACTTGCTCTGAATTTAAGACCTGATTCTTCTAATGGCTATTCTGGCCGATTTCAAATGGGATTTCTGAGCCTAGGGTGGTAGGATTGGGAATATGCCTGTGGGCAGTTCGTTGAGAGTGATGAATTTTTCCAAGAGGCTTTATCAATATTGTGCACATCTGGATTCTTTCTTCCCAAACTTTAATGGCAACAGGTTTGGGCTTGCCATGTATTGTAAGAGTAGCTGTTCTTTGAGAGCAGCCCTGTGGAGAGGGTTTTGGGGGTACTGGTGGGTGAAAAGCTGAACGTGACCCGGCAGTGTGCGCTCGCAGCCCAGAAAGCCAACCATACCCTGGACCGCATCCCCAGCAGCGTGGGCAGCAGTCGAGGGAGGGGATTCTGCCCCTCTGCTCCGCTCTGGTGAGACCCCCCGGGGAGTCCTGCGTCCAGCTCTGGAGCCCTCAGCGCAGGACAGAGCTGGAGCTGTTGGAGCAGGGCCAGAGGAGGCTCCAGCAATGATCCGAGGGCTGGAGCACCTCTCCAGTGAGGACAGGCTGAAACAATTGGGGCTGTTCAGCCGGCAGAAGAGAAGGCTGCAAGGAGACTGTAGAGCAGTACTGCCAGTACTTAAAAGGGGCCTATAAGAAAGATGTGGACAGACTTTTTAGTAGGGCCTGTTGTGATAGGACAAGGGGTAATGGCTTTAAACTAAAAGAGGGGAGATTTAGACTGAATAGAAGGAAGAATTTTTTTACGGTGAGGCCAGTGAAACACTGGCACTGATTGCCCAGAGAGGTGGTCGATGTCCCCTCCCTGGAAACATTCAAGGTTAGTCTGGACAGGCCTCTGAGCAACCTGATCTGGTTGAAGATGTCTCTGCTCATTGCAAAGGGATGGGGCTAGATGGCCTTCAAGGGTCCCTTCCAACCCCAACCATTCTGTGATTCTTCACTGAGATCCTTGTACTTCTCTACCAGCAGAAGTATTCATTCAAAACCGAATGAGGGTATGAAGCCAGAGACACTAAATACAATATGCTGTACTCATTAAAGTACTGAGATAGCATCAGAACAGAGCTAAAGATTTCTAGTGCTGCCCAGGGATGAACGCTGCTATTAAACGAAAAGTGTCCAAGTGTGACTGCCTTTGATCCAAGGTTGGTGCAGAGCTGGTGGAACTGACAGCCATTTAATAGAAAGCAATCATGTTTGATTCTACATAGCTGTTTCATTGCTGCTTTTATCTTAATTTAAAAAAGGATTATATGGGTAACAAGTGTGTGCTTAACAGTGGTTAACACGACCTCGAAGGCACGGGTCAGTGCTTGCATCTACAAGCTCAGACAGAAACTTGAATGGTCGCTGTGCATGTGAGTACCGTATAAGATTTCCCGACATAAACCAGAAATTAAAACTTACTGTTATTTAGGCTTTGGTCTACTTTTGGAGTTGTTTTTTTGCTCTAATCTGAAGAGCCAAGTCTTCTCAAGCAAGCAGTGCCATGAGCATTGAATCGATTTTCTGCTCTGAATGGGGTATATCCATTCCTAGTAACTTTAGCAAGAAGTCACCTGCTGCAGCTGATGTGATACACACGCCTGGTTCTACGCTGTCTGCAAACCTGTACTTAAAGGCACCTTTAGGCAGTACTTTTATAGTGAAAAGGACTCAACTGGGCAAAATGTGCTAATCTTACCTGAACCAGGGGAATGACTTCATTATTTTCACCGTTTTCATGCCATCATTATGATCTAGTGTTTTCCCTTCAGAAATGAGAACGGCAGCTGTGCCTCTGACCTCCATTAATGTATATCATAAAGGCTGCCTTTATAATATGCTGCTCAGGAAGACCTCATTCCTTTGCTAGCCGTTCTTTGGTGACAGTTCAGGGGAATGTTATAGATTCCTATGAAACTTATCAAATAGATTTGATAACCCTGCTGTTGGGGGCTGCATGAGCCATTATCAAGCACATGTTTGATGACCCATTCATTATTATATAAATACTTTAAAATAGTATTGGTAAGAAAGCAGTTGGATAAAGTCAAACATTGTTGGATCCTGTTGTAATAGGCAAAACATGCAGCTGTCAGAGTTGGGATTTGGAGGGAAGGAAAGTACAGGATGAAGATGTTCAGCTGTCCTTGCGAGCATCTTGCTGTAGGTACTGGTCCATCCCCGAGTACTCTAGAAAAGGTGGAAATGAGAGCAAAAATAGTGCTTGGGTGGAGCAACATCTCTTCACAACTGTGAATATTTGATGTTATGGACACAGCTGTTTTCTCCTTCCAACTGCACAATTTTACAACCGTTTGCATGTAATTTAATATTGCAGAACTTCATGTAGTAGTGAAACAAGTAATGAATAGGTACTGAACAAAAAGGGTCGGGTCTGTAGATACATTAGAAAATAGGAATCTGAGTTTTCCCTTCAGCTGTCAGTAACTTGTTGGAAGAATGGCCAAAGCTAATAAGGTATTTCATGAATGTCTGCTGTGTAGAAGATTTCTTATTGTTGCTATTTTACGTTTTTTCATGAATGCGATTTCAGTTAATCCTAGCTATATGTAGCCTTGGGAAAATCATTTTATGAGTGCTTTCTGAGTTTCCCTGATTTTTGTAATATGGGAAAAAAATTCTTTCACAGAAATATTGTGAAATAACTTTATGTATATATATATAGAGAGAGAGCAGTTAAAAAGGTATAAAACACTTCCATGTCATTTTGCCATGATTTATTTTTGTGAGAACAGAAGAATGCAATGTGATTAATGGATCAGGGATTGTATTGATCAGACTGTTGCTGTGATGACCTATTAAAATCTAAGATGTTTTATCATTCTCTTAAATTGGATTCAAAATCTATATGTAGCTAAGGATATAGTTATTAAATGTTGTGCTAATAATACTGGTATACGTGAACAGCAGGAGGAGGTCACAGTACTGTGGAGTAGTTGAGGCTGGACGTTGCCTATGGAGATCATGTAAACCAGTCCCTGTACTTGAGCAGGGTCACCTAGACCAGGTTTCTCAGGACAGTGTCCAGTTGGGTTCTGCATATATCCGAGGATGGAGACTACACAACCTCTCTGGGTGACCTGTTCCAGTGTTTGACCANGCTCACAGGAGAAAAAAGAAAGGGGGAGGGGGAGAGATTTTTTTTTCCTTATGTTTAAATGTGTTTTTTCCTGTATTTCAATTTGTGCCCATTGCCTCCTGCCCATGTGCATGGACCATGACGGTGGAGCTCAGGATCCTGAGAATCCTCAGGAGTACTGAGGATGGTCCTTGCTTCTTTTCAGCTGTATTTTGCTGGTTCCACTTCTTTAATCCATTATTTCCTCCAGACAGTTCTAGTCATAGACTAGTTATGTTTGATGGCCTGGGCTGTCAGTATTAAGTATCAAGACCCTAGTAATAGTAACTTTTTTACTAAGCTCTGCGTTTCTTGGAGAAGATTTTCTATTGTGGCAGCAGTGCCGGGCATGGAAAATCCTGCTTCAATAAGTCAGAATGAAGTTACTGTGGAGTAAATCTCATTTAATGCCTTGAAACTTAAGAGCACATTCCTATTTTGATACGCAGGGACAAAAAATCGGCTCTTGTGAAGCCGTTATCTTTCTAAGAATAGCAAAGTATAAAGAGAAACAAAATTAATTCATACTGCATATAGATTTAAGTGCTAGCCCGTTCTGATATCCAGGATCATTTTTCCTTAACAGTGTAATGACTTTTCACAATTTCACAATTATAAGTGATTATTCTGGAAGGCCAGCGACACTACTTATAGTGCATGAAGTACTGATTTATTGTGTTCATTTCCCTTTTGTGTGCTTGCTTTAGCCTTTGACCCAGAAAATCTGGGGCAAGAACAGTGTCTCCTTGGATATCTGGAGTACACAGGATGCTTTTTTTTATGTGTTGTTAAATTATTAGTAATATACACAGCGACTTTGTTTAGCTGTGCCCAAATATTTGTTGTTCATCTAAATGTGAAGTTTCCTCTCTGTAATGCTCTGGAGCTAGCTCTCGTCTCGGCTGTCCCCGAGCTCAGCAGCAGCCGCGGTGGCTCCATGCCGTGTGCTGCCCCAGGATGCAGGGCTGCTCCCAGCACAGGCTGGCATCGGGCTCGGGTGCTGAGCTTGGTGTTAGCACCACCCGGAGCCTCCATCACGCCTGTGAGAGCCTTCAGCTAAGGCGGCATTGTCATCCCTGAAAACAGGAATCGAATCAGAAGCCGATTCTTCAACAGGAGAGAGCGAGGTCTAACTTTTCATGTGTTTAAATCAGTTATGGAAAAATTGCCAATGTTTGAGTCAGTTGACTGCCTTACTAAGGATTTAGAAGTCCCACCAAAGAAAGTGTGAAGTAGTTTAAAGTTACAAACACTTGGATGCCAATGTCATGGTAACCAAGCCCNTGTTGATATTCTGTTTGCTGAGNTCTTTGTAGNTCTTTTCTCCTGGGCTCTGCTTTATATAGTAAANGTAGAAAGCATAACACAAAAGAAAAGATTTCACAAAATTAACATCTCATATTAACAGTAGGGCAGGGTTGTGTTGTGCTCCATGGCATCATCTGCTGCTGACATTTAAGCAGTTCTAATTACTTTAATGACTCCCATAGGTCCCCTCTGTAACTACTGAATTATGCCTGAGGATACTGTTCATAGGTGAGAGGAAAAAAGTCAGGGAGCAACCAGAGAATGAACTACTCTTCTTGCAGGCAAAAAATTGTTTTACTGAAGGTCTGTGGAGTTCTTAGGCCAGACTCTTTCCTGCCTTTGCCAGTCCTACCTTCTCGTTCTGATTCTAGGGAATGCTTGTGTCTCTGAATTACTTCAGATTTCAGAATCAATGCAAACTCTCTGCTGTCTTCTGTTAATTTCTTTTTTATGTGTATGTATGTGTTTTTTTTAAAGCAAGTCTAATTTTTTCAGAATATTTTTTGGTGGACTTTAGGCTGTAAAGTTTTCCTGTCACACTACAGAAAAAGTCTTGAATAGTTACTGTCTGCTTTTTTCATCCCATTTTTATATGGTGAGCTACAAACACGTGAGATTATTTGCCCATTCCTTCTGGCTGGATAAGATTGGCACATTTCCTTGGGATCGCAGGTACTGAGTTTTGCCTTTCTTCTTTTTTGTAATCTTAGACAGTGCTCACTTTCTTGAGGTGCACTTCCATAATGGAATAGTACATTATTATTGGTGTTCTTTGATACAAAAGAAATTTAATACCTTGGGGGCTATAAGTATCATTGATTCACTCCAAACAGAGGAAGATACTGCAATATATTTTAGATTATTAAGACCTTTCCATTTACTCTCTGATGGGGAAGAGTTATGAATTCGGTAATCATTATGCCCTAGGTGACTTAGGTTAAGCAATCATAGCCTCTCTTTAAAACATAATTATGATTGTTTCCAACATTTAATTCTTTTTTTTTCTTTTTGAAAATATTATTTTTTAATGCCTCGAGCATTTTTTGTTTACTGTTTCAAAGAGCTTCTCCTGTAGCCTGTGTTGCAATAGAGGAAAGCCTTAGTAGCTATATGGCAGATTCTGTTTCTCACCTGCAAAGCTTTTGCGGAATTACTGAGCACTTTAAGACATTGTAGTAAGAAACCAAGCTTGCAATAAATGTATGGGTTTCTTTTTCCCTACTGAATGACCCGGATGAAAAATCTTGCGTCTTTTCCATGTGGATTTCAGTTTCTTGACCAGCTTGCTGTTAAAAAATGGGAAAAAATGAAGAAAAGGTAGAGGAGGAAGCTTCTTGGAGATGCTAGAATGAATCTTACACAATTTGAAAGTGTTTTTAAAAAGTGACTTCAGATACACTGCTGTCCACCACTCTTGTATCAAAGTCAGGTAAAATTCAAAGGTCCTGCTATATTTTATTTAATTTCTTAAACGAATGCTTGTGAAGTCTGGGCAGCAGAGAGCTCTCAGGGCAGAATTGGTGGGGCTGAGTTGTTTTCCATCACATCTGCTGCACACCCAGCTGTACCTTTACAACCAAATAATCTTCCATAAGGAGAAAGTCAGATGCGGAGTAAACAAAAACATCAGTTGGAAAATGTATGCTGTGAAACTGCCAGCCTTGTTTGCTTTAAGAAGTTCTTGAAAGGGTTTCTGTGGTGAGCATGAAGCACAAGTTAAAGCACATTAAATGGTGTGTGGATGCTGACATTCAGGAGAAAAACAGCTTTAAAGCTTAAACGTGGGAGGGTGGCTGCGCTCTCTGGTGGGAGCGTTCCTGCTGGGGTTTAATGTACTGCGATGCCTGCGCCTTGACAGCGCGCCATTAGTTGGCTTGCCTCAGCTTCCCTGAATGTCCTTATGCTGATGTGGCCTTTGGTCCTGCTCTAGATGCTGCCCGCAGACTCGCAGCCCCATCTTTCCATGGGCAGAGCTTACTCCAC
>Ga0065711_1050486_pt1 | contig 10808 bp, 4 predicted proteins | sample Hoacrofraction12_FD_59098 | JGI IMG/M metagenome (GOLD analysis project Ga0065711, IMG submission 59098) | Hoatzin crop microbial communities from Cojedes, Venezuela - Epithelial fraction 12 v2 (version 2) | ecosystem: Host-associated > Birds > Digestive system > Esophagus > Crop | place... | reverse complement strand
AGTACTCCAGATGAGGCCTCACCAGGGCAGTGTAGAGGGGAAGGAGAACCTCCCTCGACCTGCTGGCCACACTCCTCTTAATGCACCCCAGGATCCCATTAGCTTTCTTGACAGCCAGGGCACACTGCTGGCTCATGGTTAACCTGTCGTCCACCAGGACGCCCAGGTCCCTCTCCGCAGTGCTGCTCTCTAGCAGGTCCGCCCCAAGCCTGTACTGATGCATGGGGTTGTTCCTCCCCAGGTGCAGGACCCTGCATTTGCCCTTATTGAACCTCATCAGGTTCCTCTCTGCCTGACTTTCTAGCCTATCCAGGTCACGCTGAATGGCAGCGCAGCCTTCTGGTGTATCTACCACTCCACCCAGTTTTGCATCGTCAGCAAACTTGCTGAGGGTACATTCTAACTTTTCATCCAGGTCATTGATGAAGAAGTGAAAATATCTAATCTAAACCTCCCCTGATGCAACTCGCGGCCGTCTCCTCTCCTCCTATCGCTAGTTAGCCGGGAGAAGAGACCAACACCCACCTCACTACAACCTCCTTTCAGGTAGTTGTAGAGAGCAATAAGGTCTCCCCTCAGCCTCCTCTTCTCCAGACTAAGCAGTCCCAGCTCTCTCAGCCGCTCCTCATAGGACTTGTTCTCCAGATCCTTCACCAGCTTCGCTGCCCTTCTCTGGACATGCTCCAGCACCTAATTGACATTCTTGTAGTGAGGGGCCCAAAACTGAACACAGTATTCAAGGTGCAGCCTCACCAGTGCCAATCCAGATCCTGGATCCAGAGTAGCACACAGGAAACACCTACTAACAAGGTCAGGACTTAGCCATCACAGCTTAGAAAACTTTGTAATAATTTACTTTGTGGACTTGCCTTGTGCTTGGAAAATACGGGTAGCATTCACAGAATCATAGAATGGTTTTGGTTGGAAGGGACCTTAAAGATCATCTAGTTCCAACCCATCTGCCTTCCACTACACCGGGCTCCTGAAAGCCCCATCCAGTCTGGCTTGAACCCTTCCAGGGAGGGGCATCTACAACCTGTGCCAGTGCCTCACCACCCTCACTGTAAAGAATTTCTTCCCTTATATCTAATCTAAATTTACCCTTTTTCAGTTTAAAGCCATCACACCTTGTCCTATCATTCCATGCCCTTGTAAAACGTCTCTCTCTGGCTTTCTTGTAGGCCCCCTTCCGGCACTGGAAGGCTGCTATAAGGTCTCCCCAGAGCCAAACTTGCTGAGAGTGCACTCAATCCCACGGCCCACGTCTCCGACAAAGATGTTAAACAGCACTGGTCCCAATACAGATTTTCCCTGAGAAATGCCACCTGTCACTGATCTTCACTTGGACACAGAGCCATTGACCGCAACTGCTTGAGGGCAACCATGCAGCCAATTCCTTCTCCACTGAGTGGTCCATCCACCACCACAGGATTAAAAACTACCTTCTAGTTCCTACTAGAATAGAATTCTACTACTTCCCTGTTCTTACCGAAATAAAACTCACAGTTTTCACCAAGAATGTAAACATTTCCTGAAAGCAGTGCTGGACCAGAAAATTAGGCAGTACCTGAGTTTTATTGACAATTTCAAGTTACAAAATGGCGCAACTCTGCCTTTGAATTTATATTACAATAATTCAGATTCTATTTCCAGAGGTCAGACCCATCATTTCTGCTGACTTTCTCACCCTACTCTCAGCCACGTCCTTAAAAGATGTCGCCCAGAAATTAGAATATTGTAACAATTAGCCAGGTATTACAAAGGGTGATGAAACAGACAACTTTCTGTGTACCCTCCTTGTTTGTGTCTAAAATATACCAAAACAAGCTAGAAACAATATTTAGCTAGCAGCTGCTGCAGATAGCAGACCATACTTCAATGTTCCTTTGCTTTTGCAGGTCTTACAAAACCCTGACCATTATAAAACGGAGGTTCACACGTAAACTCTCCCTTTTGAAAATATGATGCTGTGAGGAACAGAGCTGAACTTAGAAATCAGATAAAGCTATAGAGGTGCTTTTACCAAACAACTTCTCAAATGACATTCCCTGTATTGCTGTATTTCCTAATTTACATTCAGTCATCCACATTCCTTATCATGTAGGTGTATCACCAAGAGAGCATGCAAATCTAAAGCCATCAGGATCTAAAGTGTAAGATCTGGTTTTGGGGTTAGATTTGTTAGGTATGTAACACGGTAATATTCTGGTTAAAATGAAACTAGGGAAAAGGCTCTTCCTCTTGTTTTTTTCCCCGTTCAATTTCCCTCAGACTAAACCCTACAACATTCTGACTGCAAGTCACAGTGATGAAACACAAGTAACCACATCCCTATCTTCCACCACCTTATCGAAGAAGAAAAGAATTGAGACTGTCATTATTTTTTATTTTTCCTTTATACTTTTACCCATTATATGAGAACAGAAGATGTAGCTAACTGGCCTTTATGAGTTGAAACACAGACATCAGAGACATCCTCTACCTCAGGCTGGGTCTGAAAGTATTTATTTTGTCACAATACTGTCACCTTGTCACTGCTTCATCTCTCCTTTCATCTCCCACTGCTTCAGGTTCCTAGCCTGGCAGCAGTACTGATTCCACTTGATTTGTGTGCTCATTCCCAGACATCCCAAACAGGCTGATGGTGAAGACAGTGCTGTATCCCTGGTAAGACATTCTCTTCCGAATTGGAACAGCTAAGGCTTGGGCAGACATTATCTTCTCCCATTCCCAGCACTGGCCAACAGAAATGACAAATAGTTTTCATCTGTAGACTGGAAAAATGGAAATGAGTGGCCAAGGTGGTGGCATCTTAACTCGCCATCATAAATCCTGCCCCAGTGTGTCTTCACACCCCTGAGGGCATGGTGCAGACTCAGTGCCCAACTTTTTACTGTACTGAAGTTCTGTTCATTTGTTTGATTCAGTGTGAATTGATGAATGCATAATATGGATATTTCTGTCAAATTTCAGCAGAGATACATCACGTCTCTATTTTACCAAGGGGCAGCAAGGCAAGTTCACCTCTATTTCCTTGCCTTTGTTTGACCTCCTCTATGTTGCACAAGGAGTTTAGAACGGGACAGCAACATTTACTCGTGACAAGGAAGATAAACCCAAGATGAGACCTTGGAGTAAAAGAAGAGTAGGAAAAGAAATTGTTGTTTTAATCCATAAGCACCTGCACTTGGCTTATTCTAGTGATCATAAGCCACCAGTACTAACAGGATGAAATATTATTTGTAGAAGCCCATTCTTAGAGACACTTGGTTGCATAGCACTCAAGACCTCCAGACTCCAAACTGCCCAAGACCTGAGTGGCACTTTTGTCTTAATAACAAGTGTTATACTTTAAAACGGTTGTTTCCATTTTTTCAGTAATTTAGTGGGATTCACAACACCAAAAAAGGTTGGAAGCCCAGATAAATGAGCACAGAAATGTCCTCCTCTCTCTTCCCTCCTTCCCAGACCCATTTAATTTTTTAAAGCTTTTCAAAACAAAGACAGAAAGAAACTAAAGCATTTGCTGATCTGAAAATGTTTCAGTAATAGTTTTGTGTGATTCACCCTTGCGCTTGATATGTTTATGTCTGGCAAAAACATTAATCTCCAGATGCGCTTTACCAGAGAACAACTACAAACCATAGACACCACCCACCAACAAAGTCTCTATAACTAAGCAAAGTTTAAATTAAAAATCCTTTGTTTACTTCATAAATTATAAATACAAACCAGATCTCTCACTTAAACTTGTTTTTATGGAAGAAACGTATATTTTCTGTAATCTGCAGAATTCCACTTCAACCACATCTATTATGAATTCCAAGTTATAACCCTACAGTTTCTGTACCACAACTTAAAATACCAAAACGTTATTATCAATACGAAATACTAAGTTTTTTACACCATAACTGCTTCTGGATCAGATGACCAACAAGTCACTACAACCAAGTAAAACCTTTTCTTCTTGAGTTCAACTGAATTAAAAAATTCTGCAGTCAAGAACTTCAGCGAAAAAATTGTGTATTCCTGTTGAATATTATTCTCAGTGCTTCCTAATTTTTGCATTAATAACTTGGCACATTTTTCCTGCTAGCAGTAAATCTATGGTGTTTTCCTCAACAGACAACAATTCTTGTTGTCATCTTTTCTTTAATTCCCCACATTGTAGTGCAGATGCACCCCAGATCATGTACCATCACCAACTCTCTGCAGTCTTCTTCTTGTTTGAAGACCCCTACACGACTGCGCTCCTGTCCACATCTAATTTTTAACTTCTGTCCCTTCTTCCACTTTTTTATTCAGTATTTCAATACGGGTATCCCATTTTGCTTTTATTCTTCCTATTTGCTGTATCTTTCCCTAGCACCATTTTTATGTGTTGTTCCACTGCCTGAAGGGAAGAAAAATCCACAAAGTAATCTTAGGCATCCAGTTTTCACTGTCAGTCTTGACCAGTACACAGCTACTGCTAGAAAAGATATAATTGTTCATTAAACTGATTTTAGACGCAACAAAGGTATTAGATAGTCACATCTTTTTTTCATATCTGTTACAAGTACAGCATTGTCATACAATGCTAAGAAAAAAGGCAGACTTGTGAAACACAAAACTGGCAGAGCAACAGCAACTCACAAAACAGTTGTTATTAAGAACTGGTAAGAAGAGAAATGTTCATTATTTGAACACTACATGTGATGCTATCCACTCACACTGGCAAGCAGTACATTAACTAGCATGCTACTATACAAATATGTAGCTAACTGAAGACAAATCAATCACCATGGTGCCTGGAAACTGTCTCAATGAACACATCCACAGTGGTGTATGAGGAATCCCCACAGAAGGCTGGACAACTGTGCAGGTATGAACAGAAAACAGTAGCACAGGCTTATACAATCCAAGAATGAAAGAGCTCCTGGCAGAGGGTTCTGGGTGGCCCAGATGTTCCTGGTATGGAGAAGATGAAAAAGAAATGGCTAAAGGGTATACAGGCTATCAAACTCTCTTATTCAAGGCTACTAAAGAAAGTCATGCAGACAGGGAATTGGAGTAAAGATGGACCTGACTGAAAGTAATGGAGACAAATGGAAAAAGATGCGTATGGGGAAAGCTTTGTTCAGAACCGACCGTGACCACTGAGGACCAAGATCTTGAGGTCAGAATAGTTAGTTCAATCAGAATTGAGCTCAGTTCTCAGAAGCAGTAAGAAAAGCAAATCCAGCCACTACTGAGAAATTCCAAGACACGAATTAGGAGTGAAACTGAAAGCATCATTATGCTTCTGTCTAAATCTATGCCTTGCTCCCACACATTGAACATTGCGTGCTGTTGAGGTCCTTTCGTCTCAAAAAGGCTACAGAAGAGTTGGAAAAGTTTCAGAGAAGAGCAGCGATGATAATTAAAAGTTATAAACCTGATTTTGTACAGCTGCTAGGATTTCTTGCTCTGGGAAGGAGATGGCTGAGGTCAATGACAGTAAAGGTCTATGGAGTCATGAGAGTCTTAGGTTGGGCCAATCTCTTGGTAAAAGCAATGGCAGTATGAGGGAAAAACAGCAAAAAAACAATTTCAAAACAAAGATAAAACAAGCTAAAGTTTTCTCAAACAACACGTAGTTAGGCTGTGAGCAGAGTTCACATCAGCTGCAGGTGAGGCTGGGCAATTTCACGGAGAAAAATCCACTCAGACCTAACTAATTCATAGAAATCCTATGTGGGCAAGGAAGGCCCTGAGTTCAGAATGGCTGGAGGCTAGGTGCATACCCAGCATAAAGTATTACTATGTACACTAGACCTCTTCTTGCAACTTTACTTCAGCATCCTGTTTTTGCTGCCATCAGAGCCAAGGCACAGGTTTGCACAGATCTCTCAACTGCTCCAGTATGGTTACTGTCACATTTTTCACTTGCATACATTCTGTGCTCTGACATTAAACATATCATGGCTTATTTCTGAACACCCACTTCTTCAATCTCCATTTGCAGTGATAGGGTTAGGTAGAAAACATCACCAGTGTCTGTGCTCCTTGCACACTGCACGACCAGACAAGACCAATATAACCAGAACTCTGCCAGCATGGGACAATGTATGAGCCAGATATGCCACATGATGGATCGTCAGGAATACCCCTCTTTTCAGGGATGACATGGCCAAGTAAAATGCAGATGCTGTAAATAGTACCTCTTTTAAACTGCTCACCCACCCAAAAAGGATTTCTTAACTTTCCAGGGCAATAAAGGAAGCTATTTCCACTTAAAGAAAATTCCAACTCCAAAACAGAAACTGTATTTAAAATCAGTGTTCCTTATTTCTGATGTACAAAATACGTTCTGTTCCTTTGATTTACTACAGCAAACTGCAGCAAGAAAACCAGCAATACAGAAAATACTCTTCCAAAATGAGTATTCATAATTATTGCTTCTTTTGTCAACTCCCTTCCCCTGAAAATATGTAGAAGGTTTGCTTACTGACAAGGTCTAGCACAGGTAGCCCCACTGCTCCATTTTAGGCACCAATGACCGACAATATCCACAAGCAAATATCCTGTGTTATTGAGACAGGAATGCCCTTTCACACATTCAAAAACTAAGCTGCCCAACTGATCACAAAGCCAACTCACAGGGCATACACCATTCATCACAAAAGAGCTAAAATTTTCCCTCTGAAATGGTTATGAGTTCACTGATCATTCATTACTTGAGAGGTAATTGCAATAAAGAGATTTAAAAATGCTCATGGCCATAAGCAGACATCAAAACTACACATTAATCTTCATCAAAAAGCCAGTCACAAGCAGGCAGTTATCATAATTGGTACCAGGGACAGACCAAGGCCTCAGCCTCACACAGGAAGAGAATAACGAAGTCAGGTATTTTCAACCAGAGTGGGCCTGATTAATTTTGAGCAGCTAAAGGCTGGCTGATGCAATACCATGCAATGTTAATAACTGTCTTTCAGTTCTTGCAGAGCACAGATGAGATCTTAAAATACGGGAAACTGCACAAACAGTTCCTACTATTTATTAAAAAGGGTATAAAGGAGTGCCAGAGAATTACAGACCCATCAGCTTAACTTCACTTCCTGGAAAAATAATGGAACAAAGGTTATTTTTAGACATTTACAATAAAGCAGAGAGATGAGTAATAACCAACATAGAAGCCAACATCGAATTGGCTTACAAGGATTAGAAGTGAACATCAGTCAAAAATCTCCAGCTATCACAAACAATGCAAACATCATACTGGACACATAAACAGTAGTAATCCTTCCAGTCTACCCAATGCTAGCAAGGCCCTGGAGTGCTTTCTCCAGTTTTGTGCATTCCATTTCAAGATGGGTGCAGGTCAAACTGAAATACTACAACTAATGCCGTGAGGATGGTCTACAAAACATGGTCAGCAAAAAGAAAAAATTAATGACTGCTAGGTCTGCTTAGTCTGAGGGACATTAGGCATGGACTGAGAGCTAGCATTCTTCAAACACACAAGTCTCAATGAACAGTATTTTTCAGGTTGGCAGATTAGACAAGCTTCTACTGCATATGATACTGCATAGATACAGCTAATGCTGCTTCTCCCAGGGTTAAACAGGACCTCTTAAGATCTTTTCCAGTCTCACAATTCTATGAGGAAAACAACCATCCTTCTACCACTGCAATGTTAAATCCCAAAGCTTACAAACAAATCCTTCAACACTAACAATTGCACATAGCCACAATTAGGGAACCCACAGATTTTTGTTCAATAATCCTGTTTCTGGAGCTGAAACTACTTTCAGATTTAAATAGCAAAATGCAACCTTTCCTGCGGCTGTAACCTTTGACTCAGGTTCTAACTTTCTTCCAATAACATAAAACTCCCTAACTCCCTCTCTTCAGCCTAATACCTTCTAATATTCTGTTCTTTTCTTCATAAAACTTTGTTGACCTTCTGTCATTTACTAACCTCTGGAGCTCCCAAACAAAGGGCCCACTGTACTCTTTGATTCAGCTGCCAATCTGATTACTTTGGCTGGCGGAGGGAGGCTGCTTGGGCTGCTGAATCAGGGCCTTTCATTGAAACTTCTCTTTTCCAACATCTGCAGCCCCTGGCAACCAATTGCAGAGTGGGCTTGGCAGACCTGTAAAGGGTGGTGAATAGTCTACAAAAGATGCAGTTTGTAGCATAAAATCAGTGCGCCCCTTTCATAGTGATGGCAGATTAGAACCTCCACAGCACACATTACTTAACTGCTGCAGCTTCACGTAAAAATAGCTGGAGGTAGGGGAAATAAATAACCTGCACTTTTTGTTGCAGTTGCTTTACTCAGGCAACTGTGAAGTCTGAAAAAATAGGCACTTCTGAGCTTGCTATCAGCTCGCAGAGCATACCATTCACAGCATAGTATGTGAACCAGTTAATTTAAATTTATTCCTTAGCCATCCAAAATTCTTTAAAATTACTTTCAGATAAATTCATAGTAATAAAAAGCTCTCACTATAAGACCACTAGAAAGGGAGTAAGCTTTTCTAAGCCTGCTCTGTTATAACATCAAAATGACATTAAATAAGTATATTTAAAGGAAAACTAACACCAGGCTGCAAGTCACAGAACCTTCAGAAAGCTGGCAGAAAACACAGACAAGAATCCTTTTACAAGAGCCAGGGTTGAATTATACAGAATAAATTCTCACAATTTGTAAGCATTCCTTAATGAAGCAAATCTTTTGCTCCATTAGTGTGAATTTTCCCTTCTAGATTTTTTTTCTGTTTTACCTAATAGCTATATAGAAACACTATACTGGTGATACTACAGTAAGTATCAGGAAAAACACTCTGCTGCACAATGTGGGAACTACTCTAGGGGCAAAGGCAGGTCTACGGTTTATGATCTGTAGTAACAGAAAGGGCTTCACTATTTGTTTTGGACAGAAAAATTATCATTTATTTGAAATAAAATTCCAAAACAAACACAAGTAATACACAGTGAGACCTAATTTCTCAAACACATCTTAACAGAGATTCAAAATCCTATACTTTGACATCCTTTTGCCAGTTAAATGCATGAAGAGGGAATCTGCATATTGCATTAACCTCCGTTACTGTGAATGTTTGTGTCCACGGATTGACCCGAGATAGACTAGTTGTCTGGTTTGGAAAACTAGTAGTCAAGTGCATGACGAAAAAGCTGCTGTACAAATTTCACAAGGTTCCTACAGGAACTTCCTCATTTAATAAAACAGTCCTTATTAATCTGCCATCAAACCATTCTACAACACAGTAAAAGAAATCAGCTGGCCATCAGCACAAAACTGCAGAGAAGGAATGATTCTTGACTTCTGCACAGAGCTGCAATGAATCTCCAAAACAGAAAAAAGTATACTAAAGATGCAGTTTATCTTCTTAGTCATCAGCCAGGTGCCTCACCAAGTACTATGAAGTCAGCGTGAAAAGAACAAAATGAGGTAAGTCTTTTAAAATATTATTACCAGGGATTCAAACACAAACTTCAATGAATACTTTGATTTATTTTAATATCTCATACTGGTAATGCATATTTTACATTAACCACGTTAACCAATTAATTGCACTGTCAATCTTTACCCTTTTATTATATAACCCTCATCACTGAGCTTAGCTTTTAAATAACTCAGATTCTTCCTCCTGCAACTCATATTTGCCACTTAAAATGAGAGCTCAGAAATGTTAGTGAGACAAACCAAACATAAAGATTTATTCAGATTTCATTCACAGAGGAATTCCCATTAATAGCTGTTGCAACATTACAGCAGTCAAACCAACAGCACTCATGGAAAAGAAGATACCCATTTTAAGCACCATTTTCAGTGCACAACCAAGTTTGGAAGATGCTAAGATTTGGATTACAAATTATTCTGTTCATCCACAGCCAAAACACCCTTTTATGATAAAGTTACAATAAAGTCCAGCTCCTCTTATTTTACAACACAGAGTGATTATCAAACAGCAACCCAGCCTGCACAAAGGAATATCCAGTTTCAATATCCAGCTTTATCGAACTTTCAATTCTTAGGACTTCCTGCAAAGTCCTGGCCAAGTCACCTTAGGCCAGACTACAAAAAGCATTTGATGCCAAAAGATGCAGACAGATGTCTACTAGGATTTTCAAAAGCATGTGGGCACCCAGATCTCATGTCTGCACTAAATATCCCTTAATCTTTTGTACCTCAGTTGCCCAGGGGCCAAGAGGGGAAAGGTTAGCTCCCTGATGTGGTTCTCGGTGCAGCTGCATGAGTGTTTGAGTCAGCACAAGGAAGGCAGCAGCATGGAAGCAAGAAGCTGGGGCAGAGAAAAGGCTGGAGGGAGTTTTCTGATGACTGGTGATTTATGCCACTTTTAACTGATCACAGGATTCCAGACTTTAAATCTTACTCCTGCACACAGCAGAGAAACCTTAGTCACTATAAAGCACTAGCTTTGCTCCTAGTACAGAAAGGCAAAAATTAAAGCATTATTTGGAAACAAATTAAAATGTAATTATGCCAATAAAACTGTTGTGAATGTTTAACAAATAAGAATGAACTCCATGGCATTTACCACATAAAATATTCGAGGCTTTTTAAACCACAAATGCATTTTTATGTCATTTCTAATTTAGCAACAACAGAACAAAGTCTACTAGCTATCACAAACATAGCTTTTCTGTACAACTATATGTTGAGCAGTCCAAGTCAATATGGAAAGGAGCATATAAAAGCCTTGAACCATAGAAAAAACACAAATCATTTTTGATTTAATAACAAGTGGTCTTTGTTGGTAATGCATTTTACTAAAAAAAAAAAAAAAAGAAA
>Ga0065711_1050485_pt1 | contig 10808 bp, 9 predicted proteins | sample Hoacrofraction12_FD_59098 | JGI IMG/M metagenome (GOLD analysis project Ga0065711, IMG submission 59098) | Hoatzin crop microbial communities from Cojedes, Venezuela - Epithelial fraction 12 v2 (version 2) | ecosystem: Host-associated > Birds > Digestive system > Esophagus > Crop | place... | reverse complement strand
CCGGGTCGCGGCTCGGAGGTCCCGGCCCCTCACCCCGGCGGCGGCCTCCGCAGCCCCGGGGGATCCGCGGGAGGTGTCCAGGCCCCCTCAGCCCCAGGGAGGGCTCCGGTCCCCTCAGCCCGGGAGGCTCTGGAGGCCTCTGGTCCCCTCAGCCCGGGGGGCCTGAGGGAGCTCCGGTCCATTCAACTCGGGGATATGTCGGCTCCTCAGCCCCGGGGGAGCTCTGGTCCCCTCAGGTCGGGGGGCTGCAGTCCCCTCCCCCCGGGGACCCAGGGAGGGGCTCTGGTTCCCTCAGCTCCAGTGCCTGGTTAGGTCTAGTCCCCTCCTCTCCCGCGTGTCTGAGTGGGGGTCCGGTTCCCCCTGCCCCAGAGGGTCCGGGGTATATGTGGTCCCCTCAGCTCAGGTGGCACCATGGGGGTGAGCTCAGCCCACTTAGCCTGGGGGCTCTGGTCCTCTCAGCCCAGGTTGGGCTGTAGCATCCCTGTTGGGCCAGGCCTGGCTCCCCCTCAGCGCAGGAGCTGCCTGGTCCCTATAGCTTGCTGGGATGCGAAGGCAGGCTGCTTTATGCTCCAAAAGAAGCCAGAGGTGTCTGCTGTGAGTGGGGAGATTCGTCCTGTCCTAATGACTTTGAGGGTCTCAGCACTGGCGTTAGGGCGGCACCACCTCCCCGGGTCTGAGGTTTGCTGGGTAGTGGTGGCCTGAGGGTCTTGGGGACAAAGAGGCTGGAAGGCAGAACTGGGCTGAGGAGGAGAGGCCTTGCCATCACTGGCACTCAGTCTGGCAGGTGGGCGCGCTCCCTGTTTGCTTGTGAAAGTGCTTACTGATTGATGGGTTAGATTATTTGGATTTTTGGGGGTATATAATGCATGTGGCTGTCTTTTTACCATGCTCCTGCCCTGTTTTGATCAAGATTTCTAATTTATTCTGTCTCATGTGAAAACCTCATTAAAGAAGGCCTCGGTGCCTTGAGGCACTGTAAATATACAAGGCAAGGATGGAAATAGTGAGAAAGGAGTAGTATTTGTAAATATTGGGAGCTCTGGCATATTGACATGGTGCTGATGAAGCTTGCTGATGCAGGCAGCCTCTCCTAGCAGAGCTGGAAATAGGATGTTGATGAACGTCCTCTTGTCACTTTGGCTGGTGGCAGCATCCGTGCATTGCGGTGTGACAACAGGGTTTGTAGCGATTACTTCAGACTCCATTCTGCCACTTCAGGTCCGCGTGGATGAAAGTGGTTTCTGTTGGCTTTTCATGCGCATTTGTGAACCAGTATGAAATACAGACATGATGCCGGACGATTCAAGTTGGTGGAAGCTCTGCTGTTGGTTTTGGTGGGTTTGGGCTTGGCTATGTTTGTTTGTTTGGGAAGTGGGTGTTGCACTGGAGTAATGTGCGCTTCTGTTTTATTTCGTGTAGTATTTTGGTGGGCATTGGATTTGCTTTGGCTTTGTGAAGGTGTTTAGAGTTTGGAAAGAATGTAATCAACCATGGGTGGTGGCAGATGAAAGATAAAGGCTACTTTTACAATAAGGGCAATAAACCCTGTTTAAATCCAGAGAGATTGCCTTGATTTTCCAGGTTTGTGCATGTAGAGCAGAATTAAATTTAGCTCAGATGCCTTTAAACTGCGTTTGTGGTCTGTGCAACAAACTGTGATTGCAGAATCATTTATCACACTTCTTTTAGTCTTTTACGTATCAGCCTAGAGACAACATGTCTCCATATGTTTAATTAGCTTCTAATGAAAACTTACGACATTTCTAAATTTAATAAATCAAAGTACGTGGATCGTTTTCAAGACTTGGAGGGATTAAAGAATACTGTTTGACTACTCAGAGTTAAGGATATCACTAAAAGGCAGTGGCTTGTTAATGGCACCTATTGTATATGTGTTCTCCATGTATATCATTGCTTCTTTCAGTGCTTGTCGAGCTTGAATGGTTGCCGCTTTTAATTATATAATTATTGAGTTGTCTTGAGCTGAATATGTGGAGGAAGAATGCACGCGCCATTGGTGATAGCAACTTAAAAATTCTTCCCGTCTTCTGGTTGCTTCTGCTGCTCTGTGTTGTTCAACGTTGGTTAATTGGTGTGCTAAATACGGGTGGCCTGGGACCTACTCAGATTTAATAGCTATTTCAGTCTGGCTGTAAGGAGCAGTTGCTGAATTGAAGGCTTTTTAACTGGGGCAACAGGACATCTTGTAAAAAATGCTCAGACAAAAATGATCCAGAACCTAGTTCCCCAGCATGTCAGGAAGCGCCTGTTTGGAGTAAAAAAAAATCTACTTGGCACCATCAAAAATTAACTAGGAGACTTGCACGTGGCTGTGAACACTGGTTTTGTTGAACATGACATGAGATCCTTCTCTCATGGTGTGCTACTCAGAGACATGTGTTGTGCAGGAAGGATTTTTAAGGCTTCACAGTAAGGTAGGTCCAAACTGTTCTTTGCTGAAATGGAGCAGAGTACCTGAATGCTATTTCAGTCATAGTTCAAGTGCAACATGTCAAACAGAACTGTATGTGGAAAAAATGCTCTAAAGTAGAGATGAGCTCAAAAACCTGGGTTCTGAGAGGTTTTTTTAGAATCTGAGGGTCATGAGCTAAGCTCCCATGTACTGTCAGTGTTTTCCAAACGATTTTGGTGTCATCTTAGGCTTTTTGCACCCAGGACACCAGCACAAAGATGCAGGCAGGGAGCCCTCCAAAGGTGCTGTGTGACTCCTGTGCTTTGGATTGGAAACTCTGGCTTTTAATACAACTTGAATTCCCACAGTGTGTGGTGTCAGTCAAGGTAATAATTACATCTTCTCCCCCCTCCCCCAAATGGCTGAGGGAAATGCAGAAGCCTGAAGAAAGCATGAAACCTACCTACTGGCTTTTGGTGATGCTTTCATTCCGCATATATTTTATGCTTTTGAAAATCTACTTAGCAGAGACAGTGTTTGATGCAGGTTACTTGGGCTTGATTTTTGTTGATAAAAAGAGCATCCATCTTAATAAGCTACTAAGTATAACTGGTTTCCCTGTGCTGTGTATAGTTCATTAACGTAAGTGAATATTTAAACATGTTTGTATTGTTTCAGGTCTTATCAAACATGCTAATGTAGTGGGGGGGGGGAATACTTGAAAGGACCACCTGAGCTTTGTTCTGATAGCTCTTGACCAAGAGCTGTTAAGGGAAAAGAAAGTCTAATTAGGAGACTATAACATGTCTCTTAAAGAAATGCAGCTTTTAAAAATTTAGTTATTCCTGTTGCTGGTTTTACAGTTCACTCATCCAAATCAGAGGACTGAGACTTGTGTGGAGCAGAACATGTCCTATTGATGCTTCCTTCATTGACTTGTGTGGTGCTGCTCTGGTATCCGTATTCAAACAAAAACACTAATAAATCTTTATTGTGAAAGCTTCACTAACCATAGATTCTGCTTGTGGTAATTTGCTTAGATTTAAACAAACAAAAAAATCCTTCCTCTTTTTAACCATGACTCTAAAGTTGTTTTCTCTCTCGGGCTTTCCACTGTCATCTGCCTTCTGTCTCCCTGATTTTGAAGCTGTTTGGAGAAAGCCTGCTTTATTTAAAGGACCTAAGGAGAGGCATATTGCCACTTGGAAAAAAGTCTTAAAGGAATCCCTGAAGTCCAGTAGCTTTGGGTTTTTCTAATGCAGGAGGCATAGCTGTGTGAGAACTGGCAGCTTTCTTACCAAGTTGGGTGAGGTGCAGGTGTGCAATGGGGAGGCAGAGGAGCAGAATTCCTCAGGTGTGCTTGCTGGGCTGGCTTCTTGCGGTGCACTATGCAGTGTTGCATCCTTATAAGCTGACTGGGACAGGGCTTGGAAAATGTGCTTCTGTAAGCATCAGTTGGTGTTGGGTCTGGAGAATGGTGATGAGTGGGGCTGCATTGCCTAAGCCTTCATCAGAAACAGAGGTAAAAATGGCAGAAGAGGTTGTAATTCCTGTCTTTAAGAATTGAAACTGCTTTACATGAGGTATGTTGCCCCCAAAACCCAGTGGTTTGGAAGGAGATCTTACTGAATAAAGCAACTGCTTTTCTTCTTCGCTCTCGTATGTATAGAGGTAGCTGTGTGGTGTATCTGGAGAGGAGAGCTTTTGCAGCCTTGGTTTAGGAAGGATTTTTAATAGCTGTCATCTCTTCCTCTCTGGTGCAGCCTACACCTTTAGTTTCCTTCAGTAGAAAAGAGCATCACATTTTGGGGTGTCTTACAATTTTCCTTGCTGGCCTATTAGTGTATTAGCTTAGCTTTGTGTGTGTTGAATGCCATTAAATGTCACTTGCAAATTTAATGTTGAGAGCACTGAGATTTGTGCTAACTGAATTTAAAGTCTTATACTCAAATTTCTTAAAATGGCAGATTCAGACAATTGAAATGCTTTCATGGGAGAGTGTATAAGCATTTGCAAATTTGCTCTTGTAAGTGAGTCTAACAGTGCATTTGTGTAGATGCATGGGGAGACCCTGAGTGGACAGATCAGATTTCAGTGGGGCTTTACTATCTCTTTTTCTATTACGATGTGATGACAGCTGGCAAAATCCAGTATACTGAAAGTCTTCATGCTTGACATCTGTTCAGGGTCATTGTGGACACTGACTTTACCTTAAATACTTTTATAAAAATGGTATAGAAAATATATCCATATAGAATATGGAGCCTTTCAGTTCAAATTTCTCTTGGAGCAGTTTTAGGTACTGATGGAGAAGATGTAATCATTTGGGCTGTTGGTCCTTAAACTCTGTTGTGCTTTCTTTGGATGTCTGTAGCTGTGAATTCTGGGGTTTTTTATGCATGAAATAACACCTTTCGCACCTGAAGGTTTGTTGGTGTTTTGTGGTTTTTAGGTTGGCTTTTTTTTGGTAGAGGACAGTCTACACAAAAATTCTGGCATTTAATGCTTCTTTATTCTTAACTTCAGGAAATGATCAAGGATCAAATAGACAGAAACAGCTCTCACCACATACAGGAGAGCCTACTGCTGTGCTTTTTGTAAGATACGGTGTTAAAGATACTACCCTTGATTGGAAAGGAGTCTTAAAGGTTGTTACTAGGCTTTCCTAGCAGTATAAATCTGTGCCTCCCTAGACAGTACAATGCTTTTAAGAAGTTTGTCTTGAAACACTTCCATAAAATCTCTCGATACCACACTTTGACCTTCTACTGCTGAGCTGGCATTTCCTATGAGCTTCTGGCATGAGCTCTCGTGCCATTTTCAAGTAAAAATTTACCAGGCATTGAAAAGTTTCACTCCACAGTCAAACACTGTGCCAAGTTATAAAAGCCCTATTTGTACACAGAATGGATTTTTACTTGCTAGGAAGGCTTGGGTAGTGCTTCAGTAACTGCATAGGAATGGCTTTGAATCTACATACTAATGAAACAGCTCCATCTAAATTGAGCTATAGTTTCGCTTCCACTCGAAGTCTGTACTTTGTTGCTGCCCTGCTCTTCTGCATAGAGTTTTATGTAGTTGGATTATATTGTTCTGGAAAACTTTGTCAGGGAAGTTAATTTAAAACTATTTCAAAGGTTGAAAATGACTCCTGTTGCAATGATGAAAAAGGCCTTGAAAGTGCCTTGGGGGTGGTTGTTGCAAAAATACCTGCTTGGCTATGCAAATGGCATACAGTTCCCAGAGCATGCTCACTACACCATTTGCTGATGAAGTAGCGCCAAGGCCGGTGGCCACCTTCAGCACGAGCGCTGTTAGCCAGCTTGGCTAGTGATGGTGCATCAGGGCTCAAGATCCTCTTTTCTTTAAATGGGAGTCAAAATCCAGTGCCAGCAGCTGGATCAGACAGCGGGGAGCTCAGGGTAAGCTTTGCTGCTTGCAGAGGGTGCATGAAGAATACAAAGTGCTAATGGTCTGTGGATTTTGAGTGTCTAGGGAATATATTTTTAGTCTAACAGTTAAGTGAACAAGACTTAGAGGAAGGAAGAGCACATATGCGTTCTCAAAATGCTGAAGTTGGGTGCTGAGCAGAGGCAGTTTGGGGGTAGATGGTGTTCAAAGCAGTGCTGTGAACAAAGCAAGAATGGGCAGAAAAGGTGAATGTAAGCCTGTGAAGGTCCCTATGAAATGACTTGACAGAACATGTTGTTCCGTTTCCACTAGTACTTTTGGGATGTCAGGATAAACATTTAATGGAAACATGATTTTATGGAGACTCACTGTGCTTGGAGAAGTGTGGATTTGCCAAAAGCAATACTTAGTAATGGGCTAGGGTTTCTTATCTACTCTTCATGAAACAGTGCAAAAGCCTTATTTTGCAGTAATGAGCAATTATCCACAAATTAACAAAACGACTTGTCAGATATCGCTTTTGCTTTCATGCATGTGTAATTTCCTATTTCATTTTTTCTCCCTTTTGAAATGTAAATAGATGGTTTATCAAAGGACATTTTAAAAACAAAAACAGGGCCTGAAACACGTTTATCAGAAGTGGATTGTTTACATTCTGATACTTTGTTCAGAATTTCTTCGGGAATTCTTGCAAAAAAATTAGTGTTCTGAGAAGACACAGACCCCTATAGCCACATGTCTTGTCTCCAAGCGTCTATGATGTTTTTGGGAGGAAACAGAGTTCAGCTGAGAGTTCAATAAGTATAAATGGCTGTGAGAATATCAATGGAGATGACAATCACAGCCAAATTTATGCTGGAAGGGACCTCTGGGAGTCTGTAGGCCACCCTCCTGCTCGGATCAAGACTAACGTCAAAGGTACATCAGATTTTTCAGGATCCAGCTAGGTTTTAAAAATCTCCAATGAAGGAGATTTGTTTCTAATGGGGGCTTTGGGGAGGGGGGGTTCCCACCTTGTGTATAGAGACAGTCCTGCAAGCTTTGTTCAGTGTTCTCAGTGCCAAGGTGGGATGGGAGTGGAGAGGGAAGAACCTGAGATACAGATGATATTTAAGACACAGGTGCACCGGGTTTATGCAATAGAAAAGGCTATTAGCTATTCCGTTCTCTGTGCCTGTCTAGCTGAGCTGATGTTTCCCGTGAACTCCCAGTTTCTCCTGAAAAATCTGACTGGTGCTGCTCAACTGGCAGTTCATCACTGTCCATTTGTAATTGGATATAAGCAAATATTTAAAATAATTGTCCACTCTACAAAAATGTTTGTGAGCTTCATAGATTGTTTTGTATTTTTTTTGTTAACTCTCTGGGAATCTTGTTTCCGTGTTCAGGACTTCCTTTTTGGTATTTTCATGGTTGTAGACCGAAAGCAGACTATGTACTAGAAATCACAGGGAATTGATCTGTTTCTTCAAGCCATTCCACTGTAATAACTGTGTGTTGAAATTCAGCCTGCAAGATGTGATGCCATGGTACTAAATCAATCACTTGTGTTTGTTTACAGGTTGGATAATAAATCAGTCAGTGTTTGGCCCTTCTGCCACAGGCTTTGCAAAAATAGTGGAGTGGATAATTCTTTGCCTGCCTCCATCTAGCTGCACTTTCAGCACATAAACGACGTGATACAGTGTATGATCTCTGTCTTTGTGTAAAGATATCCTGACACTGTTGAGAATGGGGTTGTACATGTGTTATGTGCAGCTGTGGGGACACTGAAGCTCCAGTGTTTTCAAGGTGAAGGTTCCAAAGTCTGGTCTCGCTGTCTGTGCAAAACTCGTCATAGCAAATTAAAAAGCCAAAACAGCTTGATAACGATGAAAATCCAAGTAATATTTGAGTTTGTTTACCTGATTTCAAGAAAAATTTGTCTATAGTTTGTCTAGACTGCTTAATGAATATAATAATAAAGTATATCTGAACACTTTAAACCACAGATAGGTTTGGAAAGACAATTTTTAGACTGTGTGAGAAGGATTCATTTTACTTGTGACCTGCATTGAGGTGAAGCCTCTGTATCTTTCATAGGTAACGTGCTACTGCTTGTAATTGCATTGTTTCCAGCTGCAGTGTGCATAGTTGGACCTTGCAGGGTGAAGTGATTTCAAAGTAGCTGGATATACACGTGTACAGTCCAATAAAATACACCTTACCTCTTTTTGAACATCAGAAAAAATAACTGCGCCTTGTAGTCTGGGTTACTCACATGGGGTTGGGGCACACGGTTCGGTCCTGTCCCTTGTGTACGCTCATGTATAAATGTTATCATTAAGACTTTGGCTAATTGTATGGCATCTAGTGTGCATGCAAGTGCTGATAAGAATGATGTGATACTTTCTAAAAGATCCTATCTGATTTATTACAAGTTTTTGTTTAAGTAGCAATGAAAATCTTTTTGATGTGTTTAGCGTGTGGACCAACTCCAGGTGTTCACTGGAGGTGAACTACTTGAATTTTGTAGAGCAAGGGAGACTGGTTTTTGCTGGTGCATTGTGGTGGTTGTGGTAGGCAGAGGCTTCCCACCCTGGGACCCTGCTGAGGTCTGAATGGCTCAGAGCTGTAAACTCTTAATCCCTATCACTAAATCCCTGCTTTGAGCTTGAGAGGCTGTAAATTAAATTCCCAGGGAAACCAAATGTTCAGGTACATCTATTCAAAGTGAGCTTTCTGGGCTGAATTAATTCCTGGATGTAATAGAGCTGATTTCTCCCCCCTCTCTTTTGTCTCCCCAGTTTCCCGTGTTAAAGGGTGTCACAGGAGGTTTTGGGATTTTGGAGAAATGCATTGTGGTTGACCTAGTAGAGTAGGACCTTATCAAGAGGGGGAAATTGCAACACAGTGAATGTCAGCATGTGGGATTGTGCCTGCACTTTCTGCCCTTGCTACTACTGTAGAAACCGACTTTTCTTACAGGTCTGTGTCATGCAAAGTATTAATGGCAATCTCTGCACCACTGAAGGGGAATAACTTCTGCAGCAACTGTGTCAGCAAGCTTCGTTTGTGACTGATGTGTTGTTGATTTTTTTTTTTTTTCAAACATACCATAAAGGCAATTGAGGGTCTGTAGTAGACTAAACTGAAGTGGTTATTGCTTTTGTAAGAGATGGCAACTGAAAGCACTTGCTGGTGGTGAATAACCAATGCAGTGACAGGACCTGTGAAAGAAGCTGGGAAATGCTTATGCTTGCTCGTTTTCCAGTACTTTCCTGAATTAGGATAGTTGGGATAGAGCCCAATGCAGCCTTAAATGCTTCAGGGGTGTATGTTAATATAACTTTCATATAACAGACTATGCCGTGTTCATTTAGTGCAACTTGCTGCTATTGGAAAGAAGTGCTCAACTGTCTCTTTGCCTGGGCTTGGTGCGTTTTGGGGTGCTAGAGCAATGCTTTAGTGCAGCATGGTGTGGGACTGCAAGATCTTTTCCCTGTGGGATGACAGTCCCTCTGCCCAGTGCAGCCCTGTCCCTTGCTCCCCCAGCACATGCTCTGTGATTTCTCTGAGCTGGGGCACAACCTTGGTGCTCCGGCACAGGAGACCGTGAGGGGCTGGTGGAACACTGTGTTCTCCATCCAGCCGAAGCGGTTGAAGCGAGCAGAGGTGCCATGAATGGGAAATCCCTGGGAAGGGATCTGGAGGAGGGGGGGGAAGCAGAGGAGCAATGGCGAAGAGCACAGGCAAGATGCCACTGGGGTATTTGTGGCGCCTGATCTTAATAAGGTACAATTAAAATATTGATGCTACTAGGTTTGTCCTGTAGCAGCTTTGACTAGTCCATCCTATAGGAAGGGATTTCAGCACTTGTAAAGCCAGTTCTCAGTATTTTAGGTAAAGTGTGTGTGTGTGAATGTATGCTTACCTTTGATGTGTATCCTAGACATGAAGAAGTATGAAATCAGAAGTGTGATTTAGAGTGAGAGCTTGCAGGCACAGGGGGTTCAGATGTGCAGCTGTGTATAGTTCTTGCATCCTTTTGTCTTTGCTCTTAATGTTGCTAAGAGTCACTAAGAGGCAATACAAACTTCAGCTAGAAGGAAGGAAAAGTATGTTTATTTCCACAGACACTGCAAAGTGAAACGTCTGCAGTATTTGAAGAGCTGAACATGCTGATCTTATGTATTTATAGCTTTAAAAATGGGGGGAGAATTAAAGTAAATAAAAAGAGGAACGGGCTCTATATTGGTTTCTCTGGAGGCCGTATTATCCTCTTCTGAATTTAAGAATTTGTTTTCATTCAAGGACTGCTTTAAAAACATTTCCTTTTTTGTAAAGCAGAGGTCATTTATGTGAAGGGATTTGCTGTGTGTTTAATAATAACCCACATATTTTATTTGTGCTGTACTTTTTTTTTTTTAATGAAGATCTCAAGTCAGCCTCTTACAGGCAGATTGTCTTCTAAGTACATGGCATGTTAGATTGTCTTGAACAAAGTACCTTTCTCTTTTTAATTCGTATTTTTATTGCTATGATTTACATTCTCAGGGTGAGGGCAGCACTGTGCCTCCAGTGGCTTAGACGTGTGTTAAAGTTAACTCTGCAGGGAGGAGGAGAGCTATTCCCTTATCTGGAGACTTTCTTAGGTACTTACAAAGCTGCATACTTAATACTTAAGTAAGGAATACTTATTCCTCCAGTGTAAGTATTGATATGCAGTATATATGCAGTAAAGCGACACGGGGTTTTTTTTGTACGAGGCTCAGAAATACAGCTAAAATCATACACTTTCAAATCACCTCTTAGAGCAGTCCTTCTGGCCTTCCTGCACGGGTCCTCTTGACATTCCTCCTCCTTCCACCTCCTTCCTTCACTGGAACAGGCTGTCCAGGAAGGTTGTGGAGTCTCCTTCTCTGGAGATATTCAAGACCTGCCTGGACAAGGTCCTGTGCAGCCTGCTGTAGGTGACCCTGCTTCGGCAGGAGGATTGGACTAG
>Ga0065711_1050481_pt1 | contig 10809 bp, 8 predicted proteins | sample Hoacrofraction12_FD_59098 | JGI IMG/M metagenome (GOLD analysis project Ga0065711, IMG submission 59098) | Hoatzin crop microbial communities from Cojedes, Venezuela - Epithelial fraction 12 v2 (version 2) | ecosystem: Host-associated > Birds > Digestive system > Esophagus > Crop | place... | reverse complement strand
CAGCCTGCTGTAGGTGACCCTGCTTCGGCGGGGGGGTTGGACTAGATGACCCACAGAGGTCCCTTCCAACCCCTACTATTCTGTGATTCTGTGATTCTGTGATTATTTTGAGCTTTTTTTTTAACAACCCATAGAAAAATAGCTTTATCCATGTATTGACACCTTCAGAAGATAAGGAGAAACTTTGGTATTCTGTACTACAGAAAATACAGAATATTTGAAATTCTTAGTCTGTATTGCAAACTACTGAAACTGCTGCCTGAAACTGTGAATTTTATATAAGCCATTTAGCATAAGCCTTCTTTTTTTGTAACAGAAATGTCAAAGAGCAAGTAGCTAAAGACAGTTCATTAAGAAAGATGAAAAGAGATCGAATTACAATGATACTGATCAAATACACACATACATACAACCTGTCAAGTATAACTCACATACTAGTGATACGGAAAAATACTATCACTCATTGCAATACCAGTTAAGTATCTGGAGTACACAGAAAAACATGTATGACCAGTTTCCCAAACTCTTTTCCACAAATTTAGGAGGTTGATTGTATGGAAAAACACACAGAAAACCACCTCAAACACTTCAAAGTGTGTTGTCCATCTTTTCATTAACTCAAGTTCAGACTTTATGTTCAAAAAAGTACTTATCTTAACCACATATTTAAACAAAATGTCTGTGACAAATTCTAAGAGGTTGATTTGCAGTGAATAGCAAGGAATAGATTTTGAGAAATCTTAAGTTCCTGATTTGGCCAGGTCAGTCTGCAATATTCTAAACTGCAACTAACCAGCAGTAACTTTGCAAACCTTGACTACCTGACTTTAAAAATATCTTCTTTGCTGTCCCTAGTCCTGTCACACAGATATATATATTTCTGAGCATAATTTCAGAAGATAATAAAGTCTATTAGTCCATTGATGAATTTCACAAATTCCAGTGATTCCCTCTTTCAATACAATTTCCCAACAAGTTGCCAACTTAGATCAGAGTCATCAAAGATCACATTTCTATTTTTTTTCCCAAAAAGACTTAGATACTGACTCCCTACAGTAAAATTATTTCTGCTTGGAAAGCAAAGAGGAGTGTCCATACCAATGACTTCTGAATCCCAACTGCAGCTCTTCAGGCATAACTACATTTTAAGGGAATACTTCTTGTCTAACACAAGAGTGATAAACATTGTGCATGCCTCTGAAACTAAGAAGCGAAAAATCGAGAATTTCCTGACAATCCACTTAAAGTTACCAATTGTATTCTGCCATTACCTTCATTTTGAAGAATGCAGTAAATTCACATAATTCATTCCATCCTTCATTACTTTTCCACAACTCAAATAATGAAGCACTAATCTTACCGATCCAGTGTAAAGAAATGGTATGCAAGACCTAAGATAGAGCTTAAATTACTGCACTTTAAACCTTTAGCACTGGCCCATGTATACTTGTGCTGACTTGTCAGATTTGACTAACTAAAAAGTTTAAGTTAGGCTTAAAGCTTCTCCAAGTTTAGGGCATTTACTGTCTCCATAAATGCTTATGTCACTAATTACATTGGTATTTTGTTACCTGCAGTGGAGATTGGGAGCTCTGTGACCCAATGCTAATTACAGAAGTGTAATTTTTAAAGTCCATCCCTACTCAAAAACTGATAATAACATACTAAGAGTCAAAACATATCACAGAGAGCCTACATAAACTGTCCTCTACTGGCCGACCTCCAAAACTTTACATCTTGCAGAACAGAATGGTACAAAAATAAACTGTTGCACAACAATACCTCTAAAGCGAGATACTGCTTTGAAAGTGGTACTAGTCTCTTTGAGAAGATGCAGATTTGAAAGTAATGAAATCATGAAATACTTACTTAGCTCTGATGACATCACAATCCTTTTGGGAGAGTTCTTCCTGTTTCATAGCTACCTGAGATGACAAGTTACTGCATATATTGCGCAACTCTTTCATTTGTTCTCTTGCCTCTGCTAAATCAGTTTCCAAATTCTGCAAAGAAAGCATTTGAAATGTATTAGCGATAATGTACAAGAAAGAGTTAAAATCTACTACATCTATGTATGTAAACATGGATTTGCACAGACATGAGTATTTATTGTGGTCTGAGCAAACATACATAGGTATATGTGCACAAGTGCATGTATGGAAAAAGGTGTATTTCAAATTTTAAGTGGCCACCTATTCTTTACTATAGGAAGTTTTCCTTAATTCGTTTGTTGCATGTGGATGGAGAATCCTGAATCAGATCTCTGCCAAGTAATAGTACACTATTTAACTACTGAACTGACTAAACTGATTAAGTCTTGTTTTCTGTGTAGAAATCAAACAGAAAAAACCTACTCCAAAAAAAAAAAAAACCAGCTATACATTCATTGTTTTAGCTTCTCCAAAAAGTGCACAATATTGCACACATGAACTAAGAATCATGGCTACAGAATCGTTTTTGAGCCTACTTGTTAAATCTGCTCTGATTTTGCATTTCTGTTTCAGTGCAAGGAATAGTTTCTTTGCGAAAATAAACAGCATAAATGAAAACTTCTGAAAAGTAAACAGGCAACAGTTTGCCTTTTACAGTAAGCCTTACCATAAAAGTTAAGTCAGCAGTGTGAAGGTGTACCTGGGAAATCTAGCGGCAAGGCAGCTTACTCCAGCGAGACATCGATCTCTACATAGTGACCTTACTAGAGTTCCCGGGAGGTTTAGCAGCTTAGAATAGTACTTCAGTCTTTAAGCAGTTTCGTATGACTATTCTCCCAGAGTGTTTTGAGGCAAGAACAGAAACAGAAATATTACAGCAATATCTAGAGCAGAGTTTCAGAAGGTGGCAACATCCTTAGACCTGGTTTGGTATTACGCTGCTTACAGACACAATCACTATTTTCATCAAGGCAAATATTCCAGGATTCATCAATAATTTAATACCTCCTAGTAGAATAGCATCCCTAATCCACTGCCAACAGTATATTGGTTTATCTTCCATTTACATACAGACTTCAAGAAATAAGGAAATGCACATACTTCCCTTTCAGCAAGGATGCCTCAAATATTGAGGGTATCAAAACATTTTTAGAACTGAAAAGTGAATAATTTGTCTCTCTAAAATAGCATGAAAATGTCTCATTATATTTGGATGTATCAGAAGTGTACTGCAGTCAAATTCTTTTAATTTGGACAGTAATTATCACGTCCCGTTAATATCAGTAACATTAATGTGAGGAAATAGGAAAATTCATGAGTGAATGAGGTAGGAAATTCATGATAAATCTCAAGCTATATACCTGTTGTACACAATTAATGAGTCGTCATTCAATCTCAAAGGCTCAGTAGCAAAAAACATTTTTCCTTAGATAACAGAAGATTTCAGAGTAACAAGAGATAGTTCATTCTACCAACACATGAAAACACTGAAGTGTAATAAGGTATTTATAACTTACAGCCAAATAATCTTAGATTTTCTCCTCAGTAGGCTTTTTTTCCACAGCAGCTAAAATTTCTTGTATATGTGAACAAAAATGGTAATAGTTCACATTTTCTGTGAATAAATCCTACCTGCCTATCTTTCACACCACACTACAGAGTTGCAGAGGTTTTTCATGGTAGAGATTAAAAAAAAATCTGATTTTACCAATGCTTAAGTTCCCATCATCCATTGCAGGGTACAATACAAAGAACAGGTAATAGATTATTTTGTCATAAATAGAGTTTTAGAAGTAATACAACTGCAGAATTTAAAAAAAAAAAAAAAAAAGGGTCTTTCCGTACTTCACCCCATTTGTGACATACGCATCTTCAGGTTTTGAATTCAGCTAACAAATTAATCAGTTCAACCTTTTGACCTGATTTTGAATCTTTGACTATTTTTGGAAGCATTACTGAAGGGGCAAAACATGAAAATAGTGGCAAGGAGAGACTGGTTACACAAATAGCTTATATACTGAAATATCATATATGGAGGCATTCAGCAGAGCTTTTGTACATAAGTCAGAAATCTAAGACTATGAAATAACCTATAACATTTCACAGTCAATTTCTGAGTGTCTCAAATCTTAAAAATCATGTGGAATTTATTATGTTGCTTTTCAGTTGGTACAATAGCCAACAATGTAGTTTCACTGCATAAACATACAGACTGAAAATTTGCCAAATACAAATTCTCCCAAACCTGATGTTCAGATTAAAGCTTATTTCAAAGGTACACACAGATTGTTTAGAATTCAATCTTTCAAAGCACAGTAAAGGAAAGTAAGGGCTATTTAAAATTTAGTAAGTAAGAAAATAATAATTCAGTTGTATATTATGAGGAAGAAAATACATATTTTAAAGAAAAATATAAGACACGGTAAAAGATATGATACTTCTTTATAACACTACTGACAATTAAGCATGAAAAATAAGTCTAGTTATTATTTCTAGCCATGAAAACTGGTGATCTTAACTAAAACAAAATCAAGATAAATAGTAGAATAGTAACTTAAGGTAAAAAATTGTAAGAATATTTTGATCACTTCAAGCCCAAGACCTATAAGCTCAGAAAAATCAGAGAAAAGGTAAATTTAAAAGAACTTCAAACATAAAAAACATAACACACAGACAAGGCATAAGGCAGCATGGCTATGCACAGGTTATGGATTCACTGTGAAATAACACTAAGGTTTTGTTATTAGTAGCCTCAAACCCTTAGAAAGTCACTTTCAAATACAACAGTTTTGTTTTCATGTATTTTCTTATTATGTATTATGACAGAAGAGAGAGTATTTTTTCAAGGTCCCATTTCAGTAAAACTCTTGTTTTTTCAGTAGAGCTAAAATCCCACGCTCCTCTTGACAGAGACGGCTGTTTCTCGGAGTGTTTCATTCCAAAAGAGAACACCTCTCCATGTTTCTTTAAAAGCTCCTACCTTCATACTTTAGGAACTTTAAAGAGTACTTTGCTAACTAGGTAAAAAAAACAAACAATGCAACAGTACACACTTCCACTATCTTTTAGGTCACGTCCACTTAAAATCTGCCAGTCCGTAATTTTTTTGTGTCTACATACAAAGCCTTTTGTGACTGAGTTTGGAAAAACATACATTTTTCTTATTACTAAACAATAACTTAAGTAACCTCCACCCAAAGAACAACAAAAGTAACTCAGACACGTAATTCGTTCTTAAATATGGAGACATATCCATGCATAAGGTGGTTGATTGACAGCTTTTCCACTTGTGCACTTTTGGGAGATACAGAAAGCTGATACAAAGCCCTGGGAAGCACACAAGAGTAATTTCCAAGAACTACTTCAAGGCAGAAAGCAAAACCCTATGGGTTTTTGTGGGAGAGTTGTGGTTTGTTGTGTTTTTTTTTAACACTGCATATTACTTATATGAAGGTATATATGGGAAAGACAAACAATAAAACACTATTGCCACCATTTTAGCCACCTTATCAGGTCTCTTAATGTTAATCTGTCTCACTCAGATTTAAGCTCGTGACAAATCTTTTAAAAAATATTCCTTAAATGAAAAAAAATAGCCATAAAAGGTTCTTCTCTCAATCTGAGAAAGTTGAATTTTATACCCCAATTCAGCTTACAGTACATCTGGAAACATCCAGTCTTTGAAAGTGGCAAGCGACACCTTTCTGCACAGAAAATGGTTTAAAGACGGGGGGGGGGAGAGGAGGGAGGGGGAAGAAAGGGGCTAGTAACACTCACTTCTGTCTCTAAACAGTGTCACCTTTCCAAAAGAAGAATCTGTTATTTAGACCATACATTTCTATCATCTAATGCACATTTTAAAAACAATGTTGGCGTAGCTCACAGAGGTTTTATTTTATTCTTCCACAGATACAGGAGACTAATATGAATGTATATACTTCTGTACACAACACCATCTACAATTTTGTTAAATATAGTGTTTATTACTGAAAAACATGTACAAAAACATGCAGATTCAGCTCCCAAACTCAAGGCTGAAAGGCAGAACTGACTTTCAGAAGCAGGTATCATTTCTGAATTCAAATTATTTTTATCTATAACCACTTCTACAATCACTTGAGAACAACAATATAATTTCATTATTGAATTTGCTCATAAATTGCTTTTTAAAAGCATTTCAGGGACATGTTATATTGGGGCATATATATTAGAACATCACCTGCAGCCCAATGTCATGTAGTGTGATAATGTCATATTTGGCCTCTGTGGGTAAGAAAAATTTTTTTTTATTATTGATTATAAGCATACTGTTGACTTAAATTTTCAAGCAAATATTTACAGGAAGAATATCTATATAAAAACAGCGTTGAGCTACAAAAAAAACCTCGTGGTTTTTACAGATTATTATTTTACAAAATATTCATAAGAAACGATGAGACAACGTACTACTACTTCCTAGAGGTCAAGCATAACATTTCCCTCTTGCAGACAGTATTTTTAATATGCTTCTCAATCCTTGCAATAGTCCTGTGAGATAATGAACTTCACCTAACTCTGTCCACTAACAAAAGTGTCTAGTCATTTGTCTAACATCACAGGAAGAGGAAAAACAAACCAAAACCAAGCCAACCAAACACAAAGAAAGGCAGAAGCTGAGGCATCACACCCATGGACACATGCAGGCTGGTGGGGACCTGGGGAGGTCTCCAGTCACAGCCCCTGCCAAAAGCTGGTCAGGGGGTCCGACCATGCTGCTCAGGGCTTTGCAAAGTCAGGGGCTGAAATCTCCTAAGTATGGCAATGGCCCAACCTCCCTGGGCCCCAGCCCCACTCCTGAGCTGTCCTCCATTGGAAAAGGCCTCTCCTTATCTCCACCTTCAGCTTTTCCTCTTTCAGCTTGTGCTGCCTCTCCCCCTTCCACCCGACAAAGCTATGAAGAGTCCTGCTGCATCTCCTCCATCCCCTCCTGTTGGTGCTGGAGATGCTGTTGGATGGCCCCAGCCACAGAACCATCCCTTCTCCTGGCTGAACCAGCTCATCCCATAGCCTCTCCTCACAAGGAAAGGTCTCCAGCTCCAGTTTCACCTTTTGTCAGTTCACTGATGTCTTTCTTCTACTGAACCTGAAAATGGGTGCAGTACCTAGAGTACTGAGCAGAGGAGGTCGGTTCCTACCCTGGCTCTCAGGGTCATGCCCTGCTCATGTCTCTCTAGGCACTGCGGGCCCTCGTTGCTGCCTGGGTGCAGTTTGCTGTCTGCCAGTGTGCAGGGTTGTTCCCCGGAGATGATCCCCAGCCCCTGTACAGCTGCAGGGCTCTGCCATCCCAGAGTAAAACTCATCATTTGTCCTGGGTAAGGCTCCTGTTGGCCTGTTTCTGTCAAGGTACCCCCGGATGGCAGCAGAGCCCCCGAGCACATCCACTTCCCCCCAGCTTGGTGTCATCTACAAATCTGACGTGCATGCCCACTGTCCCCTCTTCCAGGTCACTGATAAAGATTTTAAACAAGACAGGTCCAGGATAGATCCTGCAGTACACCACTTATGACCAGCCTACAGACAGAGTACAACCCATAAACCACAGCTCTCTGAACCCAAACATCCAAACAGTTCCTTTAAATATGCTGTTGTCCACCTACCCAGCTGTAACATCCTGACTTGCGTACAAGAATACAGCAAGACAGTGTCAAAAATCTCGCTAAAGTTGAGGTCAATTCACATCCAAGCTCTCCTCTTGTCCACAGACACAATCATTTTATCACAAAAGACAACGAAGTTGCTCAGGAATGATTCATCCTTGGTAAATCCATGATTGTTTCTAGTCTCAATTCTGTGCCAAGAAATTACTTCTAAGATGACTTTCTTTGTGATTTTCTCAGAGACCAAGTGAGGCCAACCAACCTTTGTTCTTAGACAATCCTTCTCATGAGGGACATCCCCTGATCTCTACTGCTTTTGAAAGATGATAAGCAGCAGCCTGACAGTGACATCAGCCAACTCTCTCAGCACCCTTGGATGCAGTTCAGCTAGTCCAATGGATGTGTAGTCAAGTTCTCTCAGGTATCTCCAACTCATCGACTCCTAGTACTTCTCCTCAAACTCTGCCTCTAGGCACAAATGCTTGGGGGAATCTTCTTGGAGAAAACCAAGGCAAAGACAATACTCAGTACCTCTGCTGTATCTATTACCTGCTGCCACTAATTCATCCTTCCCCAACAGGCCCCTGTTTTCCTTGTTCAGGCTTTCACTACTAAAGTAGTGCAAGAAACTGTTGTCGTACCTGTCATCACTTACAAGTCTCAACTGTAGGTAGGTTACCATCACCCCTGAGTGCCCAGACAACACTGCTGAACTCCTCCTTTGCAGCTGTCATTGTTTCCACGTCCTGCTGTCACTGCTTTCCACTCCAGCCCTACACTGGAGTTTGGTGATTAATTCTGTTTAGCCAAGGTGGTCTCCTGATACATCCACCTGTTTTCCTGAGTATCAGGGTGGACCGTACTTGGGTTTGGAGGAAGCTGTCTTTGAAGACTTGATAATTTTCCTGAGCTATTTCACCCTGCTGAGTGCTGCTTCTCAAGAGATTCCACCTAACCATTCCCTTAAAAAGCTGAAGACTCTTCTCCTTAATTCCAGCTCAGTACTGTGCTACTCTCCTTCCTTCATCTTCTCAGGATCTTGGTCTTCACAATTTCATGGTCACGGTAGCCAAGGTTGCCATTTGATTATTATTGCCTTAATCAGTTCTTCATTGTTTGTGAACAACAGATCCAGCTGTGTGTTACTCCTGGCTGGCTCAGGGAATACCTATCTCAAGAAGTTACTTCTGTCACACTCTAGACACCACCGTGACCTGCTTGCAACACCACTCTGGAACACTGACAATACTTATGCCCATCCCCGGAATCACACAGCTGTGATGCACCTCTCTCTCTTGAGTCTGCCTTATCAGCCAGGACAACAGATACACCAGAAATTATTCTGTTTTCAAAGAAGTAACATTGACTTTCAATAATTTATCCAATATTACAAGTACTACATTTGAAAACTTGAAAATTATTATATCAGATTTGTACACACCAGATTTTCTCCCCCAAGCACCAACAAACCATTCATTGCCCTGGAAATCCTATAATCCTTTCATCATAACCAATCCAAAGGCCTCTGTTTGCAATAATTAGTTACTACATTGTGTATACAAGAAGTGCATGTACTTGGATAGTGTGAAACAGCAGTGTTGTAAGCATTCACTAGCCCTGTAAATAAAAAGAATTCACTAATCAGACATGGATATAAGCAGCCATCAGACACTTGAACACCATGTTTGTGGCTCATTTCTCACAGGAATTTAAATAGAACTTGCCATGTTTCACCAGCAAAGAAGACAAAGTGTCATTTAAATAATAGATACAATATTCTGTACAATGTATTCAATTGTTTCCTTTTTCATTTTATCATAAACAGTGAAACTAACCGTTTAGAGTATTGCATGCAATAGTAAGGCCTCTCACAGAGTGGAACCCTCTGGAGGCTAGGACACAATTTATTTGAAACTCCAGTTAAAGTTTTAAAGTGTTCTTCCAAACCAACAAATATCAAGTCTACTGCAACCAAATTACAGGTAAGTAAATTATACATTGAGAAAAAAATGTGAATGCTAATACTGTCAAGCTTTTATTATTTCACATATATACATTTTATCTTAAATACAGTATCTTTTATGTTTTAATGATTACATTTTAAGATGACTATTTGAAGTCAGATTCCTGCTTTGCAACATCAATTTTTAAAAAGCTGTGGGTCTTAAGTGAAGGAATGTAAATGAATGCAAGTCCCCACTGGTAGACTTGAATATATAACTTGTTATTTAAAGAAAATAACTTGTAGTGCAAATGTCTGGAGAAGTTAATTCTGAAATAACATCCAGGAGTCCATTCCAGTTCGTACCTTTATTCTGGCATCGTTGCCAGATTTTTCTGCTTTCCATTGCGCCTCTTGTTTCCTCAGTTTCTCCAGGTCATTTAACAGGTCTGCACAGCATGTGTTTAATCCCTTATTTTCCTCCTCCAGGTTTTTTATAACCAGTCTGTTTTGCTCTTCCTTCTTCTGTGCACACTCCTCAGTGTCCTGTAGAACAGTACCACAAGGGCCGATAAACAAAAAAAGTGAGAACTAATCAGCAAATATAAACTGTGCAGTTTTACCCTCACAGCAGCTTCTTCTATATTTGATGGCCAAGGTCACCTGTGTACTTTTATTGGCCTCTTTCATGCAGGTGGAAGGGTCATATTTTTTAGCTGGATGACAGCTTTGATGAGTACACATTTGCAAAGAGCCCATTAATTGATCAAGCTGCCTTTGATGCTGTCCCCAGCTATTTTTGAGACCCACACAGACATATCCTCCCAGACCTCGGCTTTATCAATTAATAATGCCAGTCCCATCAGAATCTAATTACAAGAAGCCACATCTTCACACTCCTACTTTCTTTGCTCCATTTCCATCATTAACTATTTATCTGAAAGTTATAAAGCTTGGATTCTTGGCTTTAAAGCATCTTCCTCAGAGTTGGTATGTGAGAAAACGGTAAGGTATAGCAAGGCCTAAGGCAATTTTTTCTCCAAGCTTGTCACTTTCTGTGCCACAAAGGCTGACATTGCCTAAAGAACTACTTCAAAGCTACAGTCTTATGAAACTATGTACAAGTCAATATACCTTAAGTTCTTGGCTTTTATCTCTAAATTTCTGGTTCAAGTTACTGAATTCATTCTTCAAACGGGCATTTTGCTCCTCCACAGCAATTTTACTCTGTATTAAGTTGTTTATCTCCTGCTGCTGTCCTGCGAGTCTCTATTTAAAAAAAAAAAAAAAAAAAAAAAAA
>Ga0065711_1050480_pt1 | contig 10809 bp, 9 predicted proteins | sample Hoacrofraction12_FD_59098 | JGI IMG/M metagenome (GOLD analysis project Ga0065711, IMG submission 59098) | Hoatzin crop microbial communities from Cojedes, Venezuela - Epithelial fraction 12 v2 (version 2) | ecosystem: Host-associated > Birds > Digestive system > Esophagus > Crop | place... | reverse complement strand
CCCCTGCCGAAGCAGGGTCACCTACAGCAGGCTGCACAGGACCTTGTCCAGGCGGGTCTTGAATATCTCCAGAGAAGGAGACTCCACAACCTCCCTGGGCAGCCTGTTCCAGGGCTCCGTCACCCTCAGATGGAAGAAGTTCTTCCTCATGTTCAGATGGAACTTCCTGTGCCTCAGTTTGTGCCCATTGCCCCTTGTCCTGTTGCTGGGCTCCACTGAAAAGAGTCTGGACCCATCCTCCTGACACCCCCCCTTGAGATATTTATAAGCATTTATAAGGTCCCCTCTCAGCCTTCTCTTCTTCAGGCTGAACAAGCCCAGCTCCCTCAGCCTTTCCTTGCAGGAGAGATGCTCCAGTCCCCTCCTCATCCTGGTAGCCCTCCGCTGGACTCTCTCCAGTAGCTCCTCATGTTTCCTGAACTGGGGAGCCCAGAACTGGACACAGTACTCCAGATGGGGCCTCACTAGGGCTGAGTAGAGGGGAAGGATGAGTAGATGGTCATGGATGTCCCCACACTGGCACCACGCTGCGCACCCACTGGTCCCTGGCACCGCTGGCACAGCCCCCTCGCACACCCACCAATGTCTTCCCCTCACCCATGGGACTGCTTCCCCTGATCTTGCAACCGTTTTTGGAGCGTTGTGCATGCCCACAGGGGACAAAGTGTGCGCCCCCGCTCCTCGCCACACCAATGCTGCCAGTCCTGCTTCTGCTCCCATCTTGCACGTGGGTTTCCAGCATGGACATGTGGGTGCTTGCCTCCATCCTTGGCCATGCCCCTCCCCAACCTCTCTGCGCAGGGAACAAGTGCCAGACAGCTGTGGGAACCTTTCTCCCCAGATATGCAACCTCCAGAGTGTGGCTCTGCAGCTTGTGGGTCCTTGTGCACCCCTTGGGCTCTGCGCCGGTGAACCAGGCACAGCTTTTCCCGCCACCCTGCTGCTGCCAGGGACTGGTGGGTGAAATAAAAAAGAGTGGGACGAGGGGGGACTTTGGGCACAAAGATGCACCGTCTGCTCGCTGCCCCTGTCTGCCTGGCCAAGGATGCTGGCATAAGGGATCCTCTTCTCGGCTGAGAAGGTGCATGGGGACGGGGAGCTGGGCATGGCCCCATGTCGATGTGTGACTATCAGAGCAGAGAAGGACCTGAGGGGGCTGAGCTCTGGCAGGTGTAGCAGTGATAGCTGTGAAATTGCATCGAGTCTGTCGGTGCCTTTGCCCCTCCAGCTGCCCCGGACCATGCATCCCTGTCCTTGCCTTCATTTTTATGACTTTTGGTCTCACCAGTAAAACGGTCTCAAACCTGCCAGAACAGGATTCAGGCCGCTGTGATTTTTCCTGGCCTGTGACCAAGGTTTTTGGGGCACGCTGTGCTGTTTTCTGCCGCAGAAGAGCTGGGACAGGCGTCAGGCATAGATTAGCTGGACGGGGCTGCCACAGATGCTCTGAGAGCCGATCCAAGGGGACTGGGCTCTGCGACAAGTTTGGGAGCAGCAACAGCTCTGAATGAGTTACAGAAGGAAATGCCAGGGAGTTTGAGCTCTGTCCGAAAAGGCTAACGGACATCCTGCTGCGGAGCACCGATAACCTCGTCACCTGCCTGCTCTTGCCTCTCAGTCTTCATTTTTATCTCATTAGAGGGGAAATGGGTTATAGTTGTTTCCATGTTATGTCCTTGCCAAGTTCCGCTTAGGTAGAAATGGCTATGAATGAAGCAAGCAGGGTTACTTTTCCCCTTAAATCCTGCTTTCGACGCACAGCAGCTGCCCGCATTTCCTCTGTTCTTGTAAAAACACCCAGGGGTTTTTCTGGAGTGTCTGTGTCTCTTCTCCCTGGTAAAAGAGACAGATGGAGCTGAGAGATGTGCCCTCCGCTGCCTGCAGAAACAGGTCAGGTCAAATGGGTACTGGGCATCATTCGCTTCCCGAAACTTTGGGGTGACTTCTCCTGCTTAGTCTTTTTCCTCCTTCTCCTTAGACATGGCTGCAGTAGAACAGTCGAGCCGTATGCTGCAGGGAGGCAGGCTGGGCTCCTCTTCAGCACTGCTCAAAAAGGTCAAACGAATTCAGTAAAACTGCGTTTGGGTGTTAAACATTTTTGTGACAGTTCAGCCAATGCTCTTGCTGTAAGAGTACTTCTGGTGATGGTGGGGGATTCACTGTGACGTTTGACTTCTGTGCCTCCACAGATCAAGAGCCCCAGCTGTAGCCAGTGGCACCCCACAGCCACAGAAAATACCTTGCTGAGCCTCAATGCCTTGTTCTTTCCAGCCGTGCTCACAACCCACCCATCCTGCTGCTGCTGCTTAGATCGGAAGTGCCACTTTGTGCTCTACAGCCCCAAAACCTGGCCACTGCTTGAAGCAGGAGCACTGTCTCCTCGGCCAGCGTGCGTTGATGGGCTCCAGCTGAGTGACGCTAATGCAGTTTGCCACGGTTGAAGACTTCTTCCCACCCCGGCATCTTTCCACGGCAGGCAAAAGCGCGAGGTGCTGCATCAGCCGGTACTGCGGAGGGAAGGTGTGGCCCAGGGCCAGCCTGTCCCTTTCCCTTATGGGACTGGAGCCACTGCGAGAGGGATCATGTCCTTACAGGGGCCACAGAGCACCTGCTTGAGCCTGGTGGGATCAGACACAGAGGCAGACAAGCGTTCTCTGGAATGCTGAAGGCTGCCTTGGTCAGGGGAAGAGCTGCAGTTTGTGTCAGTCCCAGGGCAGGTTTGTTGTGGTTGTAAGCTGCGCCCCAAAGAAAGCATATTAAGGAAAGTTTAAATATAGAAGGCCCAGTCAGCTTCAGACGTGGGAGGCCCGTGTAGCCAAGTCCCATACTGGTATACTCCTGTTGCAGTCACTCCTGATGTCCAGGGAGAAGACCTAAGCCTCAAACTTTTAGGATGACTCTCAGAGTGTAAAAAAGCAGGAGTGCAGCCTGGACATTCTTCCCCTCTCCTCAAACAGGAGGCTTTTTTGTTGTGCTTCACAGAAAAAAGAAAATAAATCTTTGCAGTATGATGTCAACAGTCTGAAAACTTGGCTTCTTCCATGCTCTCTTCCTCTTTAAGTGTAACCAGCAGCTGTCCGTCCCCCAGCTCCTCCTGACCACAGCCAATATCTCTTGGACATCACTTCCTTGTGGCATCCCACGTCAACTCCCATCTGTTCTGGGATGCCTTTCGCTGTTTGCTCCCTGTCCAGCCTCCCAAGCACCCAGCCCCCTGGGTCGAGCGGCACCCATGCAAGATGAGACCCTTTGCCCCGCGTGCCTAGTTTATCTGTCAGTGGCTGCATGGCCCAAGACTGCCTTTTAAAGCAGCCACCTCCATGATGTCACACTGAGGAGCAAGGTGCCAGTGCCAGCTCACGCTAGCACTTGCTGTGCAAAGAACACAGAAGGCAGAAATGCCTTTTTTTAGAGAAATGGTGCCCCAGGGCGGCAACAGCCACAGGGGCGAGGTAGGGCACATCTCTGTGGCATTTGCCAGATGGTGGCCCTTTGGGGATACTGATCAGTGGTGCAGCGTGTGGTAAGTGAAATCCAGCCAGAACACTGCACTGCTTTTTGCCTTTTTATTCCCACCCCTCTTGCAAAAAATAAAGCCTGCGTGAGGTCCACCCCATCTCTCCCCTGGAAGTTCTGTGGCTCAACCAGTGCTGCCACCGGCCAGCACCAGCTGCCTGGGAGAAGTTCGCAATAGTCAGTTGCCAGCACGCAGGGTTCCTGCCCGCAATTTTGCATTAGTCATTGCATTGTTTCTCCTGCTGCAGCACAGACCTTTTCTGGGATGGTTTTGTCTTTGCCAGGAGAGGCACGAGTATAGCGTGAGAGGAAAAACAGATTGCCTTGGCTCAGAAGCCCAGTAGTAAGCATTTCCCCATGTTTCTACAGCTCTGTGTGGAAATACTTATTTGTGTCTTTCAGAGAAAAGCATTATCCTTTTGGAAGGGGCAAGGACGAGGGAATAAGTCAGGCTCACGTGCAATAGATAATGTTTTATGAGTGCTTCTGGCCATTGGTGGTCTCCAGAGGCTCCAGGACATGGGTGCTAGTGCTGAGAGAAGCTGGGCAGAGCTGATTACTCAGGGGAGAAAGGGCAGGCAGGAGCCGAGCAGATGGTAAAAGCACGGGGAGGAGGAGGGCAGGTGAGAAGGACTAGCTGTGGGAAAGGGGGATAATTCCCAGTGCTGGGGAGACCAATGCTGGTTTTGGTTACCTGGTGTGGGAACACCTCATCTTCCTCTCCGGCAGGCATCACTCAGAGACGCACTGCTATCAGGTACCGCTTTTCCCAGCTGGTACACTTGCACAACATCCCGTTCAACCCGACGAAGATGATCCACCAGGACGAATGGCATCTGCTCCCTAAGTGTTCAGCACAGCCCACTCCTTCCTGGTGAGGCCTGTGGCTCGTGCTCTCCCTTTCTCATGAAAAACGCAGCAATGAGACACTAGTTTGCAGAGGAGGGGGCTGAGGCAGGATCCCACCAGGGCCCAGCCATCAGCAATTTTCACCCTCACTTTTACTTGCAGGCTGCTACGGTCAGTCCAGGAAAGTGTGAACACCGCACACAAGGTTTTTTAAGCTTGTTGAATGTAACCTGCTCTCAGCCACCTTTCACAGGCAGATCACCTCTCCCCTTGCCTCTCCAGGGGTCTGCAGACAACAGCTTGAAAACCTGCGTTCTGGTGTCACTGGAAAAGGTCCAGCAGGAGAGGCGTCAGAAGCTGACAACAGAAGCCACGTTCTGAACAATTATGGCAGAACCTGTCTGCATGGAAACTCCCCAGCATTTAGAAATCAGACCATTTCTGTCCATCCAAGTTACTTCAAATTTAAACTCTGGAAGGAAATAGAGAACAAAGAGTGTATAACAGTGTGTCTGCATAAAACCATGCTGCACCCACATCCTGAAGGTCATATGGCTGAAGCCATATGATTATATGGTTCATATGATACCGGGAAGTTTATAGCACAAATACCAACCCACTAGTTTGTAGCAACCTTGCTACAGGATCACTTTCTACTTACAGGTACTCACTCATAGGCCTGGGATTACTCCCACTGTGGGTCTGCCTGGCACGGGCCGGCTGCACTCGTGGCTATTTCTAGGTGTCCTTCCACTTCTCCTGCAGTGGAAGGCTTGTCTGTGGTAACACCCACTCTCAGTTTTGTGGGTTTGCTGGAAACAGACTTGAGAAGGATCACGGCCGGATTCCTGGGCATGGCTGCAATTGTTCTTTGCTGCAGGTGCATCGTGCAGCCGTCAGCTTCTTTTGGGAAGAAAGCCTCACCCAGCATGTTGCAGGTCTGCTGTTCCTGACAACAGGTAACACGTCATTCTAGCATGCTAATTATGGATGAAGGCTTCACCAGGTTTCCCTTGGGTAGGCAGCATGCACTGCCAGTAAGCGGAGCACGCCTTTCCTTCTGATCGCCAGTTACTGAGCCTTGTGTGAAGTGAGTCACTTACTCATACAAGTGGAATAACCAATAATTAGAAACAAAAAACCTGTGAAAAATGCTCTAGGCCTCATGCAGCACTAGGAAAGGACCACGGGGCTAAAACAACTGCTCCCTTCTCTTTATGTATGAAGTGATCTCTCTTCTCCAGGACAGAATGGTCCCTTGCTACAGTTTACAGTCCTCGAGGGTGGACTACATATTTCTTTTAACACTGAAGTAGAAAAGAGGAATACTTCAAGAAAAAGTCTTGGTCATTAAATTCGCAGTTGTTCAGAGGGAGAGGAAAGGTAAAATCCATGAACACAAAGCCAGCATGAGTCTGAACCATTCAAACTCATGAGGCTAAGCACAACACGTTCTCTTGTGCCAGAGGAAATATTTGGATTTGAGCAGCTGTAACGCACAGCACAGCTATATTTTTTTTAATACATTTGGAAAGCACAGGCCTGAGGAAAGGCTCATTGTGCATGGATATTTTAGGCGCTTCATGAAAACCTTAGCCTAACAAAAAACGCTTAAGGAAAAGTGACCCAACAGAAACCCTAGCCTGGGAGAAGGGTGTCAGCAGAGCGCTGGGGAGCAATTTAGCCTGAATGGTTCCTCTGCAGAAGTATGTGGAGGGCCACCCGCGGAGGTAGATTACCTGCTCAATAACCTCCAGATCAGATAACACACAGCACATGCAAAACAATTTCCCTTGCCTGCTCTGATGTGTGCAGCAGGCTCTGCTCCTGCAGAGGGGATTCGGCATCACAACAGGAGCTTGTGCAATGTCATTGCGTCCCGTGGGTCAGATCTGATCACAGATGGAGGCACTGGCTACCTTGCTCTGTTTGCAGGGCAGGCACGACTGAAGTCAGAGAGCAGACTCTCTTACTCTTAAAAGTAGCAACCAGGAAGTTTGCTGGATGCAATTTGCAACCACAGAGCTAGGGCTTAGCCTTGCATAATTGGATAATATGCAAAAACTTCATGAGTGCCGGTAATTATCACCTGTGTGCTACCCAAGATAACTTATACAAACAAAGCTGGGTGCAACTTATTTGATTAGTAAGGCCTAACATTTATTTTGTTATTCACTCACGCTACATCTGAAAATAACAATGTGATTATCTAATTCACAGGAATATTCTGCACTAAAGGTCTATGCACTTATGTAGCCAACATGTCATATGACCTAAACCACCTCCCCACATTCGTCTATAATCTTCCTGATGATGTAGAACATGGATACAGCTGGTCTGTATTTCATCATTGGTGCAGTCTGGGATTTACAGTAGCAACCGGGTGTCTTTGCACATATTACCCATTTGTTAGCAGGGGCAACATTATGCAGCTGAAGCCCACCAGAGACGACTCCGTATGACTGCCCACCTGCCACCAACACCCTTTAGTGGCAGCTGAACAGTATTTTGCAGGACTTGAAGAAGCAAAAGTGAAGGAAAAACTAAACTCAATTATCTCAAGCACAAAAGCCTGATTCTTCAAAATCTGACCATCACGTTTTACTGGCTCAGTAACCTGTTCTTCCATGCTGCCCAGCAGAGAGATTTGAAAAGGAGACAGCTCTCAGAGGATGGAGATGGCTCAGGATCAGATGCTACAGTTCAGCATGCCAAGTCCATGCAGAGGAATGTTATTTGCACTGGAAGGTAATGGGGAGGAAAGTTGCTGTAAGAATTTAGTGCTATTTCTATTTTTTTCAAGGATCTGTACATAAAGAAATTAAGGAAAACTCACTGTTGCCAAATGAATCCTAGCCAGAATTATACCCCCCTCCCCAAAGCATGATCCGTAACATTTTAATTCAGTACCTTCCACACTTGACCCTAAGGGAAGGCTTTGGTGCTGCTCCCCTCCCAAAATGCCCAAACAGACCTTTTTCTTCTAAAACAGCATACACCCGTGTCTCTTTGTGTATCCTTTGTACATAAAGTTGCCATGTCATTTGTAAATAACTAACATTTCCATTCCGAGCACACAAGCTGCACCATGAGGATTAAATTACTCTTGTCCATTCCTGGATGGTCTCTTGGTTACGAGGCATTTGTCAAGCTACAATATCTGTAGTAAAATACTTGCCTCTGTCAAAAGCATTTATGTCAACTGCAATTTCACAGCTTGGAAATGGTGTCTCCTGCAAGGCAGAGAAAGTTCATAAACCAGGATGGTCACAGCCTGGACAGTGCTTGCACCAAGCATCCCTACAAGCCCCCTGCAGCATGCTGGAGTTAGAGCCCCAGAGAACTTCTCCTTCTTGGGCCAAGAAGCCACCCATGGCAACAGAGGGAGGGGGAGAGGCTAGCAGGCTAGTGGCTTTGCATTTTCCAGTGCTTAATGGCAGGGACACGTGAGTTAACAGATGAAAGCACCATGCTGATCTGTCAGACAGCAGTCAAACTGACAGAGCCCATCCCCACAATTAAGAGACTTCAGTGCTATGTTGATGCATCTGTCACAACTCATCCAAAGCTAAAATCCTCTGCCATCACCTAAAAGCCAGTGTTGTCTTTGATGCATGGCATCCATACCATTCACTGCCAGAGCAGTATTTCACACCTGCTGAGCACACAGAAAGAGTTGGCCAGGCCCCTGGAAGGTCCTCCAGGCTGCCTTACAGAGGGCATGTGCTCTGCTGGGAACAAAGCAGACACTGCTGATGGAGCAGAGCGATCAGAGAAGCCAATTCTGCAGCAAGGGTGGATGGTACAACATGAACACAAAGGGGAATGGTGGGGAGAAAGGGTCACATACAAAATATTGTGAGCATAGGGCTGAGAAGAGAAGAAGGGAGATGCAAGAGAAAGGTTGGTAGAAGAGCAAAGCGAAGGAAGGGGAGGTGAGAGGCAAGGGCGGTGGAACAGAAATATTGCCTTAGTGCAATAACCATCAACTAAATGACAGCAGAAAAAGTCAGTGCCAAATTAGGCTAAGAAACACAATCATACAAAGTAGACTAAAACCAAACAGATCAATTAATCTATCTGGGAGCAAACAACATGCCAGGAGAAACTAGCACCAGCACTAAGCACAGCTTCGGGGCCAGCCTTCCCTGCATTTTGGCACTTGGCTTCACCACTGAGCACAGAGCAATGTTTCTCAGCAAACAGTTAGGTCCTGTTGGAGTCAGCTCACACTTGTTTATGTGGTTGTCTCACCATACACAGATCTGGGCAGAAACACTCTCTCCAGATGGTTTATACATCTAATAACACCAAGAAGGTTTAACTTGGTTCCATCTCATGTGAAGGGCACAAATAGTCATAGGTGACACTAAACTGGGGGAGCTGGATACCATAATGAATGGCAGAACTTCTGCCCAGAAAGGCCTCAGTCAACTTGTGAAGTAGCACCTTGTGGTGTTTAAAGAGGAGGTAAGCAGAGCTCTGTGGGTGGGGTGACACAGCCCCATGCGTTCAACCAGGCTGGGAGATTCAAGCTGGGTGGCAGCTCTGCTGAGAAGGGCTTGGGGTTACAGCAGAAAACATGCTGATCCTGAGCCAGAAGCGTGCTCCCATTGCAGGAAAGACAAACAGGCTACACTAGGAGCCACACGGCTAGCAGAGCCAGAAGAGTGACTTTATTCTCTTTCATCAGGGCTGCTGAGGCCTCACCAGGATTTGTGTCCAGTGGTACATCCTCCTGTTCAGGAGGGGCATGGGGAAATAGGAGAGGGGCCAGAAGAGGCTGCAAAAATGGTTAGGGACCTGGAGCACAGTGCCATGAGGGGAGGGAGCCAGGCTTGGGTAGTTTGGTGAGAAGGAGTCAGAGGGGGCATCTACCAGGAGCCTGTGACTGCTTGAAAGGCAGGTACAGGCACGAAAGCACCAAACTCCAGCAGCGAGGGACAACAGCCACAGATTGCAGTCTGGGAGGCTCACACGTAAGGAAAGCTTCTCCCCCAGGAGGGTGGTGTCCCCTGGAACACGCACCCAGAGAAGCAGGGACCTCCATCCTTCGAGGTTTAAGACTTGGGCAGACAAAGCCCCAGCTGATGTGCTCTAGCATTGGCAGCAGACCTGCTCCAATGCGGAGGCTGGAGGCCACCAGAGGCCCCCCTCCCACAGGCATGACAACTGTATTGAAAAAGACACCTCAGCGTTGTACAAAGGTGGGGGGGCTCCACAAGCAGTTCTCAACAACAGTAAGTTTTCGTCTCTTGAAATACAATTAGCCTTAAGATTAAAGTCTCTTCACTTACCCAGCCAAAGCACCTTGTCAGAATAAAGAAAAAAAAAAAGTGAAAACCCCAAATCAAACCCTAGACACACTACTAATCGTATCTCCATACTAATCACAGCAGAGGAACACAACACATGAGTCCATACCAGCTTGCCAAGTTGCAAATGCTTTTCCAAAATAGCATCTGAAAGCAATCTGCAGTATTCTCTACAAAAAAAACTTCCCTGTCAGCTCAGCAGCCATGGGAAAGCCTCAAAATTAGACTGGCCTCCCCCCCAAATACCTTTTGCATAGACTAAAAAACACTGCTAAGAACTCTCTCTTTTCAGGAAAATTTTTCCATATGCTTCTTTGCAGGTAGAAGGCACTTCCACTTGCTTAGCCACTTGGCAAGTTTTTCCATCTTCCACACTGTGCCCTTGGAGTAACATTAATAAGTGATGAAAAGCATTATTTTTTATAGAAATAAGTCTCTTCAACCTAAAAATCTAAAGCACACCCATCAGACACATGCAAACGCTGCAAAGAATTAATACAGAAGACAGTTTATTTTTCACCCCCAAGTAATCTCAATAGCAACATTTCAAACTCATCAGAAACCAGCTTTAAAGGCACATGCTAAAGCATACATCCAGCCCTCAAGAATAGCTGGACGCTTCTTCAGACAAGATGTGCTTCTCAAAAACATTGCTGAAGGTGAAAATCCATTTACATTTAACATTACCACATTTGTTTCTGCAGTTCTGAAAAGCAAGTCCGTCTCTCCCAGAGAAATTCCTCCCAGTACTGAGAGGCTTTGCCTAAACAAAGATTTGAGGACTCTGTCTCAATATTACAATTTTTTACAGTAAAAACACTTGAAACAGTAGTAGGCATCTTCCACCGCTCCTAAAAACCAAAGAGAGAAAATCAGCGCCTTAGGACATCCAGAGAAAGTGAGGGGAGCTAACAAACGGCACAGGGTTTGTTCGGATCAGCAGGGTTCCACTGGATCAATGCCATGCTGCTTCCCAAATGTATCAGGAGTCAAGTTCACTGTGGCACAGTGCAAGAAAGCTACCGATTCCCAGCAGCAGAGATCTTCCTGTATTTGTATATGAAAGCGTCCGTCTTTCCAAGACTAACCCCATAGACGCCATCTGGCACCAGAGACCCAAAATGCGTCT
>Ga0065711_1050483_pt1 | contig 10810 bp, 5 predicted proteins | sample Hoacrofraction12_FD_59098 | JGI IMG/M metagenome (GOLD analysis project Ga0065711, IMG submission 59098) | Hoatzin crop microbial communities from Cojedes, Venezuela - Epithelial fraction 12 v2 (version 2) | ecosystem: Host-associated > Birds > Digestive system > Esophagus > Crop | place... | reverse complement strand
AATCTAATATCTGTGGTCTTTTGTGTTCTTGCCAATTAGTCCACCAGTGGTTTTTGTACAGTCAAGTTAGCAGGTCGTGAAGTATGGGCATTCAGAGGAAGGTCTCTTCATGTAAGGAGAGTGAAATGGAAGTGTTCCTCAGAACTGAAGAAAGGATTATATTATTCATGTTAATGGACAGTGCACTGAAATACTTTATTTGAGCTGAAACAAAGAAGAGACAGTTGCTTACTCTATGAAAGTTTAACGTGAAGCACCTTTGCTGCAGTCTGGTAGTGAATGTTGTGAGTGGGTGGGTGTTCACCAACATAAGCAGATATGGAATAAAGTTTTCAGTAGCGTCATACCTAGTTTTCTTCAGCAAGTGGTAAGAGAAGACCTCACCTGCTTTGTTCAAGGAGTACATTACGGCCTGATGAAAGTTACAAATGTCTGTGCCCACTCTGTATTTCTCGTTTCTCCTTCCCCTAATAGCTGTCCGGTTTTTCTGTTTCCAAAGGTAATTTTGATCAAGGAAGAGTAAATTCTGATCTCCCCCTCATGAGGAGTGTTTTTTTTACAGACTTTGAACGTTTACAGTTCAGACTTACCTCCTGTTTTGTTTTTAACCTTCCTGTAAATCAAGGCAACATTTTGTCTTAAACTGTTTTCTCAAAGTGAATGGATGACTTCCTATGAGGAGCTATACAAACAACAGTCATTTCACTCTTGTTCTTGAGTCTCCACTTGCCAGGCTTACTGAGCTTTGTGTATAGCTTATCATGGACTTGCTGCAAGTACCTGTCATAGTCATCTCAGCCATCTATCTGCCTGTACAACAACCCAGACTTCCATCTTTCCTTCTCAAGAATGGCTTTTTAATTGGAAATAACAGCGTCTAGAAGCAATGGGGTACTGCTGACATCGTCTAAACACATCTCCATGAAGGAATTCTTCATATATTTTCATGTCAAGTGTTTACCTATCATCTTTCAGAATTTCAGATGAAGCATTCATTTAGCTGTAATCTAGCTTAATTTTGTAAGGAAACAAGGCATCAGTTTCAAATCATACTGTTGTCTGAGTGTGTCTCTTCTGTTCTTCCCTTTTCTCAAATAACTGTACCTCACATATCACTGTGTTCCAGAGTGAAACTGGCTATGGCAAAGAATGCCCTTCAGTTAGTGCCTTTTGTTGTTCTAAGGTAATTTGTTGTGAGGGCTATAAAAAATGAGTTCATTACAATACAAAGCAAACAAACATTAGGAAAAAAAATTGGGATGTTTAGTTATGTCTCTGGACTTTCCTGATATCTTTATACATCTGCCTTCCAGATAGTAAAGACTTATAAAAGGGACTGCTCCTCTTTTAACAATAGAGCATCAAACACGTGGTTGCCACAAAACCAGTTACTACAGTGCGACTAATAATTATAGTAATCTTATGAAGATTAAAGTTTTAATGTAAAGCAACTTGGAAACCAATTTCATAGATACAAAAATACCTGCAGAGAATATTTCTTAATGTGGGAGCGCTCTATCCATGATTAATGTAGTGGGGTTTAAACTGCTCTCAGAATGAATGAAATAAAAGTTTCGGGGGAAGAAAATAGATACAAATCTGTAGTGTTGACTCGTGCTAGTGGAAAAGGATATCTGTTCTACATTTATTAAAAACAACCAACCACTTACCATAAGCGCATCTATTTGGACACAGGGTAGCCTTAAGACAAACTAGTGTCAAGTAAGTGCAGTTGTTCTGAGTGGAAACCAAGATAGATGTGTAGAAGTAACCAGCTTGTATTTCAGGCTGAAGGGACTCAAGCAATTGAAGCTTCTGTTCCCAGAAAGATCACACATGCCATGGAAATAAAATTAAAAATATATTAAAAAGTAACACAAAACAAAAAAACCTTTATGAAGTCCTCCAGTTAGTTTAGGATAGTGAGGAATTGAATGTGGAGGAAGACAAAAGGAAATGGAATTATTTCTTTACAGAGGAGAAGGAAAATATTGGAAGCTTCTTTTGTATAAGCATTGCCATTGATAAAATTGGGAGTATGTTAAAGCCCAGCTCAAAGGCAGTTTTAGAAGTAGACCTGTTGGAAAACTGGAAGATTCTAGAAATTTTTATATTGATTGACTTGGAGTGTAGGGGCTAAAAAGCATGTGCTCCCAGGGAGCCAGGACAGTGGTTATTTCCAAAAAATATTTAACATTTTGTGTTTAATATTACTCAAATACTCTAGGGACTTATCAGAAAGGCTTGATCTAGACAGAACTTTCTGTATATTGCTGTGCTGCCAGGAAGAAGTAGAGGAAGGAGTAGCTTCTGTTGCAGACCAAGCAGTTAATGATGCTGCACGGAGAGGGAAAAGTCTTGAGTTTCGTAGTTAATAGAATCATTGACTTGTTTAGGTTGGAGGAAACAGTCAAGATCATCAAGTCCAACCATTAACCTAACACTCTCAATTCCACCACTAAACCATGTCCCTAAGTTCTGCATCTATATATCTTTTAAATACCTCCAGGGATGGTGCCTCAGCCACTTCCCTGGGCAGCCTGTTCCCTTTCAATAAAGAAATTTCTCCTAATATCCAGTCTAAACTTCCCCTGTTGCAACTTGAGGCCATTTCCCCTTGTCCTGTTGCCTGTTACTTGGGAGAAGAGAGCCACCTCACTACAACCTCCTTTCAGGTAGTTGTAGAGAGCAATAAGGTCTCCCCTGAGCCTTCTCTTCTCCAGACTAAACCACCTCAGTTTCCCCAGCTGCTCCTCGTAAGACTTGTGCTCTTAGCCCCTCAGCACCCTCATTGCCCTTCTCTGGACATGTTCCAGCAACTCAATGTCCTTCTGTACTGAGGGGCCCAAAACTGAACACAGTACTCCAGGTGCAGCCTCACCAGTGCCGAGTACAGGGGCATGAGCACCTCCCCTACTCCTGCTGGCCACACTATTCCTGATACAAGCCAGGATGCCGCTGGCCTTCCTGGCCACCTGGGCACACTGCTGGCTCATGTTCAGCTGGCTGTCAGCCAGCACCCCCAGGTCCTTTTCTGCCAGGCAGCTTTTCAGCCACTCTTCCCCAAGCCTGTAGCACTGCATGGGGTTGTTGTGACCCAAGTGCAGGACCCGGCACTTGGCCTTGTTGAACCTCATACAGTTGGCCTTGGCACATCAATCCAGTCTGTCCAGATCCCTCTACAGAGCTTTCCTACCGTCAAGCAGATCAACACTCCTGCCCAATTTTGGTGTAATCTGCAGACTTCCTGAGGGTGCTCTCAATCCCCTCATCCAGATCATTGATAAAGATATTAAACAAGACTGGCCCCAAAACTGAGCCCTGGAGAACATGACTCATGACCGGCTGCCAGCTGATTTTATCCCCATTCACCACCACTCTTTGGGCCCAGACATCCAGATGGTTTTTAACCCTTTGAAGTGTAATGGTAAGTTTGGGTTCATGACATGAGTAACTGTCTGGGCTGAAAGGTCAGAAGTTGGCAAGACTAGTGTGGATCTCAAATGAAGTGGCAAAAAAAGGAGAGGATAGAGGGATCTACATTTCGATTTCATTTAAGCTAATTACTGCAGTCACCATCTGGTAACTAGAGCATAACTTCTTTTAAAAGAACCTGTATACATGTGTGCACCTTCCTATGCCATGGGTATATCTAAGGAGCTTATTGTGATGATAGCATTGTGCAAAGGAAGATGGAGATTAATAAATTGGCATATCTTCTCTTGGAATACTGTCTTTTAACATACTCAGCTCTGGGGTACTTTACCATGGGTTGCAGTTAGTGCTTTTTCTTTGATTATTTGAAACTAATCTAAGCAAAATACTGTACATTTTATTGTAGCAAACAGCTGCACCTTTGAAAGAAATACCCAGGAGAACTAAAATTGAGGATCCATTCCCAGTGTATGTAACTCTATGGAGCTATATTTAGCATATAAAATTAAACCAATCTGAGTTAAGGTTGTATTGCTAGTTGAAGACTGGCTTGTTTTCCTGGATTTGCTGTTTTCAGTGATGCTAGGATTATGGTGACATTTACTGGATTTAAAGCCTGGATGAGTATTGAGTGTAACCATAAATTTATAACAGTTTTTGAAATAAATCATTATATTGACTGTTCATCCTTGCTATTACAACTATCAATGAAAATGTAGGTAGGTTTAGTTGAAGAAGTCACGTCTATTATAATTGTCATTTAAACAGGAGTTGTTACATTGCTAATGAGCTGCACATAACAGAAACATATGGCTATTGCTTCGCTAGCAGAATTTTTAGTTTAATTCCATGGCTATATAGTCTGCAGTAGTGTGAAGTTAATACAAAAGAAGGTTTGTTGTCTGCATAGCTGTAAAATAAAAGTCAGATGGTGTTGGATTTCAGTATCAATGCTTAGCAGTTCCTTTTATTGTGATGACAAAAAAAAAATATTCACACGCTCCATGGATGGCTCCTAAATTTTTGTTGAAATAGACAGCCGATTTCTGTTACTACATTCACAGTTTTACTTGGTAAGTTTTCATATTCCCAAATACCTCACAAGACCTTACATTAGAACTGTTTCTGGGATTCCCTATGTGATGTTGTTTCACTGTATGCTATTTCAATTATGACTGTACAAAGAGTCATAGTCTCCTATTAGATCTTAAAAGGAACATATTGCCAGTAGTTAGTGGTTTTGTTTGTATGCAGTCTTAATTAGAGTGGTCTTTTAGACAGCTTTATCTCATGGCTAAAACTTGAACTATGTTTATGGTTAAAGCAGTATTTCTCAACCTTTTTATTTGAAGATAGACATGATATGTAGTTTAAAATATTTGTATCAAGTCTTCTCATTCCATAGTGTTTTTTTCTGTTTTCAAAGAAGCAGAAATTCATGTATTGTGTGATTATGGGGGTTGGGGCAGAATGTGCATGTAGCTGGTTTTCTTCTGTGACTGCCATGGAGTGCAGCATACAAAATGAAAACAGTGGGCCAGATTTTCAACTATTCTTAATATTCAGAAAATAGCAAGATAGGATAGGCTTCTAACATTATGTTTGGACCCCAGAAGTAAAAGATGAGACACATTTTATTTCTAGACAAACACCATAAAGTGGAAAAAGAGGAATTCTTCACATGAGATGTAAAGACTGTAGAAGCAATTTTACGTAGGCTTGCAAAAAGCAAGTTGCTGATGGTGGAAAGATTAATTAGAAAAATTGACCTGAATTTGGCAGTTTTAGAGAATTAACAGAACACGTGTGACTTCAGTCTCCCTTATCCTTTGATCCTTAAAATGCTATGGACTACAATTTTGTCACTGATAATAAGCACAACTGTTTTCTAAGTGGCTTCTTAGTAGAAAAGGCTCAATGGTTTCCGACTTGCAGCTTGCTAATGTACACAGGAGTTTAAATATTGCTATTTAACATCACCAGTTTTAATCTGTTTTTTACAATGAGATCTTAAGTATTGACTTCCTGAGTTTTCAGGTGGCACTTTGGTTTTCTTATGCTATTTTATTTTTAAAGTGATTTCCAAATCTGCACTTTTATTAAGCTCTTTTTAAGATGATTAATATTTTGTCCCCAGAGAAGTGTCATAGTAGGTCCCAGTAGAGGTGTACATATATAACACAAATGAAGGAGTACATTCTTTTGAAACTGATGCCTGTAGGGGAGCAGAGGTTCATGAAGAATTAGCAAGTAGAAGAGTTACCATTGTCTGTCAGTCCACTCTAACTGTTCATAACAGCAGAGTGAAGCCCAGTGAATAACTATCCAGCAAATCCCATCAGCTGTGAAGTTTGAACATCAAATTTGCATTGTTTCAGGAAACTTCAGAAAATAATGCAGTCTTTTTTCTTAAATTCACTGTTTCAAAGGAAAAAAAAAACAACCAAACGGAAAATAAAACTATCAAATGCTCTCTCCTATAGGACAGGGTAAGAAGTTTCCAGTTCAAACTCTGTTGTCATGATCCAAGTCTTGCTTGTGTGTGATGACATTGTCCTCCTCGCCAAAGAACATAATGCTCAGTTTTGTAGACAGAAAGCTGAATATCTGACCAAGGACAGAGACTCTTCTGCTCTGTTGATTTGCGCATGCTGGGATGCTGTGCTGAAGCTGTTGAGCTTACGCAAGTGATTTTGGACCTTCTGAGAGCACTAGAAGTTGGAATAGATTTACAGAAAATTATCCTTTGAACAGATTATATGAGAGATAAAGTGTCAGGAAAGACTTTGAAAATTCAAGGGCAGAATTAGTGGCTGTTGAACCTGCATTTTTTCATTAAAACACAGCTCCAGATGCTGTACTTCTCCAAATTCTTTATCCCAGGTTCATGATGGATGCACTAATAGAACAGATAGGGTGAAAGATGTGGTGATCTTCTCTGAGTGAGTAATCAGGGAAATCTCAGTCTTTCATCTTGAAATATGTGATGTGTTATTCTGACAACTACCACTTTAGTTCACTGGGACCACATCTGAGCTTGACACCCTGTGTTTCAGGCGCTGTCTTGGGCAAGGTAAACAACAACTGATGAGTCAACCTTAACCTGAGCAGTATGCTGAAGTGCAAGAGTTGCTGTCTCAGGCTGTAAGTTCCAGAGACCTCTCTTGACAGACAATGTCACAGAATATGACTTTGTTGTTGTATATAGAACAGAGACTATCCCTGTGATTTTTTCCTCACATGATGCACCTGATTTACATACCAGTACAGCTGTGAACTCTGAAAGACAACGTCGTAATCATTTTTGACTAATAGAGCTTTTATCCCCCATTCCAGCATCCTGCTTAACACATGTAGTAGGATCTACCTTCACACAAATGTGAGAAACAAGCTGTGTTTCTCCTCTTACTGGAAGAACTTTTTTTTACAGTAACGGGTTCTTAGTCTTCATGACATCTGTACACCTATACACTTGTGCATGTGGTTGCACTAAGCACGTTGTTTGTTGGAGTGATGAATGTTTGTAAATAGGGCTCAAGGGGACGGGATGCTCCAACTGGCATATTCTTTGTAGAAAGCAGAAAATGCCCCACACAGACACATGCTCTTTTAAGGTCCTGTAGACGTAGATGTGGTAATGCGACAAAAGGATAATAGAATTCTCTCAAAAATAAATATAAATATTATACACTTGAAATGGGAATGCATAATAAACAGTTTGTGAATCAAAAGTGCTGTGGGCTTTAATAAGAAACATTCCTGTTATTCTCAGGAAACAGCAATTGACTAAGCAACTCATAGCAGTTAATACTTTCAATATTTGCACCTTCTTTTAAAAGAAGATATTTCATATTTTAAAATCAGGTCAGCGATACTAAGCTGCAATGATGAAGGAGCACTGAGCAAGCATAACTTTTTTTTTTTTTAACTTACACTTTGATTATTCACTTTTTCATCTGTGAAATCTTCTTGGTACTTCCTGGTTCACTGAAGATCTGTCTCAGAATATGGCTTTACTCTGGCATTCTTGTTTTGACCCATGTCATCTATAGTATTTCTGATTCTACAGAGATATTCACTGAACCAGGAACAGAATATGTGGAGAGCAGGGGAAAAAGTTTTTATTAAGAGGTTGGATTGATTTAAAAAATAAACACTTATGCAGACTTCCAACCATAACATGGTTGCAGAAATACTTATCATAGATGTCTTTTACTGTATTTTATCTTTTGCTCCTTTTTTCTTCTGAGATTTATTAATTATATCAATGAGCCATTTCATTATCTTTAAAAAAATACTCTCATTAGTGTCATGCTGTCATTCTATGACTTAGCTCTGTACCTAGGATCCTTGCTTGCACAAGTACATTACAGTCTTCCCAAATATCATTGTTACCTCTGAATCTTCTTTCAATCGTGAGCCCTGTATACTAATCTATTATGTTCGTTTTGTCAATTTACATATATGAAATACAAATATCCATGTATGGAAACACTGTATTTGGTTATTATAAAGTTGGTTTGGCAGGAAAATTATTTTATTTCAAACTGTATTAGTGATCTGTTTGTACTCTCGTTAAGTACTTGGACATTAATTAGCAGATCTTGTTTTCCACTTGACATGAGATGACTGCTCTTTGGCCTCTGCCAAAGACTATTTTTAAAGATACGGGAAGTTGGTAAAACGGGGGAGAAGAATGCAAATATTTCTTTCTGAATAAAATATAGTCCAGTCATCCGAAGAGGTGGCTGGAGAGATTCAAGTCTCAGTGAAATCCTTGTGAAGGATTTAAATTCCAAGTTGCATGCATCCCTATATCTTTATCTGGGAAAGCAAGCTTAAAAACATAGGGCTTACATTAAAAAATGTACATGTTGAGGAAGCAGTTTGATAGCTTTGGGAGATTTATAGAGAAAGAAACTACATGGAGGTGACCTATCGTAAGTCATCTAAGTGGAAAGTATTTTGTGGTTTTATTTCTATTTGCTTGTTTCTGAGAGCACTAAAAGTATACTTTTATATTTGGAAATATTTTAAATCCACTTTATATTGTTTCGAGTATTCAGGCTGTATATGGACTGTGTGTATATATATATATGTATGAAAAAAAAAAATCTTGTCTTACCTCATGGTCTTTGAGCATGAGGGTCCTTGAAAGGGTGGGTATGGATCTACATTTTTAGTTCCTAGTATTCAGTATTCTCAGTATTCAAAGTGTAAAAAGTAGATAGCAACGCAGAGATGAATGTGAAAGAAAGTCTCTTAGTGACTGTTGTTAGCAAGGAAATGTCCTGGCACATTGCAAGGTAGTACAGAGAGTGCCTGAACCCTGACAATCCTAGAATTAATTACATCGCTACATAAATCTTGAATCTCCATCACTGATCATTTCAAATGAAAATTCTAAATAGAGAACATCTAAAACACTGGTGTAAATGAGTCTTCCATGCACTGAAGACATACACAGATGTGAATACATACAACTGGATGTAGTGTTTGCCCAGAATCTGCGTGTCTGTCACTAACATGCAAAGCCCAGATGAACTAAGTAAAGCTGCTGCCTCCCTCGTGCTCTCTGCCTTGCTGTCTCTGAATGATTCCTGGTTTAGGATGCTGGTGTTATTAGTCCAAGTATTCATTTTAATACTACTTCTCCTTTGCTTGCTGTTTACCCATAATTTTCTAACACAACTTCTTAAGGCACGCAGAGCATGTTTACCATACATACAACCTTTTTGTAAAAAAAGTCAATCATTGTTTACAACCAAGCTTTAAAGAGCCATTTATCTAGGATTTGTGCTTATAGGGGATCATTTAGATTTTCAGTCTTACAATTTCAGCTGATTTCTCACACCGTTGCACAGGTTTTGCTGTCCTTTATTCTGCCAGTGACACCACTGATGCCAGTGAGGTACCTTACTGCAATATTTGTTGGTAGTAGAAATAGGATCTCGATTTTTGAGAACTGTTTTTGTGGTGCTCTTGATTTAAAGATGAAAAGTTGTTTGTCAAGACATGGCAATGTTGGCTTGGTCTGAGTGGATGCAACTGCCGCTCACTGTTTAAGAACAGGCAGGGTAACGTACAAAAACAAAGCTGTGAAGTCTCCAAACCTTTTGTACATCCCGTTATCAGCTGGTGATGGTGGAGACAGGTGATTGCTTTGCTTGAGGTTTTAGGAAAGTTATAGTGGTGTTGGAATCTCTTTCCTGCCTACAAAACTGCATCAGAGTAATAGGGGCATCTTTCAGGTTAGCATACTTTTTAATGGCAAAACTGTAGTGTTGTATTAAAACTTGTCTGATCTGCTTAGAAATTGGGTTTGAAGTAAACAAAAATTAAGCAGTGCTGTGTAGTGTTGCATAAGTTGGAGACCTAGGAAACATAAGCACTTTCTTGTCAATGTATGGAAGAATGAGGTCTGAGACTACCTCCCAGCAATCTAGGTTCCTAATATTGTTTCTCCCTATCTTGTGGGTTTTTTCCTTCTAATTTGTTGCAGACACATTCCAAACTATGTAAGTTTTGGTTTTTAATCTCATTTTACTCTGAATGTGATACCTGATATTAGAGCAGGTAGAGCTAATGTGCTTGTACTTAAGTTACATTGAACAAAATGAAATTTAAGTTCAACAAGGCCAAGTGCAGGGTCCTACACGTGAGTCGGGTAATGCCAAACACAAGTACAGGCTGGGTGAAGAGTGGCTCAAGAGCAGCCCTGAGGAGAAGGACTTGGGGGTACTGGTGAATGAGAAGCTCAACATGAGCCGGTAATGTGCGATTGCAGCCCAAAAAGCCAGCCGTATCCTTGGCTGCATCAAGAGAAGTGTGGCCAGCAGGTCGAGGGAGGGGATTCTGCCCCTTTACTCCGCTCTTGTGACACCCCACCTGGAGTCCTGCGTCCAGCTCTGGAGCCCCCAACAGAAGAAGGACATGGATGTGTTGGAGCGGGTCCAGAGGAGGGCCATGAAGATGATCAGAGGGCTGGAGTACCTCTCCTGTGAGGACAGGCTGAGGGGAGTTGGGGCTGTTCAGCCTGGAGAAGAAGAGAAGGCTCTGGGGTGACCTTATAGCAGCCTTCCAGTACCTGAAGGGGCCTACAGGAAGGATGGAGAGGGACTTTTCACAAGGGTGCGTAGTGATAGGACAAGGGGGAATGGCTCTAAACTAAAAGAGGGCAGATTTAGATTAGATATTAGGAAGAAATTCTTCACCATGAGGGTGGTGAGGCACTGGAACAGGTTGCCCAGAGAAGCTGTGGATGCCCCCTCCCTGGCAGTGTTCAAGGCCAGGTTGGATGGAGCTCTGAGCAACCTGGTCTAGTGGAAGATGTCCCTGCTCATGGCAGGGGGGTTGGAACCAGATGATTTTTAAG
>Ga0065711_1050482_pt1 | contig 10810 bp, 20 predicted proteins | sample Hoacrofraction12_FD_59098 | JGI IMG/M metagenome (GOLD analysis project Ga0065711, IMG submission 59098) | Hoatzin crop microbial communities from Cojedes, Venezuela - Epithelial fraction 12 v2 (version 2) | ecosystem: Host-associated > Birds > Digestive system > Esophagus > Crop | place... | reverse complement strand
CAGCTCTGCTGATTGGCTCAGCTGTGGCTGGTGGGCAGGCACAGGTTGCCCAGGCCTCTTGTCACAGCTCTGCTGATTGGCTCAGCTGTGGCTGGTGGGCAGGCACAGGTTGCCCAGGCCTCTCCTCACAGCTCTGCTGATTGGCTCAGCTGTGGCCGGTGGGAGGGCACAGGCAGTCCAGGCCTCTCCTCACAGCTCCACTGATTGGCTCAGCCATGGCCAGTGGGCGGGCACAGGCAGCCCAGGCCTCTCCTCACAGCTCCGCTGATTGGCACCCCTGCGGCACCGAGGCGTTTCTCTGAGACTTCCCTCTCCCCACCCCTGACCCTTTCCTCCATCCTGCAAGATGGCAGAGAGACCCCCCAGCTGTCCCAGGGTGGCCTGGGCGGACGTGGAGGCTCCTCAGGAGAGCAGCTCTCCACAGGAGCCCTACATGGTGTGCAGGATCCATCTGCTGCGGATCGGTGAGTGAGGGGCCTCCACGCTGGGGGTAGGGCTGGGGCCAGCAAGCACGACCAGCTCGTTGCCAGGATCCCCTTTTCCTGGCACCTGGGGCTTTCCCCGCTGCATCACGCTGCAGCATCGCAGCCCTTTTTCTGGGCACCTTCAAGCCCGGACATCCCCGGGGAAACTGTGCCTGAGGAGCGGGCACTGGGGCGGGCAGAGGGCAGAGCTCCTGCTGCTGCTCTCTTCTGTTGTGGGGCCCTCTCTGCAGCTCTCCCTGCTCTCCTCCTTGCCTAGACTGGAGCTGGTTAGCTGTCTACGGAGAGGAAGAGGAAACCATACACAACATTGAGGCTTTTCTCAGGAAAAGAGAAAAGGTAACAGTGGTCATGTCCCTGGCAGCTGTGCCTGCATCTCCTGACAGCCCCCCCAGCTCTGCTGCCTGCTGCCGGGCTGCTGGAGGGCTGCTGGATGGGCAGAGCGTCTCCCCCAGGTCTCCTGCCAGGCACCGCACTTGGGGGCTCCAGTTGTGCTGGCCATGTGTCTGCCCCTCTCACGCTCCCTTTTGTCTCCCTGTCCCCTGGCTGCCAGGACAAGGCCCAGAAGATCCGTTTTCTGAGGAGCATCCGCAGGCTGTGCAGAGCTGCCAGGCACAAGGGCTTGTTGGAGGGCCTGGATGTCTTCTGCCACAAAGAGCAGCTGGCAGAGCATATCAAGGTGAGGGGACAGCTGGCGGCGCTGGGGAAGGGGGCCGGGCTGCCAGGCACCGGCATGCTGTGACGGCAGTGCTGAAGCGGGGAGGGGGCAGTGGCAAGCGTGTGTGGACACCGGGCTGCCCCAAGGGGACTTGGGTGCCACAGAGCAGCCCTGCCAGCAGAGACCTCAGCACTGGGGATGGAAGGAGGGGTATTCTGGGGGCCAGCAGCGGGGTGGGGGCAGGGGGGCTCCACCAGCCCCGCCAGCCAGAGCGGGGTCTGGTGGCACTGGGTGCTGGCGGCTGACAGGTCCCATCCCGATTGTGCTCTGCAGGAGCTGCTGCGAGAGAAGCCCAGGGGCCACCTGTGCACGGCAGTGCGGCAGCAAGCCATGCTAGCCATCGCTGCCTTGAGGTACCTGCCCAGCCCCTGCTTTGCCTGGCACCTCTCCACAGCCGGTGGTCTTTGTCCAGGCTGGGGGACATCGCCCAGGCAGGCAGAGCCAGACGGTGCTGTCTGCAGGGCCTCCGCTCTCCCCTGCTCGGGGCTTATCCGGAGGGCGTGAGGCATCAGGGCTGTCCTCTGGCCCAGGGCAGTGTCAGGGAGGGAGGGGTGCCTCCAGGCAGGGCTCCCCCCACCACAGCCTCCGTCCTTCCTGGGGACCCCTTCCACGCTCCCAGCCCCCGTATCTGACAGACCCCTCTCTCTCTTTGCAGCACATTGGAGATGGTGCTGGAGGGCCAAAAGCAGCACCTCATAGACGCCTGCTTCAGAAGTGTCTTCTGGCTTCCTCCAGAAGAGGACATGCAGGGCCTGGACACTTCCCTGTACCACAAGGTAAGCGCTGGGTGAGCTGCAGGAGCTCTGGGGTGGCCTGGGGCCACCTGGCTGCCCTGTGCCAAGAGACTACTGGACTTGCACGGCAAGGCCAGCTCTCAGCTTTGCTCTTCCACCCTCATTCTTCATTTTATTCTTGAGGGCCTGGCCACGTCCAGGCAGCTGCTGTGCTGCCCACAGCAGCTTGTCTGCCCTGAGGCCTCTCCCGGACACCATGAGGAAGTGCGGGTGTCCTCCCCTTGCATGGGGAGTTCAGATCCATCTCCTGAGGGTGAGAGGGACCACCAAAAGACTGCTACCACTCTTTGCTCTGTCTGCAGACCCTGCATGCCATGGACATTATGCTGCAGACGTTGGTACTCAGCTCTCCCACCTCCAGCCTCAGCGAGGAGCTGCAGAATATCTTGCAGGTCTGACATGGGCAAAGAGTGGGGTTCGCAGGGGCTGTTCTCCACCCTGGAAGGAAGAAAGTGGCCACTCTTGAGTGAGCGGTCCCCACCCCAGTGCCATGAAGAGACCATACTCTTCTGGAGCCCAGTGTCACCTGGCTGCGGTCAAAGTCCCTGTCCCCTCCACAGAATCCTCTTGTGTCACAGCAGAGCCTTGCCTATGTCATTTCTGCGACAGCTCTGTCCCCTCCAAGTTCTCCTTGAACCAAAGCAGTGGGAAGAGTTTGACCTCTTTGATTTAGGCATCACTACAGTGGCAGCTGGTGCTGCTGTCCCCCTGCCCTGCAGCCCCTCGTGCTTTCCTCCGCAGACCTGAACGGGGCAGAGACCCATGGGGACCTGCCTGTGGTACATGGGGAGCCCGGCCCTGAAGCTCTGTTCTCTCGGCTTCCTAGGGGGCCCTATCCCCATCCCCCATTGCAGCCCCCCAGGGAGGCTCCTGCCTGCAAGCCCTGCCTCCATGGAGAGAGGCCATGGGGCTGTGTTCTGGGGGAGGGAACAGAAAGGTGCAGAGGCTGCACTGGGGTTGGCATATGCCTGCCTGCCTGGCCACAAGGTGCCAAGCCTGCAGGGACACGCGGGGCAGGAGTCCCATGACAGGCTTTGCTCAGGGTTGGAGGAAGCCTAGAGTGACTGCCGGAGTCCAGCTGGGAGGTCAGCAGTGCTGCTTCTGCTGGCAGGGCCGTCAGCTCCCAGGGCACACCAGCAGCTTCTCTCTTCTCCTCTCCTCCCAGATCCTGCTGACCTTCACCAAGTCCTCGAGAGCAGCGGTGTGTGAGAGGGCTGTGGGGAGGATTGGTATGCTGAGCCGTTTGCTAGCCAACTATTCCTCACTGGAGGTAAGGAGCCAGGCCCCCTGCAGCCAGGCCGTCTCCCCTTCCCTGCACACCGGAGCAACCCACAGCTCGGGGCTGCCTGCGAGGGCACTCGGCAAGGCTCTGCTCTGAAGCAGGGCTCTTGGTCGCTCCTTTCCACACCGGCTTCTCCCTGCAGTCCCCTCTGTGCCAGGAGCCAGCTCTGCCCCCAGTCCTGCGCAGGACAGGACTGCCCCAGGAGCATGGCAGGAGCCCAGGCCTGGCAGCTCTCCCTGCACTGGGATGGTGCCCAGCTCGAGCTGCTTTGGGAGTTGGGGCTGGCAGAGCCCTGCAAAGCTCTGAGCTACCTGCACCCAGCCCTGGGCACACTCATGGGTTCACACCTTTGGCTCAAGCTGCTGTCCCTCAGCCCCTCTGATGTTCTGCCCCCTTCGCCCAGGCCTTGCGCCCCTTTGGAAGGGAGGAGGACAGCCCTGCCTCCTTCGGAGACATCCACATCCCCATCCTGGGAGAGCTGCTGGGACGTCTCATCATTCTCAGCTCCAGCAAGGAAGAAGGGACCAACTGTGCAGCTCTGGATGCTGTTCGCCACCTCTGCAGTTTCATCCTGCAGCAAAGACGTAAGAGAAGCTGTGGTGGGCTGCATCCCTCCACACGCACACACATCTTGATACATCTGCTTGTCCTCCTGAACATTGCAACGGACTGTTCTTGTGCTTGGTGGAGGCTGTCCATGGGAGTTGGCCAGCTTCCCCGATCTCCTTTGCCCTTCACAGCTGTTTTCCACAAGATCCCAACTCCGTCATTTTGCTGCAGAAACTGAATGCTCACCTGAAGTCAAGGATCTGTTCTCTGCTGCTCTCCTTTCTCCCTCTGGTCAGGATCTCAAACCGGGCTGTTTCATGGGCCCTGTGGCTGCAGCTACCCTTGATTGCTGTGTCCCCCAACCACTTCTTCCTTGGCAGTGAAGAGCAGATCCACCTGATCCCTCCAGTGCACGTAGCAAGAAGCTGTCCCTTCTTCCTAATCCTTCCCCACCATTCCTGAGGAATGTTCCTGTCTGCTTCCCATCGCCCGTCTCCCTTTGTTTAACACCCATCCACCACCCTGACCCTGGGTTGTACCCTCCCTCCTCAGCTATTCCTAGTTCCAAGCTCTTTTCACCCTTTAGGAAGCTTGTTGGCAAAGATGCTGTGTCTTACGGACTCTTTCCCCCATTTAGGCAGGACACTGCCAGAGGCTGAGGAACAGCTCCAAAGTCTTTTGGAAGCCGAGAACACCTCCTGGGCTTTCTTCGACCAGAACGAGTGACATTACCATGGTAATGAGCTCCCCCCTTGCTGGGACTCTTGTCCAAGGCATCGGCAGGGGACCTACGTGAGCAAAGGGACCCAGAATCAGTGGGGCTGGCAGTGTCCCTAGGGAGCGGGTTCCTGCTGTTCCCGAGCAGGGACTTTTTGAGGGTCGCACTCGAGTGTCCCAGCAGCAGCTCCAGCCCTCCTGGCCACCAGCAAGCCCTGGTTCTCTGCAGGGCCAGCACACTGTGCCCAGGAGCCCAACTCTCCTCCCTCTCCCATGCAGTGACTGCAGCCTCTGCTGCCAGCTTTCCTGCGGGCACTGCAGCCAGCACTGCCAGGCATCTCTCGCCAGGGCTGCTTGCACTGCCCAGCTCAGCAGCACCATCAGGGTACTCGGTGTGATACGTCTTCCTTTCTTGCTCCTAGGCATTTGGAAAATACCTCCGACCTTTTGAAAGAACAAATGTCATCCTCACAGCCATCGAGGCTGTGACAGATGCCAGCACTTCTGGGAAGGAGGGGGCCAGCAGCATCCTGGAAGAGGCCATGAAAGACCCAGCCTCCTGGCTGACGGATGTAAATGTCCTGTGGCTGGATTGCCCTGCCCTTCAGCCCTGTCAGGCCCTGTTCTGCCTTCCTCTCCATCGTTCCCTCCCAAACCCAGCTGTCTCGGGCACCTGAAGCCACCTCAAGGCAGCAGAGAGGGATGGGAAGGGCAGCTGAGGAAATGGCTGCACTGCAGTGGCAGCACCATCCTCACCTGTGTCTCCTTCAGGTGCCAAAGATCATCAGCTGCATCTATGAAAACTTTCAAAGCATCATCATGGCACCAGCCCCGCGCAGCCTCAAATCTCTCGTTCTTCTGATGGCTGACAAGAGCACTGCAGAGGTAGTCAGGACACTGTTGAAAATCGCTCCACAAGGAGACAGGTACTGGTCCTGACAGCCTTCAGGCCTTCCTCTCGGGAATACCGCAGGACCCCTCCTAGGGGCAGGGCCCTCCATCCCACCACACTTCCCAGTGTGGGTGGGTCGGCCAGGCCCGCAGCAGCCAGAGCTGGCAGAGCCAGTCCAGAGCCCTGGCACCACAGTCATCCAGCCCCACGGGGACACCACCTCAGCCCTCTCCTGCTGCCCAGGGCATCCCACCCGAGGGACTGGGTCTGCGTCCTGCTGGACTGACCCAGGCCGTGCTGCTATGGCCGAGGCAGCCCTGCTGACAGAGCGCTCTGCCTTGCAGCACTACCCTGGCCATGTGGGAGGTGATGTTCTCTGTGCCCCAGACTTTGGAGAATGTCTTGAAGGAGCTGTTATTGCACCTCTGGCACCAGGAGAAGGGGATCTTCTACACAAAAAGGGAGGACCTCTGCATCATTCACTTGGCTGTGAGTTACCAGAAAAAGCCCCGGTGCCCTTGTTCTGTGCTGCCCGTGGGAACCATGTTTTTGCGAGCTGCGGGGAGCCCCGCCAGCTCTGCCAGTTGCTCACTGCTGGTTTGTTTCAGGTACTGGCCTTTGGTGATGTGGAAGATGAGCTGTTTGCTCCCATGTACCTATTCTTGAGGTTCCTGAGGCATCCAAGCCTGTCGGTGCTCTCCCTGGTGCTCACAGGCTTGGCCACGCTGTTGCAGAGAGGCAAGATGGTGAGCAGGGCGCAGTCAAGGGGAGCCATGTTAGCAGCCAGGGGCTGGGGCGGTGGGTAACGTGGTGTCTTGGCCTTGACTGGAAGTCACGCGGTGGGGTGACTGCTCCAAATGCCCTCCCTGCTGTGGTGGGGCCGGTGGCTGCCTGGGGAGCTTTCCAGACATGGACCTTTTCATAAAAAGGAAGTTCTCTTTTGCATACAGGCCAGAAACATGGAGGTCTTCCTGCCAGACCTGATGGAGGTCCTGCAGAAGGGCGATGAACATATCAAGACAAAGGCCCTGTTTGTGATCCAGAACATAATGAATGGCCTGAAGAAGACGGAGGCCAGCCCCTTCGCTGTGCACCTGGCAGAGAAGCTCCTGCCCCTCTTTGACAAGGTGAGGCTTATGGAGGGGCCCGAGACCCGCAGATGGGCGCTGGGCACCCACAGCTGCCCTTCAGCACAGCCCTGCGAGCAGCGCTTGGAGCAGCGTCTTCTCCTCTCCTTTCTGCCCCGGGCTCCTGTGGAATGGCTTCTGGGTTCTGCAGCCCAGCCCAGCTTCTCCCTGGCAGCTGCTCCCAGAGCCCCGAGGGCTGCCCAGCTGCCCTGCGGGGCAGGATCAGACATTCTACCCAGACCCCAAGGCAAGGGGCTGAGGCTGAGCTGGTGGGGCATGGCCCGGAGGCATTGCCGAGCACCAGCCCCCGGTGTCCTCCTCAGCCCTTCTGTGGGGAGCTCTTCCCCAGCATGGTTGGTGCCACTGGTGGGGTGTGCTGGGTGGCTGGGACAGCACTCTGAGGCACAGGCACTGCCTGGAGGAAGTCTCCTGAGTGGCCTTTCATGAGCCCGAGGCCGTTCAGCTGTGGCTGCAGGTCTGGCCCACAGCTCCCGTGAGCAGAATCCGACCCGGGAGAATCCCCCCTCCCATCAGCCATGCTAATGCTTCTGCTCACTGTGGGCAGAGAGCCTCTGTGGCTGAAGCCCTGCTGTGCTTCTCCCTGACAGGAGCTCAGCCAGCTGAGAGAGATCTCCATCAGCCTCTTCAGAGACCTGATGAAGACTGTGCTGGGGAACAACAAGAGACAGATGAAGAGGAATGCGCGAATGGGCCTGCTCCCGCTGTTCTTCCGCATGAGCGACCAAACACAGAGTGTGGCCAAGGTACAGCTGTCAAAGCTCAGCAGTGGTGCAGGGAAGAGACCCCTGGCTGTTTGGGCCAGGGCACTTCCCAGCTTCCTAAGGGCAGGATCGCCCCAGGAACAAAGCCAAGAGGGGGACACGCCAGGTCTCCTTCCCCAAGCCGTGGTGCCATCTCCCATCTTCTGCTGCTCTGCAGGCCTCCGGGGAAGCCCTCCTGGCTGCGGCAGAGCTCCTTGGGTGGAAGCAGCTCAAGCACCTGGTGCGGACCCAGCAGACGTGGACGATCGGCGAGTGCTTGGTGAGGACAATCCCCAAGCCCCTGGGCCCAGGCTGGGCGAGGGCTGCTCCCCGGGTCTCAGCAACGGGGAGTGCTGGAGGAGGGCTTGCTCCAGCCAGCCGGGGAGGCTCTGCAACGTGCCCATACACATTTCTCTCTGTAGCTGGCGCAGGACAGGAGCAGGGCTGAGGAATACGTGGGGCAGAGCCTGCTGTACCTGCGGGATGCCCAGGCCCCTGTGCGAGAGGCGGCCGTGAGGTTCATCGGTGAGCCACCGCCCCTCTGGGCAGCCCGGCCCCAGAGCACCTTCTTCCCGGGGGTCACCTGCTGAGGGGGGAGGGCGTGCAGCCCAACAGGCAGGGCTGGGGGCTGCGCTGCTGGGAGCGCGCTGGGGAGCAGGGGGTCTGACGCAGCTTTGTGCCTAGGGCTTGCTGCACGGCCCCTGCGGGACCAGAGCAAGGACATGCTCTTTGAGATCTGCAGCGGTGAGTAGGGAGCGTGGTCCGGAGGGGGTGCCTGGGGGTCTCTGCAGGCACGGGGGCTCATCTCGTCCTGTTTCTGTCGGTCACAGCCTTGCAGACCTTGGAGGAAGACAGCGAACTCTCCATCCGTTCGCTTGCAGACCAGACCATTCACATCCTGAGCTCTGCCAGGGTGCAGCTGAGATCGGGATGGACCCTGCGAGCACTGTGCTGCTGGTGCTGCTAAGCCGGGCAGAGCGGCAGCTCCTCTTGGGACCACGGCTCTGTTTCGATAAAGCTGGCACAACAAGCCCAAACCCATGGTGTCCTTCAGATATGCAGCGCCCTGAGCGTGCTGAGCAGACAGCGTCGCTCCTGCCTGCAGGACAACTCATCCCTCAGCACACTCTGGCCCTGGTGAATACTGTGGTGGGGATCAGCAAGTGAAAGATGAAGGAGAAAGTGTGAAGGGGCCTCACCCACCCCCACAATGGCGAGGCAGAACTTGTCCATCAGCAGTTAGTAAGGGGTTCACTTGGGTCTGAGAGTCCCGTGGCACTGCACCGTGTGCTGACATTCTCAGGGAGACTTTTTTGTACAGAACCAAAACCAAGCAAGAAACAAATTTATGTGGTTTTTTTTTCTTTTAAAGAAGGTACTCAAGGTCTGAAAGGAAAAGTTTTTTAATTTACAAGCTTAAAAAATCAGTGAGAAAGAATAAGGGGGCATCACATATATGTAGCATCTTAAAAATCAGCAGTTGGTTTCAGTTACAGTCTAGAGATAGTGACAACCGTCTGTACCCGGATGCAGTAACTAATATGTACCAGGAATTCCCACAGCAAGCATGGACAACATGGCTCCAAAGAAAAAGCGTCAAACAACACAATCCCACACTTTCATGGATTCTGGCCTCAGTTTCTGGTAATGCCACGGAATTTCTGTCTGAACCTTCCCGAGTCGTTAATCTCTATCCCTTATGCTCTTCATCTGTTAAAGCAGAGCTTTTACAAAACTTGTTAGACATGTTTTAAAGAGTTATGAAGTGTTGAAAAAGAATTTGACATGGTGTCAGGGAAAGCCTAGGAAAAACGTGGACAATAGTACCAAAACTTCATACAAATAAGGAACTTTTGGTGGGCTCCCTGTTTCATCCTCTGTCCAGTTATTTCAGGTAAGAAGTCATCTTAAACACTGGTGTTAGTGGCATCCATTGCTTAACAAACACAAGATCATCCCATGTTTCTCAACGAAAGCTCTCCCTAACGAGCAGTTGAAAACCAAAACACTCTAAGCGAGAGGCACAGTGACCGAGCAGAGACCCAAGTGCACGTACAAGCAGGAGCTGATGAAATAACGCGGTCTTGCTTAGGAGTCACTAAGAGCCTGTGGTGAGTTTCTATACTGAGGCCTTAAACTAATCCAAGGAGCTGCTTTGCTTTAATTTGATGTTTTTAGACCTTTTCACAAGGACACACAAAAGTGCAGTGTGGTTTCCCCATTGGCTGGACAGCCACTGACATCAGGGATGAGCACACGAAAGATTTGCGTCTGAACACATGAACTTCTACCTGAGCTCCGTAGCTGGGCTTCTGGCCAGTCCATCTCAGATTACTGGTTCCTGAAACGTGAACTAAAAACAACCTTAAATAAGCACAGTCTAGAGAAAATGGCGATATTACTTTTACTGTATTTTCCCCACTTGAAGCCACAGCATGTTAGAATGGGAGAGGAAATTCACACACTTGTTTACTTATTTCTGTAAGAGGAATACAATTTAGTAAACAGATTTCTAATTTTACAGGTATGTGCCGAATATTTTCCCTGAATTACAGTAAAGTAATCATCTCTGTACTTATGCAACTCATCAATTGGTGTAACCCAGGGATTTATCGAGTGGGTGACAGGGGCACAGAAACAGGGGATTCCCTTGCTGTCTCATTGCTGGTACTTAGCTCTTGGCAAACATAGGTTTTTTTCCTCAGAATGCGACTCCCAGAGGTCTATTTTTGTCCTGTTTGATTTTCTTAACTATAATCACTGCAGACAATCACTGTTAGTGACACTGTGACTTTTTCTGTCATTTTCATGCCTGTATTTTATTTGGCTAATTGGACCTGGGGGGCTGGGAGCCCTTTAAGGGCCAGCGCATGCCACAGCTGATGGCCCAATCCAGGTTTGGGCACCTGGCGAGGCACCCTCCAAGGTCCCTGGTGTGGTGCTGGCCTCTTGCTGGCTGGAGAGTCCTCAGAGCTGCTGGTGCTCCTCTTTGAAGGTCGCCGTGGCCCCCCCGGGAGCGTCCCCTGCCCCAGCTGGAAGTGGAGGGCCTGGGCACAGCTTCCCCGGTCTCCTCCTGGGGCTCTTCTTGCTCCGTGGGGACGGCAGTGGGAGCAGCGGGGTGGCTGCTGGATCTCGCAGGGCTGTCGGAGGGGGCTGTGCCAGGGGTAGAGACCCTCCTCAGGAGGCGGTGGGGCCAGGTGCATCTTGATCAATGTGGCCATAACGGTGTCTTCCACCACGGCTGCCTCCAACCCCTGGTTGTCAAAGATCTCTTCCAGCTCCTGATGGACCCAGAGCTGCAGGGTCTGGAGGAGCGTTGGGTGGTTCTGGAAAAGGTTCGTCCTATTCAGAATCACAGAATCACTGAATCACAGAATGGTAGGGGTTGGAAGGGACCTCTGTGGGTCATCTAGTCCAACCCTCCTGCCGAAGCAGGGTCACCTACAGTAGGCTGTAGAGGACCTTGTCCAGGCGGGTCTTGAATATCT
>Ga0065711_1050475_pt1 | contig 10810 bp, 4 predicted proteins | sample Hoacrofraction12_FD_59098 | JGI IMG/M metagenome (GOLD analysis project Ga0065711, IMG submission 59098) | Hoatzin crop microbial communities from Cojedes, Venezuela - Epithelial fraction 12 v2 (version 2) | ecosystem: Host-associated > Birds > Digestive system > Esophagus > Crop | place... | reverse complement strand
CAACATCCATCACTAAAAGATAAAATGGAGGGATTTTTATTTTATTTTTCCCAGGAGGAAACTGATGCTTTAGAAAAATACACAGGACTTGAGTCATCAAGTCATCACTGTCAGCGGGCATGTCTTTCAAACACCTCGCCTCATCTCACTGCAAATCACACACCAGTGAAAGATGCATACCACGGCAGAAAATTGCACCCTTCCGTGCATGACAGACGCAGTTTAAAAAATTACGGGGCCTGAAGCAACTCTCAGATTAGAAGGAGAGCCTCTGTCTGAGAAGCCTGTTTTGCATCACATCAGTGACAGCAAGGTGAGGATGTCTGGGAGGTACAGGTTTCAAAGCTCTGTGAACGTGGTTACTTGGCTATTTGGCAAGATGACCCAGCCCATGTCTCTGGTAGTGAAGGAGAGCGTGAAGTTATTGAGGCTGCCTTCTGAGAGGTCTGCTTCTGAAGAAAGCTAGCCTTTTTGGTGAAATGGTGCCAGAATTCCCATGAGAGGTCCCCATTTCCTGAGATGTTTGAGGAAAGATGTTGCCGTTTTCAACCAGTACTGGAAATTTTACTTCCACTTAGCAGGCGCTCGAAGGCATAACTAAATCCTGCATGTTAGATAACTCCAGTGTGTATTTTAAACCAGCCAGCCACAGGCAAGAAATTAAGAGTTCAGGAACTTGTGATTTTCTTTTGGTATCATCAGATCATGCTGGAAATGTAAGCAAGCCGTGTTTGAAGGTAGGTGGCCTATCTGATTTCATACACAACCATGTCACAGAAAGTGTATGATGAGGTGGTACAAAGATTCTCTGCCAAATTTCAGAGTCGTCTGCAAGTTTGATCAGAACCATTACTATAATGTCACAGTTGTCATTCACCTACGTCTTTCATACTCAGTGCTGGTCTATGGAGAGCAAGATTTTGACTGCTCATGATGGAGCATAAATTGTCTCCCTTCTCCCAACAGGGTAAATGCCTCTAATTTAGGCATCTGTCACCTCTTCAACTGCCATCCTTCTATGAGGCCATTGAATAAGAGCAATTTTGGGTCGGGGCTTTGAGGCCTTGAGGCTCAAGGTTACCTCAGTGTATGGTGAATTACCACACCGTCAGGCCTCCATGGCAACTCCATCACTTTCATCAGAACTGGCCTCTGTATTGCCTCATACAAGAGTAGGCTTTGTGTGTCTTTTTGTGCGTTTCTAAGTTTTCCTGTGAGGCAACTGCAAATATTTCATTTCCTTATGATGTCATCTGGTATCTGCTGATGGCACAATGAAGGAAAGTGTTGAGTTTAATTAGCTACTCAGCTCACACAAAGGCAAAGAAGACAGTGAAAAGTGAAAATGTGCAGAAGTCTGTTAAAGTTCATCTTGATTAAACTCTACTGTTCCAGTTTCTACAAAAGTAGTCAGGTGACTGAGAGATGTTACTATGGTCATCCCATCAAGCGAATTACTTCTGCTTGCATTTAAGAATGTATCCTTCTGTGTTATCCAGGCTGAAACAACTGGAAGTTTGGTCAGTCATAATCTGGCCAGAAGCCCTCCCATCCTGTCCAGTCTTTTATAATGAGTTGTTACTGGAATTTGTTAGAATTGAGTCAGTGGCCCAAATGAGTCATTCAGAAACCTCTATCCAGTTCACCCTCTAAGAGACAAACATAAGATTTAAAACTTCATTTCACTTTTCAATAAATATAAAGGAAAAAAATTGTGAAGAAATATCATGCGTGATGTCACTGGAATACACAAGCTTTCCCAAATGCACAACAGTTTTTAAGGAAGAGCCTAATTCTGAGATTTAAAATGTGACTTGGTAAAAATCTAATGATGCATTTCCTTGCTTTGCTGTCCATCAAAGCTATCCAGATCAAGCCTCCTAAGATTTGCTGACGATTACATGCCAGACTTGGAAACTCAACTTAGAATGTGAAAATTGCCTAAAGAGTGATCTTTTTGTCTTAGCCATCCTTAAGATTGAACATCCAATATTTTAACTTGGTTAAAACTTTTGTTACTGATGCATAAGCCAAAATCCCGCTGAGCTGTTTCTGTCACAATCGTATTTTCTCTGAATAGCTAACAAGAGCAAAATGCAACGATTTCTTTTTTTGCCTTTGATGTGAGTGAAACTGAATTAATCCGGGGACTAGTTTCTGGATAAGAAAGCACAGTTTTAACTAATCTACTTTGAAAAGCTCATTTTTTCTCTTATAATAATGAAGTGATATTAAATCCTTTCCCTTTCACTGTATGTGTGAGAGAATGTTCATCAGTGAAAGCAAAACACATTTAAACATTCTGGGTTGAATGCTCCCAAGAGTATGACAAAAACTGGTGGAGATACTCTTGGAGCTATTCATTCATATTCATTCTGAACAAATATTGGTGCACAGGGGAAATTTCAGATGACTGGTAAAAAGTGAACATGGCACACTGTAAACAATAAATGTGATGGGTTTGGATAATTACAAGCATTACATAGACCCTTGGCAAAATACTAATAAAGACAGATATGGGAAACAAAGAGAAATTAATTCATAGGTAATAGCTTATGTAACATTAATCAATATATTTTTAATGGAAAATAGGTGCACTCAAGTTCAAGCAACAAGATGAGACAATGCATTTGCTTAAGGTAGACGTATTGACTTAATACACATGGATTACTTTAAGTCATTCGATGTAGCCCTGCATGACAATGTGGTAAAAAGCCCCAGTACTATATAAAATCAATTTACCTGCACCGAATGCTCTGAAAACCAATTAGCAGCTACATCAGCATGTTTCTACTATCTCCTAATGGGTTATTTAACAGCTTCAAAGGAGCCAATGCAGTTCAATGTCTTTATCAGTGATCTGGAAGACAATGTAAACCCTTTGCTGAAAACTTTGCAAGTGACACCAAAATTGCTGGAAAAGAAAGAATGAAGAGAATAAAATGACATAAGGGTATTTAACATGCTGCTCCAGATCTTAAGCCTTAAGCCAGTATTTCAAAATAGGATGAGTCTCAATGTGGAAGAGATACTATCCCCCGTCTGTCTACGGTGGGAGTCTCTGAAGCCTCTGGTGCTGGCTCAGAGACGGAGGGTGGTGAATGAATAGAAACGACTGTCTGATCCACTATAGATTCCCATCTTCCTCATTTCTATTATTTACCTTACTTAGGGAAGGGAAAAAATGCAAGGAATGGCCAGGCACAGGAAAAAAAATCACATTCCAGGTTTGCAGTGGCTGGCTCTGGTTTTCTACTAAACCGCAATTAATTTATATTAAATTGCTCTTTCTCATACTAGGGACAAAGGAGGAGAAAAAACACATGCCTCATTTGAAGGTGAAAGGAGGGGAAGCTTGCTGGCCTGTCTGTCTGCTAGCCAGCGGGCAGAGAGGGGCAGGAGCAATGTGGATAAGGAGAGAGGGAAGGGAAAAAAAACCCAGGAAAACAGGACAGAAGTAGTTTTGGGGTGATGGAGTGGGAGTAGAAGGGTCTCAATGCACTATAGTGTTTTTCTTTCTGAAAAGCAGAATTGAGGCCAGGAAACCTGTGGAATTAAAAAAGTGATTGCGTAGTTAAAGTTGGTACTAAAAGGCATGCTCACATAGTATTTATAACCATTTAACTCTATGAATTTAACAGTGGAACATCTATTTGTGTGTTTATCTGCAATAGGTATGTAGGCACAGTAGCGGGTGGGTGGGTACACTCTCCTAAACTTCCCTGTTAGTTCTTGGTGTTGGGAGAGGAAAATGGTGAATATTCATGGTTGTAGGTGGAGAGCGGTGCACAGGGTTGCAGTGCCCATAGCGTAGGTGGGACCCGCTGAAGGGCAGAAGGGACCAGGTTGCCCACAGGGAAGGCGAGCATCAGGGAATTGTGCACAGCGTGAGAGACCGCTGGCCGATGGACGCACATGGGTTGGGAGTGGAAAGGTCCCACAGGGGGTGATCCAGGTCAAAGCATCCTGTGCTACATGGGGCTTTCTGCAGCCTTTTTACCCCTTGCAACTTCAAAAATGCTGTTGGGTATTCCAGCTTTGCCCCTGCAAAGTGTTCATACCTGTTTTAAGGTGACCCACTGAAGTACCAGAAACAAGTCCGAGAGACACGTCCCTGTTTTTGCGCAGTGGATCAATTCCATATTGCAATCTAACAGGTCCTCATGGGAATCCTTTGTACGATTAACCTATAAATAATTCAGTATTTGGCAGTCAAAGAATCCATCAATAATATTATGCAGACTTTTTTTTTTCTTACCCGAATGCAAAGTAAATAAATATTTCATAAATGACCTCTCAGGTAGGGTGTTCAACGTTGTGTGCAGCCCAGAACACGTCTGCAGCAAACAAACTGGTGTGAGGAGATGATTCTGGAAACCTTGTGTCTTTACTCCTAGAGGTAATGAATTAATCAAGAGCAAAGATCTTCCATGTGTGTGTTAGCCACATATTAGTAACCTTAGCTTCCTGCATCTGTCAGAGGAGCATTTTGAGCACTTGCCAGTTTCCTGCCGCAACACAAGGGTAACAGAGGAAGAATTTCCAGGAGATGCACACAACCCATGGAAGCAGAGCAACTGCAGATGCCCACAGGAGCTGTGATTTTGTGAATCTGCAAACTCTGAACTTTACGCATATTAGCATTCCTCCGGATTGCATAAACACGTGCAACTGCAGAGGCAGAGCTTTAGCTGGTGTAAGTGCTTGTGATTTCATTGATCATCCAGAGTGGAGGAAAAACTTTATGTTATTTAGTAACAGACTATGGGGGAATGGATATTTCCTCGTCAGTCACTATGCGGTGGAATTGACAGTGTTAGGTTAATGGTTGTACTTGATGATCTTGAAGGTCTCCTCCTACCTAAACAATTCTATGATTCTATGACTGAATTCACTGACAGCCTGAATTTCTCTATGTCTCCCCTTTTTTTTGCTCTGCCCATTTTTGGGCTCTCAGCTGATTTGATCTTTCAGCAGAGACAAACATTTCATTCTCACATTCATGATACCTATTTATTTTTAAAGTGTTGTTAATATAGTTTTTGCTGTCTCTTTCTGTTTGGTCCTGCTTAATAGATGTAAAAAAATAGCTGTCTGCGATGTTCTTCCTTGAGAAAAGTTGCTAATTTTTCCCCGGAGATCTTCCCCTTGTGTCTGTCTTCAGTCAATTCTACTCAATTTTCTAAGAAAAATCTAGCACTGCTTCTTCAGTGTGTGTTTACTTTCTTTTGTAACCGTTACAAATAAATGTACCCTGGGAAAAGGACTTGGATTCTTCTCATTTGCAAATACCATTAACAGAATTGTGGACCAAATTCCATACGCAGCTCCAAATTACACACTCAATTAGGACCCGATCCAATGCTCATTAAAGTCACTGGAAAAATTCCCCCTGATTCTAATGGACTGTAGCTCAGACCTTAGGGAATGGACACTTCCACTGCGGATGATCAGTTTAATCTTTGAGCACGCTGGAATTTACACAATGATAGATTCACAGGGCTGGCAAGGACTTCAGAGGTCACATCTCAAGGCAGGATCAGCTAAATTTATATCTCCCAACAGATGTCAGACCTGTTCTTAAAGGTCAGTGACTGGGACTCCATGGATTGCGCTTCCAGGCAGTCTTTTCTGTTAATTATCCTTACTCTTAAGCATTCTTCCTACCTGCTCTAAATCAGTTCTTGCTCCGATCTATGCCCATTACTTCCTGCCCTACTCAAATTAAGCGGTAGCAGACTATTTTCTATTTGCAATAGCTTTTAATGTATTTGACTACTGCTGACCACATGAGTCAGTCTTGTCTTCCTTAGGCTGAACAACCTCAGTATTTCAATGTGTTCTCATGTTTCAACCTGTCTGTTTTCTGGACCTTAGTCACTACAGGTCCTCTCCTCTGGACTCTCTCCAATTACCCCACATCTTTCCTGGAGGAGAGTGCCCAAAACTGGACACAGCACTTCAGTGCACTTCTTACCAGTGCTTTGTAGAGGCAAAGCACTTCATGTGTCACGCAGAGTCTCAGGGCTCTGCTTGTCTTTCACACATTGATACGACATTATTCGCTCCTATTTACCTTGTGATCCATTAGAACTGAACCTAGGCATAATGTGAAAATACAATTTGAGGGCTTCCTGGGACCGCTCAGGAGATGCTGAGGGCAGAATTAGCATTGCAGAGCTGCTGTGTGTGTTAACAGAGCAAATGAAAGGGAAAATTTGAACTCCACTTGTCAGATGAGTTCTCCAGCCCAAGGCTGTGGAAGACCATGATGTTGTTTGCAAGAACATCAGATTGGAAAAGGGATGCAATGACCACAGGGCACCACCACGCCGTTTCTGCAGATTTATTTCTCAGGTTAAGACTGCTATTTAAGAGAGTTTTTCTCTTCTGGAGGTGAGTTTCAACTACCTACTAACATTTGTGTATTTAGCTATGCGTAAATGATTTTTGGCTACTTTCTAGCAAAGTGTTCATTTGTGCGTTTTTAGAAATGCAACACCAGCAAACAACAACCAACACATACACATTTGATATTTTCTATACTGAATTGTCTCATTACATCCCTCATGAATGTATATGAACTGTAAAAACCAATTCTTGAATACACTATTCAAAAATCCATTTCCTTAATAACTTTGTCCTTTATCACAGGACTAATGGTTTTAGCACATTTGAAATTGACTCAGGAATCATTCAGTTCTTTAAATGCTACTTTAAACCACAAAGATAAGACACATTTTTTGTCTTGTTCCTACATAAGCTAATGGTGTAGGGCATTTTCGTGTTCAGCACAAAAGTATCAGGTCCAATATATGAAAAGTACATAAAATTTCACACTATAGCTATTTATCAGAATGCCATTATATTTTATTAGCTTCTCTCTACTTGAATATTCAACAGCATTATATTTTTTATAATAATGTCACTAGGTAAAGAACTACACCGTAGCTGAACAAACTTGAAGATATTCAACTAAGATCTACTTTTCCAGTCTATGAAAACATTTGAATAATGCCATAAATCTTCAACAGTAAGTGCAAACTGCAATTTTACCTTGATTTACAAAATAAGTGGGCCTAAAATTATATATGAAACTCATAAGCAGTCAAGAGGATGATGACTAGATCCTGCTGTATGAATAGTTTCATATTTCAGAAGATAAACTACAGCACAAAAAGGCCAGGAATTCCCTTAAAGAGAAATTAAAACACATTCTTACCTTTATACCTTTGGATTTTGCAATATTCACTGACTTAGCAGCACAGGATGCATGAGATACTTCACCGAGTGAGATCTAGAATTTTCCCATTAACGCGACACATAATGTAGCACTTGGTTGCTTCTGACAGTCTTAATAACACCAAGAAATTGCAAAGAAGGTGGTGATGTTGTTTTGTTGAAAGACATTTTCAAGTTCAGAATTGCTGGCACTGAATAAACTGTGTAATAAACAGTGGAAAACAGTATTATGAAACTGAATATTGAATATTCAACGGCATTATGTGTTTTTATAATAATGTCACTAGGTAAAGAACTACACCGTAGTTGAACAAACTTGAAGACACCTACTCTGCTACTTCTCAGGTATACAGAGATCTTGCTTAACGTTTAGGAGCAAACAGTTTTGAAAAAAGTCAAGCCATCTCCAGACTGAGATATTATAACAATGATATTGAATTCACTGTGTGGAAAGCATCAACATCTACAAAGACACAGGACAAATGTTGGCCTCAGATTAAGCAAAATGTTATCCTTTTGCAAGCAGTGATGAATATACTGGAGACACTTCTGGAATGACATCATGATCTCACCAAAAGCAGTGAGAGGATTTCTATTGACTGCAAGAGATCGAAGATTTAATTCCTGAGCTGTGCTGTGAGGTGTTAAAATGAAATGAATCAGAGGTTGGGGAAGGCAGCCAGGTTTTGCTCATCAACAGTACAGGTGTTATTTAGTATAAAAAATTACACTAGTCTGAATGAAATAAAAGCATTAGGTCAGAAATTATACTAAACGCAACAAAACAGGTTTATGCTTTATTAAGGTTTTCAATGTGTTCAAACAACAACAAAAACTACATTAAAAAAACATGTTCATACATAATTACCATTAATCCACTCACTCCATGTTTATGTACTGACTTCCATTACTATAACACAAAATGAGCAGATTGAAGCCTGACAGGCAAGCACGAAGCCCGGCTGCCCTGGGGAGACTGTGAAATCTCTGTGCTCGGAAGGCGTTAATGACCCACAGGACAAAGCCCTGCGTGACCTGGTCTGAATTCAGCTTTGACCCTGCTTTGAGTTGGAAATGGAACTACGGCCCTCCTGGGGTCCCCTCCAGCCTCAGCGATGCTGTGATGGTCCCTCTGCGAGCCACAGCCTGCTCAAGGCTGCGCTCCGTCCTTCCTTCACTGCCTCTGGATATGCTGGTGATCGGGGTTAACCCAGTCCTCCCCCAGCCCCTGCACATCCCCTGATGTCAGGTTGATCTATCGCACAGCCGTGTCTAACAAGGTATTTGCACTGAAAACCACGCATGGGAAAAACTGTAAGACCTTTGTCATATTAAGGAAGGATCTTAATTTCTGATTTGCCTTGGATTTTCTTATACAAGAGACGGATAAAAGAATTAGAACACAGGTATTTCTGTCTTCTAAATCTACATAGAAGAAGCTTCTTTCGAATTTGTAGTCCTTACTGTTATTTTTTCACCCCATTAAAAGGAGAAAAGACAGAACCTTCTGTGGCATTTAGTTTTTTCCCCATGTCCTGATTCTTTGGAAGCTGAGACCCATAAATTCTTCTGGTACATAATCACCTAGTAATTCTGGAGCTGAAGTATTGTTTCTGAGAAGTGTATGCTGTAGCTTAATCTTTGGTGGACTCACAAACAGAAACTGAGAAAGAGTGGAAGCAATAGACTAAGTGTCCGTGTTAACAGAAGAAGAAAATATACTAGGACAGACAAAACCCCTCTATCTTCCAGATCCCAAGGGTAAGAATGCATAAACAGAGTGGAACATCGGTTTTGCTAACAAAGCTCAGCAGACTACCAGAGAGTAACTTTAAACATTGCATTGCAAATAACGGGTGTAGTTTAAGGTACTGGTTTATGTGCATCATAAAATAAGTCTGTTGCGGGAAAATGGCAGCCAGAGCAGTTGCAGACCTCCAGCAACATTTTCACATATATGCCATGTAACTCCACTTACTGAAGCCAATGCCAACCAGGTAAAACTGGCTCTGAAGTACTTTTCTACAGCACTTCTCGCTTCTTTCTTCTTCAGTCATTGGTGGTATTGAAAGTCACACAGATATTTCCTGTCAGCAAGAGAGGCACGGAGAAAAGTGCTGAAGTAGTCAGGCGTGGCGGTGGCAGGCATGCACGAGAGGCAGGTGGCCGAAATGGAGGGCGAAGGCTCTGGTGGAGCCAAGGCAGAGCCTGAACCTAAATTACTAGGAGGGTCTCCCCTGTCAAACGGCCTCAAAACCTTCCTTCGCGGTTGAGACAGAGGTAGAGGTACTCGCCAAAGAAGTTTTGTCATCCACAAGTCTTACTGTGATAAGTTGATTTTGAAGGTAAAGCATTTAAGTAATTTCAATGTCTTTATTATCAGGACGTATCTTTCAAATGGGTTATTATGTCCCTACACATGTTCTTACCATACCTACACCTGATTGCACGAGAGGAAAAATAAATGTGCTAATCCTTCTGACTTAATTTCCATCACCTGTACTCCAACCTCGCCTGAATACAAACTTATGGTTCCTACAGCCAGATTCTTCAGTGGTAGATTCAGATGGATTTAGCTGTCTAATTGTTTTTTCTTGCTTGTTTGTTACCAATGTACTCAAATATCCCAAGATGCACCACCTGCTGGGAAGTATGGTATTAATGAAAAGGCCTACTGTGAACACACTGTGTCTGACAAAAAGTGCAAGTGAGAAGGATGGCAAATACCCCGTGTTCCTGCCTACAGATAAACAATGGCTCTTATTTCTCATTCAGGCTCTGCGAAAGCTCAGTCCCTCTCAGCACCGACTCCCTGTCGATACTTCTAAGCCTTCACCTAACAACAACGTTCCAACTACAGGCCAGTTTTTGGCTGTTTTCCAGGCCTGTTGGATAGCCGGGCCCACCCACCTCGGTGCCCAGGTGCTGCCTGGCGGGCTGGCAGAGCTGCCTTTAGGCTGGGCCTTAGCCATCCCAGCACGGGTACCTGGCAGCAGCCGGGAGCTGCCTCCGACGTCTCAGGCCTCGCCCGTGAGCTGCCCGGCCCCACGCCACAGCCGCCAGCGGCCACGGGGAGTTCGAGACTATTCGCCCCTTTCCCTGTCCCAACTTGCCCTCGGAAACCCGCCACCCAGGCTCGCCCTCCCTCTCTCCCCCACGTTCGAGGTACGGGCCACGCACACCGCCCGCGGGGCCCTGAGGGCCGCGCTTCCTGAGGGATCGCGCCCGCCTCAGCGCCCCCCGCAGACTACAACTCCCGGCAGGCCCCGCGCCGCCCGGCCACCGCCCGCCGCGCGACACGCCGGGAGCGGTAGTTCCCGCCGCGGCCTCCAGAGCTGCCCGGTGGCGGGAGGGGGGAAGGGGGGTACCGCTTCTCCCCGCTCCGGTCCTTCGCTCCGGCAGGGGGTGGCTGCGCGGCCCGGGCTGCGGGGTCCCGCTCTAACCGCCGGCGCGGGAACGGGGTGTGTGCGGGGGGAGGGGAGCGGCCAGGCGGGAGCTGCGGTTGGGCGGGCGCATGCGCGCAGGGGGCCCCACCGCCTCACCGCCCTCGTGCCCGCGGAGGGGCGGC
>Ga0065711_1011024_pt1 | contig 10810 bp, 7 predicted proteins | sample Hoacrofraction12_FD_59098 | JGI IMG/M metagenome (GOLD analysis project Ga0065711, IMG submission 59098) | Hoatzin crop microbial communities from Cojedes, Venezuela - Epithelial fraction 12 v2 (version 2) | ecosystem: Host-associated > Birds > Digestive system > Esophagus > Crop | place... | reverse complement strand
AGGATGGGGCCAAACTCTTTTCAGTGGTGCCCAGCGACAGGACAAGGGGCAATGGGCACAAACTGAAGCATAGGAAGTTCCATCTGAACATGAGGAAGAACTTCTTCCCTCTGAGGGTGACGGAGCACTGAAACACGCTGCCCAGAGGAGCTGTGGAGTCTCCTTCTCTGGGGAGATTTAAAACCCACCCGCACAAGGTCCTGTGCAGCCTGCTGTAGGTGACCCTGCTTCGGCAGGGGGGTTGAACTAGATGATTCCCAGAGGTCCCTTCCAACCCCTACCATTCTGTGATTCTGTGATTTGTTTGAAATATGCAGTGCCATTTGTTTGAAATATGCTGTGTGCCATGCCTTAAGAGTACATTTTCGATATATCATTGGGTCCCTCTTATTTAATGTTGAGCTTGAGAAAGAACAGCTCCTGTCTGCCCCCCCTGCCCAAAGAAAAGCATGAGAAAAAGTGAGAAGTAAGCAAAAAGAGCTTGTCATGAAACCAAAATTCACTTATAAACATCTAGTTTAGAAAGGCATCTTTGGAAGCTCATTCTGTACTTTTATTGCAAGGACGGTGTTATACTGCTGTACTATATCAGCAACCTGCGTAACAGCAACTCCTCTGTCCTGAACGACAGCCTGGAGCTGTAGGTTTTTGCGTTTAACCCAATGAATATTTTATCTTTGTGTCTCCAGGGGTAAAATGAAGGAGGTACTGCTCTGAGGGATTAATATGGAGTAAATTAGAAATTTGTAAAAAGCATTAAAAACCACAGTCACTGTAGCGGGATTGCATCCCAGCGTTGGAAACAGGAGGTGAGATGCTGCGGTGCCTGTGGGGAAGCTGTGAGCCAGAGGCCGTTGCATATCCTCCTGTTGTGGGTCTGGCCGCTGTGGGTGAAGTCCTGGTCTGGTCCAGGCGTGGGGACAGCCATCTGGATTGGAGAATGAAGATGGCTCGTTATTTACTTAATGAATGTGTAGATGAGAGATGCTTAGATCAGATGAAAAAGGGGAAAAAAAAAGCCGCAACCCCTAAATCGCTCATATATCTAAGCATTAATCATAAAAATAATTGTAAAAAACCTTGGGGGTGTCTCTGCTCTGTTCTCTCACAGTTTCAGTAAGCACCGCCGGCCAAATGCTTGTGCTTACCATCAGGATGCTGTTTCTTGACCCCAGAAGCTTCATCCCAACGTCTTTGCCCGCCTCCCAGCCAGGAGGCGGGAATAACGCAGCCCACTGGGCAAGGAGATGCCCAAGGACTAGCTCACAAGCAGAGGAATGTGATGTTCTCTGAATGTCCTACTCCTACAGCATCTCCACACATGTCCAGCATGGGAGCCAGGCAGCATCTTTGATCTAGGTAGCCACTAGCTTGGGGTACTGAGACCCGTTTCCCACTATCGGGGTTATTCTGGTGACCCAGCAATGCTTGGAGCGGCCCAGCCCTTGTTCTGCTGGCTGGGCTTGGTGCTGGTTTTTTGCCACCTTCTCAGAAATCGCTCTCAACCCAGCCTGCTTTTTTTAGAAACGTGCTTTCATCATTTGTAATACTAAAGGCTCTCCTGGAATGGAAGATTTTTTGGCTGTTATTTTAAACTGAATGTTTCATTGATCTGATTTACAGCATGAGCTGCTGGCTGCTTTATTAAGCAAGAGAGCGGAGAGCCAGCCGTGGTGTGGGGTGGGGAAGGAGCAATGTGGGGAGGTTGTGAGTTATCTCCCTTGTCAGAGCTAATGCATCATGGAGCTGCAGCCCAAAGATGCCTTTTTGCATCATTTTAAGTCAATAAAAGTCAGGGCTTCATTCTCTTTTAAGTGGATCCATGGGCTTCAGCCCCATCCAGTGTTTTGGCATTGGTGTGCTGGTGTCTGCATGGTGAGCAGGTTTGAGAGCCTGATTCATTCAAAATGAAATCCTACCAAAAATAAAAAAGTGACTTAGACTTTGGATAGATGAGAATTAGTCTTAGGTCTGTGAGACAGCTTGCTGCTCTCGCTTGGGTTGAGTTCATCTTGCTTGCAACCCCAGCTGAAGAGGCCAAGTGCCAGCCATCGGGACATAGAATCATAGAATCATTAAGGTTGGAAAAGACCTCTAAGATCATCAAGTCCAACCATTAACCCATCACCACTGTGCCTGCTAGCATGGTGGGACCTTGGTTGGTGTGGTAGGGTGGATGATGGTTTCTTCTGGGCAGCGCTGTTGCCTGTGATGTGTTAGTGCAAAGCCTCCATCGCTGATGCTTTGCTACATGGTGAGTTCAAGCCAGAGCTAGGAGCACCCCAGACCTTCAATGGCAGGTTTGAGTGTTCACCTCAGTCCTAACCAAGTGCGTAAATAAAGCTGGAAGCCTGAGGAATGGGTGATTTTTCTACTTGGTGAACCAGAAAATTAAATACAAATACAGTGTTTGGGGCACGGGTGTGAAAGTGAGAACAGATGAGCGCTATTAAGTTGTTTTCAGAAGTGGGTTAATTTTTTTTTTTTTTTAATAGTCTGGAGTCTCTCACTTCCTTTAAGGCTTTCTCCTGTCACTGTCTTTCTGCCTCTTCTACTTTAGTAGGCTGGTTGAGTTGATCACATCAGAGAACAGAGTACAGTTCGCTGATTTGGGTTTTTCTTCTCTACCCATCCATCAACAAACGTGCTCATGAGGCACTTAAGGGCTTAATATCTCAATGTCCTGAAGGGAAACCCAGGAGAATTCAGTGGTTATCTATTTTTTTTGATATCATCCAGTCAGCTAGTTAGTACCTGTCCAGGTCAAGACTACACACGTATGCTGCGTGCTGCCTCTCTGGTACTCAGGAGGATGCTTTGGAGAACAAATTGAGATGTGGATGGAGCTTGAAGCTGCAAAGGGGAAGTGTCCATGGACCTATGGAGGATGTGGAGAGACTGTGACGTAACTGTCACAGGGATAGAGAGTAGGGGACCGGGTTATTGTGACAGGAACCATTTTGTAGGGGATATGGGCAGGGATGCTCAGCTCCCTCAGGCTCTGAGAACATGTTGCTCTGCAGTACTCAGTGCTATGCAGTATAGAAATGTATGGTTTTATCGTTGCTAAGGCATGTGTTGAGCAAACAGAATGGACTTGGAGACTCTTCAGTTGAAGGGGAAAGTGACTTTTTTCAAGATCCTGTTCTGGAAGTTGTGTATTTAGGGCATTGCCCTTAACCTTCCTGATCCAAAATAGCTGAGTTGCCTGACATTCAAGATACTTAGAATCATAGAATGCTTTGGATTGGAAGGGAACTTCAGAGGTCATCTAGCCCAACCCCCCTGTGGGGAACAGGGACATCTTTAACTAGACCAGGTTGCTCAGAGCCCCATCCAACCTGACCGTGAATGTTTCCAGGGATGGGGCATCTGCCACCTCTCTGGGCAACCTGTTCCAATGTTTCACCCCCCTCACTGTAAAGAATTTCTTCCATATATCCAGTCTAAATCTACCCTGCCTTAGTTTAAAGCCATTACTCCTTGTCCTGCCACAACAGGCCTTGCTAAAAAGTTTGTCCCCATCTTTTCTATAGGCTCTTTTTTAAGTACTGGAAGGCTGCAATAAGGTCTCCCTGGAGCCTGCTGATCTCCAGGCTGAACAGCCCCAACTCTCTCAGCCTCCCCTCATAGGAGAGGTGTTCCAGCCCTTGGATCGTTTTTGTGGCCTCCTCTGGACCTGCTCCAACTGGTCCATGTCTTTCCTCTGCTGAGGGCTCCAGAGCTGGATGCAGGACTCCAGGTGGGGTCTCACCAGAGCAGAGGGGCAGAATCCCCTCCCTCAACCTGCTGGCCACGCTTCTTTTGGTGAAGCCCAGGATATGGTTGGCCTTCTGGGCTGCGAGAGCATATTGTCAGCTCATGTTTTGCTTTTCATCCACCAGTACCCCCAAGTCCTTCTCGGCAGGGCTGCCCTCAATGCCTTCGCCCCCTAGCCTGTTCTGATATCGGGGGTTGTCCCAGCCCAGGTGCAGGAGCTTTCACTTGGCCTTGATACATCCCAGCTCTTTCCCTGGAAGTTAAACCAAAGAAGTGGTAATGTAAAGGAATGCAAATGGGCAAAGTACCACCTCCATGAGGTCAGGGTAATGATCTTTTTTTTAGAGATCCCAAGTTTTTTTACAGATCCTGAGCTGTTTTGTGGAAAGTGTGTCGATGTGGATGGTCTAGCGTTAGAACAGAAAGTGGAGTGAGATTCAGCCTGTCCTGCTAAAATGAGCTGCTGCTTATTTTCCTCTTCTCTCCTTTGATCTCAACGTGAAACTCTCAACTGCAGTTTGGACCGTGAAGGACCCGCTGGAGTCAATGACATGGTGCTGTGTGTCAGTTGTTTGCTGATTCGTCTGGACAGGGTGCTAGACCATCTTGTCCAGACCATGCTTTTGCCAGAAAAGGTTGGACCAGATGATCCTTAAGGTCCCATCCAACCTGGTATTCTGTGATGACATGCAATGAAGACCTCCATCGTGTTCTTCCAACAAAACCACGTATCATCAGATGATAGTGTTCAGAAGGGAAGGAATGAACTCTGTATTTCTTATGTGCTGTAGCATTTGCAAAAAGAGTGAAAGCTTAACTCTAGCTAGCTCAGGGCAGCAATGCCTTGCACTTTTCTGGAGGGAGATCCTGGCTACCGAGACTTTGGCGCTACAAGGAATGAGGCAGCTGGGGGAGAGCTCCAAACTGTTCTTCCGTGTTCGTATGTGTGGCTTTGCCAAGGAGGAGGTTCCTGTCGTACTGGGTGCTACTGTTGATGGCACTAATGCAAGTCTGGTATACTTCATCATAAGATGCTCTGGGCCTCTGAAGATGAGTAAGCTCACATGTGTCTGGGGTGAGCAAGGCTATTCCATAACCAGACTTGCTCTTTGGTTGCTCTTCCCCCTGAATGCCCAAATTTGCTCCTTTTTGTGTTGAGGTGCTGTTTATAAACTTTTCTGTTACCTTCTGCTGACTTCAGTTTACCAGTGACCTTTCTTGCAGCCTGAATGCAATGTTCTTGGTACTCTGAGCAATATAAACTGTCTTAAATTATACCTCTTGCCCTCCATCCGTCTCAGTTTAGTTTTGCAGGAGAATCCTGGGTTATCACTTAGAGTTGGCTTTCAGAATTGAGGATAGTGATAAATAAATGCTGGTGGTAGAAACTGGGGAACATGGACTGCTTTAGCTAGCCCAATATGTGGACAAGATGGATTTTAATTTTTTTCCTTTACATATGCCTTGGATAGACCTCTGTGTCGTCTTCAACCTACGTTTTCTGGGTCTGTAGGCAAAGATGCTCATTTCAGCTGATTTTTCCCATCTCACAGCTGGAAATGCCAGTTAAGGTCATTGCAATAAAGGCAGCTGTAACATCGTTAGAAGCTGGACTAATAATGCAAACTCTGCCATGTGTGCTTGCCTTTGCATGCTTCCTCTGCACCTGGAATTGTTTGCATCTCCATGAGATGACTTTTGATTGGATACCTACAGGTGTGTTGCTGTATTTTGCTTAGTAATGTCTGGCACTTCCTTAATTTTTACACTACAGTTTAGTGGAAGGGCTGTTGAGATCCAGCTGTGTTGGCATTCATCAATTTTGCTCTGACTTGACTGCAAACAAGACTGTCTGTTAGATGGCAAAAGTCTTTAAAATAGAAAAGCAATTTCATGCAATGAACAACGTAGATCTAGTTTTTGGAATACAGTGACAAAAATCAGGTCATTGTTTTAACTGTAGTACACGTTTCAGTTAGTGTCCTGTGCTACTTATAGTCCCAATTTCTTGCTCGAATGGGAGAGTAATGTGGGTGGATGCATTTGTCAGAGCACGACAGGTTTAATGTTGGAAACACATTGTGGAATTTGCTAGTTGGGCACTGTATATTTGGGGAGCAAGAACATAATCTGCAGGCCTCTGATTGTGGGACATCTGCTCCTCACAGGAGTTTTTTGGCAGCAGTATACTGATACTCTGGTTCTTGTCAGGCTACATATATGTGGGGAAACCCAAGTAGCTGAAATGACTTTGGGGCTGGAGCAGTAGTGGCTAGCTACACCACCAAGACTGGATTTGCTGTTGGTGGGGCACCAACCAGGCTGTCACAAAAGGAATGTCTGAAATCTGAGCCTCAGAAGGAGGATCTCAATCTGCTCTCCATGCTTCATCTACTGAAGAGCAAGTAGAAGGTGCCTGGTTTCCTACTGATGTGCTTTTCACCTCCAGACACATCTTCTACTTGATGGCTGTGGTTGCTACCCCCACCACAAGACAAATCATAACTCTGGCTGGTGGCCCATTTGTCTACTCGTAGGTAATCCACATGCCGGGTAGTTGCATCAAGCGTTGTGTTTTGGTCTACTTCTCCACACTGGTATTCACTTACTTTTCTTTCCTTGATTCAGCCTGTAATATTTCACCCAACTTTTGGGGTGGTAATTATGTTTCAGGATTCTTTCTCTCTCCCCCTTTTTTTTTTCTGCAAGTTATTCGAAGCTGCCTAACAGCTTCAAGTTACGGGAGCAGCTGGAAAGGCAGGACAATGGGACTAGTAAATGGGAAAGTCAGCGCAGGCCATTGATGGTTCTTCTGTCACTGTAATTCTTTGTGGTGATGATCACCACGTTGCTGGGGAAGGCTGAGAAAGTGGCATCTGTCGCTCCATGACCATGGAAGGCTGGCCATTTTGTTTGAAAATATGGGAAAACTATAGGATGAGTGTCTGGAAGCAGTGCCATGGTAACAAGTAGTAAAGACTTCTCTCTCTGCTCCGGAAGATCTCCCGGTGGGCAATGTCAAGAAATGCATCTCCTGTGACTTCTGCATCTCTTGTGACACAGCATCTCTCTTGACTTTTGGTAGCCTATTTGTGGAAGTATTCAGGGAACATATTCTCCTCCATATTCTCCCATCTGTCTTTTTCCCAAATTCACTGGCCTTGGTGTATACTTAAGAATAGACTTGCTTTCTGCGTTATGTTGAGAAAGCAGTTATGAATTTATTTTTTGACCTTCCTGTGTTTAGATGATAATATTTTTAGTATCTTACATGATGGCTGTTTCTGAGTCGATTTGTAGTTTTTTCCCCATTTAAATGGAGAGAGGAAAGCTTAATCAGCATCTTAATCTGAAAGATATTTCGGGGTGTTCTGTCACCTTGACTAGGTTGTGCAAGAGCCCTTTTCATGGTGCTCAATTACCCTTTTACGTTGTTTATAGAAGACTTTTTCAAGAATGGATGAACTGAGCTTGTGGCATTTACTGCAAGAATGTACAGTCCCTTGGCTGTACAGACCCTGAATAAGCATGCAAAAAGGGACCCCAAAATATCACCCTGTATCCCTTACCCACAAAATGTGTGAAATGGGGAGGAAAAAATTGTTTCTCTGTGTATACGTTTTTTTGTTTTTAATTGGCTTCCCCACAGTATTGGTGATTTGATGGTCTTTTTCTTCTATTTGTTACTTATCTTCAGCTTGCTGGCAGATAACTAGGAATGGTCTTTTCTGAACAACGCTGAAAGTGTAATACAGGCAAGAGCATCTCAAATGATCATAAGACTGTAAGATACAGAAAAAGCTTCCTATAAAACTATCTGTTTGAGATGTGGTGTAATTGGACCACATTCAGCTGCGTAACTTTTGACATGGATTGGCATCTGGTTCTCTGAAGGCTTAATGGTGGCTTTAATTATAAGTAGTCTAGGAATTGCTTAGTGAGGCACAGGGTTCATTTAGCTCAAGAATCTCTCTTTTGGATGGTGACCAGTAATAGCATGCTCAAAAGAAGAGAAAGTAATGCCCTGATATGCAAATGTGGTGATAATTTCTCCCTGGGTTTCTCCTGATGGTTAATCATTAAGGCTGGCTCAAGCATTTGTGGTACAGCTTAGTTACGACAGCTTTGGCTGGTCCTGTTAGGCCCTTCCCTCTGCCTTTGAATGCTTGAGTTCTTGGCCTTCACAACCTGTGCTGCAGTTCAATTACTCGAAAAATTTCATTTGTCTCTTGAGAATTTCCTCTCTTTTCACTTTTTGTAGCAGATTTCCTGTTTGTTTGTTTTTTTGGTTTTTTTTGTGGTGCATGGTAGAAAGCACAGAGGTTCCAGATGTCCTCTCTAAACTGTTTCTTACTGAGTTAATTTCTGCTTTTTGCTTTCTAAATTGAACTTACTCCTTCATTGTGTCTCCTTCCTTCTCCCACATCACCGTGGGGCAAGGAACAATTTTGCTGCTTCTCTCTCCGCTTTACTTTTGTCAACTCCTTCTCTGTTGGAAAGAATAAGGTCCAAATGACACTGCACCACTGATTTTACCTTATAATTTTACATTATAATGCTGTATGAATAATTATACTTTATAATAATCTCTATGTTATTGTGTCTTCTTTGCTGTGCATCTTATTGCTTACCTGGAAGTAGTAGCCTTGGGCAGAGTTACTTTGAGGAGCCAGTGGTGACATCCCATTCCTTTTCGTTAGCTTCCGTTTGTGTTAGGAGTGTGCGTGTTGTAACTCTTCCTCTTTGTCATCGCTTTGTGTTTGTTGAGCCTGGGGTAGCTAATTCTAAGACATAGCAAAGTAAATTTCCTGAATGCTTTGTGTAAAAGGAAAAATCAGCTTGCGTGTTCAAGGAGGCAGTGAATTGGCATTTGGGGTCCATGAGCTGCTGTGAGGGTCTTGACATATTGTCCCCTTCTTATACTCATCAGTTGATGCCCCNCATGATCCTGGGTGGGTTGTGTTCACTGCTGTGGTCAGGCTCGGGTAGCGATGACACGGGTCCTAAGGGACTTAAAGAACTTTGTTACTGGAGACCCATGACTACTTCCATGGTCAGTGGAGCTCCTTTGGGGAGGCTCCAGTCTCCCTCCCTTGACTGAAGAGAAGCCAGACTGGATTCCTAGACGCAACACTTTGGTTACGTGTGTGAGCTTGACCGCAGGATGGCTTTTCCTCCTCTCCCTTTTTCCTAACACGTTCAGGGAATTTAAACTGAATTCGTGTTCGTGTTTACCCCTTTCAGATGTGCTTGGTCAGCACTCTGGCTGCTGTTCGTACCTCTGCAAGCCTGTTCCTTGTACATCCCAACCCTTTGAATCATCGGAACAGCTTTGACAAAGCGTTTGATTAGCTGTGCTAACAGTCTCTCTGCATGGACCTGGCAATATTTGTGATTCTGCTTATGTTTGCTTCCTTCTAAGCTGAAGTTGTGGCCAGAGAAAGGACTATTGGGGCTCCCGGTCAAAGCTCACCGATTGTGAGCGTGGGACCTGGAGTCCCTCTGAGCTCCTGCATCACCCATCAAGCTGTTTTGTGCTTTCATCTCTACTACTCATGACGGTTTGTCTCAGTGGAAAGCTTTCTGCCACTGGCAGCTCTAAAATCAAGCCAGCAGCGTTAGCTGCATTCGAAGTTATGACTTATAGAATCGTAGGGGGGAAAAGACCTCTAAGATCAAGTCCAACCATCCGCCCAACACCACCATGCCTACTAAACCATATCCTGAAGTGCCATATTTACACGGTTTTTAAACACCTCCAGGGATGGTGACGCAACCACCTCCCTGGGCAGCCTATTCCAATGTCTGACCAGTACGCACCAGGAGTGGGCTACCACTGTTTTAAACCCTATGGGTTTAATGCCTTTGCAGAAGGCATCTCATTGATGCAGTAATTCCCAGGCGAGATCCTGGCTAGAAGTTGCGACACCAACCATTAAGGTCATCTTTCCACACTGGGACAAACCGTGGTCATTGGAAGGATCCTCCAGTTTTCGTCAGTGCCTTTCACTCTTTGATCTGGGAGCACTTTTTTTATCCAGCCTCCTGGCATCTTTGCAAGGAAGGGAGGTATTGGGAGAGAATAACTTCTAGGACTTTGTGGCATGATGCCATTTTGTTACAGCGTAATCACGCTTGAAATATTTAATAGAACATTCTTCTTGAGTTAATGGGGAAGATTGTCATTGGATTATGTCCCATGTGATTTTTTTTTTTTTTTGCAAAGTTTTCTTGCTGCACATGAGATCAATAAATGATTGTATGTGCATTCTTAATAGCTGGTATCAGAAGTGAGCCGCTTCAGTTAAAATATTTCTATATTTATTTTTTTTTTCCAAATAAGACTCTTTTATTAGCTTATGTCCTTACATTTTTCCCCCTTTTAAATAATCCTAGAGTGTGTATACAAATTGTTTATCTCTGTTCACACTCTGGGTAAAACATCTATTTCCAAAAATAGCAGAACGATGTTACATTTTATTTGTTGTAGGAAGAAAAATAGCAAGTTGGAGATGAACAGCAATGAAATTTCTTTGTAAAGATAGGTATTGCTTTTTTTCCTGTCTAATTTTTTTTGTTATCAGATCTGTACCAGCTGTGACTGTGACCTGGTGATGATGTGCAGGTGCTGCAGCTAATACTGGGCTGGTGAAGGAGCGAGAGCAAGGGATGCAAGAGCATGAGTAGAGTATTTCTGCATTTCAGGAGGCTGCAGAGTTCATTTCCGCATCAGAGCAGGACTGAGAGAAATGAAGGCTGTTAAGAGGACCGTTTTTGATGATTTTCAAAATCAATCTGGAAATATGCAATCTGCAAAAATGCATTGAAGGCAACTTCTTAAGCCAGGTAATAAGCACCCCTGCCCAAGGGGATGCGATACTAGACCTGGTGGTCACCAATGCGAGTGAGCTCGTTGGGGATGTCAAGATCAGAGGTAGCCTGGGCTGCAGTGACCATGCGCTGGTGGAACTAACGCTATGGAGGGAAATGGGAATAACGAAGAGCATAGTCAGGACCCTAAATTTTAGGAGGGCAGACTTCCAGCTCTTCA
>Ga0065711_1050479_pt1 | contig 10811 bp, 1 predicted proteins | sample Hoacrofraction12_FD_59098 | JGI IMG/M metagenome (GOLD analysis project Ga0065711, IMG submission 59098) | Hoatzin crop microbial communities from Cojedes, Venezuela - Epithelial fraction 12 v2 (version 2) | ecosystem: Host-associated > Birds > Digestive system > Esophagus > Crop | place... | reverse complement strand
CTTCTCTTGATGCAGCCCAGGACACGGTTGGCCCTCTGGGCTGCCAGCGCACATTGCCGGCTCATGTCCAGCCTTTCGTCTGTCAGTACCCCCAAGTCCCTCTCAGCAGGGCTGCTCTCGATCCTTTCATTCCCCAGCCTGTAGTGATAGCGGGGATTACCCCAGCCTACGTGTAGGACCTTGCACTTGGCCTTGCTGAACCTCATGAGGTTCACACAGGCCCACCTCTCCAGCTTGTCCAGGTCCCTTTGGATGGCATCCCGTCCTTCTGGTGTCTCAACCGTACCACTCAGCTTGGTGTCATCTGGTGTCATCTCTTCTTTGGATACATGGCATCAGCAATTGCAGCTGTATAAAAAAGTCTTAGATTTTGCATAATCTTGTGGTTTGCAGCTCCACAGCAATTGCAAAATCAGCAGTGAGCCATATATAACTGAAACAGACAAGTCTAAGAAGGTAGTCGGAAAAACTGGGAAAAGGACTGATTTCAGTTTGCATTTTTATGTTAAAATTTTATTATTAACAAGCCTATTCTTATGGCACCTAATACAATTTCCTTTCGCTGGATGCTGTACAAAAATAAAAATAAATGACAGCTCTTACCTCATTTTCTATGCCTGAGGGAAATGCGCGTTTGCCTTTTGCACATACCCATATGAGACTTGTATTAACGAGAAGCCGAAGCTATATGACTTAAGATAAAATTTAACTCAGGATTTGAAGCCCAACATTTTCAACTATGCAGAAAGTATTTTAATTCAAATTCATCCTCTTTTAATAATATGCTTGGACCCTTAAATAAGTGTATATCACTGCAGCTTCATTCTCCTACACCATTTGAAGATCTGTTCCATTTCTTCACTTACTTGTGTTTATCCTAAAGCAAGGGGCCAGAATATCTTCTCACAGTTTTAAAAGATGCCTATGCTGCCTTTGTCCTGGCTTTGAAGTCTTAAAGCACAGACAGAGAGAGATCAAGAGGATGTGATGACAATTTAGCAAAAGCACAACGTAAGCAGTCAAAGACAATGCAATGGCAGTGGTGACCTTGGAACTCATATGCTCATTTAAGTTCATTATGGGTGTTTGTTATTAAGGCAAATGGCAAACTCACTGCTTACAAACAATTTTAACAGGATGAAGGGAATCTTCCAGCTGGTAGAATGGCAAAATAAAAAAAGTCTCACTATAACTTTTCATACAATATTTGGTCTAAAACTTTACAGAAGAGTGTTGAAATGGCAGCAGTCACTATAGTATATTCTTCTACCATGCTGCTGTCAGCAAAGGTACTCTAAAGCCTGAAAAACACTATCTCCTACAGACATGCCCAGAGACTTACATTTTTACCAGTAAAGAGAGAAACAAGATTAGAAATTACAATTCTCTCCAGGTGTTTAGATATCTCCTCTGAAAGCATTGTTTACATTTTTTACATCAGCATAAAGATTCCCTGAGATAATGTTCCTGAGACATTTTTAAATTAGATGGAAATCAGTAAGGACCTTTTTTTTCCATCATGACACTGTGGAATACGGAATTGCATACATTGCCTGGATATTATCTAGTGTCATCTTTTCCTGTAAGATTTAATTCAGCATGGAGGGCAAGAATGGAAGCTGCAGTCCTTTCACTTAACATATATGTCTCAGTATGAGATTTTAGAATATTGTATTTGTTAGAGAACATGTATTCCTTCATGCTTCCAATGTTTCTGCCACTAGATGTTCATAAAAAAAGATTATTTCAAAATAAGTGAAGAAGCATATTTGAACAATGCCTGACCAAGCTCCTCACTATTGAACACGGATGCAGCATGCACCCAAAGCATGAGAGTAGGGACAAGTGTGATACTTGAGTAAAAGCAGCCCAAGAGATACAAGGTTTCTCTAGCCTTTGCAGTTACCAGTTACAATTGAAGTCTGCACTTGATTTCCTTACTCGGAAAAGAAAGATAATTTGTGAATCAGTCCTTTTACGTGGCATTTCAGGAGTGATCCAGTAGTGAAGTGAAGGGATGTTAGAAATCATCATCTTGGAAAAAATCTGTCAGTCAGTTGGGTAGAAGATTTACAGAAAATTCATTCCAGCATTTTGGGTTTTTTAAGTCTTACACTATGTCTATGACATTTTCTATTTTTACTAGGAGGCTGATTTGTGACCAGGCTCTGACTCAGGCAGTGTTGGACTGCATGACATCCAGGATTCCCCAGTGCAGCTCACTGCTGAGCCAGCCACCAGATTACACGCCACATGGCCGCTCACTGTCCTCCAGCTTCTCCTGCAGTGACATCTAGACACTTTCCTCATTGTCACCATAGGTCACCACAATTTACACTTGCAACAAAATCACACTGTTGTACAAACACAGTGAATAATACCAAGTCTTTCTTCACTGACTGAATCATTGTCATTGTCTCCCAAAGGATTTAGGGTAAACTCTAAGCATATTTTGTGTAAATCCAGAGGAATTAGAGTAATGTCCTGTCCTACATTTTAGAGTATTTATTTCTGTCCTGGCAGACCACAAGAAATGAAAATTTTGAGACTATGATACAGCAGGAAATAGGAGAGCTATTTGAGAAGGTCTAGCTATAATTTCAGTCTCTCTTTCAGATGCTCTTGTTGACATCACATATTCTAAATGAGATCTGCCTTAATAGGTAGAAGAAATTTTTTTTCAAAGAAGACATTGAAAATAAAATTTGTACCCAAAAATCTATAAGGCATGCAGCATTGGTAATATTTGTCAAAATAGGCATGCTTTTTGTCATGATTGAATGATCTCCACCCCCAACCCTGATCTGCCTAAACATACAGTAGCCACATTTCAAATCCCACTTCTTACTTCTTCAGGTTCAAAAAAAATAACATCTAGTGTTTGTGTTCCACGTGTTGGGCATAATAGCACGAAGCTGACTCTGATACTTAGGTTTGCACAAAAGCTCTTATTCAATAAGTGCAGTGTTGTGCAAGGAAATGGAGAAATTTTTAATGATTAATGGCACTTGGCAAGGACTCTGTTTTAATTTGCTGGAGTTAAAATGCCCAGGTTTTGTTTCGGTCTAGAATTTAGGGAAATAATTAAGTTTCTTTCTATTCCACTTCTCTATCTCTACAAGGAATGCAATATTAAGTCCAAATTCCAGGCAAAATATTATGCCAGCAGAACTCAGCAGTGAGGTATGCTGGGAATATTTTTTAAAAAATAGTAAACTCACATTAAATGCAAGAAAATTTGCAGCCTTGGGGCTGTACGGTTCATAAATTTAAGTGAACTCAATGAGTAGTGTCAGTCAGAAAAAAAAGATTTGATTATTTTGTTGGGTTGCAAGAGTTGGGAAAGGTTAGGCAAAAACTCAGACTGAACATGCAACACTAACTTGATGTGAGCAAAACGTTACACTGACAGGAAACATATCTGGTGTTCTTTTTCTGACTAATTAGTCATCCCAACAATTTCTGTTCCATTAAATGTAAATCACGCCCCTCCTTTTCTCGTGTCCCTCCTACCTGTTCAGCGCTATCATGCTAGTGAGCACATAAGTATTTCCAAATAAAAAAGCATCTAAAAGAATTTTCAGATCAGCATTAGAAACCCATAGCATTATCCCAGGAAAATACTCAGAACACATCTAAACTATTCAGATGCTAAAAGTAAGACTGAGGAGAAGCTAAAAAAAAAAATTCAAAACAATGAATTCTGCAGGGTGCAGACAAACACAACAAAGACACTGCTGCTATACGAAAAGCTAAGTGACATTGCAGACAAACCTATATCAGGAAAATAACTCATTTCTTTCCATATGTAGACATACATGTAAAAGACAGAACTTACAAGTAGAGATATGCAGGTACACCACTATTATTGATTTTCAATAGAATCAGGTCACTTGAAATGAGCAGACAGGAAGGAAATAAATCAGTACATTTCATGATCAGTTAATCCTTAGTAAATTCATTAATTTTTAAAAAGGAGAAGAATTAAATCCAGGATTATAAATCTCAAATGGCAGTGGTGTTTCCTGAACAAACCAGTTATTGTTAGCACTTACCACACTGAGAGGCCATTAGAAAATATTTTTTTAAAAAATAGAAGGCAGCTTTTCAAGATGATTGAACAAGATCATTTCTAACACGGACAGAATGTTTCCCATATTTGTTCCAATAAGGTAACATCTTTTCTCTCGGCTGTTTCAAATTTACAAGGAGCAGGATGAAATTTTCTGCATACGTATAACATACTGGTATTTTGATGAGGTAATGGGAAATGTAAATTTACCCAAAAGACTGTTTGAAAATGAATGTCCCGTTCTCCACCTGTTTTCTTAATTAAACATTCATGTTGCACTTATTTGCTAAGTTTGCCCAAAGTGTAATAAACAATTGAAGAAGCCATAGAGTACCAGGCAACAAATACATTACTCAGCATGAAATGACAAGAAATTACTGGCCCAACTAGTGACACAGATTCCTTATTGTAAGGTAAAAAAACCAAAAGATCCCTAACGAAAATAAAATGCTCTGCACAGCCATAACATTATCTTTGAAGTCTTAGAATGTCTCCTGGGGAAACTGAAAATAATGCACTAAGCAAGTTACAGAGTAAGCCATTTACTTTGTGTGACTTTTTTTGGCTGTGTATTTCAAGGGTGTATTAGGAAAAAACAGTATTATCAGCTGTCCAGGGAGAGTTGTTTGAAAAAATTAGAAAAGATTGCATGGATTAGTTTAAACTAAGGGTTTTCCCACAAGATGTTGTTACTAGTGTGAGTAACGTCTTGGCTTATGCTTTTAGAGACAGGTGCCTATTTAGCCTGGCATAACACATTCACCATCATTGCTGTCCCTTATCCACTCTGCAGAATGAAAGGGAACTCTGAGGGACACTCTCCTGCGATGGGCTGAGTGCATCCAACATCCAGGAAAGTCTCTACGAGTTAAAAGCATCTGACTCTTCCCAAAGACACCCAGCACCTCACAGCATCAGGCTCCAAGGGAAAGTGTTAGAGATCCACTTAAAAAAATGAGGAAAGAAAGTTTACTTGAAAGGAAAGTGTGGTTGGAAGGTCCATAAGCTACAAATCACAGCAATTAAATTCAGTAGCGATGTCTTGTCCACTTAAAAGGAAATGTAAGAACGATAGTCTCTTGAACAGCAGTTTTGCTGCTGCGGTGGTAAAGTTTTAAATGCGTTTCACAGTCACCTTTTTAAAGATATTGCTGTGTGCATTAAAATCCATGAAATATACATCTCCAGTTCTCGCCCAGATCTGAATATATATAAGGTCTCTCTTTACGGTAACTCTTCTCTGGCCTGAGAACAGAGAATAGTAAATCAGCTGCCTCAGATTATATAAAATCTTTTATGAAGCCACTTGAGGGATATTTCCGTGGTTTGGAATTCAGCCACTAGTAAGGACAAACTAAATGAGGACAGAATTTGCCTCCTTAAATCACACAGGGAATCAGTACGAAATATTAGTATATCCTCAGACTGTCACCTTCACACTGTAAAAAGCCCTTTAATGCAGAAAGCTGCCAGTGTGGAATTTCTTGGTAACTGGATTTAAGAAGAATTATTCTTCTGATGAGCAAAAGCCAATCCTGTGTGCTGCTATGGATGGGTCTCCATTTATGATGGATCTGCAAGATGCAAGTGTCAAAGAACCTGCAGTGATGGCAGGCTGAACCCAAGGATATTTCTGCAACAAGCCAAACATAAACGCAACTTCAGGTTTGCTTCACAAGCTTTCTCCCCCCTCTAGTTTCTCTTTCAAGCTTTCTCTGCAGAAAGAGGTAGAGGGAGAAGAAAACAAGCAAAGCTCTGGGAGGTCCCTTTTGTTGCAATGAACTACCACTGCACTCTACTATTCTTGCCCAGAGTATAAGCATATTAATTGTGAAACATTTTCCTAAAAAGCACACTGTTTAGCAGACAAGTTGGGAAAAAAAAGGCTGCTTATGAGCTCACCTGCACTTATTTTACACCAGTATAATTTCACTGACTAGACAGGTAAGATTCACTTCAGAAGAAAATTTCTTTCTAGTTCTTGTTTTTTTTTCTAAAGGCCTATTTCTGTATAATTGTTTATATCACTTCATTTTAAGGAATCCATCGTAACAGCCTCTGAGTGCAGGTAATTAAATCCATATATCCATTTACTCTGCCTACACTAGGAAAGGAAAACTACCCATCCCACTGTCTAACTCAGCAGCAACAGCAAAGCATAGTAGCACCTTGAGTTGGAATGCAAAACTAAAAACATATCTGTAAATTATTCTGTTAACACAGATCATCCTTCTTGTAACTCAAGCAAAGAGCATACAAAGCAACTATGTAACACACGACGTAAATACGCTACATGTACATAATGACAATGAGACATCACTGGCATGGAAAGTATCTAAAGCCTGCTGAGAAAACTCAAAATGTTTCACTAGCCAGGCTTTGTAAAGGAAACAAGAACCCACACAGAAATTTTCCTTGGGGATAAATGACCAGCCATGGCTAACAGCATTCAGCTTCCCCACTGACCATCGCTTTTCCCCTGTCATGAAATGCTAGGAAAAGGAGAGGAGGGGAAGCATTCACGTTATCACGTAAGTGAATAGAAAATTGTAGGAAACTGTTTTAATTCTACATGATCCAACAGCTACATAAAGAGAACTGGGAAAACTGTATGTGCTCCACTGAATTTTTAGGCAATATTTTCTTCTTTATTTTAAAGAAGGTTAACTAGAATAAGATGAAAGAATAGATTCATGTCTGTTACTCTCTGCTCATTTTCTATATATACCTAAATGCTTCATGGAAGCCTGCTCATTTCAAACTGATGCGTATAAGCCAGATGCACAGTGAGCAGATTTTTCACTTGTTTTGGTTGATACGCCTGCCTAATACTTTGATGCAAATTGGGGACCATTTCAGATTTGTTAGAAAATTACTTTTTCTTTTCCTATGAATATATGTTTTGCACAAATAAGATTCCAAATTCTTTGAGTTGTAAAGTTCCTTGAGTGGTAACGCTCTGAGCTGACCCAAGCCCTCACAGTATTTTATGTTCTCTTTGTCTCAAAGCAGAAAGAATGTCCCTCTACACACAAGTCAAATAATTCATAAATCTCACAGAAAGTTGCATGTATTTGTTTTTGTATTTATTGGCATGAATCGATGCTGCAAAGGTTATCTGCACAGGATTTCTGAAAATCAGAAGGAAAGACAGTAACCCCTGTTATCCTTCTCCCAGAGGTGCCACACTCTATGTGCATCACCCATGAATGAACTGATTTTGCTGCACCGAATTTAAAAAATACATGAAATTGTAAGGATACGTATTTCTGTTATAAAAAATCCCTGGAAAACACACAGTTAATTTCAAAATGGGATCATTAATACATGACACTGACGTAATTTTCACTTGAATTTAAAAAAAAAGAATAAATAGGCAAGTGTAGTTATCCTACTGCTTGTTATGGTAAAACAATTGCTAGAACAGCTACAATGTTATTCCCCAAAACATCTCCAAATGTTTTCCCAACATGTATGACTTCTTTATGCACAAAAGTACTTAAGTACTTTCCCCACTTTTGAAGGTACGACCAATATTTTAACCTGAGCAACATACATTTAAGAAAATTCACCATCTCAGGGAGCAAAGCCCCGAAAACTTACTGTTAAAATATTTAAACCATTATACAGTTTACACATGTCAATTGCTTATGGATGAAACACAGAATCAATATATTGTGTATTGCCCAGGAAACATACCTCAGATTTAGTGTTAACTACTATACCACTACTAAAAATAGTCATTACTACAGAAAAGTGAATGAATAGTTGTCTTGGATTCCTATTTTGTGTGCAGTTTATTTAGTCAAGATAGAGAATGGTTTGATTCTACTTCATTACAAATCTACTATACAAAGTTGTTTATTCTAAATATTAAACTTGTTAAACAGCATGAGAAAAATAATAAATAAACCCACCAAAAAAAACCCCAGAAGTGACACAAATAATAAAAGCATGCCATTAAAAAACCCCAAACTATTGTACATTCAGGAAAACTAGTTTATGTGGAGATGGTCTACACATTTTTGAACAGCACCTGTTCAAAATGCAAAGGCATACAAGTACTCTATTTTTATCATATAATGACTTCATGCAATATTACTGTATCATTTCTTTCATTAGCAAACTCTATGCAACAGATTTAATGACAGCAATTACACACTCACATCCAGTTTTACTCCTAATTTAAGGGTCTACCAAAAAAACCACACAAAAAGTTTGGGGTTCTGTTCTTAAAATATAGAGAAATAAACTGTCCTGCCTTCTAGAAAAAGCCAACACACCAAAACTATAAAACCTAAGACTTTCAGTGCTACTGAGTAAAAGAATATTAATCCAAAAATTACAACAACATATTCCTTTCCTATTTATGGCAGACCTCCATTTGCACCCTTTTACTCTTGGGGGCTGGGAGGACAACACAGCAACAGAACTAAAGCGGATACAATAGATTGCTAGCAGTACTACATGAAGAGTGTTGCTGCAATATTTAAAAATATTTTAAAGCTGCAAGAGCTTCCAAACTCTACAAGATTACAGGCTGATTCTATCCACAAGCATAAGATTTTTCTACGAAGGACTCAGCCACATCTTCTTTTGCCATGAGTACTAACATCTATTCAAATATACTGGTCTGATAAGGTTTTCTTTCAAGAAAAAAGGGAGTTGGTTTAGCTCCAAAGCTGTGGTGAAGACAATGCTGAACTTCTCAGATTTATGATGTACCTTGTCCAAGCTGTATTTCTACAGAACATGCAGAAAGTCCTGCAATGAATGAGATTCCTCAATAACAGCTAATCTTACACTGTGGTGGAATAATAGGGCCAGCAGATTTCAGTTAATTGAGATCCCTAATCCTTGTGCTTGGAAAGAATATAGGTGCTCACAGGCCTTCCAGTGTGCAGGAATAGGAGCTCCAGCATCCTAGGCATGCCCGTCTTGTCCCTGATCCTCTGGAAATCACTCATCCATCTCCTTCAACTGATTTCAATTAAAAATTAAACGTCCTCATTATAGCACAGTCCTCTAAAGTGTCCAGGGAGGAAGAAATTGACCCCAAATTCCCTATTTAAGATATTGCGAGTTTTTCAAACACTGAAGCAATTTTCTCATTTTTTAAATGAACCTAACAACATTTTCTGATGACTTGGGTAGCTTTCAGAGCAGTCACTTCACAAAACCCTGTTTCCCATCAACACGCTTCACTCCCCAAACTTCTCATACAAACTCACCATCTCATTAAAATGTGGGTCTACATTAGAACTTGATCTTTAATTAACATTGGTGAACTCCATCACTAATAATGATTAAGAGCTGAATAACTTTATTTCCTTTGAAAAAGGCTATTTACACTTTTGGACAAAATTCTAAATGTCATCAACAAGTCATTTTCAGAAGCAATTTAGGTACTTAAAAAGCTGTATGTATTACTAGATCATATTTAAGATGTCTCTACAGAGCCATTTACTCAGCCTGACCTTGGTGCTGGGCAAGATTATGGAGTGATTCATCCTGAGTGCACTCACCGGGCATTTGAAGGACAACCAGTGGATAAGGCCCAGTCAGCATGGGTTCATGAAAGGCAGGTCCTGCTTGACCAACCTGTTCTCCTTCTATGACCAGGTGACCCACCTAGTGGATGAAGGAAAGGCTGTGGATGTCATCTACCTAGACTTTTGTAAGGCCTTTGACACTGTCCCCCACAGCATCCTCCTGGAGAAATGAGCTGCACATGATTTGGATGGGTGTACTCTTCGCTGGATAAAGAACTGGCTGAATGGCCGAGCGCAGAGAGTGGTGGTGAATGGAGTTAAATCCAGCTGGCTGCTGGTCACAAGTGGTGTTCCCCAGGGCTCAGTTTTGGGTCCGGTCTTGTTTAACATCTTTAGCAATGATCTGGATGAGGGGATTGAGAGCTCCCTCAGTAAATTTGCAGATCACACCAAGCTGGGCGAGGGTGCTGATCTGCTCGAGGGTAGGAAGGCTCTGCAGAGGGATCTGGACAGACTGGATCGATGCACTGAGGCCAGCTGTATGAGGTTCAAGAAGGCCAAGTGCCAGGTCCTGCACTTGGGTCACAACAACCCCATGCAACCCTACAGGCTTGAGCAAGAGTGGCTGGAAAGCTGCCCAGCTGAAAAGGATCTTGGGGTGTTGGTAGACAGCTGGCTGAACATGAGCCAGCAGTGTGCCCAGGTGGCCAAGAAGGCCAATGGCATCCTGGCTTGTATCAGGAATAGTGTGGCCAGCAGGAGTAGGGAGGTGATCGTGCCCCTGCACTCAGCACTGGTGAGGCCACACCTCGAGTACTGTGTTCATTTTTGGGCCCCTCACTACAAGAAGGACATTGAGGTGCTGGAGCATGTCCAGAGAAGAGCAACGAAACTGGTGAAGGATCTAGAGAACAAGTCTTCCAAGGAGCGATTGAGAGAGCTAGGGCTGTTTAGTCTGGAGAAGAGGAGGCTGAGGGGGGACCTTCTTGCTCTCTACAACTACCTGAAAGGAAGTTGTAGTGAGGCAGGTGTTGGTCTCTTCTCCCAAGTAACTAGTGACAGGATGAGGGGCAATGGCCTCAAGTTGCGCCAGGGGAGAAGGAGTGGTAAAGCATTAGGATAGGCTGCCCAGGGAGGTGGTTGAGTCACCATCACTGGAGGTGTTCAAAAAACGTGTAGATGTGGCACGTCAGGATATGGTTTAGTAGGCATGGTGCTGTTGGGTTGATGGTTGGACTTTATGATCT
>Ga0065711_1050478_pt1 | contig 10812 bp, 13 predicted proteins | sample Hoacrofraction12_FD_59098 | JGI IMG/M metagenome (GOLD analysis project Ga0065711, IMG submission 59098) | Hoatzin crop microbial communities from Cojedes, Venezuela - Epithelial fraction 12 v2 (version 2) | ecosystem: Host-associated > Birds > Digestive system > Esophagus > Crop | place... | reverse complement strand
GGTCACCACTAACCCTGACCAAGGGAAGACATCAGCACTGACCTCCCGGGGCAGCATCCCACTGATCCATCCCCAACAGCCCAAGCAGGACCAAGGGACCTTTCCCCAAAAGGTCTCGCGCATCACTCAAGCTCCTCTGGACACCATGTCCACCTTTCTCAGGGTACAAGACCAGCGAGGTGGGGGTAAGTGACCCACATACACATCTATTTTTATTTGTATAAAGCACACTGACATTTGCAGGAAGGACACCAGAACAAACCAAGAAAGATCACCAAAGTGCCCTTTCAAATAGCTGTTGCTGCCACCACGAAAGGAGAAAAACCTCCCGGTGTCCTGCAACCAAGTCATGCGATCTGGGAGCCCAGCAAAAGCAGCACTGGATCCTTAGCTCTTAGATCTACTCCAGTTACCCTGGCTTCAGTGGGACCAGGCTCAAATACTTCAGCTGAAGAGATGCCCAGCTTGAGCATCTTTTAAGGATGAAGATCAGCACTGGCTTTTGTCCCTCTCCTTCATCTCTTCCAGTTCAGCATCCCCCCCAGTCTGGAGCAGGTGCCCCCTCCCCTCTTCACATTAGTGGGCATTAAGAAGAGAGACCAACTTCATGGACAAAGGCACTTCCAGGAAAAAACCTGAGGCATTTCAAGCAAATACTTAAATAGTACCCTTCTTCCCACAGGTGAGCAAAGCTTTTCATTTTTTCCCTCTTTCCGAGGGACAAGGTTGAGCAGGAATGCCAAAGGAAATCCTTGATTTCCCATTAGGAAGCAACGAATTTGCTTCCACTAATGTAATAAATGTGATTGCCCCTGAACACCTCCGTCTGCCCCAAGCCCATCCAATCTCTACCAACCCAAGCAGCGCTACAGCAACAAACCCCTGAGGGCCTGCGAAGCATCAGCACCAGGAGCCGGCAGGGCTTGGGGTGCAGCTCAGAGATGTAGCACATCGGCACATCAGCTCTTCTCCTGCCTGGTCCCAGCTTACACGCACCATTCCCCGTGAGTAACTGGGATTAGACGGTACCACAGAGGCAGAGGTAGGTCAGCTCTGCAGCTACGTCACCCCACACCACTCGGGACACACAAGAAAAACTGCAGAACTAAAAAACTGAGTGGTGTCCTGAGAAGTAACCCAGCAATTGAAGGTGCAGCTAGGCTTTGGGGCTCAGGGTAGGCACCGGATTTACCCTCCTGGGGCTGGGGTGCTGGGATGCGGGCACAGGGCACGCTCGCCAGTGGGGCAGAGAAGGCTGGTGGACGGCGTGAAGGAACCAGGCTGAGGAGGACTGTTGTTTTGTCAGGGGAAGAAGAGTTGTGTGTTTTCCTGACTCTTCTCCCCCACAGATTCCCATGGAAAACCTCCACACTCCACAGAGCTCCCTTTCCAACCCCGAGGAGACAGCCTTTCTGGCAGCCCGGTGCTTTTGGCAAAGCAGCACTTGACACATCGTGGCTCCCCACGCTTGAAGCCACCAAAACACATCAGAGGGGAGAGGAAAGGAAAAGCCGGTGGATTTTTTTCCTTACTGAAAACCTTTTGACCACCTTCAGTCCCAGCCTCCCCAGGAGAGATGTCCCCCTCACACCACCCTGAGATGGGTGACTGAGGCCCAGGGAGAAGAGCCGGAGGGACAGGAGAAGCTGGAGCACTGGGGAGCAAAGGGACAGACCTGTCCCCAGGGAGGAGAGTGCAGCCAGCATGGGGTCACAGACCCCAAACAGCAGCAACTGGGAGGAGGACTTGGGGGAGGAGAAAACAAAAAGGGTAGAGCTAACGTGGAGAGATGTGGTGGACGGAGGCGAAGCAGGTGGAGAGGCGGGAAGACAAGCGGATTTGGGGAGCAGAGACCAACAGCCAGGCAGGCAGATGGAGATGAGCCATCATCTCAGACAGACACAATAAACCTCTACCTCACTCCTCCATCTCGCCCTCCCCAGCCCACACCTCCAGCATCAGCCATACCTTTCTGGATGCCTCCGTCCGCTGCACAGGAGAAGTCACCCGTGGCCAGCAGGAAGCACGTGGAGGATTTCTTGTTCTTATCCCGGGTGCTGGAGCGCCGCATGGGCCGCTTCTCCTCATCAGTCGGAGACAGCGGCTGCTCCTCATCTGACAGCACCACGTTGGCCTCACCATTCTGCTTAGAATCTGCAAGAAGGTGGCGGAGACCCATCAGCAGTCAATAAACCCACAGGATGAGGTGCTTGGGGTGGCCAGAAGAGTTTGCTTAGACCATGCAAGGAAGCAGAAGGCCAGATTGAAGATGACCCAGAGCAACACCCACAAATTCAGGTACTGTCCCCAGCCTGGACATGCTAACTCAGAGTGACCAGGGGAGCAGGACCATGCCAGATTTTAACTCCAAGCAACAAAGAGAAGCTCTTGCTGCTGCTGAGGTTTATCTACCCTGCATGAAGCCAAGCGGGGTTTACCAGGGAAGAAACACCCCTGGGCTTTGGGTTCCGCCCATCTAATTGGTGGGAATTAGCTCTGCAAAATTCACACCGCTGGGATCCAGACTGCTCAGGTTAGTGGTGAAGTGCTAATTGATGTCATCTGACCCTGTGGTTCGTTAGCTGAGAGGATGCTCTGCCAGCTGAGGGTCTGGCCTGAGCTCCTGGATTGGTGTTGGGGTGAAGGGATGGGGATGACCTGCTGCTTCTCCAGAGCAGGACAGCTACTCGGCTCCCACTGCCAGGGCTCCTGGGGCAGACGGGATGCACGGGCACATGGAAAAGGGAGATTTATCCAGGAGAACACCTATGTGGGGCCTTTGGAGCTCCCTGTGTTCCCATGGGTGAAGGACCCTCGCTGGTAAACACATGTGGCCAGATGTGCGGCTGCTCAGGGCTAGCCTCAGCGAATGCCATGTTGGTGCAGGACACAACCCCACCATGGTCCCTCCTGTTTCCGCACCGCAGCGCCGGCTGCTCTGGAGGTGCTGCTGGCAGCAAACCAAGACAAATCAGGCAAAGCAGCTTCAGTGGCCAGCAACGATACCATGGCAGGGCTCTCGCAGCCCCCCAAGCTCAGCCCAAGCGATGCTGCCCACCAATGACTGCCTGCAGCTGGGGCCAGGCCCTCTCCCCACCTGAAGGAAAGACCGGCCAAACCCCAAGCTTCAGCTCATGGCACGAGACCAAATAACAAATGTGCAGGGACTGATACTGCTCCTGCCTGAGGACAGGATTTGGAGCAGCGTTGGCCTTGCCATACAGGGATGCTACATCTACTAGAAGATGAATGGGGAGGTGGGATCAAGCACCACGGAATATCCATGGATTTATCCATTTTGGTGAAGCTTGCCCTGATTTATGGTGGAAGGAAGCAAAAGAAAATCTACCCCAAGAGCATTGCCAGGCTAAGATGGGAATCGGGAGTCTTACCTCTGTCAGGGTGAGGAAGAGGTGGGCTAGGTAGGGACGCCTTGAATCACACCACAGTGACTTGATCTATGCCATCAGGATCCCTCTCCTGCTTGGAGGGGGATCTTGATCTGCAGCGTCCTGGTCCACCAATACAGCACCCAACACCCAGACACCCAAGGGACCCAGCCCTTTCTGCAGCAAGATCTCACCACCCCAAGGGACACATCCTGCGGCAGGGCAGTCCCCAGGGACTCTGGGACACAAGGGACCCAGAACGCTGCCCTGGAAGCTTCTGCAGGTCTCCCCCTCCCTCTGCCCCACCTTTGGGGTCTCACCTGACCGTTTCCGCTCAGTTGCCCCCTCCTCTACCGCCAAGGGGCAAGTGTCGCTCTGGGTGCTGTTGCGGGGGGAGTTTTCCTCGGATTTGCAGTAGGTAGGGGAGTCCAGCGGGGCCGGACGGGGTATATGCTTTTTCTTCTTCTTTGGCAGCTTCTGCTTAGCCATGGCCAACGAATAGTACATCCCAAAGTTATTGACAATGACGGGCACGGGCATGGCGATGGTGAGCACCCCAGCCAATGCGCAGAGAGCCCCCACCACCATGCCTGACCAGGTCTTGGGGTACATGTCGCCGTAGCCCAGGGTTGTCATTGTGACCACGGCCCACCAGAACCCAATGGGGATGTTCTTAAAGTGAGTGTGTTCGCTCCCACGGGGGTCGGATGTCTTGGCTCCGATCCGCTCAGCATAGTAGATCATAGTGGCAAAAATCAAGACCCCCAAGGCGAGGAAGATGATGAGGAGCAGGAATTCATTGGTGCTGGCCCGGAGTGTGTGGCCCAGCACCCGGAGACCCACAAAGTGCCGTGTCAGCTTGAAGATCCGGAGGATCCGGACAAAACGAACCACCCGTAGGAAGCCTAGTACGTCCCGGGCAGCTTTGGAGGACAGGCCACTGAGACCTACCTCCAGGTAGAAGGGCAAGATGGCCACAAAGTCAATGATGTTGAGCAGGTTTTTAACGAAGAGAAGCTTATCTGGACAGCAGATGATGCGAACCAGGAACTCCAGGGTGAACCACAGGACACAGACCCCTTCGATGTAGGTGAGGATGGGCTCCGTCTCCACTTTATGCGTCAGCAGGATTGTTGTGGTGTTGCCAACCACGAGGGTCTCCGTCACATTGACGTCGATGTTGAAGGCTTCATGTGTCTCCAGGCAGAAGGTTGTGATGGAGACCAGGATGAAGAAAAGCGAGGCAAAAGCTACTACCTGAAAAAGTAGAAATTACCCAGGCCATTAGCTGAGTTGGGTCAACTGCTGGAGGAGAGCAGCAGTTTGATGAACCACTGTGACAACTTTGGGGCAGCCTGATGCACACTTTTGGTGTCACCTGCCTTTGGTACATCTCTTCTAATCACTGATAGTCAATAGCAATAGCAGGGATGGGAGAAGCCCTCATTCAACAAAAATGAATGCAACAGGCTCAAAACACCGCAGGACCTATGCTGCTGCCCTCCAAGCCCCCAAGACCGAGGATGGAGAATGGGAAGGCCTTGCCGGACCAGTCCCATGAGCTGACAGCAAACCTCAGTGTCTGGAGCTGTCAGCCCAGGACCTTTCTCCAAGTGCTACGATATGTACAGGGGAAGGTGTGCTGGGCTCCAGCTGTGGCTGCAGATGTTGCAGAGATGACAGTGACATAGAGTGATAGAATGGTTTGGGTTGGAAGGGACCTTAAAGATCACCTCATTCCAACCTCTCTGCCATGGGCGGGCACACCTTCCACCACACCAGGTTGCTCAAAGCCCCGTCCAACCTGGCCTTGAACACTTCCAAGGAGAAGGCAGCCACAGCTTCTCTGGGCAACCTGTTCCAGGGCCTCACCACCCTCAGAGTCAAGAATTTCTTGCTTGTAGCTAATCTAAAACCACCCTCTTTCAGTTTAAAGCTGTTCGCCCTTGTCCTGTCACTACATGCCCTTGTAAAAAGTCCCTCTCCAGGAATTCTTTCGTTCTCCAGGGATGAAGAGAGACCTGTAACAGCCTGGCTTTGGAGCAAGCCTCCACTGGGAACACACATGAAAAGGGACCTTTGAGAGGATTAATTCAAAGACCTTTCCCCCCATTCGTCTCCAACCCCCCAGATGAGATGTTTCGCACCACTCACGACTGTGAGGTTTGGGGTCTGGATGTATCAGAGCTGTCCTTTTGCCCCCTCCCTGCTCCCTAAGGGTCAGTGCTGGACGATGTGCTTGTGAACAATCCCAAGACTGCGAGGGCAGGACAAGGAGAAGAGGAGCAGCCAGAGCTCAGCATCCTGGTGACACCCAGATGCTCCCATTTCTCCCCTCTGCCCGACCGGGGAGAGCTTCGTCCCCTCCACGCCGCCTCCTGCCCGCTGCCGCTTCGCCTCGGGTGTGAGCGAGGAAGGGCCGGCAGCACGCGGTGGAAATCGCAGGCTGTGTCAGCAAGAAAACACTTTGTGGTCCCCGCCATCCATCCTGCTCAGCCCTCCTCCCCGACACGATGAGCTCATGATGAGTTCATTACCCAGAGCATCTGTTTCCAAGAGCCCTCTGGAAAAAAAAAAAAAGCCTCAGAGCAGAAAAGCTCTTCTTCTATCTTCTCTGGGAGCATATCCTGCTACAGCATCCTCTGCTGCTAACAGCCCCTGTCCGCACCCAGCAGGATGCGACCTTTTGGTGTTGAACCCACCCGACCGGCTGCGTTCAGCCGGCAGCCACGCTGTGAACCTGCTCGAGGCGGCAGCCCGGGTCCTGGGCTGGAGTGAATCAGCAGCAGAGACAGCCTGAGTCACGCTGGAGAAAAACCCGGCCCCTGAGCCTGCTGAGAGCATCCCTGAGGGGTGACCCCAAGGGCAGACCTGTGGGGGTCCAGCACAGAGAGCATCAGCCCTCCAAAAGTTAGGCGTGAAGTTTAAGCCAGGCTTTAACTGATGCAGAAACCTCTGGAAGACGGTTCTTCCCCCCAGCCCCGGTAAGAGACCTGCTCGGGGACGGGCTGAGACGCTCCACACACCTCACACCAGACCACTCTGGACCCCGCGCCGTGACGCTGCTCTGCTGGTGGCAGCTCTGAAGGCAGCCCTCGCCCAGCAGCTGGGCGCAGTCCCAGCAGCAAACCCAGCAAAAAAATGGGATCTCGAAGCAAGGCCAGCTTAACCAGACAAGTGTGTCTACACAGGGGTGGCACAGCCAAAATAATCCGCTTTTCAGCGGAGCGCTGAGTAACGCTCCTGAGTTTTGCCATATGGGGAATCTCAGGAAATCGCGAAGAGTAAAAACTTAGACTCGAAGCAAAGTCAGAAGAAAATAATTACCAAGGAGGAGAGCGGGGCGCTGAGCGCTCCAGCACCGAAGCAGCCCCGCTGTGTGAGCCGTGTAGGTGAGATCTGATTTAGCCCCAGGAGCAAAAGCAACCTCTAAAAATAGGAGAGTCGGGTTCACAGCCGGTGCCAACCATCGTGTCCCCCCCCCCAAAGTCAATAGAGCTGCTCCAGTTTTGTGACAGCTGAAGATCTGACCTGAGACATCTTATCTCAGCTTCGGCCTCTGCTCCAAGCTCCAGTTTTTTTCCAAAACTGCCTTAAAAATAAAACAAAATCTAGGTATACGCCCAGTGGCCACCAATATGGCTCTAACAGCCTGACCAAAGAAGTCTTCCAGAACCTGCCGCTGATCTCCACGATCTCACCATGCGCTCAGCAGCTTGGGATGGTCCCAAAAAAAGCGTTCCCAAAACACCATGACCCTACAGGGGGTCACAAGCCTGGAAGTCCCACTGGAAGTGGGGTCAGGACCCCACAGAAGTCGGGCTGCAAAGAGATAAATAATGAAGAGCTACAGGTGAGCAGAGTTTGGAAGTAGAGGTCAAATCCCAACCAGTTTCCCATGGGGAGTAACAAGAGTTTCACTCTCCAGCAGGGACAGCAGCTACACTAGGGAGAAAATTTTCACTGAGACTGGACTAGGCGCAGGAGCCAAGATCCCGTGGGCATCGATGCCATAAGGCAAAGCAGCTAAAAACCTTGGGGAAGGAATTTCTAACCGCATGCTCACGCTGTAGCCAACTCAGGAGGTGCTGGAAGGAAGGAAAGCTGGGAATAGCCAGGAGCCAACAGAGTCAGGGCCCGAGGGGCTGCTCCACGGGCGAGGAGGAGCAAGGACCGGAGAAATTCAGCCCCCGAGACTCTTCGTCAGTGCTGTCGCACGAGCGAGGAGAGGTTTTACGCACACAACCCGGGACCGCTCTCCTTCCCGCTGCTGCCAAGGTTTGGCAAGACGCACCGGAGCAGCCCCTGGGCAGACGCTGCAGCCGGCAGCACCCCTTTGGCTCTGAAAAGGAAGGGGGAGACTCCAAAACCGGGCGGGGTATGAAAGAAATTTCACTTCAGCCACCCCAAAACGCCACGGCAGCACCATGAATGTTGCACCTGCAGAGATGCTCATGAGTCCCAGAGCATCCTAGCACTGGACTGTGACTCCGAACCAGTAATGGTTCCCTGCATTAACTGGATGTGCTGGGCAGGTTGCTCTCGCTTAGATTGGTTGCACTGCCCCGTGCCTCAGTTTCCCCCTCTGCCAAAGCAGCTGTCCCAAGCTGCTGCAGAACCACAGTGTTATTTTAGAGGGGAAAACAGGACCCAGAAGAGCCTGTGAGCATTACCGCTGGAAGGTGACGGTCCCCGCGGCGCTGCTAAGCCGAACCTTTATCTCAGAGCAGTAAGAAGGAAGCGGGGAGCTCCCAGTGCAGACTGGTCCCACTCCAGCCCCAGTCAGGGCTCAGATCGTGGCCACCTCTGCTCCCTCCGACACACTCCTCCTGCTTCTGTTCAGCGAACGCCTTTCTGCGAGCAGCTCAGCACACGGGAAAAACAGAACCAAACGCGAACGTGAAAAACCTGAGCTGAATTACCCTGCTCGGGTTTATTTTTCAGTCTGGAGCTCTGCACCACTCGGAGCATCTCTCCGAGGCAACGAGCCCTCAGAGATGGGCAAAGGACCGGGCATCCCTTTTAAAAGGAGGGAAGCTCTTGCTGCCCAAGCACCCTCTGCACGTGTCGCTCTGACGTTAGCTGCAAAAACACCGCCTTGCCAAACTGACCCCCTGCCCCGCGCGCTGCCGGTGGGTGTCAAATGCCTGCAGGATTTCTTACCACTGATGCCTTTTTTACACCTCTAAATTCATCCAGAATTCATTTAGAGCTCAAATGCCTGTATCTGTGTGTGTGTGCGGCAGATCTGTAAGCTGGGCGTGATGGGGGGACACGCGCGGGGACAAGACAGAATGGGTATGGACCGGTGTGGGGGGTGTCTGGGGGTCGGTGGGCAGCGCTTTGGGGGTGATCGAAGAGTAGCTGGGAGAGGAGACATGCGCAGAACAGTGCCCGAGATGGGCCAGGAGCCCAAAGATGCGCCCGGTTATGGGGGGCACGTCCCGGGCACAGCCGTATCTGTGGGTAGGGATCATCTGCGCGTGCAAGGGGGGTCGTGGGGGGATGTCAGCACACATATGTGCTCACATGTGTGTGTACATGGCGTATCGGGTCCCAGGGACGCGCGTGGATGAAGGGAGTTGGGGGGGGGGGGTTTGTGTGTCAACCGCAGCTGAGAGCCTGCGCTCGCACGTGCTGATGGGGACCGTATGCTGCGCGTGGGCAGCATCGACGCGGCGACGGTGGGGGACAGGGCTGCGGGGACGAGGGTGCGTGCGGGGCGCGGGGAGGGCTGCTGGCGCGGACACACGGGGCGGCCTTTGGGGCTGCTGCTGCTGCAGAAGAGGAGCACGAGCTCCTTGGGGACAGCGACGGGGATCCTGCTTGCTTCAGGACCTGATTTGGGTGCCAGCGGGCACCAGCCCTGTCCCCCCACGCCACGCCTGGGCCACTAAACGTGGGTTTTGGCGTGGGCACGCACACAACCCACTGAGAGGAACCCAAGCAATCCTGCCTGTCCTAGAGCATCCTGAAACTCTGCCAGGACTCAGCCCGGCCAAGGACTCTCCCTGACAGTCCCTCATCTCCGTGTGCCCAGGAGGTGCCCAGGCAGCACCCAAAAGAGTGAAGGGAGCAGGGAGCTGAGCTCACCCCCAGTTTCAGCCCAGCATCCCCAGATGCGATGCATTGGGAGGGGATGGGGAGATGATGGAAGAGACTTCCCGTAGAATGGGAGATGGCCAACGTGTCCCATGGTAGGACGGAGATGGCTATGGCGGGGCCCGCGTAACCCTCTAAGAGAGTCCATCGCACCCACGGGGATGGGGACATGACGACACAACCCCAGCATGGCCCCATCCCACCTCCCCGCCAGCGCATTTCAGGAGCTTACCCTTGCTGCCTTGGACGAGTAGGGATCCTCAAAGAGCGCCCACATCCTGGGCTGCCAATTCCGACAGCAGCCACCCCCTCCAGCAGACCCTGCCGCTCCCGCCGGCCTGTCATCCATGCCCAGGCGTTGAAGGGCCATCTCCCTACCCCCTTCCTCTTCAGGCTCCTCTCCACCGGCCCCTCCACCGGGCTCAGGACTCTCGAAGATGTCCAGGGCCTCTTCGGCATCGCGATGCTGGCGGTAGGTCATCCAGCAACAGGGCTCCACGTCCGTCTCGTCGATGCCCCAGTAGGTCAGCTCCTCCTCGAAGAGGGGCCCGCAGATGTCTGCGGGGCAGTGCAGCTTGCCGGTGCGGTAGTAGTTGAGCACGTAGGAGAAGATCCCGGGGTGACGGTCGAAGAAGAACTCGTTGCTTTTACCGTCAAAGTCAAAGTTGCTCTGGGCATCGGGGTCGGCGAGCCAGGCCAGGCGGGTGCCCGGCAAAGTCCGTAGGGTGCTTTTGTAGGTCTCATGCCGGGTACCACCTACGTTGATGGTGATCTTGTCCGACTCTTCCCCTTTGCCCATCTCTTCCTTCAGGCATGTTTTGGAGGGTGGTTTGTTCCCAGACTTGCGTCCACGGTAGGAGGAGACACACACGGAGCTGATCATAGATTTCGGTGGATGGGAGATGCACGCTACGCGCACCCTTCCTCCGGGCGAGGAGCTGGGGGTCGGCGGAGGCGGGAGAGGGGGGCACAGATGGGACTGGGGAGGGGAAAAGGGGGGGCTCAGGCTTGGCTCTGGCCTCAGGGGGAGCAGGCTGGAGCCGAGCCGGACACTGCCGGCTGCGGGGGGACGGCAGGGGAGCCTGCAACCTCCACCCCCTCCAAAACCACCCCCCGAAATAAAACCGCCCTAAAAAGGGAGCCAGCCCAGCCCTGCCGGGCAGCAACAAGTGCAGGCAGGGCGGGGGGGGCAGCCCTGGAGGGATGCGGGCCCGGCTGGGGAGGAGGAGGATGCTGCCGGGGTGGGGGGGGCGCGAGCCCTGAGCCCCGCCGGGCTGCGTGTGTCCCCCCCGCCACGGTACCCGCAGCGCCAAGCGCGGGG
>Ga0065711_1050477_pt1 | contig 10812 bp, 3 predicted proteins | sample Hoacrofraction12_FD_59098 | JGI IMG/M metagenome (GOLD analysis project Ga0065711, IMG submission 59098) | Hoatzin crop microbial communities from Cojedes, Venezuela - Epithelial fraction 12 v2 (version 2) | ecosystem: Host-associated > Birds > Digestive system > Esophagus > Crop | place... | reverse complement strand
AAAAAAAAAAAAAAAAAAAAAAAAAAAGAAAGCATTCTAGGATACACTTCGAAATCACAAGTCACTAAGTTCAACCCCAGGCTCCATGAGTATCTGCATCATGTTATTCAGCTCAAAGTGAACACATGTTCTGCCTTTACGGCTTCTGTTTGAAGGCAAATGCAGACTCTCACACTCAGGCTGTTAGAAATCCTTTCACAGAATTCCAGCAGACAGATTTTTGCGGTCAGATCAGGCATTTACTTTTTGTGTCACCATTTCTGCGTATTTAGAGTAAACAACTCTTTTCTCTTTCTCTTTCCTTCTGTTTTGAATGACCTTGGAGACAGCAATTGTGACCCCTATAGCCTATTTTAAACAACTTCTTTCAATAGGAACAGGATGGTGGAGGAAGGATTGTACCATCAGTTCAGCAACTTCAGTGCTGACCACAGATGGCCAGAGATGTGTGCAATACTCCAGGGAACATCCCATCAGTAATTTGTACTCTAGCATGTTTAATTAACAACACATGTGGGAGAAGTGTTGAACAAAGTCTAAAGAGATACCACTTGGGGAAGAAGACTTCGTAATCTCAATCTATACAAAAAGCACCAGAACACAAAATAGAAGTACCTCATTTTATTCGATCACAGGCAAGAAATTGGTTTGTGATTAAAAAACTCTATCTGGTGCATTCATAGGAAGTTCCACAGTTAATCACATTTTTGCAATGCCTGTCTAGAAGTAATGTTTTTTCTGTAAAGATACATCAGTTGAAGGGTTTGTGTCATACTGACCTTTTTTGTATTTATGACTGAATGTTAGAAAAATGAAAGTTTAAAGTATTCTGCCTTTACATTAACAGAGAACTCCAGTAACAGAGACATCACAAGCAAAGGAGCTCGCCAGACTTTCAAGTAGCTAAAATGTAAGGCAGACAAAAACTACAAGGCTCAAATGAAGTTCCCCCCACAGATATGAAATTTCCAAGTGAGGTTTAAAGATGTTCCACAAGACACTTTCTGAACATGCTGACTATATGATTATTGCACCTTAATTGGGTAGAATGATGTCATGTTCCTGACTTAAGGCTTTTTACAGGAATCCAAGCAGTTAAAAAAAATCTAATGAGGACTGGAGATAACACATTGCAAATATCCTGGCTATAATTCCTGACAACATTATGCTGAATAGAATACCTCAGTGACCTGGATGGTTACGACAAAATGAAACTTCTTCCGGGTTGATTATTAAGCACATTCATACACATGGCAGTTTTGAACACAATGGAAGAAATGCAAAATGTGTTGGTTAACTTGTCTTTTGGGTGCTGTTTGCTTGCAGCCAAGGACTAACAGCAACAGCAAGAGCAAAAGGAATTCCACTCCTCGTTGTCACTAGGCCAACATCAAAACTAACAGCTTTCTGCTTAAACCACAGTAAATTCATTGAGATGGAGGTGTTCGTTTAGATTCAACTTGCATTTGTGTCAAAATATTTCACACTAATTTGACAGCAGCATAATTACTACGGCCTCAGCCCCCTGCCAACAACCATACCTGCAGCTTCCACACGAAACCCAGCAGGGCTCTGGTTAACACCAGAGCAGACTGCTTTAATGACAGCGGTGGCATTCGGCTCCTCCTGTGATGTGCTCAACACCTTGCATGCCTGAGCTGGACAGTCAAACTGTATCCCTACAGATTTATGCTTGTTTTTTTTAACCAGAGTTTCAGACACTTTTCAGGCCAGCACCCACATCTCAACCTTTGCAAATGTAACCTCAGAAGAATCACCAGTGGGGAAGCAGTTGCAGGAATGTGAATGGCAAACAGAAGTGGTTTTCTGAGACTGTGACTTGTTTTTGCAAGGCATGTGCAAACAAACTGGTGAGGCAACGCACTTGGTGCCAGAAGAGAGTCTGAGCCTATTTAACCTCACAACACAGGCAGACGAGTTCTGACTGAGCCCAGTTCAGACTGAAACCAGCAGGGAGGCACAGATGCTCTACACACACTAACACAGCCCATGCACGTGCATACTCTCAGATGTGCTTCCCTCCTGAAGTTTCAGGAGCAGGGAAAGGAGTACACTACACTGTGCTCACGACGCACCCGTTTCCTAGAATTTCATGGGATTTTTAAGGGATCATCTATTTAGAATCACAGTGTAACAGCATTTCAAGCCAAAAAGTTTCCTGTGTTTCAGTTATCAGGTAATAATGCTAGGAAACGTCATTTTAATTTAACCTAAAGAAGTATTTCCCAAAGAAAAGTCACCTAGTACTTCACATGAGAAATAAAACATCATTTTGCTTGGAAATACAGTAATAGTATTTATCAGAAAAGAAATTCTAGCAATTCAAGAGACTTTCTACATATATGCCATAGCAGAAGCCTGAATGTTTATGAGATACTCGTGGGAACATTTCTTACTTTTTCTTACCTGGTCCTTAAGGGCAAGTTTAGCTTTAGGCTTTCAACAAAACTGTTGATTATTCAGCACTTCACTACGGAAACACTCTCACTGATGGGCACAAGCATCCACCGTATGTAATAATGCTTCAGAGTGTTAATCCATATGGAAAAGTGCTTAGCTGAATTCAAATGGGCTGAAAAATAGAGGCATATTGCACAAGTAACTAAATCTTCAAGGAATTTTAAGCTGAATTTTTGCTCCAGCTGATACCACTCTTCTGAAAAAAGCATGTGAGCTACCTATTTGTACCTTAAACACCTTGGTCAAACATCTGCCAGCAGAAACCATGTATCTTAGACACTTAATAAAAATAAGTACTTTCACTTCTCTTACTTGATTGTCTGAGAATTCTCTATAATGGCCTGGGATATTCCTGAACCAGTTTGTTTATTCCCACTCACAAACTACAACGCGGCACCCTCATCTATGCTGATGCAACTATTTGCAGGCCATCAGTAAAACAGTCTTAATGAAAGGAGGATGAATAGTCTCACCTAGACAGTGAATATTGATGCAGCCACATGAAGAGCCACTGGGTTCCACAGCACCTCTGCTACCTGAACAGCTATAGTGATAGAAGTATTTACAAAACACAGAGCTTCAAAAACACAAAAGATTTAGGATCAGCAATAAAAGCTGTTCCTCCTCTTATTTCCCTTATGTAAGTTTGTGAATGTTACACAACTAAGTACATTTAGGTGGAGAACAGGTGACAGATACATGATAGACAGTATGGATTTAGACAAAAACTGACTGTTACAGATATGCAACTATGTATTAGTACTAATGCTGAAGGAATTACGGCAGCTTCAGAAAAATCATTCCAAACTCAGTTTTAGCTTCTTGAGAAAATGATAGCATGAAATATTCAATATAAACTTACACTGAACGTGAGAAGGTGCTACAGGGCCAAATGGTATGAATATCTGCTGACAGTTAAGTAGCTTTGGTGTTTCTCTCAGAAACAACCAATCTCCCCAGCCCTGCCAGAGACAATGTGCATTTCTGAAATCTCACACATTCAGAGCTACCACAGCCATATGCTTCTTCTGAGGCAAGCACAAACACACGTGCTTGTTGAGGCTGCCAAGCACCCACACCATAAACAGGATTATCTCCTTGGCTTAAAGCACAAGAAGTGCTACTGCAAAAGTGCACAAACTGCTTTCAGAAAAACAGTATCTGTGTACATGTCATTACTCGATAGAGAGTGATTAAACCAAGAAATCAGCACTGATATAGAGGAGAGCCTGTCATTCCCAAGATTGAATTGATTATTAAAGATAAAATCACACCAGTGTTGTCACCCTGCCATACTGCTACTTCCAGGCCGTTGCCCTTGCAAGATGTGATGTTAGTGCAAACTGGTGCTGTTTGTTGCTGTATGTTCTTTCTTCCAGTACTATCAACAGCAAGGTTTTTACCAAAACGTAATTTAATAGCGTTTAATTTCTGCTAGCCTTTCCTCACAACTCCTTCACTCTTCATCTCTTCCTTCACCTATAACAGCAGACTGTGGATTATCATTTTTCCATTTGGGGGTTGATGAGGATTTTCATGGACAGCAGACCAGCTTCAACAGACCCCCTTTTTCATCCTCCCTTCCTCTGCTGCTCACAATCACCCATGTGCCAGTGCAACTGAGAGGGCAACACTGCTGTTTGTGCAGTTGCACACACCAGAGAAAATGATCCAGGCTAAAACATAACGCAGGGCAAAAAAAAGCTGTTTTGACCCAGATCAAACCACACATCCAGTTTACCATAAAGGCAAAGCCAGTATGAAGCAGAGAGACAGAAGTGGCTTAAATGCCATCTATTACAGAAAGAATTGCAAAACTGTTCAAATCTGATCACTGAAATGTACCAGCAGAGACAGTGAGTTGGGGCAGGGACACGTGACTTGGGCTGGGATTCCTGAAATCAGTTTTGTTGCCAAAAGTCCGTATCAGGTGAAACGAAACATGCAGATTATCAGGGACCTGGCTTGACACTGTGCTTGGGATTCCCATCTTTTGCATCCTAATCTGGGCACCTGACTTCAAGCTCTTTGGCTACTGGAGAAAGGAGTTCGTCCTTTTAACCCTCCATAGCCAATTCCTGAGACTGCTGAAAACAACCCCTGTTCTTTTCCTTCTTCCTTTCTTCTGCTTTTAAACATTCCCCTCAACTCCTCATGAAAAAAGAGTCCAACAGAAAACATTTCCGCAAAGCCAGAGTCAACAGCAGTCCACTAGGTTGCAGCTAACGCACACTACTACAAGAAGCATTGATATTATCTAGCTTAAACTGAATATCCTAAGTGAATGCCCATCAGTGCAGCACTGTCTGAAAGGATCTCTTCACAGCTATGCAACATAAATATTTAAAACTACTTCATTCTCTAAGAAAACTTCAGATTCTGCTGAAAAACATGTGTTTAACCAGAGAATATACAACTGCACTATTCACTTGTGACTTACACATTTCATACTCCAAGTTCTTTAAACATTCACTTTAGTCTCACTGTCTACTTTTAATTATGAGATCACCAGTTTAATTATGAGGTCACTAACCTCTGAGTTTATTGCTGCTAAGCTGTTTGTGTTTTAACAGAAATTCTTAAAATAGTTTAAAATTCAATGCAGTGGTACTTTTTTTTTTTAATTTTAACTTATGCATTCACTGAAAGCAATAATGAAGAATTGCTGGTTGGCTAAGTGAAACAGTATGCAGACATCACTCATTCCTCTTCTTGGGAAGGTTGCCAAATGAAAACATATGACGGGAGTATGGCTGAAGGTGCTGCGTGGGGTGACAGACTGCAGTGCTAAAACAATAGCTGACTCTGCACATTCGAACTCTAACTTCTAGCTTTTCCCCTGGATAAAATAAAAACACATTTATTAAAGTATCTGTATATTCTGGTTCCAGAAGATCTGTGGCTGACAAAAGGATTCCCAAGTCTTTAGCACTCCTCTTCCTTTGTTGGCACAGGACAAGAGTTTGTTTTTCATTTGCGGAAAAGCATATTCAGTCAAGTTAAACAGTTTGTGAATCAACACCTAAGCCTGTGGCCTTAGAGATTTATTTTCCATTTCCCCAACTTTGAAATCCCAGCTGTGCCTAAGAAAATTGCTTCACGCAAAGAATAGGAAAATAATGAAAACAAACATAAAAGTGCAGTGCTGTCAAGAGCCTACATCCACAAAAACAGAGATGGAGTGGAAGAAAGATAGCTTCCAACCCTAGAGCACCCAATTCAGTGAAAAAAGTGTCCAGACTCCACTGAAATCTCTGATGGGAGTGGGAGGAGAGGCTGGTACAGCCCTGTGGAATTCCTCTTTAATGTGGCTTTGCTGGTAGATGGCTTACTCGCAGTAGGGTGGGGGGAAACAGTTTAAAGACTAGCATAGCCTGCAGGGCAGCACAGCCTGCATTTCAAGATGACAAATTATCTCCATCATTTATTAGGGAAAGTTTCAGTAAGGAGCATATATAGTTTTTATTTATTCCTACTCCAGTAGTGCTTAAGGACCTTCCATTGGGTCCTTACATGACTGAACTCTGTGCTGTATAAAGAACAACACAGAAGTTATTTGCCTCTTCGGCAAAAGAACAGAGGTATGTCAGGCTGATGTGACAGCAGACACATGATGGATGGCTTTCGTGGCTTAGCAGCTTCATGGTATTAGTGGAGGAAACAGAAAACACCCTTGACACACCTCCCCACCCCCTCATTCAATCACACTGGGATGGCAAAGACCACCAGTTTACCAGTTTACAAATGAAGAGGGCACGCTCTGCTTCAGGTCATTCCCCTGGAGGTCAGTGCCCTCAGACTCAGGCCCCATGAGCCCTTCTTGACTCTGCCTTCCTCTTCGAGCCACTCTCCTTCTCCTAGTACATGTGCCAAGGAGCCTTCTGCTCCATTGACCAGCTTCTTCCCTCCTTCATTACCCACAGCTCGTTCTTGTCATTGGAGACCATGGGCAGCAAATGGAAGCAAAGAGAATGCACAGAGAACCACTGCTGGCAGAGTTTTCTGTTTTGATGCTACTCTTAGACACTTCTGAGTGAGCCATCATCTCTGGCAGCTGAAGCTAAGACTGGAAGAAATGAGCCAAGTGGCAGCCCACACCATACTGCCATAGCACAACAGAGGGAGGGGCAGCCAGAACTGTGGGCTCAGGTGCTCCAGATTTGCCCAAATTATTACTATGCTCCCAGCAGGAGAATTAAAATACCAGCTCTGAGGCTGCTAACTGCTTGAATGCCTCCCTGAGATGTACTGCTACTCTACTTCATTCCCAGTGGATGGCCCCAAGCTGAGAAAGGTCTCCTTTGTTCTGCAGGCTAGCCAGGCAATTCACTGCACTCAGTCAAAATATTTGTGTAACCAACTTTCACAGTACAACCTGGAAATACTTTCATTTGTCATGATATTACCTAAAGGCAGAGCACTGGCAAAACCAGATGTCATCTGACAAACTTGGAAGACTGGAACAACCCCTTCTCTTCCCTCCCTTTTGTGACCTTTACACTCTTCAATTTAGTTTTCCAATGCAGAATCAATCAGGTGATTTGAGACTCTTCAATTGTATCTGTCAGATTACCTTGTCAGTCTTTTAAGGGGACAATGCTAACTCGCTGACTGGCCAGATATGCTGATCCTGTCTCACGCCATATGCCTGTCCTTCTCTTTCTTTTCTCCTGGAGTGCTAGCCCACTCCAGCTGCCTTGCAGGACAGGGCAATGCACCTCCTACAAAACTAGTGTCTGCCTTCCTTCAGACCTATGTTTTCTTCCTCACATTGAAGAGGGCTGCTGTAAGTCAAGGAAGAGATCACCACAGGCGAAGACAGGAGACCCGGATAGTGAAAGCAGGCAGGTTACTCACCAGGCATGCATTAGCAGAGTATACAGCTTCCCTCCCCACCAAGAACAGGCACTGAAGTTAGAGAAATTTGGGAATGGGATGCGTATGTTTCCGTCCTTTCCTATCCTCCCCATAGCTATCTAAACTTACTTTTAATGGGTCAGTCAACTTTGAGTAATAGCTTTCTGCTGCAACTTAAAGACTCATACTTCAAGAAAAGTGAACTCAGAAAGGAAGTCAACAGTGATAAGAGAGTTGATATTTTGATATTTTCCATATGTAGCAAGAACATATATAAAAAAAAAAAAAGCACAGATTATTTCACAGACAGTTCAGGAGGCCTTTAAAACAAATCCATCCTCCAAACACCAAAGAGAAATACTCAGTAAGAAACCAATTCAACAGTAAAATAAGAGAGGTTAGTGTGCAGTGGGGGCAAAAATCCACATTAGAACTACACACTACCAGAGTATTTATCATGACTACTGCCAATAATCTTTTAAACTATGTTATAAATTCTCGAGCCTATCATATAAAACTCCTGAATCTCCCCGGCCGCATGCAATTCCTAATACTGTAAACATTTCATGGTACACTGTATCCGTTTGTGTCCTTTACTTATGCTTTTAAAGTGGCCGCAGTGCTGGGGTTACTTGTCAGAGGTCACTTCTTGTACTTGATCCGTGAAACGACACTGGCACACATACGCACTCACAAAATCATATGCTGCTATTCTTTTCACTGCGCTCCAAATATGCTTGAAGCTTATTCTGCTCTCACTCCAACTCTAGAAATATATTAATTTATCTAATACCAAATGTTAAACAAGCCCTTGCTAGAATCAAGAAGTATTTAAAAAAAAAAAAAAAGTACAAGCATCAGCTACCAGGATAAAAACAAAAGCTTGCGTGCTTAGAGCAATAAATACTGAGAAGCTGAAAAGCAATCTAAAAGTGGGACTACAGAACACTGTGTCATATAGAGACACCTGAGGAAGTTCAAACAGACTGAATGAGATGCTTCAAGGAATGTAACTACACTGTAATTCGACTAGCTTGCTATGATGCTCAACAGGACCACTTACCTGAGCCTGAGTCCTAAACTGACACAACTGTGTTGTGTTCGCTGTCTAAAATCGCTCATTCAGCACATGCTTGGGTATCACTGGACAAGACGGTATAAATGTATAAACAAACCTCAGGATTCAGAAAAAAAAATCGCTGATCCTCAACTTTTTATGAATATTTGACAGACCTAGAAATGACTTTCTCATTCTTCTCATATTATATGCATTTTTGAACACCTTTCAAGGAAGTCTTTGTTTCCAGGTATACGTTTGGAAATTACATAAAGCACTGTAGAAATGCATGCCATTTGGAAAAACTCCAAAAAGAGCCCAGTTGACCTGGACTTGTAATTAGATGCCCAACTGTATACTGATAATATGGTTTGCTGCAAACTTTGGTCTAACTAGTAAAAAAGTCTCTAAACCAGTTTTACACATAGGGGTTTGGGGTTTTGTTTTTAAATCCCCAGGGTACTGCTTTCTAACAAAACATCAAAATGTTGAATGAATCTATTACGGCTACAGTAGTCTGTGCTGTTGGATGTTGTTCTAATTATAGCCAGTTTTGGAAGTAAATTCTGATGAAGTTTTACAGACTGAGGAAAATGAGATGCATAGACATCAAAGGACTAAATGGAGACATGGAGTAAAGTGAAGAATAGAGTAATACCAGAAAGACAGAGACACGAATGAAGTGGCAGTGGTTTTATGCAGAGTATTTCCCCCTCTCATGTTCCAAAGGGGTAAGGAAAAAAACCCGAAAACACCATCACAGCAAACCTTGCCAAAATTGAGGCAACCAAGACTTAAAATGATTCAAGTAACTGGACAAATCTTGCAGTTACCAGAAAGATGAGGAATGGCACTATGTCCTTTCACTTACGTCTCCTTTAGGCACAATGATGGAGGGAAATCATCTGTCCAAATCCCACTTTACTACCTCTTCTCTTTTTTAATTTTCTGTCATAGTTACTCCTTCGAACAGTAGAACTCAGTCCTCAAAACCGCTGTATCAAAAAATCCTATTACAACCTTAATTAACATCTAGACACGCTCATCTGGAAGAGGTGGCCTTTCTTCATGTCCCTACAGGCTCAGTGACCAAATGACCTACCATACTGTACAAGTGACAGCACTGCTGTTTCAGTCTCCTACTTCCAACTACTTCAGTCCCCATTCCTTTGCACAGTAAGAATGAAACAGAAGCCTGAACTTTACAGGTCACTGTTTCTGTTGGTCTGAATTTAAGTTTTACGGCATTTTAAAAATCTTTATATGCTTTTATAAAACCCCTTCAACATATTTTTGAGGCTTATAATACTTGTGTTAAGTGACGGGATATTAAGTTGATGTAAAGATGTGATTCATTCCCTTGTGCCTAAGATCATGCTGCTTATGCGACACAGCACAAAAAGATGGTCTGGCAAAGACATTAACGTAGAAATGGATCTCATTTTCTTCCTTCATACAGGTAGAGTCCACCCCTACCAATCCTTCCTACTCATTCATACCACAATATTGTAAGCTACATAGAATACAGTAACACCAGAGCTTAAATGTGGGACTTGTCAAACACAAATGTGCTATCTCTGTAATACAAGTGTCCTATGGGGAAAACTATTATACATATTTCCGAAAGAATGTTTTTCTTGTTTTATTATGCAAAACCCATAAAATGATATCCTCAGTTTCCAGAGCATCTCATCAGAGACAAACTCAGAAAGGCAGATACATTGTCCACTGTTCGGCTGTAAAAATGGTCTGTGGGCAAAACGTCCTGAATAGATACTGCAGCACTTATATTCCCAAGCTATTTCCATCTGTTCTGTGAAGGCAGTGGTTAATACTAATAGGACTTGCCTGGATTACTGACATTTGGGAAAACAGTGGGGGAGGCAAAAAAGAAATAAAATGGGTGCAACAGATATGAGGTACATATCAGGGAGGAGAGAAAGTGAAAGACAACAGCAGGGCATATCTACATCAGGTTGAACTTTTTTCTGGCACAAAGAATCAAAACAGGAACTTCTAGCCATTTAAAAGAATGAAGCTGAGCTTCTGCTATTAAAAAATAGCATTCAAACATTTTCTAAAGAAACTTAAGTAGCAGTAGGACACAGAATCTGAAATTTGATGTGGGCTTCCTTGGTGCCAGAGAAGTCTATTTTGCTGCCCAAATTTTAACCCACCCACTTTTGGATAGTCAGGAAGGTCCTAAGAAATCATCTGTATAACCTTCTCGGCAATACGCCCCTCCAAATGTTCTGCCTGCATGGTGGTACTCCAGCATAGTGCTTTCAGGGGCCCATGCGGCCCTTCACAGAATCACAGAATGGTAGGGGTTGGAAGGGACCTCTGTGGGTCATCTAGTCCAACCCTCCTGCCGAAGCAGGGTCACCTACAGCAGGCTGCACAGGACCTTGTCCAGG
>Ga0065711_1010318_pt1 | contig 10812 bp, 6 predicted proteins | sample Hoacrofraction12_FD_59098 | JGI IMG/M metagenome (GOLD analysis project Ga0065711, IMG submission 59098) | Hoatzin crop microbial communities from Cojedes, Venezuela - Epithelial fraction 12 v2 (version 2) | ecosystem: Host-associated > Birds > Digestive system > Esophagus > Crop | place... | reverse complement strand
CATACCCACAACATACAATGTATTCAGCTTTTATTTGCTCAGTGCCAACAGTTCTGTATATTTATGTGTAGATGTCAGATGAAAATGTGTTGCTTCATCATGTTGAGTTGATGAGTACCTGATATCTTGTTTGTGGGGCAATTTCGGAGATGTGAGCACTCACATGGAGGCACAGGTGCTTTACCACTTCGCAGAAGGTGTTTCGGAAATTTGCAAATTCACGCTATAACCTTGCACAGTATTAATATCTCAGATCTATTTATTGTATTTAAATATCATATATGGGTAGCGTTGTGCCTTGCTTAGGAGGAAAGACAGCCATAGATTCTTTCCAGGTAAGCGTGAAGTGACAGGCGTAATCCTGGTGTATGTGCTAAAAATCAGTGTGCTGCTGTAAATGGAAATAGTTTTGTCTGTAATGCTGAACATTAAGGCCTGTATGGTACTATGGTACTATTTCTGCTGTGCCATATACTTCAGTGCTGTGTCACCACATTTTTTAAGCTGTCTTTGAGAGAGTGGTGCTACCTCTATGGCTTCTTTAAAAAAGGGAGATGGAGTACTGGTCCCTGAACTAGACAAATGTAATAGAGTAGATTCTCTAGTTTGCCAAACAGCTGATCAGATAGTGATTCTGTGATAAACTGGGCTCCCTGCGGTACAGGGATGCTTCCAGCCAGGAGGGTGAAATCCTATAAGATTTTAAGTGCTCCGAGGGCAAACTGTTCTAAAATGCATGCTGGCAGCATGTGCTGTCCAGAATCCCAATCTGCTCATCAGCTTTGCTGCTGGACTGTAGATCCCAAGGTTTATACCTATATTGTTGATGACTCTTGAATATTTGTATGTCTGCTTCCACTGGATACTTTTGCCGGTTTACCTGGGATTGTAACAAAATAGGAACTGAAAAAATTGTAAAGGTCTTTCCCTTGCCCTAAAATGGGATCAGCAGACGACTACTTAATAAGAACCCTCACCTCATGTCTCTTTCTAGTCTGCTCTCTTAAATAACCACAGTTCATACACTTATGTTTCTTACTGTATATTTTCTAGGCAGATGGGTTTGGGGTTTTTTTTGTCAGTGTTCGTGAGCTCTGTTGGTTTGGTCCTTACCTTCCATGTATTGCACTGCCCGGAGCGCTACAGGGAGTTCTGCTGAGGTTCATAAGCTGCTGGCGACGTGAGGGCTAGGAGCAGCTCTGGGCTTTCCTGCCCTCCACAGTCATTCCCAGCTGCTCGCCCGCAGCACCAGTGCTCTGCCACCCTACCCCATCCTTCTGCAGCTGGCTGGTCCTGCTTCGCTGCAGGACTCTCCATTTGTCCCTAGGATACTGCTTTTGTTTTTTCCACTCTATTTTTCTAACTCGATATGGTCGTGTTGAAGTGCAATCCAATTTTCTAATGTAATTGCAGTCCCTCCTGCTTCATTATCTAGAAGTTAAATAGCCTGTTCTTCCGTCTTCCAGGTTACTAATGGAATACTTGCATGAGGCTTAAAACTCCTGCAGAAACTTGTATTTGTGTCATAATTTTTTAAAAGATGAATCATTTGATGAGTACCAAGTATGGCTTACCTCCACTTCTGCACTCACATCATAGTACTTTTATTAGGACTGGGCTTTGCTAATTGGCTTACAAGCAGTATTCCACTGACTGTCAGAAGCTTTATAGTGAAAATGTAACATGCGCTGCTCTTCCCGAAGTCCTGTCTCCATGCGGTGAAGGAAACTTAATTGCTCAGAAGCTGGCTCTTTTTTACTCACTTATCTTGGTGGTTAATCCATAATTTCCTTTTCCTTCTATCTGAAATATAATATTGGATGGAAATTGCAGCCTGTTTACTGTGCATCTGGCGTCTCCTTTTCCTTTCGCCAAGTTTTTCTAACAGAGAGAGAATCTGTTATGGAAGTATTCCTTCCCTGCACCCAAAAGGCTAATAGCTGCAGTAACGTGTGGATGGCTCAGATAAATGCTCTTTCCAGACTGGTTTGTGAAGTACCACAATGTTTTTTCTTGTTTTCTTTAGTTGCTGGCAACTGTTTGAAGTTAATGGAAGTGACTGCTGTGTCGTTCATTCTGGTCGGCTGGTGTTGAGCTGGGGGTGGGTTCCAGCAGGACATGCCCCTCTCAGGTGGCTCTTCCTTACTTGCTTAATTTGCAGTCTCAGACAGGCACTTTGGGACTGCACTGTGCTATCTCTTAAATGATTTTATACCACTTAGAAATGAAACTAATACCTTTTCAGAAATGTCATTCAGCATTGCTGCCTTGATACATCCTCAAGATGAACCTTACCCACCCCATTTTCCATCTAAACATTAACTATGGTCTCTAATGCTCTGCAACTTGAGTAGTTGATACTTTCTTGAAGTGCAAGCTGTATTTTCCTGAACGCTTAAAAACTTAAAATTCAGATGTTCTCCATTCAAATCAACACCGGGTTTTGTGGACCCATCAGATCTGGCTTTCTGTAGAAGCACTGCCTATATGTCAATGAATGCATCTCAGAATTAAGTTGTTAAATGTCATTGTGGCTGCTGCTAACATTCCAGCAGTGAAGAGCTCTAAACCTTCTTTTCCTGGCATTACAAAATGATACATTAGTGCTTCTTTGGCAGTTTTTATGTAGTGATAAGATTATCTATATGATGTAATATTGTTCAATCATACGTGTTTTGTGCCTGTGGGTGCACCTTGTTTTAAATGAGTATCGCTTGACACTTCAGGGAGAACTGCAGTAGTCTAGTCATAGAATCACGGAATTGTTTGATTTGGTAAAGACCCTTAAGACCATCAGGTCCAACCATAGACTGAACACTGCCAAGTCCACCACTAAACCATGTCCCTAAGCGCCACATCTACCCCACCTTTAAATACATTTGGGGATGGTGACCCTTTCAGTGAAGAAGTTTTTCCTCATATCCAATCTAAACCTCCCCTGGTGCAACTTGAGGCCATTTCTTTTCGTCCTATCACTTGCTACTTGGGAGAAGAGACCAACATTAGTCCATGATTTGCTCCATGTATTTCCTACAATATATCGTTAACCTACCTGTCGAGAGAAGCAGATGGTGGGTTTGAAAAGCTCAGTCTGGGTTGCGTTGTTGGCTTTTGTGGTGTTTTCTTTAACCCCGGTAGTTGGTTGGGACACTGGTGCAGTTATCTGCTTGCGGCTATAGTCTTGTGCAAGAGCGAAGGTTCCTCAGTCTTAGCACTGCTGTGGTTATGTGCTCAACCCAGCTGAACCACGTTTGGTTTCTGAAGCGTTGTCTAGCACAGTATTTGCATTAAGGAAATACCCAAAAGCTAACCTTATGTCCAGCTGAATGTTAATTTGTGATAGCTTCTCTGCTGCTAGTACCAATATGAAATGACATCAAGCACTGAGCACAACCTGACATGGTGAAAATTTAATGCTTCTTGTGTGATAATATGCTTTATTGGGAAGCCCTGTGAAAAAACATTTTGAAAGCTTAGTTTGTTTAAATAAAAATTTTGGGTAATACTGAGCTGCAATGCTGGCATTGGTTTACTGGGCTGTTGCAGTCGTTCTTTGGTGCTTCTGCTTAGTGGCAGAATGTTTCTTTTTCTTCTGAGCTTAACCAACAGTTTTCACATATTGGGTCCTGAAATAGTGTACATACGAATGGAGGGAATAAATGACTTTTCAATGTGTTTCCCTAAAGAACAGCCAGATTCTTGGCACTCTCTTTTCTGTCTTAAGAGAAAAAAAAAATATCTGTGTTCGTGAGACAACTGGCCACTGCTGTCAAAGTGCACATGTCACTGGGAATATAAAATCCAGGCTTTTATGGCTGCTTGAGTCCTGTCCTCCGTCTCTGCTTTCCTGCCTGCCCTGCCCCCGTGGTCATGGCAGGCGTTCAGCTGCTGCATGGGTTTGTCGTGCAGCCAGCCCCCCGAATTTATCTTTCTCGTACGGCCAAATAACTTCATCCCCGTGGCAATTGGTTTGAATAAAGAGCCTGGCGACGGCGGTCGAGCCTGGGGATACAGTATGAAAATCAGCGGTTGCTTCGGTGAGCAATTACGCAGTGGAACAGCTACCAGCTAGAGGAAGAGGCGGCCGGGCTTGCATAGCCGGGTGAAATTCCCTATGTAATACGAAGCTTTCACAATGTAGAGCACCTTAGATGACAAACGCGGGTGGTATTTAAAATTGGCATCAGTTTTTACTGAAGGACAGTTTCTTACTACTGCTGGTTGGAAGCACCAACCTATGCAGAACGACGTGCGTAGAAATGAGATTAGGCAGCTTTTGTTGACTCCCTCCGCCTGGTATGCTGACTTGTGCTGGGTCTTTGGCTGTGGTTGTAAATCGCTGATGCACAGATTTTATTTAGCTTTATATTGATCAAAGCTATGTTTTTTATCTGGAGCATTTCATAGTAGGAATCTGGCTTAATGCACCCAAGAGACTGGGTGGTTTTATGGGTTGCATCAGAAGCACCGCTCTGTATCTTCTGGTGGGTATTGTGCGTGGTTCGTAGGCGGGAGTAATATTTGCTGCCTTCTGCGATATTCTGTACGTGTCTGAAAAAGAAGCTGTGTGAATTGATAATGATTTCGCCCTGGAAAGCTGGGAATAATGCAGTGATTTATAAATACAGAGTTTTAGAGAAAATAAATAAACCACGTACTAAAATCCTCCCAAATTAAAGCTTCCACACAGTTTCAATGATTTGTTTTCATAAAATTGCTGTGACATTTCATGAAAACAGTTTCCAGCTCCATCTGTCTGGCTGCGTAGAGTTCTTTAGGTATTCACTGGCATGTCTTTTACACGGCTTTAGAGATGGGGTTGGAGCTGCAAGTAAACGTAGTTCAGCTGTGGGCCGCACGCCTTGCACTCTGGCATCTTTCCGCTTTGATGTGCCTCTTGGGATGTAGCAGGAGCCATCAAGCCGTCCTTCAGAGCTGTGGTCCAGGCTGCCAGTCTGTGTCTCAGTGACCTCCTCTGGCAGGTACACAGGGGAGTTGAGAAATTCCCTCATTAAAAAGCTGCGTGTGTCATAATACTGATGGGACTGGAACAAAGCTAGCTACCTCCCTTGGGACTAGTGCTGTGGGGTTTTGAGTTTGTTCTTTAATTTAAGGAGGTCGTTTCTTTGTTTGCAGTGTTGTTAGTGTAGACGGTATTTTGTGACTTCATCATATATACAGATACTGAGAAAAATACAGCGCTGTTTTGTAGCCGTGGGAGACTCCTAGACTTCTTTGACAGATTGCGGTAGTTCAATATTCGAACTGGCTGATCCCTCTAATTCCTCTTCCCTGAGGGCCCTGTGGTGCTTTACAAACTCCAAAGATGTATTTTAAAAAATATTACTAGGGCAGTGCTGACCAAGCCAGACCATCCCAAAATCACTGCTCTTGTGCTGCATTTAGTTGCCCGGCCTGGAGATGGGTCACATCAGGGCTCACCAAGTCAAAGGCAGAATCGGTCTATTGTTTGCCTTAATCTTATGACCACGGATATCTGCAGGGCAACCACGTAGCCTTGGTTTCGTATGCTGGCAGACGTCTGTACATTCGTCACTGTTTATACTTTGGTTTGTGTAAATTCTTGATCTTGAGGTGGGTTTTCTCAATCTCTGTCCTGTGTAGTACTGCATTTTATGGTGTGCTTATGAGAACGGATCTTTAATGGTGTAGAAACAGAAGTTAATGGGGATGAATCCTGCTTTGATCTCAAATTTGCATAAAATAATTGTTGTTTGGGGGATGTGAGTCGGCTGTTACGTTTCTGAATCTTCAGATTTGATTTGAAATGCAGGGCATTCTTTCAAGCGTCTTGGTAGAGGGGTTTATTGCATTTAAACTATTTATCGAGAAATACATAAACCCAAACAAAAATAAATGAATGCATGAGAATGTGCAAGGAACTAATGCATATTTGAGCTAATGAGCACACTCGGCTTTTAAGGGTAAAGAAGCCGCTTGAATAGATTCGAGTTGACTGTACGCTTGTTGACGGCAGCGCTGCTCTTCCAGCGTGGCAGACTGTGGTGAAGTGGTACAGCGTGTCGAGGTTGGAATTTAATGCTGGAAGTAAAAATACATTATCATTGTACCGAGCTCCAGGCGCAGTGTTTTGGGGGAAGGCAAGGAACAGGTTTACAAGCTGGTCACTTTGTGTGGATTCAAGTAGGAAGAGAGCTGGTGGATAACTTTATACTGTATTTGCTAAATATGGTACACTTCTCAAAGCTGCTCCCACAAACAAAATCATTGGTGACCGTGAAGTGGCTCACAGAAATAAAGATTTGTGGTCACATGTGTGATCTGTGTATATACATTTTAATACTACATCCAGGGATTTTATCTTCCCACCCCCCAATTCTCTACTCAAGCTTTTTATTTCACCTTGTCTGTACCTTCTTCAGGCCTCTGAGGACTGTTTGAAGATACAGTGAGACTTGAAAGGCGTCCTGCTGACAAGAGGGAATAAGTTGGCTCTTAAATGGGTTCAGTTTGTGGTATTTTATAATTAGCTGTATGAACTTTCACTGTTTAAAAAAGGGAATAGGAAATGGCAGTTATATAGAACTCTCACTCTTCAATCACATATATACTGCATTTCCATTGTTACTTACAGCGCTGAAGAGCCTCTCTGGAGGGCTGTATATTAAGTAATTCGTCTTATTTAACACTTCATTACGAAGCATATACAACTAATTAACGACATATAGAAATAATGATCTGGTTAATAGAAATTCAGTTCCTGAGAGCTGAGACTAATTTCCTTTTTAAAGTTTTGTGCTTGGTTTTGATTATTTTTTTGAAGTTCGCTAATGATGTGTGTTTGTCTGCCACTTGAAATCCGGTTTGTGAGCAAGATAATGAAAATCTATACATAGCTCTTCTACTCCTGTGCAATTAAACAACCAGAAATCTGACAGTATTGTTACGTGCTTGGTACTGCTAAGCTGTTCATAGTAGGGTAGGTTTGTAAAGAAAATAAAACACACAAAAACCAACACAAAACCAACAGCAACAAACTCACAAGCAGACACCTGTTTTTTGGCTTTTATTGAACATGAAATATGTTTAAATACACTTAAATATTGCACATAGCTGAATTGTTGAATGATCTTTGAAACCTGCTGTAATGGTTGGACTGGGGAGATGGTGGGTCTAAGCCAGTTTGTTGTTTCCCTAAGGCCAGCAATTTTTGTGCAAATGTTTCTGCGTTAAAAAGCATGAGCCTGTATGGACGGACTTATCTGCTTAGAGAGCTGGTTTGGAGAACAGGTCAGAGTTCTTCACTCACTGGTCACATGTTTAAATGCATTGGGTTTGATAGTATGACAAGTTCTGTAGTAATTCTAGTTGGGAAACAGGGTTCAAATTGGAAATAATTCCAGTTAAAAAAAGCAGGGGTGAAGAAAGAGTTGTAGGGTGTGTTAATACATATGTTTTATCTCAGTCTGGTAAGTTCAGATGTGAGGCGGTTGGACAGTGCGAAGCGTCAAGGCCTTGGGGCCTTTGTGGCTTAGGTGGGAGATGGGAGTTGTTTTCCTTCCAGGAGAGGAGCTTCAAGGCAACCCAACCACTTGGGCAGGCCAGGTTTGCTAATCCTGGCTTAGTCTCGGTCACACCAGAAACCCTAAATGTGATTTGTCACAATCTGAAGTCCGTCATGAGACACAGCAGGATGCCCAAAAATACGCTTAACCCCAAAGGAAAGCAGTCCCGGTTGTGCCCTTGGGTCATGCTCGAAGTCCCCTGAGGCCAGTGGAGAGAGAAGGTGACCGGGCAGCTGCACACCCTGGCTTGGTTTCTTAGGTTCGGTGCCAGCTCTTTGGTCTTCACAAGCACTCAATATTTTACATCTCCCTGAAATAATACGATCAGGAATAGAATTTGGCTGAAGGCCATGACTCCGCTCTTTGTATCTAGATCGCACAAAGAAGTCTTTAATTCATCCTCCTAGCAAGTGGCGCAACATTCTCTGTTAGTTTAGCACGTCTCTGCAGAGGTTACCACCATTGTAGTTTTTTTTGTCTAACATGTGTCTAGTATTTTCCCCTAACTGTGGTTTGTGAATATAGAAGTATCATTTTCATAACATTACATGTGTGCTGTAAGAACTGGGCTTCTCTTGAGGAAATGCTAATTCACACGAGAAATTTATTTTAGTTGTAATACATGATGTTGTTTTGTAGGCAGCAGTCCCATGTTTGCCTTTCTTACAGATACATTTCTCACCATTATATAAAACAAAGGTGACTGTCTTTTAATGATATTTATCAAAATCAAGTACACCTAACATGGGAGTTCGTGTTTGTAATGTAATTGTTGGCTTTTTTCCACATTAGCCATATTTTTAAAGTATCTGACTTCAAGTCATTTCTATGCATATGAACTTAACTTACATTCACGGTAGTTCATTAATTTGCAAAAGATCTTAAGGACGCCTTTTTTCCACAAGCGAAGCCTTTTTCTGTTTTGTATCTTTTGCCTTTGCTGTTCTGTAACGAGTTCCTTTGCGTGGCAGGTGGGAGGTTCAAGAAGGAGATAGTGGTGGATGGACAGAGCTATCTGCTGCTGATCAGAGATGAAGGGGGCCCTCCAGAGGCACAGGTGAGCGTTGCGTATGGAGAGCTTTACCGGCCTAACCCCACGCTTTCCTTTCTCTTAAAAAACCTTCCTTTAAGAGATCTGGCTCTGTTTTCTACTTTACTGGGTCCTGGTCGTGTTTCTGCTGCGAGAAAGTACATGTCACCCTCAGGTGAAAAATACTCTGTCTAGAAATTATTTGGGGTTTTACTTACATTGTGGAACTATGTAATAAAGATATGTGGCTAGCTTATATTGAAGGCCTAATCAATATGCTTCCAGTGACCACAAAACTGCATGTTATTAAGGTTTCTTCTGAGTTAGAATCCCTAAATTGTTAAAATATGGAGTGGGTGTATGCACAGCGACACACATACTTGTGTACAACTCTTTGCATCCCCCTCTTGCTTCTGTGTCGTGCTCCCTGGGCTGTTTGAGACTCAGCTTTGTGAGTTCCAGCTTGGCACCGCGGAGTTCTCCGGTTCCTGGCTGGGTGTCTCCATACAGTGTGTCACCTCCTTGTCTCGCAGCAGGCCACTCACCGGGATGTGAAGTGTTTGCTTAGGTGATGCTTAAATCACCGCCGCTGACTCTGCCAGCCTGGCTGCAGGCAGCGTCCTTGCCTTCAGGCATCCTCCTCCTCTCCCTCCGCTGCTTCTTACCCCGTTACTCGTGGGGTTTCTAAAGTGTGTGGCTGCCACTGGCCTTGCTTTGCTCGGCCATACAGTGGGGGATCAGCTTCAAAAAAAACCAACCCTAAATCCAGCCACAGGAACCGTGCTATCGCCAAACAGCTGAACGGGAGCGGTGCCAGCGGCAGAAGCTTGTGGTTCAATGCTCCACTATTGCTCGTTAGCTGCAGGAGGATTAGAGCGTGGGGGAAGGTGCCTGGATAAAGGAGAAGAGAAAGGAGGTGGAGGAAATGGAGACCGAGGGACACATCCTGGAAGGAAGTTAAAATAAAGACAAAAAATCAGTGTTGCTGACACATCTGCAGCCGTGTCAGGCAGGAGCCTAAAAGAAGTGCTCTGTTTGAGGCTGTGAATAATTTGGCTGATGTACACAACAGTTTCTAGTCCCCGACGCTTAGATAACATTTACTCATATAAAAACCTAAATACTGGAGTTGTGAAGGTGCACACAGCAATCAGAGTGTTTTTATACCTGAAGAACTGGGTTTGCAGAGTTCACTTGACCTAACTGCAGATTAATGAACAGACAGAGTGTTTTGTTTTTGGTCTATGCTAGGTAAATGTGGGGTTTGTGATTACTATTGTGGCTCTGATTTGTTCTTCAGCAAATCATGAGTATGGAAAAGTTTCAGGTGTTAGTACTGTTTCACTTCTCAGATTATGTGTTTCACGTGTAAATTCTTTTTGGATTTTTTGGTATAATTTCAAGTTGCATGTATATTAAAGCTCTTTATTCAGCTTATAAATTTCTGGAATAAAAACTTTACTTCTGGCTTTCTGAATATTTACAACTGTGTAATGGAAATAGAACATTATCAGAAGAAAAATGTGTACCTCTCACTATTTGCTTATGTTACAGAAAGGGTTGGTACTTTTAGCCTTAAGACCCTGCTTTTTGCAGCAGTGCAGTGTATTTTTATGGATAATTAGGATAGAATTAGAGTCTCAATAAGTAACGAGCTGAAGTGTGGTCTTTCTGGCGCTCGGCAGAACGGGGCCGGGGGAGTTCCCCAGGCAGGGGGGGTTTCCTTGCTGTGGTGCCAAGGCGGTGGCTCGGCTCTTGGTCTGCTGTCCCCTTTCTGGCAGGACGGGAGGGAGAACGAGCTCACCTGGAGACTCACTTTCTGGCTCTTTCTCTCTCTTGTCTAACATAATATTGTTCAAAGGTGAAAATAATTAAAAAAGAAAAAGCTCATTTGATAGAATGAAAAGGTGATGAGGTGTGCTAGCTGGTGCTGCTTCAGGTTGTGGATATTGACCATTTCTTTTGCTCACCAGGTTTATTTTATTCTTGCTGTGAGCTGTTACAAATGTAGTGGCCTCCTATTGTAAAACCTGATCAACATAGCAACTGAGTTATAAAGAGCTGTCACATGCTGTGTTCTTGAAATTTAGAACTTAATAATTTGGTTTTGTTTCAGCTTATCTTGAACTAACAGATATGCTCAATGTCAGTAGTAAGCCTGCAGATGGATTTGTCTATCAGCAGCTGACTTACCATTCTTATTTCAAGCCATTCCCTGCACAGTGGTGTGGATCA
>Ga0065711_1009596_pt1 | contig 10812 bp, 9 predicted proteins | sample Hoacrofraction12_FD_59098 | JGI IMG/M metagenome (GOLD analysis project Ga0065711, IMG submission 59098) | Hoatzin crop microbial communities from Cojedes, Venezuela - Epithelial fraction 12 v2 (version 2) | ecosystem: Host-associated > Birds > Digestive system > Esophagus > Crop | place... | reverse complement strand
GTTGGTTCACACAGCACCCTCTAGTGGCAAATTCAGAAAATACACAGCAGGATTTGTGACAGAAACTGCTTGATATAAGCTCAAAATTAAATTCAAGCCCCAGACCTGAGAAATGGTTAGGCCAAAGAAAGAACAGCCTAAATAATCATAAAATCGACACGTTTTCCACAGGTGTAACACTGTGACACCAGAGGGGTAATAAACCAAGTTAATAGACTGGCAGTACCAAGGTTAAAAATTAATTCATTACAAAGGTCAGGGAAGAGAAAGAGAGGAAGAATCTGTTTCACATCGCTCTGCCTGAAGTTTTTGAGGTAATTCCATATGAAATCAGCAAATTCAGATTAAGTCAAAACCTCCTGGACTGTTCTTGCATGCTTTCAACTGGCGTGGTTTGTCTCTGTTTCCAACTCCTTTAGCAGCAGCAATGGCTGCCCTAGCGAGGGAGCCTGGCATTACCCAGTGGAGAGGAGAAGATTTTTATCAAGAATGAGGTTCAGTCCAATGGTGCTATGTTTAAAAAACACGTCTATAGGGGAGACATTTTGTACTGTTATTATTTCCAAAGGTATTGGGCATTATAATCTTTGGATATGTTTGAGTTTCTAATTCTGGAAATTAACAGTCTCCACTTGCATAATATAACACTTTCAGGAGGTTAAATGCAGATGAGAGGGGGAAACAGCTGGATAGAGAAGAATCCAAAACACGAACCAGAAATTAGTGAGCGAACCCTCTGAGGGGCTCCGTGCTGCATCCGACTGCGTGTACCTGCAGGATCCAGACCCGCAGCAAATGTTCTCGTTTGCAAAGGCGGCTGCCAGGTACGGACAGGCACAGCAGCCCATTGCTTCCAAGTCTGGCAGCTCTGTGCACGCTCCTTCCAAAGCCTCTCGCACTCCTGGCGACAAGGCCAGGGTCCCACTGCGGCAGTGCCTGCTGCCGGAGCCCGGCCAGGCCCCTTCCCTTCGGCCTCTTGCAAGGCAGACTCCCCGCTTGGCCCCCCCACTGTCTCAAGGAATTAAAAAAGAAAACCTGCGACTCACTGTGCCTCTGATAAAAAATCAGATGAAAGGAAGCTACTTCCGTGGCATTTCTCACATTTACCAGCCTACCATAATCATGAACAAAAACAGCAGTCAGGTGAAGCAAGTACAAAAACCCGTTCTTTCTGTATTCCAAGTAACAGCTTTCCATGAAGTTTCACGTAATACGTAACATTTTGGAGTGGTAATCCCAACAAACTTCTGAATTTCTTTAAGTGTTTTCACACTATGCCAGACATCAAAGGCAAGTGCTCTCTCGTGGCTGACACAGCGAACATGCAATTTCAGGGGCACCAGAGCTGATTTTCACAACTTTATACTGCCTCAAGAGAAGTTTATGCGCGCTGCAATTACTCCTAATGACCCACGATCTACGAGCCCACGCTCAGAGACGCATTGCAAAGACTGGCTGCAGGGAACACCTTTCCGTTGGCACCGACTCCCGTGCTTAAACAGCCCTGGCAGCAGGAGGGCAACTGGATCAGAGGCACTCACAGCCTTACTAATCAACATTTCTAGTCTTAGATCAGTTCTTTCCCACAACTCGATCCCAGACTATCAAAAATTATGGCAGTGCCAAAAAATTCATAGTGATTGCACACACACAAATATTTTAAACAAATGCTGACAAGTCCTTTTTGTTGAAAATGCTGTAAGAAATCAGGTCACCAAAATCTCACAGTTTTTATCAGTTAGTAAAGCTGAATCCACCAGAAAAGAGTGAAAAGGCACTCTGCAGCTATTTCAGTCAGCTTGATCTGGTGGTGGTGGGCTGCCCAAAATATCTAGGCAGTTGGTGCAGACCTTCGTGTTTAATCAAAAGAAGATTTAAAGCTGAATATAAGTGTCAGAGGCTGGTGGAAAACCATGGTTCTCAGTCACAGTTAATATCCAGGACCGTCGAAGAAGGTAACCTACCTGATACACAAAAATACTGTGAAATTTGCCTATAAACTACTTCTTTTTGAAAATGGAGCAAACTGGTAGAGTAATTAGAAATACCCTTTTCCTTCCTTAAAGGTATGTGGTCATTCTGACAAAACCAGGGCTGCAGAACGTGTTTCCCGGTGAGCTGACAGTTGCTATGAGAACAAGGTGTTTCAGAAACACCGCCCTGGCAGCAGCTCTGCAAACCAACGCCTACAGGACTCGCTCTCGGAGACCAACCCAGAGTTTGATTTTCTTAGTGAGCCTAACAAAGATCTGGAGGCTCTGAGAATTTACTTCAAGCAAAAATCAGTATGAAACCACTTGTAGGATCAGGAAAGCCCAAATCCAGTTGACAGGATCCATCAGCAGGGTACAAAGAGAGCTCCTGGTTTTCTAATTTGGTGAAGAAGGTGTTGAATGCTTGCACAGTAAAACCTCTACCCTTACTGGAAGCCACGGCTTGTCACTATGACCAGGATATAGTCTTATAAAATTAGAAAGAGAAATAATAATAATATATAAGTATATAAATACAAATATATAAATATATGCATATAAATATAAATATATGAGCATATAAAAATAAATAGTACAAATACAAATATGCTCTCCAAATGTTTTACAGACACAAACAGAATAAACTAGCTCATCTCTCTCTGTGCTACAAAACCACGTACTCTGTTTCTGCCAGGCCTGGGATTTGTTCTGAGCAGGAATTTTCCATGTGGCCTATGGGAAACTGCCCTCTGAATAGCTCTGGGCCCCCTCCTTCGGCATGAATCACTGCGGAACGGCAGCTGACATGGCAGCCATTCAACATGTGCTTGGTTCCTCTGAAGCTGGGGACAGGTTTAGTCGATTTGGTTTTGGCAGCGGCTTATTGCTGCTGCCTGCAGAAACCTGACTATTGGAACACATCCTTTTGCCAGTTAGACGTTTGACTCTTCATAATAGTTTCCAGCCCCATCATACCTTGCTGAGATTTACCAACCAGATAACAGGTTAAAGGAAGTGCAAAAATATATCCAGTGACTTGTCTTTCACTCATCAGGGCTTGGTGTCCTTCCTGATCCTTTCTTCCCACACAATTTTAAATTATGCCATAAGAAAATCTGTTCTATTTTCCTATCTATCTCAGGTACCTTACTCCCTGATGTACATTATCATTACATTTCTGGACTGACAGAGAAGTCAGCTCCAGATTTTTAAAGCTATTTATGTTTCTAGGGTGACAGAGACAATAATCAGGCATTTCCAAAAGTACACACCACATCCAGTTTCAAGTATTTGCCAAGTATTTACATTGCTCCCAGTTACTTCAATGTTTGAGATCTTCATGATCTTCTATGTATTTTCCTCACACTAATCTATTCAAATATTACATAAATGACAAACACTGTGAAATTAAGTTCTATGTCCCAACATCACTAGAGAAGCCTGTAGCTGAACAGGAATCCGTGTCTTTCAAGTTCAGCTCCAATCATGCAATCATCGTTTCTTTTCGGCCATGACAGAACTAGGCCCCTGGACAAGAATGAGTTGTCCTGCATCTCACTCTTCTAATTTCTTTTAAGACTGAACCCTTACATGACGTTATTTCTCATCTCTTTCAATGCAGAAATCAGGACACCCACGTGCATTTCTCCTCACCAAATCACCCCTCCACATGGCAAAACCAGCAATTTTGAGAAATTTAAGAGTGTTGCTCTCTGCTCTTATCTACCCTCTTTTTCAGCTGCTAACAGCTGTGTGTGCATGTGCTAGGACCTGCCTTTGCATCAGGTAAACATTCCTGGCACATTCAGTGAATATGTGGCAATGCAAGGTTTGTAAGGATTAGCAAAAAAACAGATGGGATATAAAAGCAAGACAGCTAAGAACTGTATCTTAGTCAGACATTCAACATATCCATTTCAGTACTAGCTGCAGAGCAGTTCTTTTTATTGTTGGTTCTTCCGACAAGGAAGTTTAAAGAAAAAATAGAAAGTTTTTTGTTGCAATTAAAGACATTCAAACGTTTTATGCCTATGATCTTCAACAGAAGAGAAAAAAATACAAAGTTGTGATTTTAGGAGGGCATATGACACGAGCAGTAGGGTGGGGTGGCCAAAGTTTTAATGAGCAAGAGAAGAGATGACGACTGAAAATGCACATACGAAAGAGTCAAGTTATCAGAAGGGACAAACACAGATTTAAACGGTAAATTCAGAATAATAATCTGACTTTGCTCATTCGTAGCTAGAAACATCCGTGGAGTTCCAGGCACCAATAACATACNTTAAAATGTTCACAGAGTTCATTTGATTGTAACTGCTTTTGCAATCCTTGGAAGCAAATTTAGCAGGAAGAGTGAAGTCTCCACCAGTGTCACTCTAGGGCAATAAAAAATGGTTTACAAGAGAATTAATAAAAATACCCTGAAACAATATGAACAATTTTGTAAAGCAGTAGTGACCAGCAAAGCAGAGTAGATAAAGGTAAAGCAGAACCAGGGTTCAGGCAGGAGCTTGGGCGGGGACTTTCGCCACCAGTCTACCAGATGGCTTCACTTCAATCACTGGGTGCCCCTGACCCTCCGATAAGCTGCAGATAAAGGAAATTCCTTCTGTTAACCACTCCTTATATTTCTTTTAGAGAAAAGCTGAGCCTAAGATAAACTAGGTTGATTGTAGTGGGAGATAAAAAAGCCTACACAGAATGATAAAAGCACCTTCTTTCTTGAGTAAATACTTTGCCATACTAAAGGTTTTTTCAAGCATTTAAGTACATGTTCTCGCCTTAAGGAAGTCCCCACAAAAACAAAGACATGCAGCCATTGAGCTATAAGAGAGATGTAAAGTTACAAGAAAATCAAAACTGTTCTGGAAACTTAGAATGCAGTTTTAGTAAGAATGCTGCACGAGGGACTGATTTACTACTAGAAGCCTATGATGTATTTGGTGGTATAAATAAGATTAAATAGTTACTCCCTTGAACGTGTCTCCCAAGCTTTTCCTCTCCTGACACTCTCAGATGTACTTCCAAACAGCCATGACGAATTGCAGTTCATTCTTTGGGGAATCTGCCCCCGCACACTGAAGCGAACCTAACCTGCTGGCAGTACATTATCCGTATTCTAGCAGTATACTGTACGATGATCACTGCTTTTACTGAAGGGGTTTCAGAGGGAATGTAGAGGCCTTCCAGACCCCAATTTTCATTAATCGGATCATAAAATATTAGGCAGGATCATCAATGTGCATTTTATTTTGCTACATCCCAAAATACACTGCTTTGAGGACCTGCCATGGGAGTCTAGGGAATGGTGAAGGACTGCCTAGAGGGAAGGGTGTTCCTCTCTCCCTGCAGCAGGAGGCAAATCAGAGTACACCGGTACCTGTTCCCCTTCAAGCTTCTCGCATTTCTGTTCAGTGAAGAAACGCACACGGACGTAGGTTCTTTATGCTCTAACTACGGACTTTAACAGTAAAAGAACAGCTCTCCTCCAGCTTTCTTTTTCTCTGCAGGCAGACTGTCAGTGTCTGATGCTATTGTTTCACCTATCCACAGGACTTGGAACAGATACCTGCTGGGCAGGTTTTTCCTACCCAGGGCTGAACAGGACATTCAGATCTACAGAAGGAATGACCAGCACGTCTTTGGCAGACAGAAATGTCCTCTGTATCTCTTAGGAAAGGCTGTAGAGTTTTACTGCGCAAGCTGGAAAGCTGCATAAATGCAACAGTCTCTACAGAAAGAATTCAGTTGTGATGCCCCTGGGCTACAGCAACACAGTCAGGTAATGTATGGTACATATATTGTATATGTCAAGTGACATATTCTGTACCTGAGTCATTGCGGAATTCCTCTTTCCGATACAGCCTCATAATTCAGTACAGACCAACAGGACTGTTGATACAGGTGCCTTGGCCAGCTTCCCGTTTGTATATTTGTTCTTCTACCCTCCCTATATTTGCCCTGCACTTTCACATTTCTCCCTGTACAAAGTGAGTACAGCACTAACGTGAGGTCTAAAATACCTGATGCATTTTTGTGGGTATAGAAAGGCTAGACAGGCTCTCACACAAAGTATGCATTTCATGTGGCTTATCTTTAATTCTTTATTTGGTATTAAATGGATTTCTCGTTGAAACATCACAGCATGCATCTTGTGCTCCAAAGGTTCTGTTCAGTGGAAGCACTTGTAGGCAGCAGAATTTCTGCCCCAGCTCCCTGAAAGCTGCAAATGCTGGTAGGCCAACTTCCTCCCCCTTCCGTGGATACAGCTCTCCTGCAGAGTCCCAGAGGTTCGAAGCGAGTGCGGGGTGGCAAGTGAAAGAAAGAGAGTGGAAGGTGCGAGTATCCACTCGTATGTTAGTGCTGCTCATGGAGGAGCTTCCAGTAACAAAAGCAACATTGCTTTTGAAAATGCATCTTGGATAACAGAGGACTTCAACATTTCAGAAATAAGATTTTCATGAATCTCAGAGAGCAGAAGATTAAGTGATTATGTCTCTTATGTCTGCTTCCCTGTTTCAGTAGCAACGAAAGGATTAAATGTATAATCAGGCATTTGTTTCCATTGTTGCTCACCCCCCAGGTACTCCGGGAAGTTTCATGCTTATCTCTGCCACAAAGACAGATACAGTTGCTTGAAAAGGGTTATTCTTTCTTTAGAAAACCAGACTCGTCCAGACAAGGCATGTTCTCTGTCAGACCCTCTCTTCTACTGTCAGCCCGAAAGGAACTGAGAGCAAAGAAAGAGACAGTGAAAATGATACTTCTGAAAGAATTTTTCTCAAGGGAAATAAAGAAAACAGGGGGACAGGAACTTGTTTTGTCAAAGTCCACACCTATTGTTCACCATTTCGGCTCCTTTCGAGCTCTGTTATCAGTCTACCGATTACTAACTTAATCCCTCTGCATGGAAGTTCTTTCCTGAGATTACATGAAGCAAGTCGTCACGTGGCTTCACTAACGGACGCAGCGTTGGCCGTAGCAGGGCTGTGTGCTCCCAGCCCTTTGGTTTCCATATGGGTAAACTATAACTGGATTTATGAATGCTAGGGTGACACCTCCTCTGAATCCCACCTTTTGCTTCAAGAGGCAACGGTCAGGGGGAGGGAATCAGTTCCTGTGCTTGAAGGCATTTGGGAAAGAAACACAGCCCACTTCACAGCGACTGACCAATAAGAGGAATTGCCGTGTTGGCAGAAGGCCTAGGGCTGATAAATTCCATGGGTCTCAGATAACACAATCTGGAGACAACTCCCATTGTCACAGGCATAAAAGAGGTGGGGTGGGGGAACGGAGCACACACTCCCGCCTCAGGATCACAAACTGTGTGAGCTGCAGCTTGCGTTAGGTCCTTGGAATTTCTTACCATGGCCAGTTACAGCTTCAGGCAGACTACCTCTTCTGTGGCAGGGGGAAGTGGTGGCTCCTCGGTCCGCTTCGGTGGAGGTGGCTTTCGGGCTCCCAGCATCCATGGTGGATCTGGTGGTAGGGGTGTGTCAGTGTCTTCTGCTAGATTTGTGTCTTCTGGCCTAGGAAGCGGCCTGGGTGGTGGATACGGAAGTAGTTTTAGCAGCAGCTTTAGTGGTGGTTATGGTGGTGGTTTTGGTAGTGGTGATGGCCTCCTCTCAGGAAATGAAAAGGCAACTATGCAAGGCCTGAACGAGCGCCTCGCATCTTACCTGGACAAAGTGCGTGCACTGGAAGTGGCAAACTCTGATCTTGAAAATAAAATCCGAGACTGGTACCAGAAACAAGGACCAGGCCCATCTCGGGACTACAGTCTTTACTACAGCACTATTGAAGACCTTCGAGACAAGGTAGGTGTTAATATTTATTAAAAATCATCTTAGATTTGCACTTAAGAAGGAAGCATAAAAACCCGAAGAAAAAAACTTCACTGGGAAAGCACCCAGCAGGTGTTGCAGTTTATGAAAGGGACAGGAAGATGAAATGAATATGCAATGATCAGGCAGGGTGGATAAAGAAAATTATTGGTATGGAATTAACTACTTTTTTGAATGTTAGTGAAGAGAATGTACAAAACAGTCAGTCTGAGATGCCTTAGTACTTAGTTCTCTGACGATGTTTGCTTTTAACAAAGCATATATACATATATACCTACACACACACACATATATATACACACATGCTGGTCATTGACACATATATGACCAGTTTATATATATATATATATAATATGACCGTATACATACTGATAAATATAAAGAGAGCCAAACAATGACAGCAAGCTGCCTGTCTCTGTAGTCTGTTACCTACCATACAGCTTGAAAAACTTCAAAGGCACAGACACACCACTTCAATGGTAAAAGTAAAAATTGGTTAAGTATGATTTTGTAAATGTGAAGATAGCAGCAGATTTTATCACCATACATTTATTTTTCTTTCACGTTTCACTTACTTAAGCTTGGAATTGAAATAAGAATACTGAAACATTTGGCTTCTGGAAAAAGGAAGTAGCAGACATGAAGTAATCCATCCCATATATAAATGCAGGATTTGCCCCAATTGCCCATGGGTACCTGATAACAGCTTGCTTTGAGATGGTACACGCCCCGGAAAACATAGGTGGTAGCTGATCAAGGTTTAGTTTATGAGGTTTAGTTTTCACAGTTCAGCTTGGAGTTCATGACTGCTCCCACGCAGTTTCCTCTCTCCTTGCTTCAACCCATTCACATTCTCTATCGATTTCAAAAAATGAGCTCCAGTGAAGGCAGAACTGGCAATCAGGTTTCCTCCTTTCAGTATTCTTTTCCTTCTGTCTTTCACTCCCCTTAGTTAGGGGAGAGAAAATGTTGTCCCAGCTGGTTTTATGGATGACCCTTTGAGCTTTAAAAGTGGCAGCCATAAAAGTCATGCTTTCTAGGTAAAAATTAACAGGGATTGCTTCTAAATAAACAAAATTTCCTTTAGGGGGTTTTCATGCTGCATTAGAAGAAACAATAAACACTATCCTGGATATTCTAGGAAATAAAAATGTGTTCAAAGACTATACAAATGCAATATGAACCCATATTGTTTAAAAACATAAACATGTCATCTATTTTAAAATCATAACGGCCCTCGTAATCACTTTCCACTGTTAAGAAAATGCATAACGAGAACAAATTCTGCCAAGAGGGCTCTGCTGGCTTTGATTGCTTTGCATCTCTCCAGGAAACAGGTTTCTTGCCTCAGTCCTAAAACACCACTACCCCCTGGCTCACCAAAGTCCTCTCCCTCTAAGATAGCAGGTAGCTTTGTCTCACAGTGCGCCTTCTAGCTGAGAGCCACTTCATATGCCAGGCAAGAGTAAGAGGACCTATCCATAACAGACAATAATCCTAGCAAAAGTACTGTGATAAATCTGTGCTACATATTTGCTACAGATCATTGATACTTTCCTTCTGAGACCAAATAAAATACGCCTTCATTTGGTGTAGCTACAGGTGAAATAGAATCTTAACTCAATCTTCAGACCAGGAAAGAAGATAACATAGCTGTTTCAGCCTCAGCAATGAACTCTCATTGTTTGTAGATCCTCGATGCCACTATCGACAACTCGAAGATTGTCTTGCAGATTGACAATGCCAGGCTGGCTGCTGATGACTTCAAAACCAAGTGAGTAACTTCTGAAAGGAAAAAGGCCTTTTGAGCAGGCAAAAATCCTTGTTGAGCCAAAGGGCAGCAAAGGGCAGCAGCTGCGAAAAAAGCAAGGAATGCCTTGCTACGAACACTGGTTTGATCCTGTTGTCGCAGTTCAGCCCTTCCTGTATTTGCTGAAAGCACCATCTGCACCATGGAAAATATGTGGATAAAAGTTTGATGCTGGATAACATTTGCTACATCATAAATCCTACGAAACCAGATAAATTTATAGCAAATAATGTGTTTCATGGTGGGCTGGCTTCATCAGCTAACCTGAACAGCTTTGTTTTGGTTTTTTAAGGTTTGAAACAGAGCAAGCTCTTCGCATGAGCGTGGAGGCTGACATCAACGGCCTGCGCAGAGTCCTGGATGAGCTGACCCTGGCTAGAACGGACCTGGAGCTGCAGATTGAAAACTTAAAGGAGGAGCTGGCCTACCTCAAGAAAAATCATGAGGAGGTAAAAAAACCACAAATAACACTTTTGAAAGTGACATTAGAAAAACAGCATGTGGAAGTGTGGAGTCCCTCAGGATTGCCCTGGGCTCTCCAACAGGGAAGAACAGATTTCTACGTAGATTAGAAACTAAAGATACTTCCTGCAAGTATTTCAGGAGAGTCCCTCAGACCTTAGCCCTTGAAGAAAGAACGGAAGGTTCATAATGTTTCCAGTTTATGATTGTGCCTTCTTTTGTCTTCCTCTGCCATGCCCACACAGGAAATGAGTGCCATCAGAGGGCAAGCAGCTGGCCAAGTCAGCGTTGAACTGGACTCTGCTCCAGGCGTTGACCTGTCCAAGATCCTGGCTGATATGAGAGACCAGTATGAACACATGGCTGAGAAGAACAGGAGTGATGCTGAGGCCTGGTTCCATACCAAGGTAGAAAAACCTCCACACTATACAAATACTAACCAAAAAAATCATTTAAAGAAACAAAATAATTATTCATACACACAGAAGACTGCTGTGAAAGCCTTATGACCTCTACCTAGAGGCCCCATATTTCTCATTTAATGTTTTCCGTGTTTCAGAGTGAAGAGCTGAACCGCGAAGTAGCTGTGAACACCGAACAACTGCAGAGCAGCAAGACCGAAGCCTCTGACCTGAGACGTGTCTTCCAAGGGCTGGAAATAGAACTGCAGTCCCAGCTCAACATGGTACGTTGAGATTTGCACTGCATGATCCACACCCCCCCC
>Ga0065711_1050474_pt1 | contig 10813 bp, 8 predicted proteins | sample Hoacrofraction12_FD_59098 | JGI IMG/M metagenome (GOLD analysis project Ga0065711, IMG submission 59098) | Hoatzin crop microbial communities from Cojedes, Venezuela - Epithelial fraction 12 v2 (version 2) | ecosystem: Host-associated > Birds > Digestive system > Esophagus > Crop | place... | reverse complement strand
GTCCACCACATTGGTGTCTGCGTGCTGATGACCCGAGCGGCCGAGGGGTGGGTCGCCGAGCCGTCCCTGAACCAGGTCGCCACGCCAACGAAGGCGACAGGTTCCAGAAAAGGTTGTGTAATATTGCCAAGCAGGGCTTTGCTGCTGAGATTACTTATCCTATAGAGCTTAGGTCAATGTTAGTGGGACAGGGGAGATTTAATCCCATGGGAAAGTGTTTTTGTCACATGGCATTAAAAGGAATTTGATCACCTGAATCTAAAAAGAATTGTGCTGTTTGTATTTTATTCAATTGTTCTTAAATTGTGAAAGAAAACTGTATGTTCGGTTAATTGCCAAACAAAATCAAATTATTTACTTTGCTTAAAATTGGGCACATTGTTATTTGTAATGGTTCTGCATCAGCAGAGAACATTTCCCTGTTTTCATGTAAAGGAAATAATATGCTGTACCCCCTTGCATCCTGGGGTGAAGGACAAGACATGTGGCTTCCCTCAGAGAAGGGGAGCAGCAAAGGAGGGGGGCTCAGAGCTGCGTGGCAGTGGTACCAGCTCGCACAGGGCTTTTGCCAGAGTTGCTGGGTGGCTTGGCCCGAACCTGGCTCACAGCAGAGCTCAGGCTTGCCCATGCTGGCTGGCATGGGGCAGGGAGAGACAGAGATCTTTACTGAGTTACAGTACCCAAAAACAAGAGGGGGTAGGGTGGTGTAGATTTTGGGGGTTCATGAGTTGTCCAGATAGCAGATGACATCATCAGCCTATGTTTGGGCCAAACACACAGTGCAGACATATCCCAGAGCAAAGATTTGTACCAAAATTACGCCCTTGCCTATAGCATTGACCAGACTTTAAAAATAAATATATAAATCAAAATAAAAAACTAAAAGAAAGAAGGAAGGGAAGAAAGAAATCAGCTTTTGTTGTATAATAATGAAGAGCTGTATCAAAATCCATAAATTAGGCGCAACTTTAAAATCACATATAATTTCAATTACAGCCATCTGTTTCTCCTTAGGAAAAATGAAGTGAGGTCAGCAACTAAACATTTTACAACCATGAAGATTCTGGGATGATTTTTATGCTATATACATATGTGATTTGTAAGAAACCTATTTATATGTAAAATGTCTCATTTGAACATTCATTCCTTTTATCATGCAAACACCAAGTTTTTTGGAAACTACAGGCTTCGAAGTGAATACACATATATCAGGCTAAGGTTATTACTCTATATTTTTTTAATTTTAACTCTGATATTTCTATCATCATAAAAAAAAAGTATTTGTATACCTTTAACTTTCAAATGTGTAGATAGTAGGGAATAGATGCGGCATAGATTTTCTTCAACATAAGTACGTAAGAGGCTTCTGAGCCCTATGACAAAAATAAAAATGCCTTAACAGAGGTTTTTCAGAGAAGGTGGGCAAGAGAGGAATGTTGTATGCTGAGACTCAAGGTAGAAAATTATTTAAATCTTTGAATTATGTGTAATCATTTATTTGAGTGGCACTTACCTTCCCTTCTCTCACACAGTACTATTCACAGCATTGAACAGAGAACAGTACATTCAGCTGTGACTGTCTTGCTGTGACCTTGATGAGGGTTATGTCCAAGGCATGGCATATGTCACTTTACAAGTGATTTTAATAAAGTTGGTGACTTTCCTGATAAGGTTTTTAGTCATACAAAATACTATGGAAATGCATTTTACGTTCATCCTTGATGTATGATGTAATGTTTGCACCCTCCTTGAGCCTGCAGACTTTTTGAATTCTTCAAATATGAAAGGCAAGCAAAGACTAAAGTAAGCTTGTCCAACAATAAATCAAACAAGAAAAAGAAAGCAAATACTTAATCATAAAGCCTTCATGCACAAATATAAAGCAAAACACTGACCTAAATGGTTAATAACAGGAAAAGTCTGTTAATACCTGTTGTATAAACCCCTAATCTTTACAGTTGTTAACAGGAACTGGAGTGCATGCATAAAAGACTGCTCTTCACAGCAATGCTGTTATCCACATCAATCAAGATAATCCCACAGTAAAACCTTGCTAAAGAGGAAATGTGGCATGTTTGGATAATGTCAATGATTAGAAAAGATGTCCCAGAAAATGCTATGCAAAGCAAGTTTAAATATTAATGCACACTTACCTAGCCCTTTTCAGCTGAGAGTCTCAAATTATTTACGTGGACCTCAAGGGCTGAGCTCTGATTTCAGTTCCAGGTGTGAAACAAACAGAATTTCATGTGTATTTGAAAGCAAAGTGTAATTCTGAGCCGTAAAACTTCACAGCTGCTTTTTCAGAAAATACGAATACTCAGTCTACACAAGGGTAAATTGAGTCACAGAACAGGGAAATGATTTCTTGAATGTGAACATAGTGAACCAGGGCACATAATAAACCTTGCTGTCTCTTATTACCACTTCCTTCTTCGTGGCTCAAGAAAACACACTGCTGGTTCAAATTCACTCTGTTTTAGGCTGACAATGTATTTGATCATAACTCATCAGAGAGGGCAATTTTATGCTTTAGACCATGCTATAAATTAAGTCCCTAGAAGATTTTTGTTGGGTGTATAGTATGTTCTGGAGAAATCATTGTAAAAGACAGAATTACACACTAAACCTCAGTGAACAACCGTGCCCTTCTTTTCTACTTTAGATTAATGGTAACTGAATATGATTCACACTTGCAGGTTGGCACTCTTTGACTGTCAATCACTTGGGAAAATGCAACACATGGCGCTCTCAAGTGCTGTTCCTCTATTGTTTCTCAGGACAATCAAAGAACTGGCTCTCCTCATGTACTGAGGAAGGTGGTATTAAAAAAGCACGTAAGTGAAACAGAATTATCTCAGCAACTTTTAGGTGGCTGCAGTCTTGACAGTGTGGATCTCAGCTGGTTCTTGTGATTTCACTGGGCTGAAGTATATTGTGCTATGAAATGCCTTTTTCTCTCCACCGACTGTAGCAGGGATCTAGTAGTGCAGACTCCGATGGCTATGTTGTAGCTATCTGCAGTTAGTGAGATGAATCTCACCTGAAGTTAAATTGAACAAGTCATCTTCCTGTAGAGCTTAGCAGAGTGGGTGCTTGTTGAACTAGCTGGAGTAGTGCAGCAGCCAAGCCCTACAAAAATCACCAGGCATGGGAGAAACACAAAGGGAAGCATGGATATATAGTAGGAGTAAAGTTCATGCTAATACATAAAAAATGCACAAAAGCTTGTGTTCCAATAAGAAGGTGATTAAGTTTCCTAAACGGAACCTTGCAAAGTTACGATTATGTTTGATCAGAAGAATCACAATGTCAGATAAGAGTTCATTATTCCGTAAGCTCTCAGTTCAATGCAACTGTGTGAGACGCTGTGTGACTTTCAGGAAGCAACTCAAGACCAGGATAATCGGTTAAGTAGTCTTGACAGCTAAGCAAGGAAGAGTGAGGAAGTATGCCGCACATCTTTATTGAAGGGTTGCCTGGAAAGACAACACGTGGGAAAGGGGAGGGTTTCTTTAGATTTTAATGTTCAAAGTAGAAGAATTAGCTAATCTCTGATGATGTTTGTCCTGGAACAAAAGACACAAATTAAGAAATTATTTTACAATAATTTAAATTTTTTTTTAAAAGGGTAAGGTGTGGTTTGCTACAGGAATAAGCATCCCACCAGTAGAGCTTCTAAACTATGATTAAATAGTTCAATTGTTTTAATTTTAAAAAGAAAAACAACTGTGACAAAATTTGTACAGTGCCTTAAGCACAAAACAGAGGAAAATATGATTCTGGCAGTGGACTGAAATGTAGGAATACTGCTCTCACTTGGCGGTTCACTCTCTTCATGTTAAACATTTATGAATAGCATGTGCTTGGCCTAGATGGCCACAGAAGGGTGTAGGACCCCCCATAACTTCAAGACCATCCAAAATCTGGGGGTTGGTTTGTGCGGGGATATGCTGGTCATATATAACCACTTCTAATAAGTGGGAGTGGACACAAAAGGTAAATCATGCCTTGTGCTCTACCTTGGATAACCTCGTTGATTTGAGCTTTTCCTACGCTAGGGCGCCGAGCAGTTCTGGGGCATGTTTCCCGGCCCTGGGGCCAGCGGGCAGCATCTGGCTGTGTCATTGAGCACCCTCGGCACCCGAAGGTGGGGGACTGCATCCCCGCTGCCCGTGGGGAACAGCCTGAACTGAATGCGCGGCGTTGCACATGGTTCTGTCCAGAGACTGCCAGCTCGCCTGCGCCAGAGGTGTGGCAAGGGCATTGTTGATGGCTTAATGAACTGCAGGGAGAGAAGTTCTTGTGAGTGGGAATGTTCTTTGGCACCTGAGTTTACTGGAATAGCTGTAGTGCTGGTGAACTAGGATTGCTGACAGGGCCCCTCATTGAGAGATCCTTTAGGAAACTAAACTATTACCAAATGAGAGGAAATGTTTTTTACTCAAGTGTCTCTGTTTCTTAATCATAGCAATTATCAGTTGTGGTGATTAATGACTGGACTGAAGGTGGGGTAGAAGTTTATGAACAATGGGAGGTTTTACTATAGGTGGATGTTACCAAATAAATGAGGATGTGCTTGTTGTGAGAAGCAGAGGACACAAAGGATACAAGAAATAGAGGGATCACAGAGAGATCAATAAAAACATGTCATTACAAAGATGTCTGGGAAAAACAATTTACTTAAGAGAGAACCCACGTGTCTGTTTTCAAGGAGCAGATCTAAAACAAGCAAAAGGAAATTTTTTTTTTTTTTTCCATAAAATTCTTCATTAAATTGTGGAACATGGTGCCAGATGAATGGATACTTCATGGCAGACAGGCAGTTCAGGAAATACTTAACCTTCTGACTGCCAGAAGCAGCGGTGTTTGCTGAGAAGGACCAGTCTGTCCTTACCTTGTTTCTCCCATGTCCCCTAAGCCTCAACTACTGGCTGCAGCTGGCGGCAGGATTTAGCAATTTCAGTCTAACCCACCGTGGCAGTTTCTGTTTTTCTGTACCCCGGATCATGTGTGTGGAGAGTGTAAAGGGAATGGGCACCACTTGTGACAGCATTTTATTCTTCTGCTTTATCACCCACTTGTCAGCAGCCTGGAGATGGTTTAGTACTGACCAGAGCAAAGGAAGTGTGGCAAGAGGTTATTGGAGGGGAAGTTATGACTCTGAAGCGTTTGTTTGCCTCATTATGCTAATTCCTCCATTATCTCTGGGGTACTGCTTCATCTTGCTCCAGGTGAATTTAGATGAGTCCTACATTCAGCCCTTCACTCCGTTGTTCTTGGGGCCTTAGTCTGTAAAACTGGGATGCTGTCACGAGAGGTAACGATGGCAAATGCACCATCTGTGAGAGTCTCAGCTTGTGTTACAATGAAAGCTATCAAATGAGGTAGAATTCTTCACAACATGAGTTTCTAGATATTGTGCCATAATATGGATTTGGGGAATAAATCATGCAGCCCAACTTTTATACACTTGGGCAGCGAAAGTGGAGAACTTCAGGTTCGTACCTTGGAACCGAAGTCAGTGCGGCTGGACCAGTGCTGCTGACACAGCGAGGCTTTGTAACTCGTACATGCATCACTGCAAACGACGGGTGTTGGACACCTCTGCACTTCTGGCCACTGCGGTTTTTATTCAGGAACGTGTAAAATGTCTGAAGGTGGGAACCTTGTGCTTCAGTTTCCCCAGTTAGAAAGTAAAAATATTTTTCATTTTGAAGTGTCGTGATTGTTCAAGTTACTTTGAGATTAATAGATCAAAGGCATCATAAAAGCACAAAATATTTCTGTGTTCTGTAGATACCGCATGAAGGATCTGTAAAATGGTGCACAGATAGTTAAAAGAAAAAATGGGTTTTTGAGCAAGTGCGTATATAATTTCAATAGACAACTGCTATTATGCTGTGAGGCGAAAGTATTTCCAAATTATTAAACTAATTACAGATATTAAAACAAATATCAGTCTTCAAACCCTCTGTTGCCTTTTTTCTTGCTTTGAAGTCTTTTTATTATTTTTTATTACTGTGGGCACCTATAAAAACTTTTAATTTGAATAATTTAGAACTTTGCATTTAATTTTATTATATTTCTTTTCATGTTACTGCAGTGTTGTCTTTGGGCTTTTAAATGATTTTTTTGTCATTGTCAAACACTTTGAAACTTCTGAAATGAGCTGCATGAAAAGAATAAATAATGACATAGTCAAAAGAAAAAAACAGCAATATTTTATTAAAGAGAATCTTTCACAGAATTAAATTCTGTGATTTTAGTATTTTCTGAGCAATTACAATAGCATTAGTACCAGGTTCTTATGAAAGTAACGTATCTGTATCTATAGAGCGGGCATGGAAAATGCTGCAAATACATCCCTTTGATCTAAATGGCAGAAATAAATTTGCTAAGGACACGGTAACATTAAGCATATTTAAACTGACCCGTATTACTTGAAGTGCAGGTAGACTATTTCTCCTTTTGATCAGGCCATTTGATTTAAGCTATAAGTGAAATGAAGTTATGTGCATAATACATGTAATATAATTTGGCACATAAATGCTTACAGATGTAGGTTAATATTTTATTTGCATATATCCCCTAGTTTTTTTCCTGTTCTGCGGATGGATTTATCACGAGTCTGCAGGCATGACTTGCTGCTAGACATGGATGTGAACAATTAAGTTTTCAGTCAGAGCTACAGTGAGAGACTCCACTCTGGCTGTGTTCGCTAAGCCTTTTGGTAGCTGCATTGATAAGGTGGAAAGAGGTTCACGTGTGAGAAATCTGAAGTGAAGATGCACATCTCATGCTTGGCTGGTGTTTTGTTATCTAAGAATACGCTGATCCTGAGTGGCATCAGAATAGCTTTACTTTCAAGGTGGAAGAGTGTTTCTGTGTCTTCTCTTTTAAAAGTATCCTAAGTCCTTCGGTAGAATTACTACTTTCTTATCATTACGGGAAACTCAGACAAATTTGTTCATGTTGTGGTTAGAGTTACCATTTCATAAGGTTTTAAATAATTTTTTAGAAAATGTTCATTAATATTTAGAGCTTTTTTAAAAAGTCATGGACTTGTGTCTGACATTCAATCAGACACATTTTAGTTGCTTTTCATAGATTTGGGAGTTTGAGATGTGCTTTCTAGTTTGAAGCAGTCATAAATGCCTTCAATCATCATGATAAAATAAGACTATAAAAATAACATCAAACTTGCATTCATTTTCTTACCACATATCCAAAGGCTGTAGGATTCTAAGATAAATCGGATATAAAAATTATGGAAATATACATTCAGTCTTTTTAGTTAATTGTCAAGCTACTGTAATTGGGTTTGAGCAGGGACTGCTATGTTTACTCCTGTGAGTGGTACAGGAGTTGGGCATCTAGATTTCTACAGAGCTATAATATTTTAAACTCCCTGGAGAAGGGAGGCAGACTGACTCTAAGCAGTACAGACTGTTGTGTGAAATCTGATGTGTTTGAAAAAGATGCCTCCATCACCTGACCTTTTAGCTGATCCCTTTGGAACTCCTTCTCACCTGTTGAGGTGCCCAGCATGTAGGGCTCCTGCTCTAACACCGTCAGATCCTGGAGCTTTCCAGAGCTTTCCATTTCCCCATTTTGTCAGAGCACTCACAGTATCTCATTCGAGGTTTGAGCTTAAACACCTATGTTAGGAAGGTTGTTTTTCTCAGGCTTTTTATGTAGCCTGCAGAGACTGGGGTGCTTCTCCAGGGAATAATTCAGAGCGGGAATCTCTTGTGACCAACTGACTAAAAAGCGTAGTGAGTCCAACCTCATACTTGACCAAGTGGCTAAATTGGGTTATGTTCAGAAAATTATGCTTCCGGCAATTCCAGTGCGAAGTGGGCTGTGGGGCTGCAGGACTGTTACTTTTCTCCACCTTTTTCCCACCCTTTGCTTGTGCGTACGGATTGCTGTGTCCAGGTGCAGTATTAAATTTTGCAGACCTCCCATGTTAGAAATTTGTGCCAACATGTGAGGCTAAGAGGATATAGCCTTTATCCTAACAACTATAAGGACACTCATTAGCCTAATGAAGCTATGGCAGTATATTTATGGGAATGGTGCAGCAGCAGTGCCAACATTTGTGGTGAGAATATTTTTAATTATTTCTTATTAACAGTATGTAGGCCCCAAGGAAATAAAAAACTAGTAGTAGAGATACAAAAATTGCACAAAACTGGTTTGCTGGGACAATACCAGAGTGGTACAGGAAGAGACTCTTCTGTAAGACTTGATTTGCAATTACGGATCACAAGATACTCTCTGTCCTCAGTTCTTAAATACATAATTCATGAGTAGAGCTGGAGTAAGTTTTTCTACTAATAAAAGCTACACTGAAACTGGAATTTAGGGGAATATCAGCACAATGCATTTGATGAACAGTTATGTCAGTCTTTTTTAATAGGAGAGGCAGGAAGTAGTTGTTATAAACTAGAAAATAACATAGTTGTATTTCCACCTGAGAGCTTTTATGGGAAGGTGCAGTTAGATACAAAACGTAGAGCAGGCAAAACTTAGGTGGTATTTAATTCAATACATATGATCATCTGAAATCTCATCATGTTTAAACTGAAATAGCTTACTCAAGATTGCCATTCTGGTTAAACCAAGCACACTTTGTGTTCTCTGCTTATTTATATGTACACAAGAAAAGCAAGACAACAGAAAGCAAGGAAGCAAAGCTCCCAAATATGCAAGGTCTTTGAAAATCTGAGGCAAAATTTACACTGCCTTTTCACAATGGAATATTTGCTTGATACTTTTCCACAGGCTGAAAGATCTTCCATACTGGTTTTAGCAGTTTGCAGTACACGGTGATGTTCAGAAGACCTCAGTTCTTGCTCCAAGTTTGTTGTACATCACATGCATGCAACAGAGAGATAAAATTCTAGCAATAAATGTGCTCTGTCCTTGTTTACTTTTTTAAGCAAAACTGATATAAAGTGTATTGCTTGTTCAGAAAAGCCTCTGTTATGAGATTAATGAGAAAGATATCAGCTGCAGGGTTAACGATTTCCTTAATGATCAACAAACCGTTTTCAGTGATCTGGGAAAGAGGTTGTGGATAGTGAAACAGATGAGTTGAAAACTTGGAAAAAGGTTTCGAAGAGTTTGTTGAAATTCATAACCTTTTTTTCTTGGTATGTTTTGAGAATCATTGAGTGTAAAAAACGTTTTATTTTATAAGCTAAGGTACTGTAAATATCAACTGATCAGACCGGTCGAAAATTAACTGTTTAAAATCGTGCTTTACAGTCTGAAATAAGTCATTTGTCAAAAAGAATTTGAAAATTAAAATCTCATTCTAAATTTTTTTTGTAAGAATCAAAGAAAAGTGAAAATACGGGTAGAATGGCAGACAATAGGTGGGCCTCTCTTCGTATTTAAAATTGAAAGGTTTGAGTATTTCCTGACAGTGTTCAGAATTCTTCTGAAAAGCTTCAGATGTCAAAGTAGAAACACCTGAAGGCCTATTACCAAATAATACATCCTCTGTAGTCTGTGAACTTAGCAGAAGAGAAATGACTCATCTTCAATGACATGGGGCTGAGGGATTCCACTGGCAGCCAGTGACTTGCGTGACGTGACTAGATAATGAGGGCTTTTATAAACTCCTCTGCCTATTTAAGGGCCTAAAAATGAAGTTTGGACCACAGGCCAAGAATCAGGGCCAGGCATCCAGAGAGGGAATCTCTGCTATTTTTAAGAACTCTTGAGACTGCAACTATGGATAGTATTTATGCACACTGTCTGCTTAAGTGGTAAAATCATCTGTTCTCTTTAGTGAACAAGGGCATAGTTATTCCTGTAATTTTTAATGTAAGCTTAGAAAATGTAACCGACAATGATAACCTCAGTGAACCACCCTGGAGATGACAGGTATTCATTAAATAATAACTGTTCTTTGTAGTGCATTAGCACAAGGAGCCTTAGCAATGGACAATAAAGCTGTTCTGCCAGATAGAAAAAACCCTCTCCCCTGGCACAAAGACCTTCCAATTTAAATTCTCAACATGATGCAACGGTTGAATACAGAATATGAGAGAGCAGGTAAAATGCTATAGAGGTTCTTTTTGGTAGTATTTCATATTCTTTAGTAACGTACAGATCTTCAAGAGTATTCTGCAGATTTTAAAGTATGAGAGTGTGATTTAAAAAAAATCTGGTCATGGCTTTCAAAGAGAAATTCAGCCTGTTGGATTCATTGTATTCATGTGAGATCAAGTGAAAAAATCAAGCTCTTATGTATTAACTGTGCAAATATTTCATTATGACTAATCGTAGTATTGTTTTACAAATATTAAAAGAGCTTGCTAAAGCCATGTCATTCATTATTATCATTAAAAATATTGGTATTATTTCTTTGGAATAATTAAAAACATAACAATTATTCATAAGGTAAATGGGTAGGATTAAAAATAAGCACGTACAAAGCTATTCATCAATTAAATAAATCGACCCATGCTATGAAAACTCCATGAAAAGATATCTTAGAGATTTAGTTAATATCAAGGCACTAATTATTACAGGAACGTTGATTGTCTGGACATGGTGAGAAGGAAATCTTAGAAGTATTGTCTAGATAAGACTAGAGGTTTATTTTCTTTTTATAATACAGGGAAAATAGTATGCACACCAAGACATTCAATGATTTATTTTTTTAGAGGGATTCTAAATATCTGTGTGAAAAGCCAGATTATCCTGTATAACAGCATACAGGCATAGGATGAAATTGTATCTGTGTCATCTGTGTCGTGTTCCCCTGACACCCCCCCCCCCAAAAAAAAAAAAA
>Ga0065711_1050473_pt1 | contig 10813 bp, 6 predicted proteins | sample Hoacrofraction12_FD_59098 | JGI IMG/M metagenome (GOLD analysis project Ga0065711, IMG submission 59098) | Hoatzin crop microbial communities from Cojedes, Venezuela - Epithelial fraction 12 v2 (version 2) | ecosystem: Host-associated > Birds > Digestive system > Esophagus > Crop | place... | reverse complement strand
TAAATAGTATGAAGAATTTATACTGACTGTCTAACTTGGGGGGGGGGGGCGGAAGCCTTACCTGAGTCAGATTGGGCTTCGAAAGGTTGGGTTTTTAATTAGCTTTTTTCTTAATTGTTCTGATGGATTAAATGTTAATTTAAATGCTGACTTACTCTATCTCAAATATTTTCCCCGTCTTTCTGTTTACTAGGCTCACTATTTACAGCCTCTAGTGGCTGTTCAACTAGCAATTAACTCCAACAGTACCAAAGAAGAAATAACAATTGAGTGTAAGATCCTGGGCTCACCTAATTTAAAAAATGAAGATGATCGTGACAAGTTTCTGGGACGAATTGCCTTCAAAGTTCAGATGACTGAATAGCAGGAGTAGAAAATTCTCTACAAAGTAAACATTGTGTTGTCTGTTTTGTCAGCTGGACATGCCATTCTAGGGTATGAGACCATCTTGGAGAATGTTAAGGTGGTTTATGGTGTTCAGGATAGCATAATAATATGCTTCCAGATCGTATGTTTAAAATCCCTCAAAGTAAATGCCTATCCTGCTTCTGCCTGCCCCGTTGGAACAGTGTACAGACTATAGTTGTGTCATAGGGACCTGTAAATAGCTGTTTTCAAACACATAATAATGGTGACCTTTGTCCTGTTCTAAAATGTGGTTTTATCCCCAAGTGAGTGTCTCAAGCTTAATGTGCTGTGCTATGTAAATATTGTATTGATTTAACACTGGTTTAACTGTCATATCTCAATGCTGACACAGTTGTAGGGATAAATAATAAATGGTACCTGATTGACATAGTGATTTTTTTTGTAAGAGTAAACACCTCCAATGTAAATTGTGTGTATGGGAGTGGGTGGGTGGGTGGATGGTTGTGTGGAGATGCCTTAAGTTGTAGACTGGGTGGCGTGGGAGAATTGAAATGGATTTTAAGAGTTGGTATGGATTTCTGAAAAATCAGTGCTCAACTAGTACTTTCTTGTGCTTGTCACTGTGCAAGTATTGTGTACATGTAATACTTGGTATAGAGTTTGGTATTCTAGCTGAGGAATCGAATCTTTCTTCGTGTTGTTAATTGCTTGCGATATGTGGAGCACAAATAAAATCTATACAATATTTTAAAACTTTTTAGTTCAGAAATATCAATATACAACAGTTTAAATTCTTTAGGGTCCTGGTAACAGTTGTACAACAGAGCTGCTTGAAAGAAATGGCCTCACTGTTGTGGAAATAATAGGCTTTCGTTTTCCAATTAAAAAATTTCCTGAAGAACCTCTGTTTAAAAAAAGGAAAAAAAGGATTGTCTTGATTAAACATTCCTGTTTAATTTATATACTTGTTTCGTTGCATCATTTTAACATGCTTTACGTCTTCGTCTGCTATTTCATCCTGGGTTTTCTGTGTATTTTGTCATCATCCATTTAGAAAATTGGTGCCATCAGCTGCTTTATAGAAATATCCCATTGACTTGAAGTGGATTACTTGCAGTTTAACTGAAGTATTTTCATTAATCCAGTTGCTAAAATGACTGCAAATAGACTAATTTATTTGTGACTTATCCCATTAAACCAAGCTGACCCAATATATTGGGTTGTAACTTCTGCGGTCTTGCTGACATGGGTTTTATATTACTCTTCCCTAGGGGTTTTTTTTGTTTGTTTTGGTCTTGGTTTTTTTGAGCACATGGTCCCCATTCTGATGTCTTGTCAATACTGAAGACCACAGCAAATCAGCATTTGTGTAAATACCTGTAGTTCTGCTAGTTAGTCCTAAATTTCTCACTTAACATGCTTTTATGCCTAATTCTTACAGTGTTTTTTAATATTTTATTTAAAAAAATTAAATGAATGATTGCTAGAATTCAAGATCCTGTCTTAATGCTCTGCTTTGAAAATGGTTGAGGCCAGTCTAAGCTACATTAGTGCAAAACTTTTTAACACCTGTGCAGGCTTACACTGGTGCATAGTTGGAGGAAGCTGCTCTTAGTGGGACTTGAAGAGTGTGTTGAACTTCATTAAAAATAGATTTATACTGATATGATACCATTCAGCATGCTTTTTTGTTGTTGTCTACAAAAGAAAAATTGTTCATTACATTATGGAATGGGTACTTTTGTAATAATAGCATGCATTAATACTGAATAAGAATGTTCTTTCAAAATACTCCATTACTAATGTTTTAAATCATGCACTTTTAAAGCTGGGATACCTGAGTTCTTGAAAATATGACTAATTGCTTCTCTGTACATTAATACTGCCTGAAAGTATTTTAATTGTCATGAGGGAACTTAAAAGTGTTGATGTTGCATCTCAAAATGAAAAGGACTAGCTTCATGTAAAAAAAAACTTTCATGTTTGTGTTCACTTAGGAAAGGTAAGAAGTTCTGGAGAAACACTCAGTTTTCAAATGAGATGATTTTTGCAACAATTTCTCTTTCGACTTATCTATATAGACAAAGCATGAAATGGCAACTCTTCACCAGCACTTTTCAGACAGGTAGAACTCAATAAACTCCTGTTCTCCTTAGATTTTGTAGGAGTGTTTTTTTTTAATTTAATCACATAGGGATTATCAGTTGAGGGGAGGGGAGAAAGAAAACTTCTGAAAGGGTTCAACTATCAAAATTAGCATGTAAAACGTATGTAGGTAGTGAGTTTAGCACTAAACTATTTAATTAAAACCTGTACTATTTCCTTATTTTTATTTCTGTGTCTTAAGAATTTGAGTAAGTAAATGATCTAGCAGTTATTTATAAACTGGTGTATTGACTATTAGGACATGATAAAATTATTCATTTTCTTCATGTGAAACTTACGGTAAAGGTTCCTTGGACTTAATTTTAAATTTTAATTAAAGATTTAAATTTACTAACTTGGTATGTTTGACTTTTATACTGGTAAATACTTATTTGTCTTACTGGGTAACTTTTAGTGCCTTTGAGTCTGGAACAAGGATTTTAAACTTTGTGAAATTGCCAGTTGTTGCAGGTGCTGTTTCATAGCACCATGAAAACCTACTTCTATCCAATTCAGCGGAGGTACCTTCTTCTCTTTGCCAAGCCCCGCCATGCTCCACCCCACACATGAACACACACACGCAGGCCTAAAAGGGAAGCTGAAGAGAGGATTGTTAACAGACAAAATTAGCTACAGGTTGTATTTACACTGCTCATGAGTAGGTAAGGTGATCCTGTGAGTACAAATGACACTTGTCACTGACAGGTAAGAACTTCCTGCCTGAACAGGACCCTAGTCACCAAGCCCTGCTGACTGATGGCCTGCAATGGTTTCAATGCAATGTTCTTGGAACCTGGCACTGAACCTGGATTTTCCCTGTTTCAGGATTTTTTTTCTACCTCTCTGTGAAGCTCATTTTTCCTAACTTTTGGATGATATGAGGCAAATAGAGCTTAAAGCTGAACACAAAGTTTTGTATACTTAAACATTCAGAGAGTAAACTTTGGTCTCCTTGAAAAATGAGATGGGTCTTCTGGGATGGAGAAAAATGTCTTCATTGTACAATTTAAGGCTTAACTGAAAAATATTAGATTTAGATACTAAGCGTACATGGGCAGCTCTGAGGATGGATTTCCAAACCTCAGAATACTTGAAGCTTCAATCGTAAGTTTATCTTTTTGCAATTATTCAGAGCTTTGACTTCCCTGCTAGAGAAACATTCATCTTCTTGCTAGTTAGGCACTTTGTTAAAACACATCAGCATTCATGCTAAGTCTACTGTCAAATTACTGAAGCCTTTTAATGAATTTATCTTTGTGTTAATATGTTTGTAGATGGCATACCTGAAAACTAGTACTTTTTGTCTTACAGAAGAAATCACTCTGTTAATACTATCTACAATGAAAAATCTTTAATTTACACAAGATTTTTGTAATAGAATGTTCAAGGCATAAATGTGTTCAGAAACAACTGTTCAGTTTTGCCCATAGGTCAGATCTAGCTCTATACCTGCTGAGAGTAGAAACTTCACCTACGACAGGCAGAACTCTGGTCTCCCTTTGCTACAAGCTGTTGCAAACTTGGAAATGGTCTGAGGCCATTGTGCTCTCTACTCTGTGCTGTACACTGGGGGAATGTAATTGTTTTATTTAGTTCAACCCACCCTCTACATCAATACTGAGTTGTTTTTCTGGTTTGGTATTTGTGTTTTTTTTTCTTTTGGGTAAGAATGAAGACTAGATGTGGAGTTTCCTTCAGTTTACTTTTGAAGAATATCCCTTCTGTACTGGAAGCTTTACTTGTATTAGCCCTGCTGGGGGGGGATAGTTGAAGTAAGTTTTAATGTCAGCTGTTTCACATCATGAATATTTGTCCTGATGCTTGTTTGGTTGCAGGTGTTAGGCTACGCACCAAGAATGAGACTCCTCTTTTACCTTAGAAGTTACCTGACTATGAAGTCAGTGTTGCTATAGACAAAGATTCCGTCAGAGAGGCTTGATTTTACAGTAGTCTTAGTTGTCCTTCAGTTAAAATGGAGTAACTGTCATTGTCTTGTTAGAAGAAGCATTTTAATACAAAAGATCAGAATTAGTTCCTTTTTATAGGATACTTTTCACAGTTTTTCTTCCTGTCTAAATTGGGGGGGGGGAATTGGAGAAAAGCTAAGCAGAAAATTCACATTATTACAGTTTGAAGTCTGTTAATTTGGTGACTGCGATTCTGAACGTAAAATCAGTGCAACACGAGGGTTATCGGAAGCTTGCATGTCACTGTGTAGAGGATTGATGTGTAGATTGGTTTGGATCAAATAGCTTTACTAATTCATGATGAAGAGTATGACATTTTGTCTCTTTCAATCTCAGGTAAGCATCTAAAGAAGCCAATAAAGGAAGTGTCAAAGTTATGTTCACTAGCATGTACTTATATCTTGTATGTGATGCAGCTCTGAACAGTGAGTATTGCGTGTAGCTATGTAAACAGTGCCTCGTTTTGATTTTGCAGTAACTGAAGGGAATTGCGAAGAGTTCAATGTGGATTTAGCAACAGCTCCTTAAAAGGGCTGATAGGTATCAATGTATTATTTGAAACCAAAAATGTAATCCCATATTTTATTTTAGAAAGTGTACTTAGCTGTGTATATTATGTGTTAGAGAGGATTATAATATTTTGAATTTGCTTTACAGGTGCATGGAATAAAAGTGTCCTTCCAGTACCCAAATATTTTGTGACTTGTGAGCATATTAATGCTATTTCTATTTTTCTAACATGAGAGCCCCTACAGTGATAACTCCTGCAGGGTTTATTGTCCCTAACAAGGGCTCTCTTAAACCTGCTATGGCTGTAGAGTCTAACTGCAGAAACTGCCACTGCACTCCTAATTACAAATGGGACAGATGCACTTACTTAACACTTTAAATATTTTAGTGGCTGTTACTTAGTACCAAGTTGTCTGAACCTTTTAAGTGTTCTTGTGAATGAGGAGAAAGCATAATGCATCATAATGGGTGAGTTTTGGTTACTCCTAACTTCTTTTAGCTCCTTTTGCCTTTTAAGTTTAGTGAGAGGATAGCATAGAATTAGTACAGCATCTGTCATTCTAGAAGTTTCTCTAAATTTGTTTGGGTTTAGAAATTGCTTAATTTAAACACTACTTACAAGTGGTAGTAAATTTCAGCCTGATTGGTTTAAACAGTTTAAAACAAGTCCACAGATAAGGTTACAAATATTAATCTACTCTTAAAAAAATTTGCATGAGTGGGTCTGCCTTCTTTTGAGGTGACAGGTATAGTAGCAGCTCATGATTAATGTCCTCTGGTTCCCTACAAGTCCCTAAGCAAACTGCTCAATATTTCATTGAGCTATTCACTTAAGGCCAACTATAGCCACGGGTGTAAAATTAGGAGCTTTCTGAGTCTTTGCGCCTGGTCCCCCACCCTCAGCATTTCAAATGACTAAAGCTGAGCATAGTGAGCCAATAAAGTACAGAGAAGTTTAGCTGCTAAAGAAAGTGAACTGGGATTCTTGACTTTGTAAGAAAACAAATCTACCTCTGAAAAAGTAAAGCTGAATTCAGATAAAATTCTCCAGGTGGTTGGGAGCGTCTTAGTTACTTCACTTGATGTTTTTTGTAGATGTCCTTTCAGTGGATGGTGCACGCTGCATGCCAAGAGCAAGTACTATCGCCTGAGGCCAGCCCTACAGTTTGAACTGGAGTTGTTTGTGGTCATGCTGGCAAGACTTGCAGGTTCATTGTAGTGCAGTCTCCTCTTCAGGCTTACAACCCTTGTGCTATGGAAGAGAAGGCAAGTTGCGCGGCAGGAGGATGTAAGTTTTGAAAGAGGGGCAGTGTTGCTGTAGGTAGTTCCCTCCATCTAGATGGATAGCTCTGTGTGCTTGTGGATTGACGAGAACTTTTTCCCAAAGATAACACGATAGCCGTTAAGGGAAGGAGGATGTAACCTGGACTGGGTGGGTGTCAGGTGCGGGACCAGGAAGGTTTGTAATGCTTCTGTGGATTGTATAGTACCTTCCTTGCTGGGTGTAAGGAAGCTTCTTGAAGCTGTTAAGAGATTGTTGGGAAGGTCTGAAGTGAAGTCTATGCAAACCAACAGCATTATGGATAGGAGAAAAGTAAGAGGTAAAATACCTGTTGAGGTTTTTCTAGAGAACTCAATGATCAAGTACTGGCTCCTTTAGTAGCCTTTTTGTGAAATATACCCTATAGTTTAGAAAATCATGTAGAAAAAAGAGGTTAAACTTGGGAAAACTGGGGACAGCTTACAGGACAAAAGGAATATATTTTCCCAGTGTAAATTCCAACTAGAACAGAACAGATCTAGACTTTTATCAGTTAAAATTTTCTACTGGAAGATGAGCATGAAGCTGATAGGCATAGAAAGGTTTGCACTGAGGTTCAAGGCAATGCATTAACCTACCTGTGAAGTCTGAAACACCTCTCAATCTTATTAATTACCTTAAAGGATATAAAAACAGAACACAGTGAAGAACAACTTTCTTTACATAAACCCCCTTTAATATGACACAGAAGTAACTGACCCCAAATCAAGTGTATTACAAAATGCTTGTAGTTTTAAGGGTTTACGTGTAGTAGTGATATCCTCACTTAAAGCCAAGGCACTTCAGAAAAATAGTAAAAGAAAGATCATTAGGGGCACTGTAGTAACAAAGTACAAATTATACTGGAATGGCAGGGCAGGAGTGATAACTGTGCGTTAAGGTAAAATAGCTGTCGGGATGTCGCTTGGACTGCCTTTGTCTGCATGAGGAAAGTGCTGTAGGGTTACGTTAGTAATCAGTTACCACAATTGTCCAGTACCAAGTACATGAGATTTTAATGTTGAAATCATATCTAAGTCTTTCTAGATTTTTAATTGAGAGCGTTAATGCAGGACATAAAATGAGCAAACAAGATACTGGAGGCGATAAAATCACCAGGTCAGAACAGGGAGCTGTATTCTCTGTCAGTGGTCACAGCACATGTGCTGGTATATAAGTCAGATGATTGCTTCAGCCATGCTTAAAACTTTCCTGATATCTTAATAACAGAACCGAGGGAGGACAAAAAAAATCCCAAAACCTTTCCAGGATTGTTCTGAAAAAAAGTGCTCTGTAAGACCTTGAGCTTTAACTTAGTTTGCAGTGACAAAGTGTCTGCAGGCCCTCACAAATAACTGTGGTCAGGCACCTTAATCGGATTACAAATCTGAAACGAAGGCACTGTGGAATGTGTCTTGTAACTTTTAAAATGACTCTGCTGGATTTCTGTTTCTCATGGGGGAGAAGAAAGATTAAGGGATAGTCACATCCCAATTTTTTCTTGCTGCTTCCCTTCCTGTTCAAAGATTAGTTCTGATTAATAGTGGGAATACTTCTATTTGTTATCTTTCCTTCAATAGTGGTGCTTAGCTCCCCAGCTGTTCACATTTGGTAGTGGAATAGATAATAGAAGAGTATCAAAGATCTTCTTTAAGACCTTCAGTTCCTCAAAGACCTTCAGTGTATTGTTAGAGTTTGGGAGGATGTCTAGAAGAAGACAGTTTTCTTCTTTAACATAGCCATCTGGTGAGGCAAAAGAGAAGTGTGTCACTAACCCTGCAGTGTTTTATCATAACGCACAGAAGCCCTGATTAGAGGTGTTAAGTGGTGGTGTTCAGGAAGCTGCAGCCTAGAGAGGCTGAGCAGAAGCACACAGGTCAGTGTATGTGTCACAGCTTACTGATTTTTGACCATTTGATCTTTTTTGAAATAATGTGTACAGTCTCTAGCTGAAAATAATAGGTATGATGGTTGATCTGGATGCTCCTAATCGTTTGACAAACACCTTGAAAATTAAAGTCTTTTTTTCTGTCACCTGTATTTTGGTGGATCAGGGTATTTTGCTTCCTCCTGCAGTGTACCACCGGCACGCAGAAAGCTGCTGCTGCAGTGGATCTCGTGTTTCCAGGTGCCCCAGTGCGCTAAAGTAGGTCAAAAATTGCATAAGATGCCGTTACTGGAAACTGCTGTAGGCTGACTTGCATATAAAAACTCAGCAGTGCAACTAGCAAATGCACTCTGACAAACAGAAATGCAGCCACGACTTGAGACATGACAAGAGAGCTCTCTGAAGTCTCCCTAGGCATAGGTGGCTGTTGGAATCGTGAGATGTCTTCACCCCTTGGGTTCACGGTCCTGCTATCTGCTGAGCCAGAGCTGCCTGCCTGCGCTTGTCAGAGGGTTCACGTTGTTCTTGTCTGCAGGGACCTCAGGCACAAGGCTCCTTAACTCTTTCGGGATCGCAAAAGATGAATTATGTACTTTCGTGCTTACCAAACTCCCCTTACAAACATACACAGCAGAATGAAAATCATGTGAAGTGAAGAGTCTGTGATGGCTCTGCCACTGGCTGAGCGGCTGCTGGCGATGAGCGATGACCAGCGGGAGCTTGGGGAGAGAAGTGCAGAAGTCCTTGCAGTTTCTGCACGCAGGAGCAGCCGTTGCTGTTCCGTTTAACGCTGACGTGCCCCATGCAGCCCTCGGCAGAGTATGGTGTTGCGTTTTTCCCTCTTCTGAAGCACTGTTTCATGGCTTCAGCACAGAGGGGGAATACATGCCTAGGTATCCAGTTTATGCAGTCTTTTATCTTCTTTACAGAGTTACAAACGTGTAAATGGAGAAGGAGAAAAATAATTTTGGATTTTGGATATGTAGTATCACCTTCAAAAGCTCGTCAGTGTGCATTCTTTTTTGGTGTGTGTGCATCCAGTCCCCATGACACCAGCCTCCCTTGGTTAGCAGTGCCTGGTGGCCCACTGTTCCCCTGCCCTCGTACCTCTTCGCTGCACTGGGCAGCATCGAGGACAGCGCGTGGGCCACGTACCTTCAGGTCTGGTGTCTTTTCAGAGTCTGACCACTGTTAAGGGCAGTATTCTATATTTTTGTTTTTCTTCTCGCTACTGATATTTTTGTATTGTCTTTTTCTAACACAGGTTTAATGAGTTGACTAGAAACAAGCAAAGAACCCCTCGCAGTCTGAGGGATTATGGCAATCAGAGCGGGGTATATTTGGCTGCAATTATCTTTTAGTGCAGTATATTTGTTTTAACTATGAACAGTTTATTAGTCATAAAATATACCACTTGATGGGTGCATTTTTCCAAAGGTTTGAAATAGGAGTACTCCTCTTTGAAATGAATTAATGAGACCTGTGTCTGAGTCTGACAAGAATTGTTTGGGCTCTGCAGTTATTTATGAAAAATCTTTGGCAACAAGTACTACTTTATTTCCCGGAGTTGTTGCCTGTCTGGTGAGATACCCATTTGTTATCGTGCCAATCACATTTTGTACACTTAAATATCTAAAGAGATGGCTGAATACCAGTCATCTCAGGAACACACACAACCGCGCGGTTAAATGGGCTGGAAGGCTCCTCCGTTCGGGGTGTGAACCTGATCCGGCCTCTGCCAGCGCAAGAGCTTCTGCCCCCCCTCTGCTGCTCGGGGGCCGGCCGGTGGGGTCAGGGCTGGCGGGCGGGCGCCTCGCCCGTGGGCCCCGGGCAGAGCAGAGCTGTCCTTCAGCCTTCAGGGGACAGTCGCGATGTGTTGCCCGGAGGCAGAAAGCTGTGGTAGAAGCTTGGCAGAACGTGAATAAAGTTTGTGAGCCTCGAATGCTTCCAGCTTGGCTTTAGACCTGCTAATGAGGTAACATAAAAGATGTAAGGTAAAAATCTTGGGCTTTCCCTGGGTTTGCATCAGGGGCCTGGCTGCCAGCAGCTGTGTTCATCGGTACAAAGCGATCTTGCTGGTAGTGGGTACAGCAGCCTCTTAGACCGTTGGGTTAATTTGCTGTTAATCACACTTAATTACTTTGTTATGGTGATGTGAAAATGTTATCTTAGCGTTAAGATGATGATAATTAAGAACAGTAAGTCCCCCTCGAAGGGTGTTCTGCGAGCACCTGGCAGCGTTGTCCGCGGGCCCAGCGCTCCCGGCACTTTGAACTCTGCCCTGCGGGTCCCACCGCGGGGTTCCACCCGCAGCGCTTGGCCCCCCGGCCCTCTCCGGCTCCATCCCGGGTTTCCCCCGCTCACGCCCCGCGCCCTCCCCCGCGCGGGGTGTCTGCGTTGCCCGGGTGTCGCGTGCGCGCTGCGGCAGGCGCGGGGCCGCGGGGGCGGCTCGCGGGTCCCCTGCGAGCGCCCGCACCAGGGCTGCGGGGGAGACGTCGGGGGCGGGCTGGCCGCCTTTCTAATCGCTCGCTGACGAGCTCGGACTCCCCGGCTCCAGCAGCCGGGAAGCTCCCTGCCAGAGCCGCCGCCGCTGGCTGCGGGCGGGCAGCGCGGGGCGCCTGGCGGTGATGGAGC
>Ga0065711_1050472_pt1 | contig 10814 bp, 9 predicted proteins | sample Hoacrofraction12_FD_59098 | JGI IMG/M metagenome (GOLD analysis project Ga0065711, IMG submission 59098) | Hoatzin crop microbial communities from Cojedes, Venezuela - Epithelial fraction 12 v2 (version 2) | ecosystem: Host-associated > Birds > Digestive system > Esophagus > Crop | place... | reverse complement strand
CCCCCCTTCCTCCTGCCGCCCCCACTTCATTCCACATTTTTCACATTTCTGGGGATTGTTTTTCACCTCCCGATGATTTCTGGAGCTTGCCCAACAGAAATAAATGCAGCCTGACCATCGCTGGTGGGGCGGGAGGTTACACTCTTGGTAAATTTAGCCTCTCACTGACAGATTTATCTTCCTTAATCAGAACCAAGTGTAGTTAGCGAAGGTTTGTTTTTGTAGACTGAACTTCCCCAAAAGTCAGTGCAGACACACCTCCCCCTCCCTCCCCAATTACATAAATGCTTTTAGTTAAGAGCTAATTTCCTGGAGCGTGTGCCAGTGCTCTCTCCAAGCAAACAAAACAAAGACAACACGTAAAAAAACTGTGTTTTGCATTGAGAAAGAAGCTTGTCCAAATAAAAGTCCTTTTCCCCGTTTCTCCTCCTTCATTTGCACGTGTAAGGTAAGACAGAGATGGGGAGCACCTTTCCAGCCTAAAAACACAGGTTGTCCTGGTAGAGCTTGAAAAGCCTCGAACAGCAGCATGGAGAGGTCAGTGTGCTGAGGGGTGTTGCGTTATCTGGCCCGAGAGAAAATCGTTTGGACTTCACCAGACCTTGCCTCTATCCAGCATAACGCAGAAAGTCCCTTTTAGCGAGCACAACCTCAGGATCTCGCAACAGCTGGCCACGTGTTGCCTAATGCAAGTACCAAGCCTTCGCAGATGCTGTGATTTCTCTTTCTTCCTTTTGCAAAATGCCATTTCACACGGTCAAAGGGAACTAAAGTTTTAGTCAGAAACTAAACCATGCCTTTCATTAGGCAGGCAAGCCTGGCAGATTCACCAGGAGAACCACGCAGCTTTTCCATTTAAATCAAGACTGTCTGCTCTTGTCCCTTCCTCATCCTACATTCACATGCTGGCACCACCAAAGCATCCCATCCTGCCACAGCTTGGATCAGCAGGGGGGCTGATCCAACCAGGCCTTGGCTCCGCAGTCCTCTCCTGGGAACAGTTTGGAGGCTGTGTGGTAGGAGAGACTTTGTGGACATCTTCCTTCATGGGGCTCCTCCTCTACATCTGTCCATGATCTTGCTTTAACATTTCCCTTTCATTTTTCTTCTAAAAGTGCTATTAATTAAGAACATTTCTAACATGTGCCAGCCTGGAAAGGAATGCGTCGTAATGACCCGTTTTCTTCTGCTTCAGTTTAAAGGATTGTTTTTATTGAGCTCCAAAAATGCAGCCAAGCCAATAAAAAACAGATTTGAAGAGAAAAAACTTGAATTCAGACTCCAGTAAGATGCAATAAGCTTCCAGACAGGTAGACCACATAGAGGGCAACCATGACTTCAGCGTCTCATCGCTTCTGTGTGTCGTGCCTGAGAAGCCTGGCTGGTGTCACTGAGTGATGTTTCTTCCCTTATTGCTACAGGCCATGCTGGATGCCAGTTAGAAGAAAAAGCAAGAACTGGGGAGGGAAGCCCAGGATATCTCTGGTCCCAATATGATGTCCCCAAAGCCACCAAACACTTGTATTGGATGTGCCAGCACAGGTCAGCTCAAGATGACCCATAACACAACGAGATACCGCAGGCTGCAGCACCCAAAAAGAACAGATCTAATCATGGTCCCTTTTGGCTTTCACACTTACTAATTTGTCTGAGATCCATTGAGACAAGAGGCCGTAATTGGAAAAGTAGTTTGCTCAGACTTAGCCCATGGAAGCCATCAGAAAGGGTTGCTTTGCTGTTGTGCACTGTTAATGTGTCCCCTTTGGTTTGCCTTCCTTTCTCTCTGGATGCAGGAAATGAAGAGGGTCTGGGAAGATAAGATAAGGCACATAATAAATTGACTTCTTATAAGTCTCTTGGTCTTGCCACTGCTGCCTCGGTTTCTGCCGTAACAGAGAGCAGACAAGATTCAGTAGCTTGGTTTCTGCCATTCATCAGCTCCAACGTCTGAGGCAAATCCCAGGCAGGTTCCCTGTTCCTTACACTTAGCTGGGGAGACTTCTCTTTTGAACGGTACGGCGGTGGGTAACTGTGGTACTGAGAGACCCAGTGCTTCCCATCGCATCCGATCCACCTCCCACAATACGTCTCGACACGGCCGGCCGCACCGAGACACAGCCCTCAGCCTCCTGCTGTCACAGCACGGGCGTCGCTGCAGCAACAACCCCAAACCTGCGTTCCCAGCACCGCGACAGCACCGGTGCCTGATCTTGCCCTGCCAGAGTGCAGACCTAAACAGAAACACAACTAGACGTTAAGTCACGCCTTTGAAAGGGCAAGAGTCAAACGGGTGGATGAGTGGCAGGCAATCCTTTAGCCCTGTTTCGTGCAACAGACTGGAGAAATTTCCAGGGGAGCTGCAAAGGTGTAGATTCAAGTCTCGACCTCCGCAGAGCAAGGAGGTGGCAGAGAAGAGCCCATTTCATTTGGTAGCCGGATGATAAAGAGAGACAGTTGCCCTTCCCAGCAGTCAGCTTTGCCCACGCACAAAGCCAAGAGGGTCCTCTGCGCTCACCTGCTCTCAGGTACCTCTCCTTCCCACCTCCGATGAACGGGAGCCCTGCCCTTGCAGGGCTCACCACGGGTGTTCAGCACTCTGCCTTGCTGGCTGGAGTTGAGATCCTGAGCCCGTGTAACAGCACGCCAGAATGCTGCCCAAGGGTTATTCTGCCCTAGAGCCAGCTGGCACTGTAGCATCTAGTCCTGTGGGAACCAGCATATCAAAAGGCTCCTAAAAACCTCAGCTGGAGGAGCTCCTCAAACTTTGAGCACTGTGACATCTGGTCCATGCTCTACATCCCAGGGCTTTGCAGGAAGGGGAAGGGTGCCTGTGGGAGTTGGCTAGCTGCAGGGTCTCACTCATTTGTTGTGCTTTCTTTTAGGGGTGCTGGCCCCAAGAGGATGCTGCTGCTCTTGGCACGTGGCAGAGGGCTGCTCAAGAGCTACCGGGTAAACAGGAGAGTGATTCTTCCCCAAAGTCAGCCAAAGCCAGTGCCATATGCGAGGCTCCTTCCACAGTCACACAGCATGAGGGCAAGGCACAGCTGCTACACTTCTGGGTTTGGGGCTGTTCTCACTGTGTTTAATCAGCCAAACCCAGCCCCGCTCCCAGCAAAACCCTTTTTCCGTGGCATTTCCCCATCCCGGTGCCTGGGAGCCGTACCTAACCCTCCAAGTTTGCAGTCCCCAGGTTGAAGCACTGCTTCCCCAGCGATTCTTTTCTTTCTATGCTTTTAACACATCATTATCTTACACTGTGTGGCACGGCGGGGCCAATGCTGCTCCCCCAGCTTCAATGCAACTGATTAATTTTCCACCAAAGGGGCTTGTGATGGGCCCCCAAGTACCTATGAAGAAGTTGGAGCACCTGCACCACACCCAGGGCAAGAGAAGCCCCTCCACAGCTTGCACTGGGAAAGCCTGTGACTGAGGACACTCGGGGTATGCCCACAACTCAGTGCCCAGCCCATCAGGGCCCACGAGGATCGCTGCGTAATAAAAAATACCTAGGAAACAACACATGGAAAAGCAAAATGCAAACCGGCAGTCCTGGCACAACCAGCCCGGGAACTTTGCCTGGATTTTTTAACGCCTTGCCGGTGTCAGAACAGGGAGCTGAGCCTTGCGCAGTGGTCACAGCCCCAGCTGCCAGCTCCCACAGCCGAAGGCTCACGCAGCCCAGCCTCTGACGCCCGGTCCTCCCGACGCAGCGGGGTTGCGTAGAGATCTAGGTGGGGTTGTGTTTCCATTCTGACACCATTAACATTTTCTTTTCCCCTTGGTGCAATTTGGGATGAATCCCTGTGTTTCCTTTTTGCGTACAGAAAAGTTAGGTCAGCCCAGAGGCACTGCTGAAGCACAAGGCAGCTCAGCTGAGCAGAAAGGAAGGTTACGGCTGCGAAGAGAAATTGTAAAAGATGGAAGAAGCAACGCAGAGGGGAGAGGTGCCTTTACATATTTTGTGAATTAGCAAAGGCTGAGATGGAGACCCTGCCCTGTGACATCTTTAATCCAGACTAGACATCTTCCTACGTCAAGCTCCCAAGAAAACATCCAGGATTTTCAGCTTAATAGCAGTTTTTTTCCCGCCTTGTCCTATTTGGGCGAGCAGTAACTCGGTCTGTATTCAGGACAGAGCAGCATTTGCTGGATTTTAAAGCTCAGCCTGCAGCTGTCTGGAGCTACAACAGGACTTCAGCAAACTGCTACCAAGTCTGGGCCCACCAGCTGCCTCTCACAGCGGCCGCAGCAGCGGGGATGCCCTCGGTCACACCGGAGACCTGGAGCTTCTCAATTTTCCCTTAGAGAGAAGCGGTTACCTGGTGGTGCGGCTGATGCCGGGACCTGCCAGCCCCGGATCCAGCCGTGGGCTGCTCCTTCCGCCAGACACACTGGCTCTCCACAGCGGTGGAGATGCCTGTACAGCCCAGCTCTCTGCCGCAAACATCAGCCCAGATGTGCTGCCCAGAGCGTGTGGGTGCAGGAGGGGCAGCTCCTCACGGTCACTCGCTTCAGCTGACATTGTCCGCTTCTGCCCATCTTCCAGGGGCCGTGCTGGACCAAAGCGCTTCTCCTCTGCCCAGAGATGTGCCCCGGATTCCACGAGGTGAGCTGTGAGGGTAAATTTCACTGTTATTCTTTGCTTAATGTCAAAATTCCCCTCATTTCCCGTCGAAAGCAGGCACACGTGGGATTATTTTTACACTGGTTTATTTTTACTCAGTCTTTCCTACGTTGCCTCTCACATGGCTGTAAAGAGAGCACCCCCACCCCACAGGCATGTGAGAGACCGACGGCAGTGGCTGGAAGGGCACTTTCTCCCTCTACAGCACGGCAGGGCTGGGAGAAAACGCGCTGCCAGTAATTACAGCGCAGCATCGTTAAATCAATTACTGTGTGCAGCCTTGCTCCCCGGCCCACAGGGCGCAGCGAGGTTGCTCCCAGCCAACGCTGCTGCCGGCACCAACCCCATCCCTGGAGACAACTCCAGCCAAACGTCTTCCCAGCCCGACGGCGCTGCCCCAAGGGACCCGATTCATGCCGTCCCTCTCTTACACCCCAGAGCAGTTGGGTCCCAGGAAGGCAATAGGGCGCTGGAGCAAGCTGAAGGCTGCGCTCGGAGCGGAAACCCGGCCACAGCCATCAGTGGGGCAAGAACCGGCGTGCTGCATGGCCCCTTTGGGACAGGGTCTCCTCTGCCCGCCTCTGCCTTCAAGCAAAGCCTGGCAGGCAGGCAGCTGGAGAGCAGGATGACCAGGAGCTGCTTTAGCCAGGGATGCAAACGGCTCTGGCCAGGGTGAATGCCATGGGTGCTTGCCCAGCAGATGCTGTGGGCCGGTGGATTTTTTTGGTTTGGATAAGGAATGCGCAAAGGTCTGGGTTTCACTCCTCATGGGAATTAAAACACAGCCCAAGCCTTGGTGTTTTTTTCACAAAGGGGAATCGCTCTTCCCACCAGCATGACTAACCCCGCTAATTGTGGCCTTTGCGGTCGAGCGGCAGCCGGGGAGGAAGGCGGCCGCGCCGCGAGGCTGCTCTGGAAGCGGCGCTGGGGCCGCGGCCGAGGCTTTGGCTCCTTGCGAGCGCGGCGGCACCGATGCGAAGCAAGACAGGAGGGGAGGCAGAGGAGGCCAGGCTCTCCCCAAGGGACCGGTGTTGCCCAGAGCTGCCCCTCACGCTGCAGAGCATCCTCCCAAGGCTCCCGCCAAGCTTCCCCGGGGGAAATCGCAGCCTCTCCGTCCCACCAGCCCCCCGCAGCCCAGACAGCTGCCCGCAGTGCCACGCTGCCCGCAGTGCCAGCCTGCGGCGCTTGCTGTCAGGTCCCCCGTTACCATGGCAATGCTGCCAAAGTTCAGACAACATTTTCCTCCATCCCGATTTCTGCCACCGCTTCGTTTCCCCCACCCCCCTCCACTTAGTCCTTCGCTGGCCCACGCCGGTGCAGCGTGCCTCGCAAGGCAGCCGGGAACGGGTTAGGACGCCTGGCTGAGAGGTTGCTCTGCCATCAGGGATGCGGTCGCGTCGCATGAAGTCCTTGCTCGGGAATAACGGCATTAGATCTTCTGCCACAACAGAGGTAAAGCTGAAATCAGCAAGCAGATACTAATGAATCCTCCGCTGTCTCTTCTCATTAGACTTAATCACAGAGAAGAACCCAAAAGGCCCGAAACATTTTCGTTAAGTGACAGATATTATATATTTTTTTTTTTTTTTTAAAGAAAAGCTCCTCGTGCAGAGGGGACAGCTGTGGGTACAGCTCCTTGTCAGTGCTGCTCTCTCTGGGTGCTGCTGCCACGCTCAGGCCCGCTGGCAGCTCCTCTGCCTCCCTGTCCTCCCTGCTCGATGCCCCCCCGTCCGCAATCCTCCCCTCCGGAGGGGCAGCAGGGCAGGGGACAGCCCTGCCCTGGGGATCCAGCCCCCCCCCATGTCCAGCACAAGCTGCCCAGGCAAGAAGAAAGCCCCTCAGGAACATTTCTCTGGGGCCAGGGTCCCTTTTCACCCAGGTGCTATTTCCTGGTGGCCTCCATCCAGCTTCTCCATAGCAACATCTAGACGTTAAATATAGACACATCCCCAAACTGCCTTTGCAAAAATGCCACCGCTCCCTACCACAGACAGGCAGTTTCAGGGAAGATCACATTTCCCCCTTACCCATCTTGGAAGGGAGAAAAGCAGCTAATTAGGAGTGGTCCCACATCATCTGTATCCCAAGCTGTTAGTTAGCTGATGAGATGCCATGCTTTTTTCTCCCCGCTGAAAGAGATTAACCTACAGCTTCAGATGCAGAGGGACAACGTCTGCTCCCCAGGACAGTGCCAGAAGCCACTCCCAGAGGCTGCTCACACCCAGGGAGGGAGGCAGGGCTGGTGGCAGCCGGGACCACCGGAGACAAGGGGCTTACAGCACCGGGTGCAGGCAGGCGGCGGTACCCACCTCACCACCCTCGGAGGATGGACAAGGTCCAGGGGAATGGATGCTGCAGCAAACCCCAGCCTGGAGGAGGCTGCTCAGATACCTTCCTGGGGATCGTTAGTCAGTTAACGCCTGTAGAAAGGGGAAGAGAAAAGATGCCCCACAAGGCAAGGACAGCTGGGACTGTCAAGGAAAGCCTGGCACCTAGCTCTCATTGCCAGAAGATAGGAGGCCAGAAAATCAAGAGCCCTAGAGGCAGGTTGCAGCCTGGGTGGGATGCTGACAGAGCATGGCTTCGCACTGTACAAAAGTGAGGGTGAAGCGTGAGCCTCCCAGAGCCGCGGCACCCACCTCATCCCAACACTTCCACAGAAATATACTGGGGCTCTTCACTCACCTTTTCTGCTCCAGCGTGGACATTGCTGAGAAAGCACGGTACGTGGCCATGCTCTGCTCGCCCGCTTTGCAACTCCCCACGCCATCTCCAGCAAGTTCAGCAGCAGGGTACGGCTCCCGATTCCTGCTGGTTTTGCGAAAAGCAGACAGCGGGGGTGAGAGGAGAGACATGGATGAGTCCCCTGCTGAAAAAACAGCCAAATATTTATTGGACACTGCTGGCAGATGTGAGACATTGCAGGAAAAGCCGCGATCACACCCAGGAGGCACCTGGTGAAACATCCCAAGCCTTGACCCCAGCCCAGAGAGGCTGTTCTCACAATGACAGCAGGGTCACGGTTAGCTGGGGTTTCCAGGCTCTTCCCTACAAAGAGATTGCTACCTGATCCTTGTGCACCTCGGTCTGGGGTATGACAGGACAGGGGTGAGAGACCTTCCTGCACCACGGGTGCTGGGGACAGCTGCCCTCACTTCATGGTGTGTGCAAACACGGGCACAGAGCGGCTGCTGGACTGCAGAGCTCCGTCAGGGGAGGCTGAAGGTCCCACATATGCAGACAGGCTCGGGGGGCACCTGGGAACCGTAGTGATGCTTCAGCTGCGGCAAAGCCTCTTTCAGAAAGCCCAAACCCATTCACTGACAGCACGAGGTGAAAGATCTCTGAAATGGCAACGCGTTCCTCATGCAACCCGCTTTGCGGCTGAGCCCAGCCTGCGCTCCCAGCAGCAGGGGTTCAGGAGCCCAGCGACTTCCCAGACCAGAGCCTGCACTCCAGTTTCTCACACCCCCAGTGGGATTTTCCTATCGTGCCTCAGTCAACTCATTTTTTTGAAGCCGTGTGGCTGTTCGGCACCCACAGCAAGCAGGTCTGCTACTTGGTGGCACTTTTTCCGTTACCAAATACAGGGAGTTGCCTTTTCTGCATGCAGTGGCAAGTAACTAGCAATAGGATGAGAGGAAATGGCCTCAAGTTGCACCAGCAGAGGTTTACAGTGGATATTAGGAAAAATTTCTTCACTGAAAGAGTTTTGAAGCATTGGAACAGGTTGCCCAGGGAAATGGTGGAGTCCCCATCCCTGGAGGTGTTCAAAAAACATGCAGGTATGGCACTTCGGGACATGGTTTGGCAGGCTTGGTGTTGCTGGGTTGATGATCTCAGAGGTCTTTTCCAACCTTAATGATTCTATAATTCTATGGCCAGCTGCAACCAGGTACTGGTATTCAGTTGCACATCTCCAAGCCAGGCCAACAGGCGATGCTACGGCTCAGTACAAATGAAGCAGAGGAGGTAGAGCAGCGCTATGTGCTACTACAACCGAGAGCCCCCCCGAATGAAGCACAGAGCTCAGACAATTGGAGCAATCCCTCATCCAAACACTGAACCCCATGGAGAGTGGAAGATTGGTGCTTGGGTCACTGTCCTTCCTCCGAGCAAGCCCTGCGCTGCTGGCGCTCAGGGTTTTTCTCCTTGCCATCCTTGATTTACAAGAGTGGTACTTTGGCAATCATGCTGAGGATACTGATTAGCTGATGTTGGGACGTTGTTCCAGGAAAGGCAATCCATTTATCAAAGTGCTTGCAGCTCCCAGTTCAAGGCAGGTGAAGTACTAATAAATATCAAGCAAAGCAAGCAAATCAGACTCCAAAGTATGTTAATAAATAAAAGGTTATTAAAAAAAATATCTGCAGATGCTTGTGCCAACCTTTCTTCTCCATGCAGCAGCTCTGGGTGCTGGTTCTTCGCATTCACAGGGCCAGCTCGCTGGAAGGAACTTCCTGTCTTTACACGGCAAAATCCAAACTGCAGAAACCTCCAACTGAGATGAAATCGCAGATCATTGTTTTACCGGGCAAAAACCTGTGCGGAGTCCCCTCCGGGTCTGCATCGCAGGTGAGCACGCCCAGCTCTGTCCTCCCAAGCTGACATCCCCAAGGCTAAAGGTCCAACACATACTCCAGGCTGCACAGACGTGGGCCAATTGAAAAGTAAGTGCTGTCTGGCAAAGAAATGAGCTGCTAATTTATTGAAACACTCTGCAAAATAATTGCATTTGGAACCCTTCAGCTGTCCTGGGTTTGTGCCTTCATGCAGGAGTGTGACTTCAAGAGCTGGGACATAAAAGGGAGTTGAAAACCAAAGAGATCTTTGAAGCTGGGGCAACAGAGCACGCGATGAAACACAGCAAAACTCCCAGCTCCCACCCCACGCAGACAGAGCCTTGCAGCTTCCCTGGACTAGCAATTAAGAAACAAATCAGCCCTGTTTGCTTCCACAGGGGTGAGAAGCACCTCCAAAGCTGGCAGCAATTTCTGTTCCTTCAGACAACGTTCTCCCAGGGAGCAGCGCACAGGGATGGGGCACAGGGAGGGAAGAGCGACCGCTCCATCCGCTCTCCTCCCGGTTCATGGGGTGGATCGCATGCCACGGCGAGATCCTGCCCGCTGCGTTCCTTCTGTTTCAGGGCTGACCGGTTCTCACCAAGACACTGCCCGTGGGCACCTGCTCTCCTCCACCCAGGGTGGGCAAAGGCGGCTGGTTTGGGGAGGGTTGTGGAGGTGCTGAAGTCAACTGCAGCACAGATCTGGTCTCTGAAGTACGTCGGTCAGAGCTATTTTGGCAGGATCCTTGTAGCACAAACTATGGAGGAACAGGTTGCTTTCAACATTGCTCTACAGCTGTGACAAGGAGGATTTCATTCCTACTGTGATCACAAAAGCGTTAGCGAGCTGCAAGATAAAAAAGAAAAATCAAGCAAACATAAAACAAATCCCTAAAGATCAAAAGCATTGAAGAGTTTTACTGGGATGCTTCTAAGGGAAAAAACCCCACGAAACCAAGAAAACCCTCACAAGCGGATCACTACATAAACACAAACCCCACCTTCCTGAGCAAACCGAGACCCACACAGGCTCCCAACGCTTAGAGCGCAACACAGTTTGCCAGGCTTTACCCCGAAAGATGAAGATGTCTTCTTCCCAGCCCTCATTTTCAGGAGGGCATTGGGCTGTTTCTTCGCCCCAGCTCCTTCAGCAGGAAGGGGAGATGGGCCGCGTGACAGCCACACCAAGCCATTTGCTCCTCACGCTTATAGAGGAGCGGTGCAATGCGTTGCCTGCTCCCTGCCCTCTGTGCTCTTTCTGTTCAGAGCCACGAGTTTCAACACGTTTGGGTCCTGGAGCTCCAACGGGAGAGCAGGGCTGGGACACAGCCCAGAGGCAACGAAAGTGTCCAGCAGCATCACTTCCCTGCTCAGCATCTCCAGTGCACGAGTCCTCTCCCAAGCTACATCTCGCTGCCAACATCTGCTCCTGCAAATGCTGCAGCCAGGCTACGCAGCACGGCCTCAGCTCCTTGGGGCTCTCTCCTTTGCTCCTCCTGAACTTGGCCATGTCTTCGTGCAAGGAGTAAGCTCCGTAGCCCAGCCAGTGCAGCACTGACCTCCAGTGACACTGAGGAGACACTCTTCTGTCCCCACAACTTGGGGGGGGGAGGGGGGGGGGGCAGG
>Ga0065711_1050466_pt1 | contig 10814 bp, 4 predicted proteins | sample Hoacrofraction12_FD_59098 | JGI IMG/M metagenome (GOLD analysis project Ga0065711, IMG submission 59098) | Hoatzin crop microbial communities from Cojedes, Venezuela - Epithelial fraction 12 v2 (version 2) | ecosystem: Host-associated > Birds > Digestive system > Esophagus > Crop | place... | reverse complement strand
TTATTTCCGTGCGACAGAAGCAGCCCACCAGGAGCGCTGAGGATGGAGTGGCTGCAAGTGTCCTGTAGGCCTCTGCCAGTTAATCTTCCCTTTGCAGTCTCAGGCAAAGGCTAGGACTAAGGTGTGTGAAGGTCATCACTGGTGCTTCGCTTTCGCCTCATTACTAATGGGATCAGGCTTGTTCCTAAGGGCTTGCTAGTTTAGGCAAGGTTCAGCAGGCAATGGGGGAGGCTGCAGAGCCCCGAAACCTCGTGAATACAGTTTAGAAAGCTTAAAAAAAAGCGCTGCATAAAATGTGGTACTCCAAAGTTCTCTAGCCTTTTTTCTCCTTTTCTCCAGTCACTACTGGAGATTCTGTTTGGAGGAATCAGGTTTCTGATTTTCAAAATACCTCTGTTTTGCTCTCTCTGATTCCTTTTTTCCCCTCAGTTTTACTTCAGACTGAGCTGTAATATGATGCAACTAGTCAGCAGCAGCCAGCCTGCCTTCAGAGCATAGCCTGGGGAGTCCTGCATAATTCCAGCAGACGTGTCTGCATGGTCCTGTCCTGAATACTTTTCCTTAGGATCTGAGGAAGGGGCAAGTCCAGCTTCAGGACTCCCAAAATCAGCATGCTGACCAGTAGTACCAGGACCTGACTAGGTAAAAATTACCCCCTAGTTCGTTAACCCAAAATAAAAGTCTCCAGTGCTTTACTAATAGAGGAGAGATACTTTGTCAGTACTATTTAGCGGGGAAAAAACAAATAATGAAAGGAAATATTAATTGCTTTGTTGAAGTAGCATTGCTGTGCTGTGTCACTATCATATATTCTCTTGAACTTAAGTAAAAATAATTTCCGGCGATGTGTGTGATATGAAGGGAGAGAGCTACTAGTCTTGAAGCAGAATTTTTTTTTCTGTTTTCCACCTTTGCCAAGTCCTTGTAAATCTTTGCAGTTGTAGAGACAGCCTAAAAAAACTGCTAACATTTTCAACTACAGAGCATAACACTGAATAAGGATAATTGAAAAATTTCTGTCAAAGCTGTGTTTAATGGGAAATAGAGTTTTGATAAAATAACATTTTCACTAAAAATATCTGCTTTCCATGGAGAATGTTAGTTTTTCACTGCAATATTTTGACAGAAATTTTAAAATCATGGGTTGAAAGATGTACAGCTGTTCAAGTCCATCTAGTGCCACTCATATTTCTTCACCTCTTCAAACTTGAGGTATTTTGCCAACTCGTTGATTTTTAACACTATGACACTTGGGAGTTTTTGTCAAGCCCACCTCTAGGTTCATGTCATAGGACTATTCACTTTGTGTTTAAAAAGCTGAGTTTCTATGGCGTTTGAAGTTGGAGGAAAAAGGCTCTTGAAAATGCAATCCAAGTACATCAGGAATTAGAAATCAAAGGAAGCAAATTAAAATTTTGTTTTCTTGTTTCAAATAACTTTGAAGATTTTTTAAGCCATTTAAAATAATATTTCTATATAGAAAGTGTTTCACAGTCTGATTAATTACTTTGAATACATTTCTCTGATAGTGCTTTTTTGCGTAAGTTTCAAACGCATGATTTGTTAACCAAATTATGTAAAGAATGTTAAAAAACCACAAGAAAAACACAAAGCCAAAACCACCAAACCCACCTTAATTTTCTGCTGTGAGATGAGTGATAAGAATGTCTCCCTTTACCAGGCTGTGGTAAAATTTATTGGAAGTATGTAAAACCTTGTGTGATCTTAGTAGGTTTATATATTAGTTGTGTTTTGTAGCAAAGATACACAAGCACCAAACAGCTCTGTTGCAGCAGATCTAGATGAGCTGCAAGGGTGGCATAGCAGGAGTTGGCACACAGACCCATTGCGAGGGGGACAACGTGCAGGATACTTCTTCCATTTGGTAGGCTGTGAAGGAAGCCTGTGATGCCCTGTTTCTCTCCATGCTGGCTAAATTAAATCAACATGAGAACAGATACACAGCGTCAGGCAAAAGATTTGTCTAGCCTAATACCCTGTCTCAGAGAATTGCTCATGTCACATGCCCAGGGAAGAGCAGGAGAACAGAAGAGCAGGAGAACAGAGCAAATGGATAGTAATACCTACCCAGTATAGACTCCCAGTCTCCATGTTTCAAGGTCTTGAGGCAAAAGTGCTGCTGTTTTATGTAGGGTTTGATGGTGTTTCTGCTTCTCTTTGTCAAACTGTTTTTTGAATTTTAGCATCTGCAACATGCTGTGGTAAGGAGTTTCAGTTTACTGAACTGCTCTCTGCATAGAAACTGTTCTGTGTCTACCTGTCCTTTGCTCCATTTTCTGCACCTTTTCCAGTTCTACTGTTTTCTTTTTTTTTTAAATGGGGGGAAGAGGGCAGTACCGAGTCTGAATGTGGGCATACTCATACATTTACCTAGTGACGTAAAAACATTATCTGTTTCATTTTTCTTTCGTAGTGATTCCTGTCTTTCTGTTTGCCTTTCTGAACATCACTGAGTATTACACTGTTTTTGCAGAACTTTTGTTAGAACCCGAAGATGTAGCTGCTTGGCAGCTAGAATGGATTTCTCTCTCTCTGTTAAAATGACACCTTTTTTGTACTGATCAAAAGGGACTAAGAGGGTGAAAGAGGTGTAAAGGAGGAAAAGGGAAGCCTCAGAGACTTGTGGGCAGGACGCATTGTTTTGTTTGTGCTTTCACTAGCAGAGACACTTCTTAACATTTCTCTTTATTGCTGGTATTGATTCATGCTTTGAGATCCCTTTTTAAATTCCAAAGTTAAGATCTTCTGCCAGTGGTGTTTGGGTTGAACCTGCAAGCTGTCTGTCTAAAGTACTGTTGTCATTGTTTATTCCAGGACAATAGTAGAGTGAGGGTGTAGAATAAAGGTCTAATAAGTATACGACTTTCTGGCAAATGCTAAATGGTCCTTGTTCCAAACTGGACCTGGAATCCCTTTTAGGAAGTATTGTTAACTGTAGTATTCATTTCTGCCATAATAAAGCCTTTATTTTTTTTGTTTGTTTGTTTTGCATGGGTTCTCTGTTCAGAAGATTGTGTCCAAGTAGCAGAACTTTATTCTAGTAAGCATCTGGAAATCTTTGGCTGTGTCCATACTAGTAAAATCAAGGATGCCTAGGAATGTTCCCCAGAATGTTCCTCAAATGTGGGACACGATATTGTACTACTGAAGGGCTGGAATGTTTCTTGGCAGAATTTTGGCCCATGCCAGCTAGTATTTTTCTAAACTGTTCACAGGTATGATTTGAAGTTGGAGACCACTTCCAATAAGTAGTTTATATGCAGTCACCCTGTTTCAGAGACTCAAGATTTGAGATTTCTAATATAAGCATGAGCTGTTCTCTGTCAGATGTCCTTAATGTTTGGGAACATTCCTACACACACTTAATTTACTAGTGTAAGTATCTGTTACACAAAGTTAAAATCTGGCTAACCTCCCCCCCTTTGCTTTTCATGTCATCTTTACTTTTTAAAAGAACATGATAGCACTGCTGAACATATTTCAGGAGGTTGTTTACATGGTGTTTATTTTAAATAATGCTCCAGTGAGTGTCACTGTAGCTGATTCTGTGTTCAGTCATTTCCTTTGATCAGGCAGAAATACTTACGGTGATTTCAGAGGGTGTTCACAGCCATGAACTTTATGCAGCAGTGTGTGTGAATATGTAATAAACTTTTGAACAATTGTAATTATTTTGTGATATCTGGCTAAAGAAGGATCAAATATGTCCTTTTCTAGAGCTGTGTTCATATGTAGTAGGAAGTTCCCACCCCCAAAATACTACAGTTTCAAGCACTAACCTGCAAAAGAAGGGTCTTAGATCCACCTTTTTGTTCATTGGAGGACCCAGGAAATGCAGGGTTGTGGCTAATGTACATTCAGGCACTTGTAAAAATGAAAAAGTGAAATAGGCATGGGTTCAATATGTAGATTGCAAGCATGTCTTGTTTTGTATATGTTCATCAGAAACTAACAGTTACTCTGGCTCTTCATTTTACAGTTGTTTAAATTTTTTTTACCTTAGTTATAAATAGCTAGGTTTATAGATAATATAATTACAAAATATGTTTTTATATATAGCTTATAATTAGAAATAATAAGATGACCATGATCAAGATTTTGCTTATACGTTCTGAATAACTTGAAATTTGTTCAGTTTGGCAATAGGAATTAAAAATGAGTGCTTCTGTCTTTGGGCTCTGGGGTGTGAGTTTGGAGGTTGACTCCGTGTTAGTTTCTGGTAGAATCCTAACCCACTAACAAAGAACTGAAATGGGCCTGAGTGATTCTGGTGAGCGAGAATTCTGGTGCGTGTAGAGTAAACGATGTATCAGTAATAGGGCAAAGCTGGAAAGCGGAACGTGTAATTGAGACATGAAAGAAATAAACGCTCCAATGATGGGAGCTGCACGCTCACAGGAGGTTTTCCTGCCCGAGTGCAAGCAGCTTCACAGCTCCTGTAAAACAAGACATCAAGCAGATGCCAGTTTACTGGTTTCCATAGTGACTGTTACTCGGATGTGCAAATGCTGTGACCTCGGTGATCACTTGAGGACTAATATAAGTAAAATTGGTAGAGTTAGGTCCGACACTGTTGCACTGAGACCTGCACAACCTGTCCTTATCTGGCGGAAAGGAAGAAACTTTAGCACCTGCAGCGTGGCTCATCTGACATTTCAACGTACCCCAGCCACTAACTCAGCTTCTGATCAGAGAGGGGATAGTTGTCCTCAACCTTAGCTCAGAGACTGCTTTCCCTACTGAGTCACTGGCAAAGTGGCAGGCATTAGCAGTTTGAAAATTTGGAGCCCGTGAACATTAATGTGAGTCCTTCCAGTTGCTTCAGTGGGCTCTAAATTCAGCTCACAGAACAGAACTTTAGAAGTCCAAGCCTCCATAACAAAATCACAGAGCTTGTAAAGGAAAATTTCCCAGACTTATTTGAAACCAAGATTTTGCATTGAGATGAAATGCTTATCAAGGTTTACAAGCCTTCCTGGTAAATTTTACCCATGTGTCGGGGGAATTCCCTGCAGGGGGTGTTGGTAAATGTTGAGGAAAGAGCTATAATGTAATTGTGAAAGCATGAGAAACCATAGAAGGGTTTTTCAAATGAATTTTCAGGTTCGTTCACAGCTTGGCTGAAGAGCAGCTGTGGGAAACAAACCTCCTGAGAACTGAAACCACTGAGTCTAGCTCAGAGTTGCAATTCTTCTGTAAAGCAGGGAATTTAAGCATTTCAGTGTTGGGGAAATGAAACTGGCCGGTGCTCTATTTCACTAGGTGAGAAAGCAGGCCTTTCTGTATGGTTTAAACTTCAGTATAGAGTTTTCAAGATGTAGGAAGAAGAAAGGGTTATTTTAAATTGCCTTTAGCCCTGACAGTATCTGAGAAGGGAAGTATTTCTGTTTAAAACTTTAGAACTAATCATCAGCGGCTTAATTTAGAGAGACATTGAGCCTGGCAGTGTTCAAGGCCAGGTTGGATGGGGCTTTGAGCAACATGGTCCAGTGGACGGTGTCCCTGCCCACAGCAGGGGGGTTTGAACGAGATGAACTATAAGGTCCCTTCCAACCCAAACCTGTCTATCATTCTGTTCTGTGATTATTTTTGAAAGGATTGGGTCCCTGGAGCTGCCACTGAGTCAGCTGTTCATCATACAATGAATGAGCAAAGATGTCTTAATTGTTGTCCTTCTCCAAACTGAAGGGCTTGTATTCAGTGCTGGGATCCTGCTTGGAACTGGTATTCTGTCACAGAAGCAAAAGTACAGGAAGACTTCATTTCTGTCAGTGAAATTAGGGGATACTGGGGTAGAAGAAAAACTTGAGATAAGATCTGGAAAACAAAATTACATTGACCAAGGAATGTTTATAAAGCATTTTTGTGGTGTTACAGATGTTTATTAAATGCACTTTGTTTTACCAAATGAGAGGAGGACTAGCCCTGTCTGTGTCTTTGCCCTGTTGCACTAAGTTACACAATGATGTGAAACTGGAGATGTGTGTTCTAAAGTCGAAGTAAGATCTTTTTGTGCAGCATTCCAGGGAAAGTAGCATTGTAGAGCTGAGCCTGCAGCTCCTGAACTGTGCTTCAGTTTCCACAATCACATGCAGACCAGTTCCAACAGAAGTCAGATAGCTGAATTCTTCCCTTCTTTTAAAGCTCCTTGGGTAACCAAAGCTGTTTTTGCATGGAGCAATGAATTCAAGGGAGATAGATGCTAACACGGTGCATAATTCATACTTGCAGCTTGTTCTTGAGCCCAGTGGCCTGTGCGATTGATTAGCTTTCTTCACTGATTCGTGCTCCGGACTTGGACAGTTGGCAGCGTGTTCTTTCCCTGCATCACAGCTGAAGTGTATCCCAGTAAAAGGGTGCATATGAGAAACATTCACAGAGATGGTGCTTTGGATTTTTGTTAGAGGAAATCTAACTTCAGGCAGCTGCACAGCCATGCAGTGTCCCTTTTCTCAGATTGCATAGGATATTTTTTCTAATGGCCCTTTTACCAGACTAGCTTGTATTTTTGCTGTGTGTGCAGGATCCCTGAGCACTTGTAAACAATCTCCTGAAGTGTGTCAGTGGCATGATCACATTAAGGATTACAATATGCTTTCTAGCTGTTTTCTCTGTATATGGGACAAAATGAAATATGGAGCATGCTTCCCTTACCATTTTTCCCTTTATAACCTAAATTTGCAGATTTATTTGTTCCAACAAATGAAGAATTAATGTGGAACAGGCAAATTTTTTTTTAAAGTATATTATAAATTTGATCACCCTTTAAAATCAGTGCCATTCAGATCCAGATTTTCAAAGATTCCTAACTGCTTTACTCTCCAATGATTTCACCTGGAATGAGACACCTCCACATCTTTTGAAGGTCTCAACTTTATCTTTTAATTGCCAGTGTGATAAAGAGGTGGGGTTTTTTTAAGCCAGCCTGTTGTTCCGATAACCTCATCTTCTAGTGTCCACCCTACTAGACCTCCCCAGCTTTTATCTCTAAAGCACCAAGTCCTTTGAATGCATTTTCATTTGTTCTCAGCTAGATAAGCAGTATCCTTGTAATATCCACTTGCTACACTGTCTTCGTTGACGCATATAGGCTGTGTGGTTAAGTCTTTATCAGATTAGCGCTTATCAGACTGCACAAACACAGCCTGGACACTCTTCTGGTGTCTCCAGGGTTATGTTAAAGACTAGTCTGCCCTGTAGGTTAGCACAGTCTCTATTCAGGAAAGTATTTATGCACATGCTTCAGCAAGTGAATAGTCCCATTTAGTGGTAATACAGTTACTCTTTTGCTTGTAAAGAATATGCTTAAACATTTCCTCAGATTAGAGCTTGACATTAGCCTACTTAAAGTATGCATCAGTACAGGAGCAGAAAGGTTGTAATTGTCAAGATGGAAATAGGTTCTGATGGTGCATAGCTAAACGTAAGAAGTGCGCACCTATTGCAGGTGGCGTTATTGGAAGAGGAAGCAGCAGTTTTCCCAGTAATACAGAAGTAGTTTTGAAGCATGAAAAATATTGGCAGAGGAAAATGTGCTGAAGAAAGTGCTGTTGCGCAGATGCACTGTGTTGCAAACTCTAACTGAATCGGATTTAATGCAAGATCAGTATGTAATGGATAATTGAAATATGGCGAAAGTGCACATGCTTTGAATTCATGCTGAGGCAAAAAAAATCCACAGTAAAACCCAATCAATGGACAGGTTGTTGTCAGGACAAAGTAATATTACTTTTGAAGTAAAGAGACATTTTATATTTCATAAGGCTCTTGGGTCATAGTAACCCAGAGATGACACCGATGCTCACGGCTAACGCAGCCTGTGTAGTTTGCAATCAAGGCATAAATTCAGTGAAAGGAGTAGTAGGTCACCTGTTCTCTTGCCCTCCAACCTGAACTGCTCAATATTTCTGTAATCACTGATGTAACTGGGATTGACAGCTAACCAACAACTGTGGAATTCTTACAAAGCGTGTTCTTACAGAGGTGACAGACATTCAGCCCCATGAGGGGAAAATTTCACTGCAGATTTTTTCCAATTTGTAATTGAGTTTGCTTTGGGGAAAACAAAAAAGCCCTGGAATACTGGCAATGGTTGTAGGTCATGACCTGTTACAGTGAGTCAAAAACATGCGTTGGTGATTTCTGCCACATGGTTTAGGGCTTTGGTTCCCCAGAATTCAGCTGCTTGCAAGAGATAATAAAACCAGGTCTTTGGTGAAAAGGAAGGAGAATATTTTTTTTCCCCAGAAAAATTTCCCTGGATAGAGTACCTTGCTTCATGGCTAGTTGGGACACAAGTCTTGGACAGATAAATAGCATCGTCTAAAAAGATATATATGTATCTGGTTTTGTACCCTGGCTTTAAAAGGTATCGTTAACAGCATAGAGAAGCATTTGAGGCATCTGAAAATACCAGTAGATTCAGCAGTTTGAGTTCACTTATGGCTTTCTTACTCATCCCATGAAAAGTGCCAAAGAAACTAAGCTGTTCCTTTGTATCCTTCCGAAGCAGACAGGAAATACGCCCAGATGTTCAAGAAAAGCACCAATCGGAGCAGGATGCCTAAAATTCAGGGCACTTGAATATCCCTGCCTTTCTTCCATGAACTTCAGTGTAAACATTAATATCCATACAAATGGGTGGTTAGAATCTGATTGCTTTGATCACCCAAACTGTAGATAATGAAAAATCAGGCCCAAGAAATTTGATATGTTCGTGAAGAAGCAACATTTTGGTTCGTTCCCTAGGGAGCCTTAGTGAACTTCCCAGTATTGGTTGTCGTTTTGTGAATCCAACCTGTGGTAGGTGTGAGCCTGTCGCAGCTTCTTGGTGGTGGGAATCTTGGCTCTGACTAGCCTTAGGCGTATGGTTAGTCTTTGAACTGCAGAGATCCTTGGACCAATCTCCAGTGTGGCAGCCAAGACAACAGCCAATAGACATAGTAATGAATGATATCAAGTTTCAATTCATACACATTTTGTAAATGATTAATAGCTGCTTTAGTACATAATTGTTAACCCTAGCGTGTATAGTGTCCTGACCTGTAAAATGTTTATAACATCTGTGAATAGTTTATTGCCTCCATATAAACTGCTTATAAGTGGAACTTTAATATGATGGATGACTAAGCGCAGGAGTGGAGAAGGAGGGGATAAGGTGTTTGGCCTCTGTTCTTAAGATCCACTGGATTCTCATAACATGGTAGGGATGGGAGACCCTTTGTAGCTCTGTGAGCAGAGGCAGAAAATGGTTTCCCTTTGCACTTGTGCTGTTTAGTGTACATTACCTAGAATCTGGCAGAGCCCTTTGGTTGCTAATGCATATGAGATTTAACTTGAGAATACGACAAGGTATTATGATGACTGGCAGCTAGATGACAGTGGGAAGACGCTGCCCGTGTCAGTGCTAGAAGGCATGGGATGGTTCTCAGAGCAGAGGTGTTGCATTTCCATTGCTGACTTGTGTGGCGTTGGAAGAGTCAGTTCCTGCCTTTCTCTCTCTAACCGCTTTATTTGACATACCTAGCTACGTCACCAACCATTTGGGGCTGGGGCTGAATCTCATACTCAATTCAATCCTGCAACTTCTACCCAAATGTAAATAATCAACAAATTATGAGTAATAAAAATCACAAATATCTTTCAGTATAATTGTGATAAACGTGTTTTCCTTTATTTTCTGTTTCATCTTTCATTTAATGATGCTTTTGTGTCTGGCTTGAGTCACCCAGGTTTCCTCCATTTGGATTGGCTTCTGGTGTGAAGTTTAGCAACTGTACCTTTTTTTTTATGTGTTCTCTCACACTGCTGCAGTATGTGAAATTGCAGCTTTCTGTATGACAGTTTCTTAGGTGACTACATTAGCTAGAAAACACTGCAATATCAAATAGACAGAAATCTGTGCTGTTATTATCTGGGACTAGAAGAGCCTGTGTCATCCCCTGCCCCACTCCTCCAAACCCCAAAGCTCTGAGGGAGCTCTGATGATAACGTAGGGTTCCATTAAATCTGAATTAACTCAAGCATAATTGTATTTGTGTGTGTTTTTCCTGGGCTCTTTTTTTTCCACAGGCCCATTCATGGGGCTAAAATACATAAATAGAGGCATAAAAACAACATAGGATCTCTTCTCTTGATCCAAGCTTTAAAAATGAAGTTAACATGTTACACGATCATCTGAGGACCACATTGGTTTGGCCCTGCAAATGAAAAAGCCTATGGAAAAACATAAACACAAATACAAGGATTTATCATAGAATCATAGAACAGTTTGGGTTGGAAGGGACCTTTGAAGATCAGCTAGTCCAAATGCTAAGTACATTTTTCCTCGTGTTTTCTGCTCTAATCCAAGAGCCAGCATGTGGATTTAGGAGAGAGCAAGAAGTCTCTTTTTTTGATGAACATCAAGTTAGAGAAGTGTGGAAATCTCTGAGGTCACAGGTTGTTACAACTGTGATGGTAGTAGAGAAAGCAGACAGACTCGAGCTTCCAGGTCCCAAGGTAAAGTCTGATCAAAATGATAACGTGTTTTGAAAAAAGTGAAACCAATTTAAAGCAATGGGTAAAATTCTGCGGTCTTTAGTCAGTTCTGATTCATAGATGAAACTCCAGTTTTACGTTTAATCACAGAATCACAGAATAGTAGGGGTTGGAAGGGACCTCTGTGGGTCATCTCGTCCAATTGGTAACTTGTATGAGTAAGACCTATGCTACATATCTGTATGTTACAGATGCTGTTCTGAGGGCTTTCCAAATTGGTTTTCTGTTCTTCTGTTAAGTATACACAATATTCT